>Ga0302315_10000586_pt1 | contig 40099 bp, 29 predicted proteins | sample III_Palsa_N3_1_FD_200532 | JGI IMG/M metagenome (GOLD analysis project Ga0302315, IMG submission 200532) | Peat permafrost microbial communities from Stordalen Mire near Abisko, Sweden - III_Palsa_N3_1 | ecosystem: Environmental > Terrestrial > Soil > Palsa > Peat permafrost | place: Sweden...
CTGTTCGCTGATTTGATTATAAGGTTTGCTATAGAGGTCGGAAACCCGTGTATGAACATCTAATACGGTATTTACCGCGCTTAAATTATACTCCCGGGGATTGTCAATATAATCAACAAATGTTGATGGCAGTTCGCGTTCATCACGTGAAGAACAATCCACTTCTACATTTTCAGCATCTTTTACTTTGTTTAAGCGGTATACGCCCGACTCAACGGGTACCCAGTTGAGTAGTTGGGGCAACCAACGCGGGGTAATTCTTGATAATTGCGGAACGGTACGTGTAGCTATGGCTAACTGCCTCGCAGCAACATCGCCTAATGCGGTTTGTTTTGGTTTTTGATCTGCCATTTTAATTCTGTTTGAGGTAAATTACTTATAGTTTATCAAAGCTATATTGATGTTACAAGTATAGTAAAATATACTACAAAATATATAGACTTAATAGAATATTTGTATATTTGCCTCGGGTTAATGAAAGATTTTATTTTACCTACGTCATAATTGTCTTCTCTTCATTAGGTTTATAATTGGTTAAAGAGTTCCTGCCCATCAGGAGCTCTTTTTTAATTATGAAATCCTTAACTCATAAATAACTCCGTTCGCGAATTGATCAGATTGCTGCTATAATCAGAATTTCTTTTTGTTGATGATCTCCATGAATCCACTTCTGAATTTTTCACTCACGGGTATACGCTTGTCAGCAATATAAATATGGTTATCTTCGATTTTAATAAGGTGGTCATAATTAATGATATAGGAATTATGCACTCTCATAAATGGCGGCTTAAGTTGCTCCTCTATGTCTTTCATCCGCCGATAGATCAATAATTGTTCCTGGCTTGTCACCAATCTTGCGTAATCCTTTTCGCCTTCAAAATACATGATATCCTTCAGCAATATTTTTCTTAATATCTTACCTGATTTTACGAAAAAATAAGCGTTGCCCGGCTCAGAATCCAGGAGTGTTTCCGGCTCGTTTTTTAAAAAATAAGGCTCTATTTTTTGTACTGATGACAGGAAACGCTTTAAGGTAATGGGTTTTAAGAGGTAATCAATTGTGCCGAAAGCATAACTTTCGGCACCATACTCGGAATAAGCTGTGGTAAAAACAATTTTGGTTTGCGGGGGTAATAAAGCGGCCAGTTCCATGCCTGTTAAATGCGGCATGTTAATATCCAAAAATATAAAATCGACTTGATTTTTCTTTAAAAATGCCAGTGCCTCTAACGCATCATAAAACTTGGCTTTCAGGTTCCATGATGTGCTTTGTTTGATCAGTAATTCCAACAGATCAACGGCATGAGGTTCATCATCAATAATTATACAACTTAAATTCATAGCAATGGTATTTTTAAAAGTGCGTTGTATAAGTCCCCGCTATTATCAATAGCCAGTTCAAAATTCGAACCATACAGCATCTTAAGCCTTTTAGTTAAATTAGCAATCCCAAACCCGTTGGGTTGGTTGCTTGCTATCGAATTAAATTTACGATTACTGGTTTTAAATAATAGGTATCCATCTTTTTGGATCAGCGAAATGGTTATCTGATTTTGCACGCTCAACTTATTTATGCCATGCTTAAAAATATTTTCAACAAAGGTCATGAGCAACATTGGCGGGATGCGGAGTTCGGGGTTGTATGCCTTCTCGAAATTAATGATCGCGCCATGCCTGATACGAATTTTTTCGAGTTCCATATAGTTTTCTATAAACGCCACTTCGGTGCTGATTGGAACCTCATCTTTTGGGCTTTCATCAACAAAATAACGCATAATGTCCGACAGGCGCTCTATTAAAGCGGCCGATGGCGGATCAACTTTATAAACCTTATAATAAATATTATTCAGGGTGTTGAACAGAAAATGCGGCTGCACCTGCGATTTGAGTAAATTGAGCTCGGCTTGGCTTTTTTGCAACATTATCTCCTCGGTTTGCTGCTTTAAAGTAAAATAGGCGATGGAAATACGAAAGATCAGGCTGAGTATATATATCAGGATTCCGCCCGGAACATAGCCAAGCAGCATGAGCAAGGTTACAGGTGTAATTTTTATCAATAAAAAATACCGGTAAAGCAGGATAGATGCATAGCCCCTAAAGACCCCGGTTACTATCAGCAAAAGTGCCACAAGAATGCCGTACCAAATAAATTTCCTTTTCTGATAAAATGCGGGGTATAATACCAGGATATTACCATATATAATGATCGCGTAAGAAATTGTGTTGACTATAGTGTAGATGACGGATTTCACTAAACCATCCATTGGCAGCAATGAAAAAAAAATCAACAGCAATACGGCTACCCAGATGATTACCTGAAGCTGAATAATGCTTAGTCCGAGCCTATCTATCTTCATATCCAAAAATACCAAGCTTTTTGGTTTTAAGGTACTATTTTATGCCTTCGGGCCATTATTCTCTGCAACTGCCCGGAAAGTTTAGATAATTGACCAAATGGCCATAAAAAGCCGCGTTGTCGAAAAAATATCCATTTCGGTTAAAAATAAAGGCATACTGGTCGAAAGGGTTCGTAAAGACGATTTGCAAAAGACAGCTTTGATCATCAAAATCAAGGTCATGAAAAAAATTAAAAACACATTGCTGCTTTTAACCACAGTAATTTTATCGGCTTCGGCTTATGCCCAAACCCCCAAACCACGCTTAAGCCCGCCCGAAGCTGTAACCGGCATGATCAATTATGCCACCATCACCATTCATTACAGCAGCCCATCGGTAAAAGGAAGAGAGATCTGGGGCGGATTGGTTCCTTATGATAAAATATGGCGCGCTGGCGCCAATGAGGCCACGACATTTGAAACCGACACGGCTATTAGAATAGGCGATAAATTATTACCTGCCGGCAAGTATGGGTTTTTCCTGATCCCGGGTGAAAACGGACAGTGGATTGCTGTTTTTAATAAAGTATTCAACCAGTGGGGCGCCTTCAAATACGACGAAACCAAGGATCAGCTCCGGGTAAATGTAAGCACCACACCTTTACCAAACAGGCAGGAAATGTTGATCTATAAAATCACTCCGCAAGGATTTTCATTAGACTGGGATATGCTATCCATTTTCATCCCTGTATACTAAGATCGCTTTTAGCAATAAGGTCAAATCCTCACAATGAAACAACTTAAGTTAAAATCAATAGCAATAATCTTAACCCTTCTAAGCGGCATCGGTAATTTATATGCTCAAAAAAACGGCAAAATAACCGGTAGCGTAAAAGATGCGCAAACACACGAAGTTATTGCTTTTGCTACCGTGGCATTAACAGATCAAAATACGAAAGTTATTATTAAAGCTATGCAAACAGATACCAGTGGCAATTTTGTGATGGAAAATTTATCTGCCGGCACATTTACACTCCGGCTAAGTTTTGTGGGTTATGAACCTGTTGTTAAAGAAAACATTGTAATTGATCAGCCGGGTAGCGTTTTAAATTTGGGCGATATTCAGATGAATGCATCCCCAAATAAAGTATTGAATGAGGTAACCGTTACAGCAAAAAGCCCTACGATACAAAACAAAGACGGGAAAAAAGTTTTCTCGGTAAATCAAAGCCTGGTGAGCCAGGGCGGAACCGCGGCAGATTTGTTGCAAAATGTACCCACGCTGCAAATTGATGTGAATGGCAATGTTAGCTTACGGGGTTCAACCGGGGTGAAGGTATTGATTGATGGCAAACCCTCTCTGATCGCTGGTGGCGATATTACGCAAATCCTTCAATCTATACCTGCCAGCTCTATTGAAAGCGTAGAGGTTATTGCCAATCCATCAGCTAAATACGATGCCGAAGGCCAGGGCATTATAAATATAATACTTAAGAAAAACACTAAGCCGGGCCTTAACGGCTCGGTGGCTTTGACCGGGGGTACCCGCGATAATTATAATGGAAATGCCAACTTAAGTTATCAAACAAGTAAGGTTAATATTTATGCAAATTATAGCCTCCGTAATGGCGATACGTATAGTGACGGGTTCCAATACCTAACTTTTTTACAACCAACCGATGCAACTGTTTTTTCAAATGAACTATTTCCATCCACCACCAGGAATAAGGTGCAAAATTTAAAAGCAGGCATTGATTACTCATTAGCGCCGAAAAGTATATTGAGCATTTCCGGCAGCCTCAATTTGCGCAATACCCACCGGGATGAGATTTTATATATAGATAACCTGGATGCAAACAGCTCGCCCATACAATCAACCAGCCAAAACAATACCACCAACAATAATGGAAAAAGTTATGAGTTTGACCTTGATTACAGCCAGCACTTTAAAAAGCCAAAAGAGGAATTGACCTTCAATTTTGCTTATTCGCATGGTACTTCAAACAATTTTCAGGTTTATCAAACCCATATACTCACCTTAAGCGAGCGCGGGCCCACGCCAATCCCGGATCCGTTGGAAAGCGATATATGGAACAATAGCACCAATTATAATATACAGGCCGATTATATATTGCCTATAGGTAAAACCGGGCAAATAGCAGCCGGTTATCGCAGCCAGATCAGCCTGGGCAATAACAATCAGTATGCCTATGATCTTAGCAGTACTGGTGCTGATCCGATTTATTCTTTTACTGATTTTTTCAGTAGTAATAATCAAATTCATGCCATCTACCTGAACTATCAAAACCAGATCAATAACTTTAGCTATGAGATAGGTTTAAGGGGAGAATACACACATTTAAACGCTACTTTTATGGGGTATGACTTAAACAACGCGTTATATAGTACACCCATAAAAGTTCCAAGTAATGGCTTGTATCCCAGTATTTTCCTTACACAAAAATTTCAGGACGAACAGCAACTGCAATTTAGTTATACCAACAGGGTAACGCGCCCAACTGCACGTGAGCTTAACCCATCAACAGATTTTTCTGACCCTACAAACTATGAAACTGGCAACCCGCATTTGATACCCGAAAGCATAAACTCCTTAGAATTGGGCTACAACAAAATCTGGCAAAACATATCATTCACATCCAGCCTTTATTACAACAGGTTAAATAATGTAATTAAACATATAGAGAGCGATCCGGATGATGACGTTATTATAACAACTGCCCAAAACTTAAAACACTCTACCACTACCGGGCTTGAACTGATTGGCCATTTTGATTTAATTAAAGCCTGGGATTTTACAGCCAATACCAATATTTTTCAGCGGCAAAATGACGCGGCGCCCCAATATGGCATTGCTGCGAATAGCGGCCTGAGTTGGAATGCAAATATTACTAATAATGTATCTCTTGTAAAAAATCTTTCAGTACAGATCCGTGCAGATTACCGTGCAGCCGATATGGTGATACAGGATAAAAACCGCCCCGCATTCGGGCTTGATGCCGGTGCCCGGTATGATTTCCCGGGTAACAAAACCTCATTAAGTTTTAATAGTACAGATATTTTTAATAGCCGCAAATGGGCGTTTTTAAGAACCAGTGACGATCTGCTTTTAGATTTTGAACGCCGTACAGTAGGTTCAAGGGCCAACCTAACCTTTACTTATCGTTTTGGTAATAGCGGTGGTGTTCACAAACAACCAAAGAAAAAAGAAGATAATCCGTATAAACGAATTGATGATGCTTCGTAATATTAAGCAATATATAATAATAGTCGGACGAGATAAAATTCAATCATAAAAATTTTCAATGGAATATCATGTGGTTTATGCAAACAAAAAACGCCCTTTCGGGCGTTTCAAAAAATTGTTTCAGTAGCTTATATCCCTGTTTTTTCGCGAACGCTTTTTAACACGCCGTTTTTGTTCAGCAATATGGCTGTGGTTTTATACTTAACGTAGGCTTTGGTAACATACAGGTAGCCCTTATAATCATTACTTGCCCCCCACGAGTTTTTTACGATATAGTATTCCTTACCATTCTGATCCTTAGCAAGGCCTACTATATGCATGCCATGATCATCGGTAGTATTATAATTATCAAAAGCCTGCTGCCTTATTTCGGGGGTTATTTCCATTTCGGGTTTTGGGCCGTTAAACATATCCTTACGCTCATCGGCAGTCATATCTTTGATGTCTTTTTCAGGTACATAAGCCACACCGTTTTTCCAGCTAAAGTATTTTTCCGATACATCGGTCGACCACTCAACGGTATATCCGTTTTTAAGCGCGTTGTCAATAACATCGGTAATATCATTCACCTGCAGGTTATAAACCTGGTCATACGCCCAGTTATCAGGTACCAGCAGGGTGTATTTTTTATAAAATGGATGATCTGTTTCTGATGAGAACTCCACATAATCATCGGGGTTGATGCCTACAACCTGTGCTGCAAAAGTTTGCGGGGTGTAGCTCTTGCCCATATAGTCGAAATTTGCGGGCACTGTGCCAAGATAACCATCAATAGCACCGGTATAAGCCGTAAGCCAGTTTGGACTAAGCTCGCCATTGGGGTTTGTTACAATAGCTTTTAATATGGCCTCCATTACAGCACTTAGCTCGCCAAATTTGTTAGTGGTTGCACCATAGCTTAAGCCGGAGTACATCAGTTGCGGCATTGCGCCATATTTGCGGTACATATTTATTACGTCATGCGGTTCACCGCCATCGCCAAGGCCAACAGCGCCATGCATCCGCACATAGTTTATACCTTTTTCAATATAAGCACAACGTGCAGTATAAATCTGCGACAGTTCGACAGGTTTTTTGCCTTCGCGTATCATTTCAGATTCAAGAAATGAGTTGGTAGAGTAGCTCCAGCAAGTGCCTGATGAACCCTGGTTTTTAACGGAGGTATTGGCAAGATCGATTAACGTGGTAAAGGTAAAGCCAATGGTGATGTTAGTGCTTTGGTTGCTTTTGAGGGAATTTACCAGGTTGTCCTGGGCTTTGAGGTTTAATGCAGCCAAAACAATGGCCAGCATTATGATAATGCTTTTCATCTTCATTTTTTAATGGTCAGTTTTTTAACCATCAAAATTAACTTTATTGTAACCATTTGCAAATATGCGGGTATTTAAAACGAAGATTTTTAACGCTTTATTTTTTGCGGTGACAGCTCATCACGATTTACTATCCAGGCTTTTAATAAACGCTATTATCTCATCGCTTTCTTTTGTGCTAAGGTGCAGTTTATCAGAGGGCAGGGTTTGGTTATCTATTTTAAAGCCCAGGCCAACGCCGCCACCTTTATTGTAAAAGTCCATTACCTGCTGCAAGGTGCTAAATACACCATTATGCATATATGGGGCTGTGCGGGCGGCGTTACGTACGGTAGGTATTTTAAATGCATGTTTAAACGATGCTGTTTTCAGCACATTATACCTGCCCATATCTGTATCAATGGCGGTTTGTTCAATAGTTTTAGGTACACCTATTACTTCACTTTCGATGATCATGTATTGCGGCGGGAACGATCCGTTAAATAAAGGCATATAATGGCAGGTGGCACATTTTGCTTTTCCCATAAACAAATTAAATCCATTGATCTCCTGCTGGTTCATAGCTGCTTTGTCGCCCTGCATATATTTATCAAAGCGGCTGTTAAGTGCAACCAGGCTGCGTACGTAGGAGCCTATGGCTGTCATTACCTCAAGTGTATCAATACCTGTGCGGTTTTTTTGAGGGAAAGCATCAGAAAACAACTGCCGGTAGCCTTGATTTTTCCATAGGCGTTGTATCGCTATTTTCATTGAGCCATGCATTTCATCCTTGTTTTGTACCACGGCAAGTGCCTGGTCTTCTAAAGTGGCGGCCCTTAGATCATAAAATTGTGCCGGCTGCAGTGCCGCGTTTATTAAGGTAGGCGTGTTCCTTCTGATCAGCTTATTGCTGCCTATCATGGTGTTTTTTGCCAATCCGTCTGTAAATGCTTTTTCAGGCTGATGGCACGACTGGCAGCTTCTCGTGCCGGGGCCCGACAGGATGGGGTCGGAAAATAATAACCTGCCCAATGCCGCTCTATTAGCGGTTATGATGGGGGTTTGACCGGGTTCGAAAACGTTTGGATTAAAGGCGTTTACATTGAACGCATCTTTATCAAAAAGCGTTTTGGCATCCATGTTCAGTAACCGGTTGTAAGTAGTTTCGCGGATCTTTAGCTTTTTCTCCAGATTTGTGATACTGGTGGTAATAGGATTGCCATAGTTGATGATGAATGCCGCCCTGTCGAAAGCATTAAAATTGGTATGGGCATTAAGATATTTTATGGCTGCGCCGCATTCTTCCGGCAAGTTTTCTGTTCCTGCTTTATCCTCGTAATAAGCCAATATGGTATTAAGGCTTGTCAGGCTTGCTATCGACTCTTCCGAACTTTTTAAGGTAAGCGGGTTATCAAAACCAGTAATCCCCAGTGACAATATCCGGAATACTTCCAGTTTAGTGGCATCAAATACCTGCCAGTCAAGAATATCTATATTGATAAAGTGGGATTTATATTTATCGCAGCCGGTTTGTAATAGTTTAAGCTGGCGGATCAGCTCCGGTTTTTGTTTGCTATCATATTTCGGAAAAAGACAGGCTTCAATCACCTGCAGGCCGGCCGGTTCAAATATCTGGCCGCTTGTCATTTCTATTTCCTGTACCGGCGGCCCGTTCACAAACCGCGATCCCGCAGGGTCAAAGTATTCCGTAGCCCACTCAATTTTTTTGTAGGCCAACCGGGTTTGTAAAAACAGGCTTTGTAATTGTTTTTCATTAGCCGCACCGCTTTGTACCGCGGCCAGCAGCTTACCTTTAGCTGCAGCAAAACTATCTATCTGTGTTATCAATAGTTGCGCGATGGCTTTTTCGGGCGCTTGCGCCTGATGATTGCACGAAAAAAGCGCATATCCCATTATAGCGATCAGTATCCCGGGTATAAAAATAAATTTCTTCATTAAGTAAAAAAAGATGGCAGAAGCAAGGCTTCTCAATCAAAAAAGCAAAAGGAGGCCGCTCAAATGCCGCCCCCTTTGTTAATACTTTCCGGTTATTTTTGAATACCTGTATCAACAGGCTTCAGCGCTTAAAAATTAAACGCGTTAGTTAATGGCGTAGCGTTTTTATCACGTGTTGCCAATGGCGCTAAACCCCATCTTTTTTCGATAAATGAAAGGATGCTCACCGTTTCATATTGAGTATGGTCAACATAGCCTTGTTTGGCAAACGGAGATATGATAATAGCCGGAACGCGTGTGCCCGGGCCCCATTTGGTATCAATTACCGGAGGCGCCACGTGATCCCAGAAACCACCATTTTCATCATAAGTAACAATAATTACTGCGTCTTTACCATTTGGCCCGTTAAGCACATCGTTGATCAATTCAACAGCATGAGTTTCGCCTAATGATACGTCAGAATAGCCCGGGTGTTCGTTATAAGTACCCAATGGTTTTACAAATGATACTGCTGGTAATGTACCTGCTTTAGCAGCAGCAATAAAAACTGTTTCGTCTTTCAGGTGATCGGCTTTTGCCTGGGTTCCGTCGGCAAAGTTTTTATAATATATAAATGGCTGATGGTGGAATTGGAAGTTTGGATCAGGATTACCGGCCAAAGCATTGTCCCAGCCGCCAGAATACCATGCCCATGAAACGTTTTTGGCACTTAACCTATCGCCAATGGTAGGGTTGGTTTGATTAGGAACCAGGTCAGCTGCTGCAACACCCGCCGGATGCGGGGTATTAACGGAATAGCTTGTATTAACCACATAACCATCAGGGGTTACATAATTATCAGAAACAATATTGCCCGAAGCATCTAATGCAGGGTTTGCAACTATGCTGGCAGGGGCGTTAGGGAAGGTAGGGCTTGCAGAAGCAATTAACCACTGGTGATTTAAGAATGATCCCCCAAAAGCACTATGGAAAAAGTTATCGCAAAGTGTATATTTTTGAGCCATGGCCAACAAAGGTAACGCGCTGGTTTTATAATATCCCTGTGATAAACCAGCCGAGCTGCCCGGAATATTATAAAAAGCATATTTATCCATTTTACCGCCATCAATCTGTAATTGCTCCTGGTAATAACGGTGGGTAACATCATTGGTCATTACGTTATTAGGAACATACTGGTCGATATTAAAATAAGTGTTTGGCAGGTTAGTTGGGAATGCAGTGGTAGTTGGATCTGCAGGTAAAACGGTGTAAACTTTGCCTGTACCATCAACCTGTATAGTGTTGGCAGGAGTTGCATTTGATAAGCCGTTGGCACCAGCAAACGAACCATACAGGTTATCAAAGCTGTGGTTTTCCATGTATATGACTACTACGTGGTTTACTTTGTTAATTCCGGATGTTGTGGCGGAATCGTTTTTTTTGCAACCGGCAAAGGACAAGCCTAAAAGTATCATCCCGGCCATATTAGCCGTTATGAGCTTAGATCTTAGAGAGTGGGGAATGTTTTTCATAAGGTTTCATTTGTAATTTGTTCTTTACAAAAAACCACTCTCCGCGTAAACAAAACATTAGCTACAGATAATGATTATATTAACCTTATGTTATAAAATTATACCATTAAGCATTTGCTATAAAAAATTCATAAAAAAACCGACAGGTCATTTTTTGACCTGCCGGTTTTTTTATGTGCTAAAATTAGAAAGTTACTTTTCGTATATCATTAATACCGTCGCCTGTTTCATAAAAGTAGAAGTTACCTGTAGCGTCAGACCCCATGTGAAATGGTGCCGCAATTTTAGCTATCGCTATAGGGCCATCAACATGGCTGCTGGTGCTTGATGATAATAAAGTATGTACTTTGCCTAAAGGGTCAATAAGATATATGGCGTTGCCTGATCCGGTATTGATCCCAATAAAAACATCCCCAAAAACATCGGTAGAAACTATTGATGCCGAACCATAATCTGGCGTAAGAGAAGTTACGGTGCCGGTGGGTGAAATTTTGGTAATCCCATTCATCGGGCAAATTACATTACCGTTTTTATCCACTGCAAAGCAATTTCCGTATTGCTGGGTAGTTACGGTACTGCCTTTATCATCCGGTGTAACCTTGTAGATCCCAGAATTATCGCCCAGGTAGGTGTTCCCGTTTTTATCGATAGCTATTTGATATATATAGTAATTGGGGGTGCCTAAATATTGGTTTACGTTATCTAAAAATGTGCTTGCCGTACCGGTTGGGGTAATTTTTAATACTCTTTCGATGTGTGAAAAGTTATTTAAGTTTACCGTGTAAACATTGGCAGATGAATCGGTAGCCAGGCAGGTAAGCGTATTGGTGGAGGTATCCTGCTGAGTTGGCGCTGGCGGTGTATAAAAAACGGTTTCCTGGCCGGTGGCGCTAATTTTATAAATGGTATTTGTATTATATTTCAAGCCATACATATTACCGAATTTATCAACGGTAAAATTTGCAAAGTTATCTGATATAATGGTGCTTACTGTAGCTGATTGAAGGAGCGAAGCTATTTTTACACTATCGGCCACTGGTTGGCCTTTTTTTCCGCCCAGATCCTTGGTGCAGCTCATCCAAAAAAATGAAAGCAGCGCCAGGCTAAAAACAAATGATATTTTCTTTTTCATGATGAATTTTTTAAAGGGTTTAATAAAATTGTATTGTAATACGTATACAACAGCATTACGCAGTTGAAATTGAAAACGCTGGGTTGGCAGCCATTTATTTTTTATAAAATCAGCGGTGAAAATATTTTTATTATTATACCCAGCGTTTCGGTAGCGGGCTGCGTAATGCTATTAATGTATTTTAAGGTTTTCGGGAACTAACATATTGAATGGATCTTTCTAAAGGGCGGGTTACAAAGCTGGTGGAGGGTTGTATAGGGAATGAGCGCTCGGCTCAGGAAACCCTGTACAAGCTGTTCTATGCCCAAATGCTGCGTATTTGCTACCGGTACCTACGATCGGACGACCTGGCCCAGGAAGCCTTAAATGAAGGGTTTTTAAAGGTCTTTCAAAACATTAAAACATTTGATGCTGATAAAGGTGATCTGGGGGCATGGATATGTACCATCATGATCCGTACTGCTATTGATTATAACCGTAAAGAATTGAGGTTTTCAACAGAAGCATATAACAACCAGGATACGGATGAATATTTTATTGATCCGCATGTTTTGGGTAAGCTATATGCCGAAGACCTGCTCAAAAATATACAGCAATTGCCCGATGCTACGCGGGTAATATTTAACCTGTCGGTAATAGATGGGTACACGCATAAAGAAATAGGCAGCCAGTTGCAGATAACTGAAAGTACATCGAGGTGGCACCTTTCCGAAGCAAAGAAAAAATTAAGGGCATTGTTGCAGGTTACAGGCAATGATACAGGCAAACCAACTGATAATAACAAGGCAAGATGAAAGATTCAGCGTGGTATAATAAGCTTTGGCAAAACAAAATGCAGGAACTTCCTTTACAGGAGGACGCAAATGCCGCGTGGCAAAAAATGCAGGGCTTGCTGGATAAAAATATGCCTGTTAATAATCCTGTAAGCGTACCTAAGCCTGGCAGATCATGGGGATATGTTTTTTCAGTAATAGCAGTTGCGGTGATAATAGCAGCGCTGTTATACTTTGCAGGTAGCTATATGCTTGCCAGCCACAATAAAATAAATAAGCGAAATAATAAAAACACTAAATCATATATAGATAGTACAAAAAATGCAGGGCCTTATAAAAACGAAAACCGCCCTGCAAATGATAGTTTATCCGGAATAAAGCGAAATAGTAGTATGGCAGTGAAAGATTCGGTAGCTGCCACGAAAAACCCATCAGCCCAAACAAAAAATGGCGCGGCTGTAACGCAGAATGGTTCGGTAGTAAATTCAGGTAATTATAATGGCCATAAAAATACCGGTAATGGCAGTTCATCAAACTATAATAGCTTAATACCTGCTAAACGGAATGCTCATTTATTGCGTACACAAACAAACAGGTTGCAGCAACAAGCCAATGCGTCAACCACACCGCAAGGCGGGAATACTAACCATTCGCCACAAAAAGGGCATAAAAGCGCGGCGGATTCCGTAGCTGCCTCAATTACTAATCCTGCGGGTAATTTACCGGTAAAAAGCCCTGTAATTGGCAGCTCCAGCTATAATAAAAATATAGATAGCGCATCCAAAGCTTCAACAAGTGGAGGCAACGATATAAAAAATCCGGCCGAAGATAACGTGGCAAAGAATTCTACATCAAAATTTACCAACAAAACTAAGGCTGCTGCAAAAACAGCGGGCAACTCAAAATTCGAACTTGGGTTAAAGATAGGGGTGAACAGCAAGGGTAGCTTTACGCCGTCAAGCCAAAATTCAAATTTTTACGGTAAGTCCCCGGTTGATGCTTATTTAGGTATTAACGCTACTTATTATATCAGCCCCAAAGTTGGCATAGGTGCCGGGCTGAATATACTATCGCCCAAGATCATTTCGGGTAGTTACAGCAACACTAATTTAAGATATATTACCATTGGCGATAGCAGTAAAAAGATCACACACAACACAGGTAAAATAACCATCAGCGGCTCGCGTAAATTATATACGGTTGATGTGCCTGTAATGGTAACCTATAAACTTAATGATATAGTAAGTTTTAACGCGGGCCCGGTTATTGGCATCCCGGTAAAACAGGTGGCTTCGAAAAACAATTTAAACTTATTAACCAATTCTTCGGATACCACAGCATTAAAGCAGGTAAACCCTTACGTAAGCAACACCACCATAGATAATAAAGTGAACCTTAGTTTTTCGGGCGGTGTACGGTTACATGTTAAACGGATTTACTTTGATGCCGGATACCAGCAAGGTATTAGCCCGTATACCATAAGCTCGGGCCTGGGGTCAAGTAAAATTTATTATCACACCTTTCAGTTTGGTATTGGCTATCAGCTGTTCAAACCGAAAAAGAAATAATAGTTGTTTAAATATACCTGTTGATGAGGTTTTCTAAATATTCCTGTTTGCCGCTGATAGTTTTTGGGTCGCCGTTATCAATCGCATAAGCGCACAGTTCTTCGAGCGATAGTTTTCCGGCTTCAAAATCTTTCCCTTTGCCACTGTCAAATGAAGCGTAACGATCTTTGCGCAGATTTTTATATTCAGATTTTTGCAGGATATTATCAGCGACAATAAGCGCCCTTGCAAAAATATCCATACCGCCAATATGTGCATAAAACAGGTCTGCCGGGTCGGTAGAGTTACGGCGGATCTTGGCATCAAAGTTTATACCCCCGCCACCAAAACCACCTGCTTCCAGTATGATCAGCATACATTCCGTAACCTCATTTATATTATTCGGAAACTGGTCGGTATCCCAACCGTTCTGCATATCGCCGCGGTTAGCATCAATAGAGCCCAGCAAACCGGCATCTACAGCCACCTGCAGCTCATGCTGAAAGGTGTGGCCTGCGAGTGTGGCATGGTTAACTTCAAGGTTCAGTTTAAAATCATTCAGCAGGTCATATTTTTGCAAAAAGCCCAATACCGTGGCGGCATCGTAATCATACTGGTGCTTGGTAGGCTCACAAGGTTTTGGCTCGATAAAGAAATTACCTTTAAAGCCCTGCTTACGCGCGTAATCCTTTGCCGTATGTAAAAACCTGGCGAAATGTTCCTGCTCGCGTTTCATATCGGTGTTCAGCAACGTCATATAGCCTTCGCGGCCACCCCAAAAAACATAGTTCTCGCCGCCAAGCGCAATGGTAGCATCCAGCGCGGCCTTTACCTGCGCGGCGGCATGGGTAAGCACATGAAAATCGGGATTGGTAGCCGCGCCGTTCATATACCTGCGGTTGCTGAACAGGTTGCTGGTGCCCCAAAGCAATTTTACACCGCTGGCAGCCTGTTTCTGTTTGGCATATTCCACCAATGCCTGCAAGCGCCTGTCGTTTTCCTTAATATCGTTTGTATAGTCAACCACATCCACATCATGAAAACAATAATAGTTCAGGTTCATTTTGGTGATGAACTCAAAGGCGGCATCCATTTTATCTTTGGCACGTTCAACAGCATCGGCTTTCGCGTTCCAGGGAAACAGGTGTGTAGGCTCGCCAAAAGGATCGGCGCCATTGCCGCAGAAAGAATGCCAGTAAGCACAGGCAAAGCGCAAATGGTCTTTCATGGTTTTACTGCCGATCAGCTTACCGGCATCATACCATTTAAATGCCAGTGGGTTATCTGATTCGTGGCCTTCGTATTGTACCTGGCCTATGCCTTTAAAAAATTCTTTTTCGCCCGTTACTACTTTCATGGTTTTGCCTTTATGTTTCTAATTGCTTTTCTAATAATGCCTTCCATTCCTGGTAAACAGTTTCCATCTGCCCTATGTTTTTTGGTTCGATGAGTTGCAGGGGATGGCTGTTTTTAAATGCTTCGGCAGGCGATGAAAAAACTCCTGCGCCTATGCCTGCACCAATAGCAGCCCCAACGCTGCCATCGTTTTGATATAATTCAACAGGCACCCCTGTTACATTTACAAAAGTTGCGGCAAAAAGTTCGCTTAAAAACAGGTTGGTTTTGCCGGCCCTTATTACGGTTGGGTTCATGCCATTTTCGCGCATAATATCCAGCCCATACCGAAACGCGCAGGCAATACCCTCCTGCACGGCCCTGAATATGTGTGACTGCGTATGCAAGTTCAGGTCGATATGATGAATCTGCGCGCCTATCAGCTTGTTATTAAGCATTCGCTCGGCACCGTTGCCAAAAGGCAATATGCGCAAACCATCGCAGCCTAAAGGCGCCTGTATGGCCGCCGCATTCATTTGCTGATAATTTAAACCCGCGCCAAAACTATTTTTTGCCCAGCGGTACATGCTGCCTGTGCCGTTTATACACAGCAATACACCCAGCCGCTTTTGTTCGGCAGTATAATTAACATGGGCGAATGTATTTACGCGCGATTGCTTATCATAAGCCAACTGATCGCTCACCCCATATATTACGCCCGATGTGCCAGCCGTAGCCGCCACCTCGCCGGGGTTCAATACGTTTAACGAAAGCGCGTTATTAGGCTGGTCGCCCGATTTATAGCTGACAGGGATGCCTGCCTTTAACTGCAACTTATGAGCGATAGATGTGCTTAAATATCCGTGCGGCGAAAATACCGGATGAACGGGTGGAAATAAGCCCTCATCAAAGCCAAAATAATTGATGATGTCCTTTGATAATTTATTCGTTTTAAAATCAAAAAATATCCCTTCGGATAATGCGGATATGGAGGTGGTGATATCGCCCGTAAGTTTCATGGCTATAAAATCGCCCGGCAGCATTATCTTATCAATCTGCGCATAAATTTCCGGTTCATTTTGCTTTACCCATGCCAGTTTAGCTGCCGTAAAGTTACCGGGCGAGTTGAGTAGGTGCGATAAACATTGCCCGTGGCCTATCGCGTCAAAAGCAGCATCACCTATTTCAACCGCGCGGCTATCGCACCATATAATGCTATCGCGCAATACTTGTTGCTGCTTGTTAACCAATACCAAGCCGTGCATTTGGTAGGCAATGCCAATGGCCGTAATATCAGCCGGGTTATATTTTTTTGTTTGATGGCAAAGGGCTATGGCTTGCTGCGCTTGCTGCCACCACATCTCGGGCGATTGCTCGGCCCAGCCCGGTTTAAGGGATACAATGGGCGATTCCACATCAGGGTATTGTGCCGATACTACCGCTTTTTGTGTGGCGGCGTCAACAACACTTACCTTTACGGATGATGTACCTATGTCTATCCCTAATAGCAGCATGAAAGTTTATTTTGGGTTTATAATTGATATTCCGCCTAAAAGTAGGTTAATTTTTTAAAGATGCAACCGGTTGCCCGAAAGCATTACTAATCTTGTGTTAATGTATATTTAATAAGGTTAGCCCGATTATTTGTCACTACAAAACGTAAATAAGCGCCACTTGTGCAGATTTTATTAACTTGGCAATTGATTTGATATACAGTATTTAATGAAACAAAAATTTTATGATACTGCTGTGAAGCAGGAAAGGGCTGTGTTGGTTGGCGTAATTATGCCGCACGAAACCGAGGAGCAGACCAGGGAATATTTAGAGGAACTACAATTTTTGGTGGAAACTGCCGGGGCGGAAACTGTTAAAACATTTACCCAAAAACTACAACGGCCGGATAGGGCCACTTTTGTAGGTTCGGGCAGGCTGGAGGATATTAAAGCCTTTGTTACCGAAGAGGAAATTGATATAGTGGTTTTTGATGATGAGCTTACACCATCGCAATTACGTAATATTGAGAATGAGCTGCAGGTAAAGATACTTGACCGCAATAACCTGATACTGGATATTTTTGCCGGCCGGGCGCAAACCGCGCAGGCCAAAAGCCAGGTAGAACTGGCGCAACTGCAATATTTATTGCCGCGCCTTACCCGCTTATGGACGCACTTAGAGCGCCAGAAAGGTGGTATTGGTATGCGTGGCCCGGGTGAATCGCAAATAGAAACCGACAGGCGTTTGATCCTGAATAAAATATCGCTCTTAAAGGAAAAACTAAGGCAGATTGACCGGCAGAACGAAACCCAGCGTAAAAACCGCGTGGCCATGGTAAGGGTGGCGCTGGTGGGCTATACCAACGTGGGCAAATCAACCATTATGAATATGATTGCCAAATCGGAGGTTTTTGCCGAGAATAAGCTGTTTGCCACGCTGGATACTACGGTTAGAAAAGTGGTGATAGAGAATGTACCCTTCCTGTTATCAGACACGGTTGGGTTCATCCGTAAACTGCCCCACCATTTGGTGGAGTGCTTTAAATCTACCCTGGATGAAGTGCGCGAAGCAGATATATTAGTGCATGTGGTTGATATTTCGCACCCCAATTTTGAGGATCAGATAAGAACGGTGAATGAAACCCTTAAAGACCTGGGCGTGGTAAACAAGCCGATAATAACGGTATTTAATAAGATAGATGCCTACCAACCAGTACAAAACCATGCAGGCGAACAGGTTGAACCGTTAACCTTAGATGATTTTAAGCATAGCTGGATGGCAAAAAATAACAGTCCGGCTATATTTATATCGGCTACCCAAAAAGAAAACATCGAGGAGTTTAAAAAGCTGTTGTACGATAAAGTGGTAGCAATACATACGGCAAGGTATCCGTATGATAAACTGCTGTTTTAGCCCCCAGCCCCCTAAAGGGGGAGTTAAAAAGCAAGATTAGTTTTACTACTTCACTGGCGCAAGTTTAAGGGCAGGTGGTGCGTTGGATTAACTTGTGCCTCCATGACAACGCTCTTATGGTTTTTCAAATCCGCCAAAGCATGTGGGATGCTGAAATAAATTCAGCATGACGGAAAACGTTAATTCCCCGTCAAAAATATATCCTCTTTGATCTCCGGTATAATCCCCTTTTCCAACGCGGTATCAAATAGTAATTTAATCGCCTTTTTACCTTCCTCGCCCAAATCAAGCGAATATTTGTTTACGTATAGATCAATATGCTTATACATTACCTCCTCGCTCATTTCCTGCGCGTGTGAGCGGATATATTCCAGTCCTGATTTTGGATTGGCAAAAGCAAACTCTACCGATTTACGCAATACGCGGTTTATTTTATACTGAACATCAAGCGGTAAATTGCGGTTGGCTACAATGCCGCCGAGCGGGATAGCGCAGCCGGTTTGTTTTTCCCAGTAATCGCCCAGGTCGATGATCTTTTTCAGCCCTTTATTTTGATAGGTGAAGCGGTTTTCGTGAATGATAAGGCCAATATCAATGCGGCCATCCAATACAGCATCTTCAATATCCGAAAAAACAATTTCCTGTTTGTTGGTCGCTTCGGGGAAAGCTAACCCTAACAAAAAATTAGCGGTAGTGTATTTGCCGGGAATACCTATTTTATAGTTCGGATTACTTTTTAAATCCGAAATTGAAATTTCGACATTCGAAATCAGCATCGGCCCTACACCAAAGCCCAGCGCGCTGCCCGAATCCAGCAGCACATATTTATCGGCCACATAAGCAAAGGCATGGTAGCTTAGCTTGGTAATATCCAGCTCGCCGCGAAATGCTTTTTGGTTGAGGGTTTCCACATCATCATAATGCACTTCAAAATCTAAGCCTTCCGTATCAATTTTATGATGGATGAGTGCATCAAAAATAAAGGTATCATTTGGGCAGGGCGAAAAGCCGAGGGATAGTGTCATATTGTTTATACTGTTGCGTGGCTCGTGTGTCGAGGTTCGGGTGGTGTGTTAAAGTATAACCGGCTACACGTCACTCGCCACACGGGCCAAAAATTCCGCAGCAAATGTATTCAGATTTTTTATGGCTAACCCTATCTGCCATGCTTCACGATTGCGTTTTTCTACGTAATTTGACACTGCCCTGATCTGCATGCAGGGCACATTCACCTGCCGGCAGGCATAAAAAAAAGCGGCGCCTTCCATGCTCTCAATTTGGGCATTTACGCGGTTGCTTAATTTTTTAATCGAAGCTTCGTTGCCATGCACCGTATTTACGGTAATGGCCGTAGCTTTTTTCAGGTTGAAGTGCTGTGGCAATGCGTAAGTAGCTTTATAAGTGCTTTCGCCAAAGCCTAACTTATCAATAGTTATAAAATTCTCATCATCCTCGGCCCCTAATTCGGCAAAGGTATCTTCGGTTATTTCAATTACATCGCCCAAAGCAATGGTTTTATCAAAACTGCCTGCAATCCCCAGGTTTATGGCAAGGTCGTATTCGTTTACGGCCAGGTGCCTGCCCAACGCAAATGCGGTAGCCACCATGCCTGCGCCGGTAATTAAAAAGTCGATAGTCTGGAGTTCTGAGTCCTGAGTCTGACTACCGACTAAAGACTTAAGACTCTCGACTTCCTCCCCAGTGGCCGCTACAATCAATATTCGCATAGCAAATTATTTTTTTGACTACTAAGATAAAACTTATGCCTTGTTTTTGTTTTGTATATTTGCACCCACAATTATTATGATGATATATATAACGCGCAAAGAGCATTTCAATGCGGCCCATAGGATGTATCGTGAGGAATGGAGCGCAGAGAAAAACGCCGAAGTGTTTGGCAAATGTGCCAACCCAAACTGGCATGGCCACAACTATAACCTTTTTGTAACGGTAAAAGGCCAGGTTACACAGGCAACCGGCTATCTTATCGATCTTAAAGAGCTGAAAATTATCATTAACGATTATGTGATAGAAAAGCTGGATCATAAAAACATTAATAAAGATGTTGATTTTATGACAGGCAAAATGGCATCAACAGAGTTACTTTGTATCGAGATATTTAACCAGCTGAAAGCGCCGATAGAGGCGTATGACGGCGTGTTCCTGCATTCGATAAAGTTGTACGAAACTGAAAATAATTCCGCCGAGTATTTTGGCGACTAAACCTACAAAATGAGCGACCATAACCATATCCCTGATCGTGATGATGATATTGAAGGCTATGTAAAGATCGACAGGTATAACCCTGAGCTGATCAGCAACCTTTCGTCGCACTATCATGAAGTTTTAAAGCAGATAGGTGAAAAACCCGAACGCGAAGGCTTGCTTAAAACCCCTGAACGTATTGCAAAAGCAATGTTGTATTTAACACAAGGTTACGATCTTGATGCTAAGTCGATACTAAACTCCGCCATGTTTAAGGAGGATTATAGTCAGATGGTGATCGTAAAGGATATTGAGGTTTACTCGATGTGCGAACACCACATGCTGCCTTTTTTTGGCAAGGCACATGTAGCTTATATTCCAAACGGCTATGTAGTTGGCTTAAGCAAAATACCCCGTGTAGTTGATGTTTTTGCGCGCAGGCTGCAGGTACAGGAACGCCTCACCAACGAAATAAGGGATTGTATACAGGATACCCTGCACCCTTACGGCGTAGGTATTGTTATTGAATGCCGCCACCTGTGCATGAGCATGCGCGGCGTGCAAAAGCAAAATTCGGTTACCACAACATCGGCCTTTACAGGTGAATTTTTAAAAGAAAAAACACGCACAGAATTTTTAAATTTGATATCGGCGAAACTCAGTTGAGTTTCAGTGATTAGAGATCGGTGACTGGTGATTAGTTTAGATCCGGTTACTAATCTCTGATCAGCTAATATTAACTATTAACTATTAACTAATCACTAATCACCGATCACTAATCACTAACATGAAAGCATATATCTTCCCGGGGCAGGGCGCCCAGTTTGTTGGCATGGGCAAAGACTTGTATGAAAAGTCGGAAAAAGCCCGTAAATTATTTGAAGAAGCGAATGAAATATTAGGCTTCAGGATAACGGATATTATGTTTGATGGTACCGATGAGAACCTTAAACAAACCAATGTTACCCAACCGGCCATATTTTTACATTCGGTTCTTTTAGCGTATGCCATAGGTGATGCTTTTCAGCCCGATATGGTTGCCGGCCATTCGCTGGGCGAATTTTCATCATTGGTAGCAACGGGTGCTTTATCATTTGAGGATGGGGTAACCCTGGTAGCGGCGCGTGCCAATGCTATGCAAAAGGCCTGCGAGATACAGCCATCAACCATGGCGGCAATTTTAGGGCTGGATGATTTTACGGTTGAAGATATTTGCCATCGCATAAGTAACATAGTGGTACCGGCTAATTATAATTGCCCGGGCCAGCTGGTAATTTCGGGTACTATTGCAGGTGTTGACGAGGCTTGCGAGCTAATGCTGGCCGCCGGTGCGAAAAGGGCGTTAAAGCTTAATGTAGGCGGCGCTTTCCACTCCCCGTTAATGGAAATTGCGAGGGTTGAGCTGGAACATGCCATTGCAAATACCGATTTCAGGGAACCCATTTGTCCTGTATACCAAAATATTGATGCCAAGCCATATACCGATCCGCAGCGTATAAAACATAACCTGATAGCGCAACTTACAGGCCCTGTACGCTGGACACAAACCGTAAAGCACATGATGGAAGATGGCGCAACCTCATTTACCGAGGTTGGCCCGGGCAGCGTTTTACAAGGCCTGGTGAAAAAGGTTGACAGGCACATGCCAACCGAAAGCGCCGAACTGCCGCAATAATTTTACAAAAACATCCGTGGCGTGCGCGTGTTTAATGTTTAATTTTATGTCTTCCTGAAAACAAGCACTTGAGTACATCCGGAAAAATACGTTTACTGTTAGCTTTGCTATTTGCCAGTTTATTATTTACGGCAATTGTGGTTCAGAGCACCTATACGCCGGTAAAAAACCTCGACCAAACCGCTAAAATACTCGAGGATAACCTGCATAAAAAAGAAGGTTATGTAAGTGATGTGCTCTACAATAAGATCAGCTTTAATAAACTAAAAACACTTCAAAACGATCCGAAGGCTGCCTTAAGCGCTATTCAATATTTTACTACCGATAGAAATATCTGGTTTACCACCTTTGATCATGATACTTTAACCTTTTGGAGCGGTATAAAAGTTATACCCAAATCAGCATCGGTTATAAAGGAGGGGGTTACCTTTACGCATCAGCCCAATGGCTATTATGAAACCATCAAAAAAAGCGAGGGCAGCTTTTCCGTCATTTATTTTATCCCTGTAAAAATAGACTACTCGCTGCAAAACCGATACCTGCAAAACATATTCGCGAATGACCTGCTTAAGGACGATAATATCCAGATGGCCGATTTTACCGATAACTTTGTTTATGGCGTGCACAGCAGTATCGATAATACTTACCTTTTTTCGGTAAAACTAAAACCAGGGCAGATCAATCATCTCTTCTTTTATTTCGAACTGGTATCGTGGCTGCTATCGTTTCTTACTTTATGTGTGTTGATGCATGCTATCAGCAAATATTTTGTTGATAAGGGGCATGTAATATTATCACTAGTTACATTGGCCTTGTTTATAGTCGCGGTACGATTTGTCAACCTGCATTATAGCTGGCCCGCATTTATATACCAGCTCGACATTTTTAAACCCGCGCTGTATGCATCAGGCAGGATATACGCGTCGCTGGGCGATTTTTCCCTCAATATATTATTCATCTCGTGGTTTGCCGCCTTTTTATATAAGCAGCGGCACGATCTTTTAAAAGCCATCCCCGGTAAAATTGTAAGTTATCTTATCCTGGTGGGGTGTATAGTTACATTGCTATTGCTTTCAACCGCGCTGTTAAACCTTTTTTACGGGCTGGTCATCAACTCAAAAATAAATTTCGACCTGTATAATGTATTCAACCTTTCCAGGTACAGTTTGCTTGGTTTGCTGATGCTGTGTTTCGGCTTCATGATATTCTTCCTGCTGAATGAAACATTTTTATTCATCTGCACTAAACTACCCATACCCGATGCTTATGCAATAACCATATTCATCATCAGCATTATTGCAGCTACTGCACTTATAACCCATTACCAGCAATTTAATTTATTTTATGTACTGTTAGCTATACCTGTTTTTATCAGGGGATATGGATACCGGCACTACAACGGGCGGATTACTTCAACATCATTTATTGTTATAATTTTTGTTTTTTCGGTCATCTCATTCCAGAGGTACCGTCATGTTGAAAATATAAGGGAGGAAAATACCCGCAAAGCGCTTATCCAAAAGCTGGAGGTGCCCGATGATGTAACTGCTGATTATATTTTTAAAAAAGCTGAAAGGCAGATCATAAGCGATTCGGTCATCACCAGGTATTTTAATGATACACTGGGTTACAACTATATAAAAAATCACCTGCAGAAACTTTATTTTGATGGTTATCTGTCGAAATATACTGCCACTATACATGAGTATAACACCGATGGCCAATCACTAACAGCCGACAAGGATTATTCATTAAGCGTATTTACCGACCTCGTGCTTTATAGTTCCTACAAAGTTTCAAATTACTTCTACAGGGAGAACGACTCATTTGGCTTTATAAATTATTTTGCCATAATGCCGGTAACCCGGGATAATAAAACATTGGGGACAATAGTTGTAGAACTGCAATCAAAACCCGTACAGCAGTCGAGCGCTTTTCCCGACCTGTTAAAGGATGGCAGCATCAAGCCGGAAGATGAATATAAGGATTACTCCTATGCCTTTTATATTGATGACAGGCTGTTGAGCAAAACCGGCGATTATGGATACGACCTTGTAAACACCACTTTTAAGGGCCAGCTATTAAAATATACCACGGCAACCACCAAGCCCGATAACCCCGAATGGTATAAGAATTTAAGCACTTACAGCCATTTAATATATAAACCGAGCGAACGCAACCTGATAGTGGTAACTAAGGAAGATAACCCTATTTTTTATAGTATAACCTCGCTCACCTTCTTTTTTATATTGCTGTTGCTGTTTAGCTTGCTGGTGATTTTGGTACGGTGGCTATGGCTGCGTATAAAGATCCTAAACATTAACGAGAACCATTTGAAATGGATATTTAAGATAAATTTTGATAAGATACTTTATAAAACGCGCATCCAGTTTTCTATTATAGCGGCAGTTGTTATTACGCTCATATTTGTTGGCTTTATTACCTTCTTCTCCATAAGTACCCAGTATAACGAGCAGCAGGACAAAATGATAAGCGATAAAATAACCCATATAACAGCGGCATTTGAAAGCGGCCTGTTAAATAAATATCTTAATAACACCAATGGCGAGAACCAGGTAGATTTTGATAACCTGGCCAACACCTATTCAACCGACCTGGTGTTATATGACCGTAACGGCGTACCCTTAAGTACCACCCAACCCCGCATATATGCCTACGGCCTGCAGCCAAAACGGATGAATGCGCGTGCCTTTATTTACCTGAGCAAATACCAGAAATCGAAATATGTAAACGAGGAAAGGATAGGCGAGCTAAGCTATAAGGCGGTTTATGCGCCTTTGGTAAACCCTAAAAGAAATACAACGGTAGCGTACCTGCAATTGCCATATTTCTCAAATGAGAGCGATTATAATACCCGCATAGCTTCATTGCTTAACGTAATGATAAATGTGTATGCCCTCATATTTATAGTGGTGGGCTTGTTCGCGGTGATTATTGCGCGGCAAATTACGGCCCCATTAAGCTTTATGCAGTTTAATTTAAGCAAGATCATATACGGGCAGAAAAACGAACCGATCAGGTGGGAGCGTGACGATGAAATTGGCGCGCTGGTAAATGAGTACAATAAAATGATCTCGGCGCTGGAGAACAGCGCGCAAAAGCTGGCGCAGTCTGAAAGGGAAAGCGCCTGGCGCGAAATGGCCAAGCAGGTAGCCCACGAAATAAAAAACCCGCTAACGCCCTTAAAGCTTGGCTTGCAGTTGCTCGAAAAATCGTGGAGGGATAAAGACCCTAAGTTTGACCAGAAGTTTGAGCGCTTTAGCAAATCATTTGTTGAGCAGATCGAGAGCCTTTCATCAATAGCATCGGAGTTCTCTTCATTCGCCAAAATGCCCGATACCCATATCGAACAGATAAATGTTTTCGAGATGCTGGGGCAGGCCGTTACCATTTTTGTGCAGATGGATGACATAAAGATAATGTACCAGCCCCCCGAAACCCCGTTTTATATCAGTGCCGACCGCGACCAGGTGCTGCGCTGCTTTAACAACCTGTTAAAAAACGCCATCGAAGCAAAACCACCCGATCAGCCGGGTATAATTGATATCAGCTATTTGATCACCAGCAAAAATATCCTGCTCAGCATAAAGGATAATGGCAACGGCATCCCCGAAAACATGCGCGAAAAAATATTCGAGCCCAATTTCACCACCAAAAGCTCGGGTACAGGCTTAGGGCTGGCCTTCGTGAAAAACTCCATTGAAAATGCCGGTGGCAAGGTTTGGTTTGAAACTATACAAGGCGTAGGTACTACGTTTTATTTGAGCCTGCCCGCGGCGGTGTAGCAAATGTGCAGATGTGCGGATATGCAAATGTGCAGATAAAAATAAGGCTGTAAAGCTAAAATTCCCCTCTTGAGAGGGGGCGCGCAGGATAGTGCGGTGGCAGGGGGTGTGTCTATACGCCATGCGCCCCACCCATACGCGTCATTGCGAGTTATTAAATCCGGCGGATTCTGCAGGGGAAATGACAACCTTCAAAGTCCGGATGTCATTTCGAACTTGCAGGAGGTGGGCTAAGCAGCGGGCATTGAGAAAACTTATGCCCTATACAAGGTAAATCATGCGTGGCGTAAAAGTTTTCTCCTCGCCTCCTACACAATCCAACACGCTCATCGAAATGACATGGTTTAATAATTAGCTTATATTATTCCCGCAACCCATCCTTCCCCCAAAAACAAAAAAAGTCCCTGACCTTTCCAAGTCAGGGACACTATATAATTTTAGTCCCGGCAGACAATTTTATGTATTTACACCGAAAATGAAGTTCCGCACCCGCAGGTACTGGCTGCATTAGGGTTGGCAAAGGTAAAGCCACGTGCGTTCAGCCCATCCTGAAAGTTAATTTCCATACCAGCCAGATACAAGCCATGCGCTTTGTGCATAAACACGCGTATGCCATCAATCAGGTATTCCTGGTCGCCATCTTTCTTTTGGTCGAAGCCTAAAACATAGTTCATGCCCGAGCAGCCGCCGCCTTCAACGCCAACGCGCAGCCCATAATCCTCACCTATCTCTTGCTGATCTTTCAGTTTAAAAAGTTCTTTTACGGCGCCTTGGGTAAAGGTAACCGGTGCGGTTTCAACAACAGTGCTCATCTTATTTTTAATTAACTATACAAATATAATGTAAAATGCAGATTTTTGTTGCAGAGCCAATTATTTATGACCTCTGCTTAACATTCGCTATATGGCATATTACCCTTATTTGTTAGATATTATAAAATATACCATTGCCGGCATGGGTGTGGTATGGATAGCTTTCTATCTCATCAAGCCCTATCTCGATAAATCTGAACGCATACAACTGCTGGAGTTTAAAAAATCCATCAGTAACCAAACCCTGCCGCTACGGTTGCAGGCTTATGAGCGTATTGTGCTGTTTATGGAGCGCATCAACCCCGAAAATATGCTCATCCGCTTAAACGAACCGGGTTATTCGGCTGCCGATTTGAACAGCATCATTATTACCGAGGTACGTAATGAGTATCAGCATAACATTACCCAGCAAATATATGTAAGCAGCAGGGCATGGGGCGTTGCCAAACGGGTTAAAGACGACACCCTGAATATAGTAAGCGCCGCTTTTAAAAGCCTGCCCGAAGGTGCCACAAGCCTCGATCTGGGCAAAACCATTCTTGTGCAGCTAAGCCAGATGGAAGATAATCCTTACGAAATTGGCGCCGAACTCATCAGGAAAGACCTGGAACAATTATTTTAAGCTGATATGCCCGATAAAAAAATAACCACAACTTCCGGTATCGAAATTAAGGAGGTTTACACCGGGCCGTCATTAATGAATGAATTGCCGGGGCAATTTCCATACACCCGGGGCATTCAGAAAGATATGTACCGCGGCAAACCCTGGACGATGCGCCAGTATGCCGGTTTCTCTACTGCCGAAGAATCAAACAAACGCTACCATTACCTGCTCAGCCAGGGAACGATGGGCTTGTCGGTTGCGTTTGACCTGCCTACACAAATAGGCTACGACTCCGATCATGAGCTGGCCGAGGGCGAGGTAGGCAAAGTGGGCGTAGCCATCGACTCCTTAAAAGATATCGAGATACTGTTTGATGGCATCGGGCTAAAAAACATCACCACCAGCATGACCATTAATGCTACCGCAGCCATATTGCTGGCCATGTATATCGCGTTAGCAAAAAAACAGGGCGCCGACCTGCAACAACTATCAGGCACCATACAAAACGATATATTAAAGGAGTATGCCGCGCGCGGTACCTATATATACCCGCCCGGCCCATCCATGCGGCTGATAACCGATGTATTTGAATATTGCAGCAGGGAAGTACCCAAATGGAACACTATCTCCATATCGGGCTACCACATCCGCGAAGCAGGCTCAACAGCAGTGCAGGAACTGGCCTTTACCCTCGCCAATGGCAAAACATACTTAAAAGCCGCCTTGGATAAGGGTTTGGATATAAATGTATTTGCCAAAAGGCTGTCGTTCTTTTTCAATTGTCATAATAATTTTTTCGAGGAGATAGCCAAGTTCAGGGCGGCAAGGCGCATGTGGGCGCACATCACCAAAGAGCTGGGCGCTACCGATGCGGGGGCACAGAAGCTAAGGTTCCACACCCAAACCGGTGGCTCAACCTTAACGGCGCAACAACCTATGAATAATATAGTGCGGGTAAGCAACCAGGCGTTGGCTGCTGTGTTAGGCGGTACACAATCGTTACATACAAACGGTTATGATGAAGCCCTATCACTGCCCACCGAGGCTGCCGCTAAAATTGCCCTCCGTACCCAGCAGATCATCGCCTTTGAAAGCGGGGTTACCGATACGGTTGACCCTTTGGCAGGCTCCTACTTTATAGAAGCCCTTACCGATGAGCTGGAGAAAGCGGCCCAAATTTATATTGATAAGATTGATGCTATGGGCGGCTCGGTAAAAGCCATTGAGCAGGATTATATACAGCAGGAAATTGCCGCCTCGGCCTATCAATACCAAAACGAAATTGAAAGCGGCGATAAAATAATAGTAGGGGTAAACCGCTTTACCCAGCAGGAAGCAGCGGCAACCAATGTTTTCCGGGTGGATGATTCCATCCGCCAGCATCAAATAGAAAAACTGGAAAAGCTAAAAGCCGGGCGTGATAACCAGGCGGTAGCTGCTGCCTTAAAAGCATTGGGCGATGCTGCCAAAGGCAATCAAAATCTTATGCCTTATATATTATCGGCGGTTGAAAGCTATGCTACCCTTGGCGAAATTGCCGACGCGCTGCGTAATGTTTTTGGTGAATATTGATAGGCTAAAAGGGGAGTTTTAATACTGTCAAAACCACGGTTGACAGTTAAAATAATTTAAAGCAGAATATTTTTCTTAAAAAGAATAGAATGCCATTTTCGAAACGAAATGTACTAATTTATATTGGAATTGCAGCAAAAAGCAGGTTATTAAATCATAAATTTATTTCTTAAAAAAGTTAAAATTTAATTTTTTTATCCGCTTTTTTTTAGAATATTCGATGTTCCGTAGCGGGCACAAAAGATGTTTGGCTGGGGGTTGGAAATCAACTTTTTATAATAATTTGTATGGAAAAAACTTGTACTAACGTTTGGAATAGCTGTCTTCAGATCATAAAAGATAACATACCGGCCCAAAGCTTCAAAACCTGGTTCGAGCCGATAAAAGCTTTAAGGATGGAGGGTAGCGTTTTAACGATACAGGTACCAAGTTTGTTCTTTTACGAGTGGCTTGAAGAACACTATGTAAGCCTATTGCGTAAAACTATTAAAAAACAATTAGGCGATGACGGCCGTTTAGAGTATAATATTGTTGTTGAACAATCAACCAGCAAACCATATACCACTAATATGCCCTCAAACGGAAATGGTGCTGAATCAAAAAATCAATCAATGCCGATACCTATTTCTATAAATAAGGATATTAAAAATCCGTTTGTGATACCGGGTTTAAAGAAATTGAATGTTGACCCACAGCTTAACCGTAACTATACCTTTGAAAACTTTATTGAGGGCGATTGTAACCGTTTGGCCCGTTCGGCAGGTTATGCTGTAGCGGCAAAACCGGGTGGCACCTCATTTAACCCTTTAATGATATACGGCGGCGTTGGTTTAGGTAAAACGCACCTTGCACAGGCCATTGGCAACCAGATAAAACAAACCCTGCCCGATAAACTGGTACTATATGTATCGTGCGAAAAATTTACCCAACAGTTTGTTGATGCCCTTAAACATAACAACATTAATGATTTTGTGAACTTTTACCAGGCCATTGATGTATTGATCATGGATGATGTGCATAACTTTGCCGGTAAAGAGAAAACACAGGATTTTTTCTTCCATATATTTAACCACCTGCACCAAAGTGGCAAGCAACTGATCATTACCTCGGATAAAGCGCCTAAGGATCTGGCTGGTTTAGAAGAACGCCTGCTTTCAAGGTTCAAATGGGGCCTTTCTGCCGATCTGCAGATACCTGATCTGGAAACCCGCATGGCTATCCTGAAAAATAAAATATACCAGGATGGTATCGAATTATCAAATGATGTTGTTGAATACGTTGCCCACAACATTGATAACAACGTGCGCGAACTGGAAGGTGCCATGGTATCACTGCTGGCACAATCAACCCTGAACCGTAAGGAGATAGACCTGAACCTTGCCAAGCAGATGCTGAAGAATTTTGTAAAGAATTCATCAAAAGAGATCTCGATGGAATACATCCAAAGCCTGGTTTGCGAGTATTTTGAAGTGCCTATTGATATGGTAAAATCACAAACCCGCAAGCGCGAAATTGTACAGGCAAGGCAAATATCCATGTATCTGGCCAAGGCCCATACCAAAAGCTCATTAAAATCAATAGGTCATTTCTTCGGCGGCCGCGATCACTCCACTGTGATATATGCCTGCCAAACGGTAGAGGATCTGATCGATACCGATAAGAAATTTAAAGGCTACGTTGCCGATATTCAGAAGAAGTTGAAGATGTCGTAATAATATCGGATTTTGTCCGATAGTTACCGGGATCGATCTCTAACTTACAGGGGCGCAAGATATTGCGCCTCTTTTTTTGTTTATAGGATGTTGCTTTTGTATGCGTAATACAGTGCCCGGCAAATGTTCGCACAGGTAGCGGACGGACGGATTGGGTATAAATCAGTGAAGTTTAACGATACATCAAGATGGGTGTTACTCCAACAATAACAGACACTTTATACCCCTACAACTCCCCCAGCTTCTTCAACGCGTAAAATAAGCCTGTGCAATGCAGCGCCTGCATTATTTTATTATCGGCAAGTAGTTGTTTTACTTCGGCAATGGTATATTCCTCCACCACCAATTCCTCGTGCTCATCCAACGATTGGCCCTGCACCTTTTTACCGCCTTTGGCTAAAAAACAATAGGTATGGTTATTGGCAGTTGACGGATTGGCATAAACCGTGCACAAAGGCTCAAAATCATCAAAATGGTAACCGGTTTCTTCTAACAACTCCCGTTGTATGGCATGTTCCGGCGATTCATCGCCATCAATAACCCCACCCGGAATTTCCAGCGAAACTATGGCCGCCGCATGGCGGTATTGGCGCACCATCAGTATTTTGTTATCTACGGTAATAGCCACGGCATTTACCCAATTGGGGTATTCCAGCACAAAGTATTCATCAACTATTCGCCCATCGGGCATTTCGCACGTATCGCTTCGTAAGGTAGCCCAGGGGCCTTTGTGTATGTATTTGGATGAAAGTGTTTTCCAGGTAAGGGACATTAGTTAATTATTGATTTAGTGATTGAGTGAATTACTGATTTATTGATTTAAAAAGTTCGGGTTTGATTAGCAATTCAATATTCACTCAATCACTAATTCGACATTTAGTTATAGAATTACTGAATTATCGATTTAAGCAGTGCAATTTTGATTAGCAATTCAATAATTCACTCAATCACTAATTCAATAATTAAAAAACTACCAACTCCCGCTGCTGCCGCCGCCGCCAAAGCTGCCGCCGCCGAAACCGCCAAAGCCGCCTCCGCCGCCACCACCTCCGCCGAAGCCGCCTCCACCACCACCCCAGCCGCCACCGCGACCACTGCCACCCAGCATATCACCGGCCAAAAACCACCAGAAAGGGCTTGCGCCACCCCTGCCACCAATGATCTGCCCGCCACCACCACCGCGACTGCGGAATATCAGGATCAGGACAACCACTACAATAATGATCACCACAATAAAACTTCCGCCGCCGCTGCTTTGGCTTTGCTGCGGCTTTTTATCAGCCTTATACTCGCCTTTGGTGTATTGGATAATATGATCGGTAGCCAGGTCGAGCCCGCCGTAATAATCATTGCTGCGGAAATGCGGCTTAATATCGTTCTCTATGATCTGGTGGGTGATAATATCAGGTACTGCGCCCTCAAGCCCGTAGCCGGTTTGTATGGTGATCTTATGATCATCAATGTCAGCTAATATCAGCAAACCATTATTTTTACCTTTTTGGCCAATACCCCAATTACGGCCAAGGCCTACGGCATATTCGGCAATATCATAATCACCTACCGACTTTATAAGCACAATAGCTATCTGTGTCGACGAGGTATCATCAAAGGCCACCAGCTTATCTTCCAGCTTTTGCTTATCGCCGGGCGATAGCGTGTTGGTATAATCCGTTACCAGTGTTGTCGACTTTGGCGGATATTGCTGCGAAAAGGCCATCATAACCGATCCCAGCAAAACGAATAACAATATTAATTTTTTGAACATGATATCTTAGGTTTATTCGCCATCCATAAAGGCAATGTCATCAGGTAATTCGTTGTTGTCATCAGCATTATGCGGAAAGAATTTTTGCAGGTGCTCGCCGGCTATGGCAAGCCCGGTGGTTATGCCTTCAACCAGGTCGCCAAGTTTAAAGTGCTGCAGCATATCCTCTTTGGTGCTATCCCAAAAATCAGGCGGCACCACTTTGTTAATGCCCGCGTCGCCTATGATGGCAAACTTACGGTCGACCGTAGCCAAGTAAACCAGTACGCCGTTACGGTGCTTGGTTTTGTGCATATCCAGCTTGTGAAAGTACTTCGCGGCACGGTCAAGCACGTTTTCGCTGCAGGTTTTCTCAATACAAACCCGTATCTGCCCGCTGGTATGCCGCTCGGCATCCTCAATTGCTGCGCGGATACGCTGTTGCTCTTCTTCGTTAAATAGTGCCATAAGAGGGGTGATTAGTGATTAGAGATCAGTGATTAGTATAAAAGGTTGGTAATCAGTGATCGGTCATTAATGAATAGTCCAACTAATCACTAATCGCTGATCACAAATCACTAAATTAAAACTGCACCGTAGGCACCTTATTAGCGCCTGCTTCTGCCTGGAAGTACCCTTTCTCGGTAAAGCCAAACATTTTGGCAGTAATATTAGCCGGGAACGAACGGATCTTGCTGTTATACTCCTGCACCGCGGTGTTAAAGTCCAAACGGGCAATGTTAATGCGGTTCTCGGTGCCCTCCAGCTGCGCTTGTAAGGCGGTAAAGTTGTCGTTGGCACGTAGTTGCGGATAGTTTTCGCTGGCTACCAGTAAACGGCCTAAGGCAGTACTTAGCTGGCCTTGCGCTGCCTGGTATTTCTGGATAGTTTCAGGGGTAAGCTTGGTAGGGTCGACGGTGATGGCGGTAGCCCTTGCGCGGGCATCGGTAACATCCACCAGCGTGCTTTTCTCAAAGTTGGCAACACCCTTAACGGTGGCCACCAGGTTCGGGATCAGGTCGGCACGGCGCTGGTACTGGCTTTCAACCGCACCCCATTTGGATTTCACGTTCTCATCCATCTTTACCATGCTGTTGTAACTGCACGAGCTTAAACTCATTACGGCCACCATAACTAATATTGCTGAAAATAGCTTTTTCATTGTTTTAATGTTTTATTTAATTGTTGTAATTGAAAACGTTAGAGTACAAAACGCATACCGATGTTACAATTGCCCCGGCGCATGCCATTATGGCAAGGTAGTGAATAGTTTGCAGTTTACAGTAAGCAGTTTGCAGCAAGTTGTGGTTTTTCAAATTTACTATGTGCGGGGATGTTACCCTGAGGTACTCGAAGGCTGCGCGTAAAGGCCTTTGCCCTTATGTTTCGAGTGCCTCAACATGACAACGCTCGTTGGTTCCCGCCTTTGTTGGTGTTGTTACCAACAAATTGTGATGCTGTCAAAACAGTGTCAGCGGTTTTACGGGTTTAATTGGCGAAATTAGGAGGTGAACTTGGCTATCTCACCTGCTACAAAGAAGAAATTGCTATTTTTCATTTGTTTCTTTTACTATTTCAGCTATAATTCCATATAAATAAAAATGAAGCTTGACATCAACCGTTTGCCCTAAGTTGTAGATTTCATAATCTCCTTTAATTAGTTTAAATGATTGTTGATAGTTTTTAACCCTAACCATTTTAAATTTATTAGTTGTGCTTTTAACAATTATACCCTCGTGAATAGTAACATTTCCATTAGGATCACGCCAGAGGTAATGAAATTCCGGATTCAAATTATAATAGTTTGAAGTTATGTTACTTAAAAATGATTTTCCGGTTGAAAAATTAGTGTTATACGATTCTGCAATGAATTGAAAATAGTTATATTGTAGTGGCAATTCCCTCTCTACTAATGGTTCATTTTTGACTAAACGAAACATTTTTACTCTTGAATTAGGCTCATATAAGCGTCTTCCATAATACTTAAATAAAAATTTCGCCACCTCTTTGTTATCTAAGTAACTTTCCATTTCATTTATTAAATTGTCTAACTCATTAAAGTCAATAGGTTTTTGATTTTGATAATAATTATATAGAAGAATGCATGCATATGGCCTAAGATAAATATCTTCATATAAATCGATAAGTTGTGCCTTATATTCAACCTCACTTAAACCTTCTCTTAATGAAGATACATACTGAGTCTTAAGAGACAAAACCCAATTTAATTCTTCTGTAACGACTCTTTCTGCTAAATCTAATAATTCTTCAATTTTGATTTGGTTTTGTAATTTATCTTCTTTATCCATTAAAAGGTTTTCATTTTCCCACATCAGGCATCTTATAAAATCAACATAACCATAGGCTGAAAATGGATCCATGTATTGTTTTGTTAAAAATAAATCCAAAGCCTCTTTTAAAAATTTAAAAACTAAACTGTCATATTTATCATGTTCAAAATATTTTTTTGATAACTCAAAATTAATAATAGCGCGTCTATGGATAAATCTATGGTTTCTAAATTCGAAGAGCGATTCAGCGTAAATCAAAATTTCTAAGGCCTTTTTTAAATCATATTCAGTATCTCTATGCTGTAAATTAGTAGAATAATTTAGTAAGAAATAAGGATCATCGGACAAATTTGTGTACGCTACATCATACAATTTATTTATTTTGGCATTTGAAAATCCACTTTCTTTAATGATTGTTTTAAGTAAATCATTGACTAAATAAGAATTAGTTATACCGGGATTTACAGCCCTAAGTAGCCTTTCATATAACTCATATTGTTTATCTTGCGATGGCAAAATTTGATTTATTAGTTCATTGGCTATAAGTGGGTGTTTTGTCTTAAAATATAAATCAGGCTCTGTACCATGCGATGACATTCGTTGTTGAAGTAATAATCCCTTTCCTTCGGCCTTTATTACTTTATCTATAAAAGAGTCCCAATCTAATGAAGATATGGCATGTTTAAGCCATCCTGCTGGCATCGGTAGTTTGTGTCTATGAAGAAGAGCTGTAAAGACAAATGCTTGTTTGGCATCTTTTGAAAGTTGATCGTAAGCACTTACTAAATCATTAGCATGCGTACCATTAGTTACAAGTTTTAGCAGTGCTAAAAAAGAATCACTGTCATAATCATTTTGAATGCGCGTAAAAAGTTCTTCTTTTTCATTAACATCCCTAAATTGGATTATTCCTGATGATCTTAATTTATCTAATAATTCATTTATTTCATCATCAGTAAGTTTACTACTTAAATTGATTTCATACGATTTCTTAATTTCTCTATTTAGTTTAAATTTTAGTAAAATATTTTCTCTAATTGGAACCAAAAAAAACACTTTGAAATCATTAAATTGTTCTACACTTAACTCTCTTCTAAACTCCAATAAAGCTTTGAATGTACTTTCTACTTCAACTTCATCACAATAAAGCACAATAAGTTTCGATTTGGTATATTTAAATAATTCAATAATATATTCCGATTTTAGCCTATGAAAATCTAATATTTCATATGCTACAATATTTGTTTCGACATTTTTTAGAAATTCATGAATAAGTCTTAATGTAAATGTTGATTTACCAATGCCATACTCACCTGTCAAAAAGAAAATTGGCAAAAAGGTAGTATCATTATCATTTAATGCCTTTTCAATCTCAGATTTTGCAGTTCTTAATAGCTTAGATTTGACAACATCAACGCTCCTAGTAATTAAATTGTAATTGGGCTCTTCTCCTTTATAAAAATCTAATTCGGAAATAAATTTCTCTTTTATATTAGAATTTAATTGATTTATTGAGTTATCAAGATTTATAGATAATCGTGCGGGTATTTGTATGGGATTTAATTTATTGTCACTTAAAATAATTTTTCTCCTTTTAATGGTTCCCTGTAAATTCTTGTCTTCCCATTTTTTATATTTTTCAAAAAACTCTTGAAAACTGCATTTAATAATGCAAATTCTTTGATTCGAATAATATGGTAGAGCACTCATATTGGGAAAAGGATCTACATTGTAGATCCATCTACGTTCCCTAAAGCCAGTACTATCAAACTTTTCTAAAAATTGTTTCCCAAATTCATCTGAATACGAATATCCCATTGATATGAAAATTGTGGAATCTGAAATATCTTTTAATTCATTCAGTACATTTTTATAAAATTTGTTTGCTTTTGCGAAATCATTTGATGAAAATGCTAATGGATAATTACTTTTATCCTGAATACAACCATTTAATTTTATATACCTTATTTCTGTATTACTTTTTCGGTAATTCAATTTTGCCAATTCTCTTATTGGTACTAAATCGTAAATGTGATTTGAAGATGATCTAATATTATCAAATGCTCTTTCTACTAACAAATCATAATTTGTAGTAATAATTTCTTGCCATGGAATACTTGCCAATATTTCATGTCCAGTTGTAACAGGTAATTTGCGGAGCATTTTTTCTACCTCTCCATCAAAATGTCTCCTATTAAAATCGGGATCAGCCGATAAAATGTCAACGAATTTGGTAATATTCGGCTCATTTAATGATTTACCCAAAAAATCCTCATAATAATTAATTATATGTTTGCTTAAATAAATTCTCTCTCCTACCGATGCTCCTGCACCAAGAAATAAGATAGCGTGAGATGCCGAAATTTTTTCAAAAATGGGATTTAGTATCTCATCATTAGCATTAATATCAAGAATATGATTCATTGGTTTAGGCTTAAGTTGTATAATTGAAAATTACTTAGGAAGGATAAAAATAGTATATTTTATATTAACACTTAGCATTAATATTATTGATTTCTACTATTAGAGGATACAAGATATTCCCCGCTCCCGCAACCATCCTGCTTCCGGCCCGCAGACAGGTAATCGCCCAATGCATATTCATTAGACCCACAAACCCCACTATAACCCCCGCAAATCCCGGTTCTTTATTATATTTGTCTTTTAACTGACAGCACACTACATCTGCAAATGAAAAAACTCCTCACCATACTCTTAACTGCTATCACCATAGCAGCCATCACCCCGCAAACCCGGGCACAAAGCACAACCAGCCGACCCACGCCACCCGACCCACGAACCAACCTCGTACAATACGTACATCCTATAGTCGGTACGCAGCGTATGGGCCATGTGTTCCCCGGCGCTACGGTGCCTTTTGGTATGGTGCAGCTAAGCCCCGAAACGGATACGCCCAGTTATGATCTGAACGGCCATTACAACCCCGATGTATATAAATACTGCGCGGGTTACCAGTACGACGATAAAACTATTGTAGGCTTTAGCCATACCCATTTCAGCGGTACCGGGCACTCCGACCTGGGCGACTTTTTGGTGATGCCAACCGTTGGCGCATTGCAACTGAACCCCGGCACGGCAGATAAACCCGGCAGCGGGTACAGGTCGGGCTTTTCACATGCCAACGAGGTGAGCGAGGCCGATTATTACAAGGTAAAGCTGGATGCCAGTGGCATCATAGCCGAGATGACCACCAGCGCGCGTGTAGGTTTTCATCAATATACCTTCCCCAAAACCGATAAGGCGCATATCATCTTAGATCTGATGGCGGGCATTTACAACTACCCCGGCAAAAATGTGTGGACTTATGTGAAAATATTAAACGACAGCACACTGGTAGGCTACCGCCAAACTGATGGCTGGGCCCGCACCCGCACGCTGTACTTCGCCATGGCGTTCAACAAGCGGTTTTTGGCGCATGGGTTTGCCGATTATTCGCCAAAGGAAGTGTACCGCGGCTTTTGGGGCAAGTTTGACCAAAGGCATAATTTCCCCGAGATAGCGGGCAAACAGATCAAGGCATGGTTTGATTTCAAGACGGAAGAAGGCGAGAAGATCAAAATAAAAATGGCTATTTCGCCCGTAAGCATGGATGGCGCCATGAATAACATGCAGGTAGAAGTACCGGGCTGGGATTTCGACAAGGTAAAAGCCGACGGGCAAGCCCTTTGGGAAACCGAGCTGCATAAAATTGTAGTAAAGGCGAGCCCGGATGATATGGTGAACTTTTACACCAGCATGTACCATGCCATGATCAACCCAACCGTTTATATGGATGAGGACGGGCGCTACAAAGGCCTCGACCAAAACATTCACCATGCCGATGGCTTTACCAATTATACTACTTTTAGTTTGTGGGACACTCACCGCGCGCTGCACCCGTTGTTCAACATCATCGAGCCCGACAGGAATGCCGACATGATAAAATCCATGTTAGCGCATTTCGACCAAAGCCCGGAACACATGCTGCCCATATGGAGCAATAGCGCCAACGAGAACTGGTGTATGAGCGGCTATCATAGCGTATCAGTTATTGCTGATGCCGTAGTAAAGGGCAATGCCCCCTTTGATGCCAATAAAGCGCTTGATGCCTGCGTAACTACCGCTACCCACCGCGATTACCAAAGTATCGGCCTGTTTATGGATAATGGCTATATTCCTGATGAAAAAGACCCCAACTCGGTATCGTCAACCCTTGAATATGCCTACGACGATTGGTGCATAGCCCAAATGGCCAAGAAACTCGGGCGGACGGACGTTTATGACCGCTTTATAAAATACTCCGAGAACTGGAAGAATGTGTACGACCCTGCCGCAGGCTTTATGCATCCGAAAGAGGCCGATGGCACCTGGCGCAAAACAAAGTTCGACCCTTTTACTACTATCGATATGGGTTTTATCGAGGGCAACGCCTGGAACTATACTTTATATGTACCGCATGATCCGAAAGGATTGATAAAAGCAATGGGCGGTAACAAGCGCTTTGTAACCTACATCGATAGCCTGTTCAGCTATGACCTGCCCGATAAGTACTTCGCCGAAACGGAGGATATTACCAAGGACGGCATCATCGGCAACTATGTACACGGCAATGAGCCAAGTCACCACGATGCTTACCTGTATGATTGGACGGACAAGCCCTGGAAAACACAGGAAAAGATCCGCCTCATTCTGCCAAAAATGTATAAACCTACGCCCGATGGCCTCGGTGGTAATGATGATACCGGCCAGATGAGCGCCTGGTACATTTTCAGCAGCCTGGGCTTTTACCCTGTAGCCCCCGGCTCAGATCAGTACGCCATCGGCAGCCCCGCGGTTGACCACGCCGTTATCAACCTCGAAAGCGGCAAAACATTCACCATTAATGTAAAAAATCAAAGTCCTAAAAATATCTACATCCAAAAAATAACGCTAAACGGCAAGGTGCTTGATGGCTACTTCATCACCCATGCCGATATCATGAACGGCGGCGAAATGGAGTTTGTAATGGGAAGCAGGCACAGGTAAGCCCCACCCAAACCCTCCCCGGTTGGGAGGGCTTTTAAGTAGAGGTTAGTGATCAGAGAATAGTGATTAGTCGGCAGGGAGTTATACTAATCACTATTCTAATTCGCTTTAGTAGTATTGTAAAATGTTAAACGCATGCAAACTGCAAACCAATAACTACCAACTGAACAAGGGCGTTTCCCGCTGATAGAAGCGGGCCGGGCTGTACGTTCATACTGCACAGGCCTTAGGCTCGGGCCGGTATCCGCTCCCATCCCTAACGCGGGGCTTTCGTAAATCCCGTCAGTAGAACAGCTTCGGGCGAAATCGGGCAAAACAATGATGGCCTTGTGCTATATAATTACACACATCAATAACACTACCCGGCCATACACATTTCCCTGCTCTCCATGGCATTCAGCTTGGTCTTCAAAATCCCCCTTGCCCGGCATAAGGTAGCACGGGATAGTAACTCCGATATCCCCAAACTATTCCCGATCTCCTGGTGCGAATAACCCTCAATAGCATACATATTAAACACCGAGCGGTAATTGCCGGGCAGTTGTTGTATCAAATTCATCAGGTCGGCAGTTTCCAGCGTATTGTTATTATACGCCGGGCCT
>Ga0302315_10000594_pt1 | contig 39653 bp, 32 predicted proteins | sample III_Palsa_N3_1_FD_200532 | JGI IMG/M metagenome (GOLD analysis project Ga0302315, IMG submission 200532) | Peat permafrost microbial communities from Stordalen Mire near Abisko, Sweden - III_Palsa_N3_1 | ecosystem: Environmental > Terrestrial > Soil > Palsa > Peat permafrost | place: Sweden...
CGACGCGCTCCACCAAAAACGCAATGCCCTTGCCAGCCACGCGCTGGCCGGCGCGAAACTCGGCGCGTAACAACGGCGCGGAATCGATCGCATAAGGGCGAAGAATGCCAGCCTTGGCAAACAGCACCTGCACACCGCGTCCTTCAACGCGTAAAACAGTGCCGAGACCCAGCTCGGGTTCGGCAGAAGAGATCCAGCGTTGACCAGGTACGAACATTGCACAGCCGCATGAGATCGAGGGTCGTCGATTATCCACTCCCTAGCCGTGGAGAGGAAACCTTTGCCGCGTCAGGCGCGCTCGGGTGGAGTAGGTAGCCGTGATCTCAGTCCGCCTGGGAAGACGCGCATATTTGACACGATGCAGATAACCACTTGTCGGAAAAATTCCGCCGTTAGTCGGAAAAGACTCGCATTTTGTGAGCCTAAGACTAGTAATGATTGTGTAGTTGGGTAGATCCACGCCCAAGGGGAAAACATTACATGCACAGTTTTATCGCGCCAGCGAAACATCGTGGCGGGTGTACCAGCGCGGCAGCGCGCTCGCGCGCTTTGCTGTACGGCCACGCGTCTGCGCTGTGCAGCCGCGGCTTCACCCTCGTCGAGCTGATGGTCACCATTACCGTGGCGGCGATCCTGTTGGTGATCGCCGTGCCGAGCTTTAGCTACATGATCAATTCCAACCGGCTCACGACCACGGCAAACGCCTTTATCGGCGCGCTCAACACTGCGCGGATGGCGGCGATTCAGCGCAACGCAGCGGTTCAGTTCTGCAGCAATTCCGCGACCAGCAACACTACTATCGATGCTCTGGCCACAGCATGTGGCACAAATACCGGCGCAGTCTTTGCTTCCGGCCCCAGTGCCACGACCACCACGCAGGTGCTGACGGCACCGCCTGAACTGAGTATTTCCTCGATACAGATCCACGGCACTATCCAGGCGATCCGTTTCAACGGGCTTGGGCAAGGCCTCACTCCCGGCACGGCTACGCCTTTCGGCACCGGCACCGGGAGCCTAGTTGTGGATATTTGTTCAACCGTGCTCAGCACCAACAACCACATCCAGGTGAATATGGTTGCCGGCAGCATCATCACCACCACCACCAGCACCATCACCGGAGCCTGCCCATGATGCGGCGTTCGGGTTTTCGTAACGTACCGATCAGCCAGCGTGGCGTGGGCCTGATCGAAGTGTTGGTCGCCGTGCTGGTGCTCTCCATCGGGTTCCTCGGCATGGCCGCGATGCAGGCGCGTTCGCTGTCGATGAACAACAGCGCGATGGCACGCAGCATGGCCACCATGGACAGTTATTCTATCCTCGATGCCATGCGTGCGGATCTGGTTTCCGCCCAGAACGGTAACTACAACACTTCGACTCCGGTCAAGGCCAGTGCCTGCCCCGCGGCTACCGGCACGCTGGCCGGTGCGCAGCTCACCCAATGGTGTAATCAGTTGGCTCTCAACCTTGGTGCATCTGCCAGTACCACCGGCACGATCAACTGCACAGGCAGCCCGGGCATCTGCACCATTAAAGTGACTTACGACGACAGCAAGTCGGTGTCCGCTGCCACGGATACCTCGGGCACGCAGACCGTCACCACCCAGGCCATGTTATGAACCGGCGGCCCACGAAAGCTGTTGCTGGCTTCACCATCATCGAGTTGATGGTGTCCATGTTGCTCGGCCTGATCGTCATCGCTGGTGTCATCAGCGTTTTCCTTGCCAACCAGCAGGTCTATCGCACTAATGCCGCGCTAGGCGATGTGCAGGACGGCACGCGCATGTCGTTCGAGATGCTGGCGCAGAACATTCGCGAAGCAGGGCTGACGGGTTGCGGCAATGTCGGCCAAGTGGCCAACCTGCTGCCGGAAGGTCCCAATGGTTCCAGTTACAATGCTGTCACAGACTGGTGGACCAACTGGAGCAACGCCCTGGTGGGTTATGGCGCGGGCACCTCGACCGCCAACCCGGCGCTTACCGTAGGCACCGCAGCCGGGAACCAGGTGTCGGGCACCGATTCGCTGATGATCCTGAGCGCGGCGGATGTCGGTCTGAGCGTCAAAACCCAAACCACTTCAGCCACCACGTTCACCCTCAACGGCACCAGCAATGACCTTGCCCTCAACAAGGTCATGATCGTGTGCGATCCGTGGCTTGCTACCATTTTCCGCACCGGCACCTACACCCCGGGCGCCAACCCCGTCATCGGTTATGGCAGCCCGGCCAATTTCTCCACCAATTTGAGCTACGGCTATGCCCTCCCTGTAGGGGTCAGCAATTACACCTACGTTGCCAACGCGCCCATCGCGACCTTGGCGCCGGGTGTCTGGTACATCGGCTACAACCCGAACGGAGGCACTTCGCTGTATCTGGCCAGCGTAGACACGACCGCAAGCCCGGCCACGCCCACGCAGCAGGAGATGGTGCGTGGCGTCACAGCTATGAACATTACCTACAACATGGCCAACGCCACGAGTTTCGTGGCGGCATCCTTGGTGAACAATTGGTCTTCGGTTGTGGCGGTGCAGGTCAGCCTAACTGTGCAGCAGACCCGCGCCGCAAACGCGGGCGTCAGCGCAAACGCTGGTACCTACACCAGCGCGACTTCCGCTGCCGCTGCGCCGATCCAGCGCACTTACACCGTTACCTCCACCGTGCGCAACCGGGTGAATTGAGATGAGTCGACTCGCCGTACGTGGCCTGCCCAGCCGATTCCGGCCGCGCTCCCACCAGCGTGGTGTGGCGCTGGCTGTGGCGCTGATCCTGCTGCTGGTGATCACTCTCGTCGGCCTTGCCGCCGTGAGCGGAACCTTCATGCAGCAGAAGATGTCGGCCAATTTCTACGACCGCCAAACCGCTTTCCAGGCGACCGAGGCGGCGATGCGTCAGGCTGCGTTGGCCATCCAGGCCAAGACGACGGCGGCGCCAGCCGGCTATTACGATTGCTCGCCTACGGCGTCCACTCTCATAAATTGCCAGTCCAATCCGTTCACCGATACTGGTCAATCGTTTAGCTCCACTTCCGTGCCCGGGACCACGTTCACCGCCACTCTGCAGGCCAGTGGCAGTGCGCCGCAGTACATCATCCAATACATGGGCAATTTCCAGGTGCCCGTACCCAGTGTGAAGCAGACCAGCTGCCCACCGGGGCAGTACGGATGCAAAACGGCCACACAAACAGCGGATTTCTACCGCATCACCGCGCGCAACGGCGACCCGACAGTACTCGGTGGTCGCGCCTACGTGGTGCTGCAATCGATGTTCCGGAATTGAGTGATGCAAACAGTCAGCCGAGAACCTGATTCGTCTGCGCATGGAATGAGCGTGCCCGCGCGTATCGGGTGCTTGAAAGTCTTGAAGGGGACATACCCATGAACAAACACATCAGCGTGGTCCTGTTTGCGTTGGCTGCCATGTTGGCAGGCGCCAATGTGGCAGCCCAAAGCAGCTCCAGCTCTTCGTCCACTACGACCTCCACCTGTGGACAGGCCGGTGGCACGTGCAGTGAAGACTTCACGGGCGGGTCAGCCAGTCTGCAATGGACGACCTTGGGGACGAACAACGGAAGTGCGTCGTCCAATGCTTGCCTTACGGCCGGTAACGGCTCCGGTTCCATACCGGCATGCCCAAGCACGCTTGCTGGCTACACGATTCCGGCGAATGAAACAACGACGGGACAGGGTGCCTTGTTGCTCACGCCGCCGGAAAATGACCAGACCGGCGCCATCCTCTCGGCATTTGCTCCGTTCCCGTTGAGTCAAGGCATCAATATCACCTTCACTACCTATACATTTGGTGGTAGCGGTGATGGTTTGGCCAAAAACGGCGCAGACGGCATCGTGTTTTTCCTGACCGATGGTACCCAGACCGCCCCGACCACGACCGGTGGCGAGGGTGGCTCCATGGGTTATGACTGCTCCAACAGCAACAGTGTTTATGACGGTGTCGCCTATGGTTATCTTGGCCTGGGCATCGACGAGTATGGCAACTTCCTGAACTCGGGCGACAACGGCAGCCAAGGCGTGTGGAACTCGAATCTGAATTCCCTGCCGGGTACAACCACGCAAGGTAGCAACCCGGGCACTGGCAGCAATACCTACTACGACAATGGAACCAGCATTAGCGATAGCGGCGGTACACAGTATCAGCCCGAGCGCATCGGTTTGCGTGGCGCGGGCAACACGAATTGGGCATGGCTGCAAAGCCAAAACTCTAGTTATTACTCAGGCTCGACCAATACCAGCAAAATGCAGGCAGCATGCAAAAGCGGCCAGTATTATGCGCTAGTGGGGAAAACGACAACAAAAAATGGGAAAACAACTACAACATATAGCAACGTACTCACAAATATTCCCTACAACTACAGCCCTCTCCTCGGTGGCTCCGCGATTCTTCCTAACAACGAACCCATCGCGAACAATTCCAAGAGCGCGACGCGCAACCCGACATCGACAACGACATCCAGCAATATTGCTTGGCCGATTACCTACCAGTTGAAGATTTCGGCCGGCGGATTGCTCAGCTTTTCCTACAGCTACAACGGTGGCGCCCTGAACCCGGTGCTGACGAACTTCGACATCACCTCAACCAATGGCCAGTCGCCCGCGTCGCTGCGCTTCGGTTTTTCCGCTGGTACTGGCGGCAGCAACAACGCGCATGAGATCACCTGTTTCAAGGCTTCACCGCTGACTTCCACCAGCAGCGCAGCGGCCAACACCATCCAGTCGGGCCAGTACAAGACGGGTACGCAGATCTATCTGGCCAGTTATTCCGCCAGCCCTTGGTGGGGCAGTATGCAGGCCATTCCGTTGGTGGTGGACAGCAGTGGCGACCTGGCGGCCAGCAACACGGCCACCTGGGACGGCAAGTGCACGCTGACCAGCGGCTGGTGCGACAGCATGGGCACCGACAGCAACGGCAATCCGGTCGATAAGGTTACCGCTGCCAACGGATTCGTGGCGCCCGAAAACCGCGTGCTCGTGACCGCGTCGAGTAACGACGTGACCACGAACGGGTCTGGCGTGGGCTTTTCGATGCAGACAGCGTTGACCAATTATCCCTCGGCCGTGCAAACCGCATTTACTGCGGGAGCCATCGTTGACAGCACCACCACCACCACTCCACCCCCTATCACCATGACCGGCCAGAATCTTCTGGGCTGGCTGCTTGGCCAGCGCTGCAACGAGCAGTTGTTCAGCAGCACGCAATCCAGCAATGGCCCGGGACAGTACTACAACGATTGCACCAACACCTCCGCCATTGGCAACCTGAATCCACGCACTTATGTGCTGGGCGACATCATCGATTCCAGCCCCGCGTGGGTAAGTGCGCCAGTGGTGGGCCAATACAACAATACCTTCAGTGACGGCTTGTACGGCACCACGGTTTCGCCGCCGGAAAACCTGAGCACCGCGCAAACCTACGGCACTTACGCCACCAACAATGCGACGCGCCTAAACGTGGTGTACGTGGGCAGCAACGATGGTTACCTGCATGGTTTCGAGGCCGGCAGCTTCACTACCAGCGGCAGCTTCAGCGACCCCAGCGCCACGGGTGCCGGCAACAACGACGGTAAGGAAGTGATCGGCTACATGCCGTACAACGTGCTGCTTAATAAGGCGGCTCAGCTCACCAATCCGCTTTTCACGCACCAGTATCTGGTGGACGCCACGCCAGGCGCGGGCGACCTGTTTTATAACGGCGTTTGGCACACCTGGTTGGTCGGTGGCGTGGGTTCCAACGGCCAGGAGATCTATGCGCTGGACATCACCAATCCGGGCAATTCGACCACCCCGCAAGGTCCCAGCTTCTCCGGAAGCAATGCTGCCGCGCTGGTGATCGGCGATTGGACCAACGCCACCATGTCGCATCTTGGCAACACAGTGGGCACGCCTTCCATTGTGCGCATGCATAATGGCCAGTGGGCGATGATCTTCGGCAATGGCCTGAATAGCGGCACCAGCGCAGGCGTCTATATCGGCCTGGTCAACCAGACCACGGGTGCGGTGACGTTCCTGTTTCTGAATACCGGCGTGGGTTCTAGTACCGTCAAAAACGGCATTGCTTACGTCACCCCGGTCGACCTGGATGGCGACGGCATCATGGATTACCTCTATGCCGGCGATCAGCAGGGCAACGTGTGGCGCTTTGACGTGACCAGCAACAGTTCCACCGGTTGGAGCGTTTCCAACTTCACCGGTAGTACGGCATCCACCTGCAGCAACAGCAGCAAGGTCAGCGGCGGCAGTGTGGTCGCCACGACCTGCTCGCCCTTGTTCAAGGCAACGACTACCAGCGGCACCACTACTACCTCGCAGCCGATTACTACGAGCATTGTCACAGCCACCATCCAGACCAATGGCGCGAGCCGCAACATGTTGTATTTCGGTACCGGTCAACAGACGCCGCAAACCGGCAGCGGGGCCGCGCAGTATGCACCCGCGTCCACTGGCTCCAGCGCCACCACCCAACAGCAGACGTTCTATGGCATCTGGGACTGGAACATGGGTACGTCAGGGTCGAGCGGATCTGGATGGAACCAACTGTCGAGTGCCCAGTTAGCATCAGAAACGGGTAGCAACACCATTTCAACCAGCAACCTGCAAGCGATAACTTCCACGAGCACGACGGTAACCGGCCAGGGCCAGATCACGGGTTATCGCACCTTGTCCGCGGCCACCACCATTTGCTGGGCCAACAGCACCACCTGTTCGTCGGGCAACACGCAGTATGGCTGGATGTACAACCTACCGAGCACCAATGAGCAGATCATCTACAGCCCCACCATCATCCAGGGTGCGGTGGTGGTGAACACGGCCATTCCGCCTGCCACGTCGACCACCCAGTGCACGGCGAATACCCAAACCGGTTGGACGATGGCTTTCGATCCGACCAGTGGAGGTGCCTTGTCGGCAAACTTCTTTCCGATCCCCAGTAGCAGCGGCAGCGGCGGCGTGCAGGGCAACGCCGTGGGCACGCCGACTGCTTTGGTCTACAACGGGCAGACCTATCTGGTGTCCCAGACCGTCACGGGTGGCGCGTTGATTCAACGCGTGGTCCCGCCGACCGGCAACAGCCCGGCCCGCGTCTCCTGGCGCGAAATCAGGAATTGAGCATGAGCATCCAGCAACCATTTAAACCGCAGCGCGCCGCTTCGTTCGGCTACACCCTGATCGAATTGATGATCGTGGTGGCTATCATTGCGGTACTCGCGGCGATCGCGATCTCCTCGTACAGTAGTTACGTGGTCAAGACGAATCGGTCGGCGGCGACGGGTTGCATATCCGAGTACGCGAGCTACATGGAGCGCTACTACACCACCAACCTGCGCTACGACGAGACTCCCCCGTCCGGATCTACAGTCGCCGTGCAGAACCCGGCCGCGGGTACGCCGCAGTCTCCCATGGTGCTGGATTGTGCATCCACGACGCAGACCGGTAACAACTACCAGTACTCGGTGCCGGCACCTTCGACGACGGGCTATATCATCAACGCCACGCCAATCGGTTCGCAGCTCAAGCGCGATACGCAGTGCGGCGTGCTCTCGTTGAACCAGCTTGGCCAGCGTAAGGCCTTAGGCAGCAGCACGAACGCCACGGTCGTGGCGCAGTGCTGGGGCGGGTGAGGCTCAGCCTTCCGCCCACTGTCTGAGCAGGTTGTGATAGACGCCGGTGAGTTGCACACGCGCCAACTCGTCGGCGCCGGTGGCAGTGAGTCGCTGGATCGCATTGTCCAGATCGAACAGCAGTGCGCGCTGGCCGTCGTTGCGCACCATGCTTTGCACCCAGAAGAAACAGGCCAGGCGAACGCCACGGGTCACCGGCGCGACACGGTGCAGGCTGCTGGCGGGGTAGAGCACCATGTCACCAGCGGCCAGCTTGATCGATTGCGCACCATAGGTGTCTTCGATCAACAGCTCGCCGCCGTCGTAGCTATCCGGCGGTGCGAGAAACAGCGTGGCGGAAAGATCGGTACGGATCTTCGCGCCACTGCCGGGCATCAGTCTTATGGATCCATCCACGTGGTTGCCGAAATGCATGCCGTTTTCGTAGCGGTTGAACATCGGCGGATAGACACGATTCGGTAACGCCACGCTGATGAACAGCGGCAGCCGCTCCAGCGCACTAAGCACGATGCCGCCCAGTTCCGACGACAGGGCTGACATTTCCGCGATCTGCAGATTCTGTTTGACGTGCACGCCCTGATGGCCGGCCGTTACTCGGCCGTCCATCCACGGTGCGTCCGCAGCCGCCAGTTTTTTACGGAAATAGCTCAGCTGCTCGCTGTCGAGCACAGCCGGTACGTGCACCAGCATGGTCCGAGTGCTCCTTAGAACTTGTAAGTGTAGGTCACCATGGTGGTGCGTCCGATTGCCGGTACCGAACGTCCTCCATCGGATGCAATCAATGCATCGAAGTATTTCTTGTTGGTGAGGTTGAGTACGTTCAGGCGAATATCATAGCTGGGCTCATGATAGGCCAGCGTGCCATCCCAGCGCGTATAGCCGCCCACGCTCACAACGTCGGTGTTGGCCGCATAGCGTTGTGACATGTAAGACGGACCGCCACCGGCTTCCCAGTGACCGGCAAAGGTGTAAGTGGACCACAGCGTTGCCGTGTTGCGTGGGGTGTTGGCAGGGACATTGCCCTGCGTTCCATCCGCCGCCTTGAGGACCTTGGCATTCATGTAGGTATAACCGGCGAATACCAGCCAGTGTTCGTTGATGTGGCCGCTGGCGCCCAACTCGCCACCACGGATGCGGATGTTGCCGTCGAGCACGTATTCGCCGGTGGAGGTTTCGGTACGTGCGTTGGTCTGCTCGACGTCGAACAGGGCGGAGGTGAGCTGCAGCGTGTCCTGGACAAGATTCCACTTGCCGCCGATCTCATACGAGCGGTTTTTTTCCGGTGCCAGATCCTGGGTGCCGTTGGTGACGGTGAGGGTTTCCAGTGAAGGATCGAACGACGTGCCATAGGACACGTAGTACGACTGGGTCTCGCTCGGCTGGAAGATCAGTCCGGTACGCACACTGGTGAAGTACACCGTCTGGGTCGCGTACGAGGGCAGCGATATCGAATTGGTGATGTCTGCCTTGAAGCGATCGCGGCGCAAGCCGGCGACGAGGGTCCACTGATCGCTCAGCTTGGCCGTGTCGTTGACGTACACCGCAGCGGTGTCAGCGGTGGAGTCGGCGCGGTTGCCAATCGTCGTGGTGACATTCGCAGGGGTCGCTTCTTCCACCGGATTCACGAGTGACAGCAACGGCAACCCATTGCGCGTGGTGGCCTGATTGTCATAAGTCTCGTGGGCCAGTTCCACACCACTGACCAGGGTGTGCTGGACGCTGCCGGTATTGAACTTGGTGACCAGGTCGGTCTGGCTGTCGAGGAGCCTGTCGTGGATGACGCGATCGTGGCTGGCCAGCTGTACGTACAGATCCTGCAACGGTAGCGTGGTTGGATTGCCAGCCGTCTTGTTCAACGTCACGCCATCGGCTGTCACCACGCTGTTAGCCGCGGTCTCGCGCGCATTGGTCGTGTACTCGCTGTAATTCAGCTGACTGCGCAAGCTGACATCGGGTGAAAAGCTGTGCTTCAGGCGCGCATTGAAACTGTTGACGTCCTGATTGGTGCGGTCGTCGGTCATGCCGTAGAAATTGTCGTGGTTTACGTTGGCCGGCCGACCGTTGATGGGTGGAAAACCATAGTCGGGCATGTCATGGTTACGTTGCAGCAAGGCCGACAGGGTGATTTCAGTGGGCGTGCCGATGCCGAAACGGAATGACGGCGCAAAACCGTAGTCCTGATTGGACAACACGTCGCGGGTGGAATGGATATCCTGGCCAAAAACGTTCAGCCGCATGGCGGATGTGTCGGAAAGTGGCTGGTTGAAATCGGCGCTCGTCCGGTAGTGGTCGTCTGTTCCGACGCTGGCGGACACCTGCCCGAAGGCCTTGAGCTCAGGCTCCTTGCTTACCTGGTTGATCACGCCGCCCGTCGATCCTCGGCCAAACAGCATCGAGGAGGGACCTTTGAGTACTTCAATGGCGGACAGATCGAAGGTATCGCGATAGTACTGACCCGAGTCGCGAAAGCCGTCCAGATAGATATCGGTGCGCGCCGAGAAGCCGTGCAGGTTGATGTTGTTACCGATCTGGCCACCTTCGGCGCCACCGATTGTGATGCCGGGTACGTTGCGTAACGCGTCCTGAAACGACGTTGCACCTTGCGCATCCATCAGATCCCGGTTGACCACCACGACCGACTGCGGGATATCCCTCAGCGCCATCGGAATCTTGGCGCCAACGCTTGAGCTGTCGGTATCGTAATCACTGCCAATGACGCTGCCTGTCACCTTGACCGTACTCAACGTTTTTGTGGATGTTGCATCTTTTTGCGACGGGTTATTCGCGGCGTCCTGTGGCGAGGCAGTGGGGCTTGTCTGTGCCAATGCAGTGACGGGAAGAGCAAGAACCAACGTGAGTGCGGCATACAACGGGGAAGTGCGTAGATGTGAGGGCATTCGTCTGCAACCTTGTCGTAAAGGGTGGCGTGTCACGGTTGGTTGATGGATGAGGCTGCAGGCGGGTTGCTGCAGCTCGTTATTGAACGCTAATATAAATGCGAATCATTCCTATTATTGCACGGATAAATGTTGGGTGAATAGTCATCGCGCCACGGTTCACGTCACAGGAACCCGCCGCCGATTGAAATGTCCCGCACATGACACAGGCCGTTGAAGGGCGGCATTGCGACTTCCAGCCTTGCCTGCTTTGAACTCTTGCGACCATTTGGACAAATGCCTCTGGCGCAGTCAGGCGTTACAGGGCATTCCATTCAACACCCAGTAAAAAGGCCCCGCATTGAAATGCGGGGCCTTCGCTTTTACGCCGCTTACGTCAAGCGACCGTTGCTTCAGGTATTACCAGATCTTTACCTGAGTTTCTGGCGGACGAACCATGGCGTCTCCGGCTTTGCACTCGAAAGCTGTGGCAAACGCCGGCATGTTCGACGGAGCGCCAATGGCGCGCAGGCCCATCGGTGCATGAGGGTCCGTGTTGAGGCGCACGATCGAGGTTTTCTCACGCATGCTGCCGCGCCACACGCGCGCCCAGTTGAGGAAGAAACGCTGGTCTTCGGTATAGCCGTCGATCTTCTGGTTGGCTTCCGTCGGGTTGGCTTTCAGAGCGGTTTGCAGCGCGTCATAGGCGACATTGAGGCCGCCCAGATCGGCGATGTTCTCACCCAGTGTCAGCTTGCCGTTGACGTGCAGGTCCGGCTTGTCCTTGAGCGGTGCGTATTCGTCGAATTGCTTGACCAGCTTGTCGGTGCGGGCGTCGAACTTGGTCTTGTCTTCCTTCGTCCACCAGTTTTTCTGGTTGCCATCGCCATCGAACTGGCTGCCCTGGTCATCGAAACCATGGCTCGATTCATGGCCGATCACCGCACCGATACCGCCATAGTTGATGGCGTCATCAGCCTTGGCATCGAAGAACGGCGGCTGCAGGATCGCAGCCGGGAAGTTGATCGTGTTGTCGCTCGGGTTGTAATAGGCGTTGACGGTTTGCGGGGTCATGCCCCATTCCTTGCGGTCGGTCGGCTTGCCGATATGGCCGATATCGTAGTCGTAGTTGAACTTGGCGGCGGCCAGGATATTGGCGTAGTAGTTGTCCGGCTTGATGTCGAGGCCAGACCAGTCACGCCACTTGTCCGGGTAGCCGATCTTCGGCAGGAACTTGTTCCATTTGTCGATGGCCTTGGCCTTGGTGTCGGCGCTCATCCAGTCCAGGTTTTCGATACGGGCCTTGAGTGCATTGCGGACGTTGGTGACCAGATCCTCGGCACGCTGTTTGGCTTCAGGCGTGAACACTTTGGCGACATATAGCTCGCCCAGGGCTTCACCCATGCTTCCGTTGACCGCGCTCAGCGTCCGTTTCCAGCGCGGCAGCTGCTGCGGCTGGCCCGCGAGCGTGGTGCCGTAGAACGCGAACCTGTTGTCCTGGAAATTCTTGCTGAGATACGGCGACGCATCATCGATAGCGTGGAAGCGCAGATACGCCTGCCATTCGTTTACCGGGGTGCTGGCCAGCATCTTGTCAAACTGGGCGAAGAACTTCGGCTGCGACAGTGAGAAGCCCTTGTCGATCTTCAAGCCCTGGGCGTCGAAGAATTTTTCCCAGCTGAAATGCGGCGTGACCTTGTCGGCTTCCTTGACGGTGACAAAGTGATACTCGTTCTTGGTGTCGCGCTCTTCCACTGGCGATAGCGAGGCGGCTGCCAGTGCCGTCTCGAACTTCATCACATCGTCAGCCTGTGTCTTGGCGTCGGCTTCGGATACGCCGGTCAGCGCGAGCGTCTTGGCGATGTAAGCCACATAAGCATCGCGGATGTCCTTGTATTCCGGCTTGGTGTAGTAGTCCTTGGTCGGCAAGCCCAGGCCCGCTTCGTTGGCAAAGCCGATCTGCATGTCGGCATGCTTGAAGTCGCCACCGGCGCCGAACTGGAACACTTGCATGTCGCCATCGGCATAACTCTTGGTGATGAAGTCGGCGACATCCGTACCGGTCTTCAGGCCGGCGATGGCGTCGAGTTTCGGCTTGATCGGATCGAAGCCGTTCTTCTCGATGGTCGCCTCGTCCATGCCCGAGTGATACAGCCAGCCGATTTTCTGCTCGATCGAGCCGGCTTTCGCGCTGTCAGCGTTCTTGTTGGCATCGTCAACAATGCTGTGCTGAGTGTTCAGGCTGGCGTCGGCCAGCTGGTTGAACGAGCCCCAGCTGGTGTGATCGGAAGGGATCGGATTGGCGGCGATCCACTTGGCGTTGACGAAGCCGTCGAAGTCCGCGCAGGCCTTCAGGCTTGGATCAAGCTCGCTGACGTCGAAGACGCTGGCTGTTGTTGCCGCCGTAGCAGCGGCGGCTGGCGCTGCGCTAGCACTCGGTGCTGCCGCCGGTGCGGTAGCTGCCGGGGTGGGAGCAGGGGCGGCTGCCTGGTCGTCGCTTTTGCCACAGGCGCTGAGTGACAGGGCAAGGCTTACGGCCAGAGCCAGGGGCTTCAAGTACTGCTTCGTCATGGATTTCCCTCTGTGAGTAATGTCGCCCGTTGGGCGGATAACGTGGTAACTCAATGGTTGCGGATCGCCGAATCGCTCGCTGGACGCAGCCATGCCGGTTGACGCTAGGTCAAACGTCACGGTTGAGACAGTGTCAAAGGTCAGGGGTGCTGCGGCGGGCATGGATACAGAGCCTGGCGCTGTCATATGCCGAAACGCTGGACCAACGAGATCATGCTGCGAATCTGGATGCCACCGGCTTAAGCTGGTGCTCTACTGCTGCATAACTTGTTTCGTCGACGCGTCGATAGCCGCTCCCTGAGCTTCAGAAACGGCTGTTCAACCGCGTAATAGAGTATTCCACCGACCATGAGCACAGCGAGCGCGTAGACGAAGAACGCGAGTGCTGTATGGCCGGCAAGCTGCGCCCCAAGCAGGTTATCAGCCAGATGCAGCACGGCCTTGTGCGAGAGATAAAGGCTGTAGGACGTCAGTGCGAGCCATCCTGCACCGGGTATCTTCAACTTGCCTAGCCAGCTTTGCGTGCTGCTGCCAGCCATGACCACGAACGCCAGGCCGGACGATAGCAGTGGGTAGCCGATGACCGTTGACAGCAAGCCGGCGCGGTCGCGGAACAAGGCGATGGCGCATGCCACGATAAATAGTCCCAGCAGCATCAGTCCGTTGGCATGGGTTTGCAGTCGCGCCCACAGCGCTTGTCGATAGATCTTTATCGTAGCCAGCATGACGCCGGCCAGCAGTCCATCGAGGCGCGACCAGGTCGGGTAGTAAATGCCTTCAAGGAAGCGAGCGTTGTAAGCATCCTGGTGGATCACCGGCGCCAGCCAGTGCGTCCAGATGCTCCAGCGCAGGGTCATGCCACCGATCAGTACGACGAGGCAGACGCCGATGAACTTGCCAGTGGATGGTCGACGTGTCAGCCACCACGCCAGGCATGGAAACACCAGATAAAAGTGTTCTTCCACGCATAGCGACCACACGTGCGAAAACGCAAGGTTGTGGTCAGTATCGATCAGCAGGTTGACGGTAAAAGTGACGAACTGCCACAGCGGTTGGATGCCCGGCTGTTCGCGGAACGCAGGCCATGAAAAATACAGCGCCAGCACCACGAAGTAGACCGGCAGAATGCGGAAGGCGCGACGCAGATAGAACTGCATCAGCGCCAGCGGTCGCCCTTCGCTCAGCGGCTTCAATAGTTGCGAACCGATCAGATAACCGCTGAGCACGAAGAACAGGTCAACGCCCATCCAGCCGAAATTTTCCAGATTGCGAAACGGTTCGTGCCAGCCGCCGATGATGTACGAATGAAACAGCATCACCCACACGATCGCGATGGCGCGCAGCAGGTCTAGGCCCGGTAAACGACGCATGTTCTTCCTTGGTGGGCGTTGTGAGATATGACTGAGGCGGTGCAGTCGGCTTCTATGCCGCGCAACAATCGGCCTCGCAATCAGCGTGTGTTGGCAGAAACTTTGGCTGTCTGTTCCGCATCGAGCCGTAGCACGGGATAGTCACCAACGTGCTGAACGGCGTACCACGGCGAACGTTCAAAGAAGAACTCCAGACGCGCCTCGGTATCAGCGGCAAAGGCGGGGTCGTCATGCAGCTTCTTCTCGAACTTGGCTTTCAGCGCAGGGTCTTTCGCCAGCATGTCCCGCGCCAGCTTTTCCAGCACGCGCGGTTCGCCATATTCCTTGGTTTCGAAGATCGCATTGAGAAATCCCCAGTGCAGCAACGAGTCCGGTGCCTGCGGCTCAAGCAGGTTGATCGCGACGTTGGCCTCGCGCTGGTCCATCGGCACGATGATCGAGCCTGCGGGTAGCGTCACGTCCGCGGAATCGGTGTGCAGCGTGAAATGGCGCAGCATGAGATGGCTTTCAAATGACTGGCTGGCCCAGGTCGGGTCCGCAAGCTGGTAGCCCTCGGCATGGATCGTCGCCGCATGATCGAGTCGCTGATAGCGAATGCCGTGCGCGTCGAGCTTGTCGATGATCGCCGTCCATTGCGCTGGTATCGCGTAGGCGGCTGGCGGTGTGATGGAAAGATCAGGCAGCAGGCCGTTCCAGTTTTCGATGGCATACGTTTTTGGCTTGCTTGGGTCGTACTGAATCCAGTCGCTGTTGGAGATGTCGCTATGCGTGAGGCTGAAGGCATAGCCTTTCAGTTCGAACGGTGTGGGTGTCGGATTGGGCTTGAAGGTCAGCGGGACACTGGCTTGCACATCGTGCGCTCGCGCCACGACATCCGCATCGGCCTTGGCCGTGGCGGCCAGCAGCGCGGCGGGGTGCTGGTTGATCTGTTCCAGCATCAGCTCGACCAGATCGATGGTTGCCTGCACGCGATTCTCGTAGGTCTTGAGCATATGCGTTTCAATCAGCAGCGCCGGGCGATTCTGCAGCGCTGCGTAGCCGGTGGAAAAGCGCGGTCCGGAACCGAAGTTCTCGATGCCTTTGCGCGGGTCGCGGTCGTCCTTGAATTCCAGATAGATCGAAGCGAGATGGCCGCGCTTCTCATATGCGGGCATCGCGTGATTGACGATGGCATCGTGTTGCCAAGCGCTGATGGCCGGATCGAGTTTGTGCGGGTCTTCGGTATACCAGGTCAGGTCGTACTGGTAATCGGCGCCATCGGTGGTGTGCACGTCAATCAGGAAATCCGGCAGCCAGGTCTGCCACAGCTTCAGCCACGCCAGCATCTCTGGAGTGTCGGCCTTGATGTAGTCACGGTTGAGGTTGAGGTACTGCGACTGGCCGCGAAAGCCCATGCTCGCCGGGCCGTTCTGATTGATCCGGTTGTATGGCGTCGAGTTCTCGTGGCCGTCCACGCTGAATACCGGGATGTAGACCAGCACGAGGTGGTCGAGCAGGTGTGGATACTTGTGCGTGATGGCGATATCACGCAGCAGGATCAGGCCCGCGTCCTTGCCCTCGATCTCGCCGGGGTGAATGCCGGCCTGCACCAGCACCACCGGCTTGCCGGCCTTGCGCGCGGCGGCAGGGTCGAACGTGCCGTCACCGCTGGCGATCGCCACCGTCATCGGTCGACCTTCCGGCGTGGTACCAAATGTCTGCAGATGGATCACACCTGGTGCGGCCTGTTCGAGGCGCTTCAGGTAAGCCAGCGTATCGGCGTAGCTCGGAGTGGTGCGGAACTTTGCCGCTTCGGCTGGCGTGGTCCAGTCGTTCGCCTTTGAACCCGTGGCATGCGCAGCAACCGCAGCGATTCCCAACAGAGCGGATAACAATATGTGACGTACTGGCCGGCGCGCCATCATGAGTGCTCGCGCGCATCGTCATGCGGAAGGATGGCTGGTGAGGCGGGCAAGGTTTCCGGAGCGACGGCGCCACCGGAAATGATGAAGGCCATCGCCTGATCCATCGTCCAGTCGGTGGGCGTCAGTTCGTTCAATGGTGCCACGACCAGATAACCGCCAGTGGGGTTCGGTGTGGTCGGCACAAATACTGACGCCATCTCTCGGCCGGTGCCATCTTCATTCATTACCCGGGTGACGAAACCGACGGCCTTCATGCCGCGACGGGGAAACTCAACGAGCACTACGCGCTGCACGCCGGACGGTTTGTTTTGCAACACCGCCATCAGCTTCTTGGTGCCGCCGTAAATCGTCTGCACCACCGGGATGCGCGCCAGCAGTCCGTCGAAGGCGTTGATGAAACGCTGGCCGATGACCCGGTTGGCGATAAAGCCCAGCAGGTATAGCGCGCCCAGCGTGATCAGTAGCGCGATGACGAACACCAGCCACTCGGCGTTGAGCGCCGTCGCCGCTCTCGGGGCTACCAGCGCCAGCGCGCTGAGCAAGGCGCCGACCATCGGTGCACCGATGCCGGCCAAAAGGCCCAGCACAAACTTGAACACCAGCCAGGTCACCCATAGCGGAATAAAGGTAAGCAAGCCGGTCAGCAGGTAGCGTTTGACGCGCAGAGGGGGCATCGAAGGAGTCAGTCAGCGGGTAAGGTTGGCATTGTAGGGAACCCGCGCGCCTGATGCCGAATGCAGGAGGTTCGATTCGGCGAAACTCGTGGATTGCCCAAGCGGTTGCTCAGCCGCTCAAACATGGTTGCCATCGACTGTGATTATTTTTGTGCCCGTGCGAATCATGGATGGAATCTTGGGAATATCCGCGTCGATGACTGCCAGACATCACCAGCAACGTTTCGAGTCACTGCTGCAACAGCACCGCGGCATCGTGTTCAAGGTGGCCGGACTGTACAGCCGCAACGTGGCCGATCGCGATGATCTGATGCAGGAGATCAGTGCGCAGCTGTGGCGCTCGTTTGGCAGTTACGACCAAGCGCGGGCGAAGTTCTCCACCTGGATGTACCGCATTGCATTGAACGTGGCGATCTCGCAGGCGCGGCGCGAGCGCTGGTCCGAAGGCGATCGTTTCGAACCGCTGGAGGTGCGTCATCTGGAAACGGTCGGCGGCGGTGAATCGATCGCGGAACCTGACGAACGCCTGACCGCGCTGTATGCCTTTATCGGCGAGCTCGATGAACTCAATCGCGCGCTGATCCTGCTGTATCTGGAAGACCGCAGTTACGGCGAGATCGCCGAAATTATTGGCATCAGCGAAACCAACGTGGCGACCAAGATCAGCCGCATCAAACAAACACTGCGTGGTCAGATGACGGCAGTGGAACCCATCGGAGCATGACCATGGAACTCGACGAGATGAAACTTGCCTGGCAGTCCCTGGCGCAGCGGCTTGAAAGGCAGGAAGTTATTCAACGGCAGATGGTCACAAGCAGTCAGCTGGAAAAGGCACGTCACGGCTTGCGGCCACTGGTTCTGGGACAGGTCATACAGATGGCGTTTGGACTGCTCGTCACCGGCGTGGCGGTGGCGTTCTGGTCGACCCGGTTGCAGATCACCCACCTGTTGGTTTGCGGCCTGCTTGTGCAGCTGTGTGGCATGATTTTCATCGCGATGTCCGCCCGAGCGCTTTGCCTGATCCATGCGATTGATTACGCCGCACCGGTACTGGCGATTCAGCGGCAGCTTGCCGATCTTCGGGCCTGGCGTGTTCGGGTGGAGGCGCCGGTAAATGTCGTACTGGGATGCTTTATATGGATACTGGCATTGTGGATGAATCTGGCCTGGTACGGCATTGATATCTGGTCTGCCGGCTTTGCCCGTTGGGCGCTGCTCAGTGGAGCGAGCGGACTGGTGATCGTTCTGGCGATAGTGTGGTGGATGCGTCGTGTCGGTCTGGGCCGACGGATCGAGGATCATGCCGCAGGCAACAGCGTGCGCAATGCCGAAGCCATGCTTGCTGAGATTGCCCGTTTCGAGCAGGCGTGAGGTTGTGGCCTTCGTGCTATCGACAGGCGAAACGTGCCATCGACGGGAGGATTTTCTGTCAGCGGACGCGCGGCTTGAGTCGCACATAAACCTGCTTGCGCACGCGGGCGATGACTTCGCCTGACGCCGTCACCACGTCGGTCTCGAACCAGTGCAGCACCTTGCCACCGCCGGCGGCATCGGCGCGCAGCTGCTCGACTACAGCCGGATCGAGTTTGAAGTGCGCGTAGACGTCTTCACGGCCTGGCGCCACAAAATCGATGGCGCCGGCCTTGTCCCACACGAAATAGTCGTTGCCTAGCTGATGCATTACCAGCAGCATCCAGAACGGATCGGTCATCGCAAACAGGTTGCCGCCGAACTGGCTGCAGGCAAAGTAGGAAGTAAGATGTAGTGCGATGGTTATCTCAACGCTATTACATTTGGCAATACGTTCATAGATATAGTGACTATCGCTGCAGGCTCTGGCGAGAACCGGCACCGGCTTGATGCTCTGCTGAGTGTGGAAGGGTTGCGCATGTCCTAGTTCTGTTGCCCGCATGGGGTTGGCCAAAGCCGCAAGGATGCTCGTCTCCTGCTAATCCTTGCGCAAGCGCACTAAGTGCTCCAGCTTCGGCCAGTTCGCACGCGCCCAAGCCTCCAAGTGTTTTTTGGCGGTCGTGGGGCGCGCATAACGCACCCTCTTGGTCTTTAGGCCTGGCCGCCTTTGCGCTGACCAAGGTGGGAACACGATCAACCACCATTCTCCGTCGACGCGCTCGATCTGCGCAAGCCCTTCGGTCTCACGCGGACGATACACGCTCGCGAACCACCGATCGATCGGCTGGCCATGACCGATTGCGCGGGTCCACCGTACCGTTACGTCATGAAGCATTACGTCGTCTTCCGCACCAGTTGATGCGCGTAAAACGGCCTGACGCGCCGGTCTAGGATTGCATACATGCTAGGGCCGTCATTCGGGTCGGGATTGAGCCAGGCGTCGATGTCGTCCTCCTGGATCGGAACGGGACAGCGGTCATGGCCTGCCTCGACGACTTCCAGCGGCGGATCGTCAGTGATCGCCGCGAAAGTGTAGAAACCAGGATTCTCGCCGGCAGCCTCGACATAGGTCCAGAGGCACGCCACTAAGAGTTCCTCACCAGTCGATGGTGTGAACATAATCTCCACGTTTTGCTCACGCTCACCTGGCACCAGCGGTCGCCGCTGCAAGTCGTGGAGATAGACGCTTTCGTAGAATCGGTCGACGACCATGATGCCGTGGTTGTGGCCAAACACCTTTCGCCAGACCGTGGATAACTTGTCGCGCCGCGCGTTATACGTGCCGGGCTTCTCGATCTCGTGCGCTTCCGTCCAACCTGGCAAGCGGCACCGGTAGCGCATCGGCACAACCATCCGCTTTCCTCTTTCGGGATCGCGAATCAACACTGGTGCGAAGTGACCGGGCCAGATGCGATCGACGCCAGTGAATATTTGGGTTCGCCTCAAGGGCACTCTGAACACGGACCCTAAAAGCGCTCGCCCCTGGAATGGGCGCTTTGGCGAGTGCTGCCTCAGAGGTAAAAAGCGGCAGAACGTGTTCACCGTCATGGCGAATCCAGGCAACGGTCTGGCTGTTCCACACCGTTTGTGCCTCCCCTGCCGGATGTTTGGTAAAAACGAACACATTGCTCGACAGGAGCTTTTGCAGGAACCGCGGACTAGTGCCTGGTTCCCGCACTGCGCGCTTTGCAAACGTTCAAGTTGTTCGGTTGAAGCCACTGCCTCTCTCCTCTGAAAAACTGATGGGGCAAACGTTCGCCGGTAAGCGTTTACTGCGTCTCTAACGCCGGGTCTTCGCTTCGCCGACGCAATAAATCTAGCGGTGACGCTTCATGTCTGGCGAGGAATGACCTAGTCACGCATGGGATGGACTCAGAATTGGTTGCGGGCCATCGGTCTACTCATCGGCAGCACCTCCTGACCCGATGGGCCTGGCCCGGTCCAATGCATCCTCAGACACAGGGACGTTCCAGTAGTCGTCACCGAGCCGACTGGTCCATATAAAGGCGCTGGCAAAGGTGCTCATGGGCACCGCCGAGTGACGACTGAATTGCTTGACCGGTCGTCCGCCGAAGTTCGCTCGGTCGGCGTTTGAGCAGATTGAATTGACGAGTTCGCGTTCTGTGGTGCCGGCAGAACCAACGCCACTTCGCATAAACAAGGATGCCAAGTGCTTGGCCGCTGACCACATCAACGCGCAACCTTGACCGATCGATTGTTGCGCCAAGATCGTTGGAAGAGCCGACGCAGCCGGCCGCGCCAGTGCCGGATTGAGGTTGTGTGCTGCCAGCGCGTATTCGCCGAAGGCCAAGCATTCCCCAATGGCGAGCGATTGCCATGTTTGCAAGATGACCTCGCGGGTGCGCGCCGTCGACTCAAATGTGTCCATGCTGGAGCGGAGCTGATGCAGCAGACTGCCCCGAGTCACTTCATTGGTGGCGCTGGCCTATCTGACTTCTGCTGCTGGAAGTACTCAGATGTGCCGCTGTTTCCTGAGCATATCGCTGGTTATCCTCGCAGCTGCTGGCGCTGGTTATTGCACATGCCGCTGGAAATGATCATAGACACCCAATCGACCTGACCAGCTAGTCAGCACAATCTATCGAGATCTTGACACTGTTCAATATCAGCACACCGGTTTGTGATCGTCTTTAGTGATCGCGATCAGCGCACCTATCATGATCGACGGGCTGCTATAGAGAGATCCCTTGTTATTAGGATGATTTTTTAGCTGCAGGCGGAAGCAAAACGTCCAAAGAATGAGTCGTCAGATATGTGTCCATTGATAGCCGCCTTCCAAGCGTAGGCTTATGGCTCCTATCCACTTCGCAAACTCAAACAGGTCGACAAATCTGTGACCGGCCACGGAGAATTCCGCCGGTTCTTCAGAAGACCAAAACGCCTGGACAGTCGGTAAATTAGCTTTGGGATGACCATCGTATAGCGCTGTTGCCTTCCAGTCATACATCATCAAGGTGCTTCCTTGATTGTCCTCAAAAACATAAGTGCCTGACACTTTGTTATCGGCTGAGGCGCGTGATGGCGGACCAAACCGCTTCAGCAAATGATGAGGCGCGATGCACACTGCACCACGCAGAGTGGTGCTCACATTGCGCGCGTTTGGTGAAAGCTTAAACATGATTGTTGTCTTCATTCGACAAACAATGCAGCCACGGTCAGTGGAACGTCCTGAGGCGCGTCATAGCGGTCTGAAGCGCGGCCGATGAGGGGCGAAGCGCCAGATATTCGTCATCCAGTCGAGTAACTTCATAGGCGAATATCGTCGCTAGCGTACTCAAAGGGAGCTCTGCTGGGCGCGACATGCCACGAATATTCCAGTGCTCGACTCCGGCCCGCTGGGAAAAGCTGGTGATCGAGCTTGCAAATACTTGCCCCAAGCGACTCGCTTCTACACCACCCTGTTGATGGGTGGATGCTAATGAACGCATCGCCAGGTAGATGAGGTACATCACCTGCGAGACGCTAAAATGTTTCAGGGCCTGCTGAAGTCCGTCGATCGCTAGATTTGACCATTCTGGGTTATATCCTGATTTGGCTAAGGTCCAGCGTGAGTACTGAATTGCCTCGGCTAAAGCGAGGTCCTCCCATAGGGCCAAAAGAGCGAACACCGCGTCCTCAGACGGCTCTACATCTTTGAGTAGTTCCTTTACTTCCTCATGCTGGCGTCGGCAGTCTCGGGGAGCCCATCGGATGCGCCAGGCCACGCTATCGAACCCATAGCGCATCCAATCGCGGGTCAGAAGCCAATCATCGGCATGTGGGAGCGAAAGCTCTGGCTCAATGACGCCGAGGGCTTGTAGCGAAAGTAGGACGCGCTGCGAGTAGTTTTCGTGCGGCGCGAGCGGAAGGTGCAGCGCATCCAATGGCAGCAGGCGGGTCAGGGAGATATCTGCTGCTACGCGCACAGCTGCCGAGAAATAGAGACTAGCGGTTAAGTCACTCGAGTTCACGGCACACCTTGGAATAATTTGACACGCCCTGGATGGGCGTGCGAGGAAAGGCCAATCGCGCATATTAAGGAACTCTTAGTATGCAGGCAAACCCGCGCCCTTGAAGCTGCTTGTCACCAAGCGAATCCAGGTAGGCAAGTGGCACGTGGAGGCAAAAAGGAAGCTGTCGTTGCGTCCCGTTTAGGCGAGGCACGGGCTGCGGCTGGGCTCTCCCAGCGGGAACTCGGTATCCAAGCGGGCATGGATCCGTCGGTCGCATCCCCTCGCGTCAATCAGTATGAGCGTGGCAAACACACACCAGATTCGAGCACATTGGGCAAACTCGGCCAGGTTCTGAATGTACCTGTCGCTTACTTTTACGCTGAAGATGAGGACATGGCTCTGCTCATCGTCACTTTTCACAGATCTTCGGCGGCCGCTCGTCGGCGTGTGATGGCGTCGCTGCCGACTTCCGAACGTTAGCCAGAACCTCGCATTCGGCGCGAACACTCCATGTGTTATCAAGAGATCTAAACAGAAAATCTCGCAAGACCGTGACACTACTACTGTGTTCAGGAGGTATCGGATCCAACACTAATTGGCCCGAAAGGCGGAGTATGTAAAAACGCGCAGATGTTTAAAAGCGTTGCCACGGCGAGCACACCACCAATTGCCCAAGAGTACCCGGACTGCTTACTCAGCCATCAATAAACGACGAGTAGGAAATGTAGCTGTGAATTCACTGCCTAAATGAAGTCCTTTGCTGCTCACCGACACGGTTCCACCATGGGCCTCGACCAATTCCCGTACGACAGCAAGGCCGATGCCTAGCCCGCCATTCGAATGCGTTAGACCGTAGGCATCCTGAACAAACAGATCAAATATATGGGGTAGCGCCTCGGCTGAAATGCCGATGCCATTGTCCAATACAGTGACGACAATGGATTCTTTCAGTTCGCAAAAAATCAACGCAATCTGCCCCGCCTCAGGCGTGTACTTGGATGCGTTGTCGAGCAAGTTACTGAAAACCTGTGTCAGCCGCACGGTATCGCCTTGAAACGCAAGCGGTGCCGACGGGAGTCGTAGCGTGAGCTGCTGGTGTCTCGCTTCCATAGCCGGACGGCAAGTCTCGACGGCCGTCCGAAGTATTCCACCGATCTCAACAACGTCGAGCTGGAGCCGCAGTTTTCCGGTATTTATGCGCGAGCCATCAATGAGATCATTAATGAGTCGCGCCATATGCTTCACCTGACTGTCGATGATCTTTTGAAGGCGGTGCAACCCTTGTTTGCTTTCGCTGCCCGAGTCCGTAAGAAGACTAGCTGCCAGCCGCAAGGGCGCGAGCGGATTGCGCAGTTCATGCGCCACAATAGCCATGAACTTGATCTGCTGACGGTGTGCGTCCTGAGCATCCGCCTCCTTCTCCTGGGCCGCGAGTACGGCCATGACTAATTGCTCGTTCGCGTCCCGCAAATCAACCAGTCGAGATGCCTGCATCGATTCGCGATCGGTCAGTTCACTATCTGAAACCGACGCCAATGGCATCCCCCAATCCGCATTGACGGCGCCCAACGCCGTTTCCGCATAAAACTGAAATCCGCCCTCCCGCTGCGCTTTGGATTGATACATCGCCTTGTCGGCTCTTTCAATCAGTGTGTCGATATCAGTGCCATCTTCTGGATACATCGCAATACCCACGCTCACGGAAATATGCACGTTAACCTCGCCAAAGGAACTTGGCATAGCAATCGCCGCGAGTATTTTTTCGGCAACTTGGACGACGTCAGACGAATGAGTGACGTCGACAAGGAGCACTAGAAACTCGTCCCCACCATGTCGGCTAACCGTATCGGTATCACGCAGCACCGATGCTAGGCGGTTGGCTACTACCTTCAGCACTGCGTCCCCAGCAGCGTGGCCCAGCATCGTGTTGATACGCCTAAAATGGTCAATGTCCAGGAACATGACGGCGAGGCGCGTGCCGATCTGATGCGCCGAGGCTATGGCTGCCGTCAATCGATCGAACATGAGTGCGCGATTGGCGGTGCACGTAAGACTATCGTACATACTCGAACGCCTGACTTCGCGAAGATTTTTGATCGCGAGTTCGGCGACGTCTTCGGCACTCAGAGCCGCTATCACTAGCTTGGCGTTCGATTCCAATAGCTGTGAAGCCCGATGGCCATCGACGTACCTTTGGACGTCCGCAAGCTCCTGCTGCAAGCTCAAAAGATGAGCATGCAACTCATCGGTTTGCCGGCCCAGTGCAGCCATGTTTTGTTTGGCTTCTAAGACGCTGCGTGAGTCTCTGCGATTATTCATGCCGATGCAGGCGAGATGCTGTACTTATCCATCGTCTGCACCGATGAGCGGATCATTAGCCGCCCGCTGCCGCTTTGGCCTACCACCAAGTAGCCCTTCGTAACCGACCAACTTTTCGCCTATCCTGATGCCGCTGTCATCGATATGAAAAAGATACAGGCCATTAGAATGCGCGCTGGCGCGCACCTTCACGACCGCCATTACACGTTGCAGCCGGCTGTCGACCTCGATATACCGCTGAACAATAATGGCGTCCGTTAAAAAAGCGGTCCCATAGGGACTGAAGCGAAGCTCGTAGTAGCGGTCCTCCAACTCGGAGGTCATAAACACGCTGACTCCGAGGCCTGTCAGCGCTGACACCATCCGAAAGAGCGACTCGCGGAAGTCACTGCGAAAGGTCGGTGCCAGGGCGAGTTCGAATCCTGAGAGCGAATCGATCACGACGCGCGACGCCTTGAGGCGACGAATCTCTGCGATCAAAAGCATCGACATCTCATCCACCGATAGCGAGGGTGAAAGCGTATCGACGACGCCGATGCGATCGCTTTCGATCAGATGGGCAATCTCCCTGCCGCGAGATAGCTTGGAGCGCTGCTCAAATGCAGCGATGACGCCCGTTTCCCCCTGACGCGCGCCTTCGGCTAAAAAAGCGGACGCCAGAATACTTTTACCCGATCCTGAGGGTCCAGCCACCAGGAGGGAATACCCGCGCGGCAAGCCGCCTCCCATTATCGCGTCCAGACCCGAAACGCCCATAGGTATTCGAACACCTGTAGTCAAGAAGTCGCCTACCGTGCAATGGGAATCTCGTGCTTTTGCTACCACCGGCGGCGGCCCAAAAACACGAATACCACGGTTGTCGATTCGAAACGTGTGCAAGCCGGGCAAGGACGGTTGCCCACGCATCTTTAAGACTTCCATCTTTCGCACCATCGAATTGCTCTGAACGCTTTGGCGCAACCAGATCAGGCCGTCGGCGACGGTAAATACCGGGCTGGGATCATTCTGGCTGAAATACTCACCCAAGAGAAACGTGGTGGCTTGCCAGCTCGTCATCAGCATGCCCAATTGCTGGATAAAGTGTTGCAGGCTGATGAAAACGTTGCCCTCACTTTCGCTCGCCAGGATCACCGATCGAAAGGAGTCCACAAAGACGAGAGACGGGCCGCGCCTTTCTACCTCGGCCACCATCCGTGTCAGCACTTTCGTCAAGTCACCGGTGGCCGTTTCTTCGGCCAGATTGATGAAGTGAACGCAGTGATTGACCTTCTCGCTGTCGAAAAACTCGAATTGTTGTTGATAGCGAAGCATCTTCAGTGGCGGCTCGCCGAGGACCGTAAAATACAGAGCAGGCCTCGTGGACGAGGCCAGCGCGAACATCATCTGGTGCGCCAGCGTGGTCTTGCCAGAACCTGGCGGCCCGGCAAGAAGGTTGAAGGAGAACTCCGGCAGGCCACCGCCTAACACCGCATCCAGTCCCGGTACTCCGGTAGCAAGGCGATTGATGGTGACTTTAGCCAAGCTCATTCGGATTCCTTTATGACATCGCTGTTGGATGGTTTGTCCCACACAGATCCAAGGAGGCGCTCGAAAAGCGGACCACCGATCAAAAAGGTGAGTCGTTCGTGAAACGTGGTCAACAGGGCTAAGAGGGCCGCTAACGCCTGTTCTGGTGTTTGTTGCAAAAGTGCGATTTCCAAGCCCGCAAAGTCGTTGCCCGTAGGCATGACGCCCTCATAAGCAACCACCAGACATGGATGATCGGCAATGGCGGTATGTAAACTGCGTTTGTACAGCGCGGCAACGCCAGATTTGCCAATGATGGGCGTTAGCGCTGCATCCACGTCATTCCATATGGACGAGGCGGCTGTAGCAACTTTTTTAATATCCGCACATACGCCGACCCGGCCAGCAATCATTGCGGCGATACGGTGCTCGTCAACGTGCATTAAACATCTGCAGTACACCTCATGCTCATCGCATGAGCATGGGATTAGCGTATTCCCTTGTTTGTATTCCGAGCGTGCATTTCGGGCGCTTTAAAGTGAGACATCAAAAAGTCGCGCCATTTGTCAGAAATAGCCTCTGTGAGACCTAATGACTGCGGGTGCTCGGAGTGAATGAACAGCGTGCCGGGCTGAGCTGATCACCTATTTGAAGTCCTAACGGGAATGTGCGGTGGACATTCAGGCGTGCGGCCTCTTCACAAACCATTGGGCCAGTCTGCCCTCAAGCTCTGTCGACGATAAAGGTTTAGCGAGACTCAGGATGCTTAGTCCTGCCCTGGCTCTTAAGCGAAATTCGTCGTGTTCTCCCATGCGGCCAGCTCGCACTTCTCGCGCTGTGACGTCGGCAAGAATTCTAGACAGAACCTTGCCGCCCAGCGTCGTAGCTTCACTTACAAGTAGTGACTGATAGTCGAATCTGGTGTGGAGGAACGCTTTCGGTGCTTGCTCTGGATGTATAACGTGACTCACGTCGGCTTATTCGGTCGCCAAGCTACTTAAGCGTCTGCTGCGGGGCCATTGGGAAAAGAGGTGGGACGAATGAAAGTCAGTCGCACTAGAAGGGACTTCCCAATCGTCTGCGTGGGAGGATCGGCCGGCGGTCTCGACGCCTATATTCGGTTGCTGAAACACCTACCAAACGATATGGGTGTCGCGGTCGTCATCGTCAATCATGTGAGAACGTTGGCCACTCTGCTCCACGAGATCCTTCCGGGCTGCACCACGATGCCCGTGGAACTCATCACTGATAGCCTGCAGATTCGACCCAATCGGGTCTTCATCATCCCTGCGCAGCGAGACCTACACGTGTTTCACGGCGACTTTCGGCTCGAACCGATCTCGAAGCCCCAGGGATGGCCCGATGTCATCACCGTGTTTTTGCTCTCCCTGGCGGCGCACTGGGACGGCAAGCTCATCGCCGTGATCGTCTCTGGCTATGACGGAGACGGCGCCGAGGCGCTTCGCGCTATCAAGGAAGTCGGGGGCACAACGATCGCGCAGCGCCTCGACACAGCACAACAGCCCGACATGCCTGAAAGCGCCATCGCTAGCGGCTTCGTTGATTTCGTCCTCTCTCCCGAGGAGATCGCAAAGGCCATCGTGCAAATTGCACATGCCGAACGGTAGCCAGGTGGCGGAGTCCGCCACGGCTTGCTCGCGAGACCTAAAACTTCACGTTGAACCTGACTCGCTGCGCTCACCGTGTTTACCCGTAAGAGCGGATTCGGTAGCGGCAGCGTAACCACAACTGCAAACCATTGCATCCAAACTAAGTACTTAGAACCGAGATTGCCGGTTTTTGTGCGAATCCCTGCCGACCCTCAGAAGGACACTTGTCGCTTGCCCGCCGCTTTTGCGCGATACATGGCGGTATCGGCACGGTGGAGCAGCTCATGCGCCGTTTCTTCATCCTGATCACTATGCACAGCTGCGCCGATGCTAGCGCCTAGAGTCACCGCAACGCCTTCGATCACCTGATCGACACGCAGACGTTCCAACACGTTCCGGGCGACGAAGCCCGCCTCTCCATCGGCGGTCGTGACGAAATCTTCGAGGACCACCACGAACTCATCGCCAGCCAGTCGCGCTACGAAATCGGTTTCGCGCACGGCGCCGGCCACCGTAACGGCGAAATGATGCAGTACTGCGTCTCCGAATTCGTGGCCGAGCATATCGTTCATATGCTTGAAGCCATCAATATCCATGAAAAGCACGGCTAACGGGCGGCGACGCCGGTGTGCGCGTGCCATCGCCTCTTCCAGGCGCCGCAACAGCCCACGACGGTTGGGTAGGCCCGTCAGCGCATCGTGGGTCGACTCGTGCTCAATGCGATCATAGAGCTGCTTGCGCTCAGTGATGTCTTGCGCCAGCAGGTAAAACCCGGTGACGCGACCATCGTCCTCGGTCTGGGGTACCAGCTGGGCAGAGAACCACATCCGCCCCGCAAGGGCAGGCAGCTGATATTCCGCCGCTGCGCTCCGACCTCGCAGCACGGCGGTGAGCGCGGGGCGCAGATCCTCATAAGCGGCCAGTCCCCAGAACTCACGCGCATCGGTGCCAACCAGCCCATTGGGCGGGATGCCGAACCAGTCGGTGTAGGCACGGTTATGAAAGCGGTAATGCAGATCGCTGTCGATAAAGGCGATCATTGCCGGCACGTTGTCGGTGATGGTTTTCAGCCGCTGGGCGCTCTCTCGCAGCACGTACTCGTCAGTTTTGCGGCGGCTGATGTCGTGCAGAAAGGCATTCACCAGCTGTTCGCCGCCGACCTCCGTGGCGCCGAGCGTCAGCTCCACGGGAAACGCTTCGCCGCTGCGCCGCAGAAGGGTCAGTTCCACACGTTTCCCAAGCAGCTCGCCTGTGCCGCTTTCCATGAAGTGACCGAACGCGGTTTGGTGACGGTTGCGCAGCGCCAGTGGAACAATGGTTTCAAAAAGCGATCGGCCGACCGCCTCGCTCCGTGACCAGCCGAAAATCTTTTCCGCCGAAAGGTTCCAAGACACAATGCGGCCATGCCGATCAGTCTCGATGAAAGCGTCTGACGCATTGCTCAGGGTATTCTGAAAGTGTTCCTTTTCCTCTATGAGGGCGCGCTGCACTAATTCCCGGATAGTCATTTCGCCCTTAAGCTTTTCTAATGCCTCGTTGAGCTCCGCGGTGCGCGCCTCAATGCGCTCTTCAAGCGAATGTTGAAGTGTTTCGAGCTCGTGTTGCATGCGCTTGCGCTGGTCGATGTCGGTGACCACGGTGACCACGTTCTCGATAAGACCGTCTTCGTCCAGCAGCGCCGAAGCACCCACCTGAGCCCATGACACTTTCCCATCGGCGTGTACAAAGCGCATCTCCACGTTGAGAGCGTCGCTTTCTCCCTGAACTACACGTCGCAGCAGAACACGGCCTGGTTCCACGTCCGCGGGGTAAACGATATCTGTCGCCGACGCGCCGATCAGTTCATGACGCGGATGGCCCACAATGTCGCAAAAGCGTTGGTTGACCTCCAGCCAGTGACCGTCGGGCGTACCTATCGCGATCCCGACCGCAGCATGCGTCACAGTGCGGGCGAACAGCATTGCGCTGCGTTCCAGCGAGGCTTTCACCGTGTGTGTTTCGACCGCCGCCTCAATGCCGTGAAAATGTGCCTCGACCAACTCGGCCAAGTCGTCCAACACGGTTTCGTCCTCAGCGCTGAAATGGCGTGGTTTTTGATCAATCAGGCACAACGTGCCAAGTGCCAACCCTTGCAGAGAGCGCAGGGGACGGCCGGCATAGAAACGGATGCGTGGGGCTCCCACGACCATCGGATTGTCGTGGAAACGCGGGTCCCGCCATGCGTCGGGCACGACCATAGTGGTTGTTTCCACGATAGCGTGGCCGCACATCGCGTCACGGCGCGGCGTTTCGCGAACATCCAAACCCACGCGTGACATAAACCATTGCCGCTCCTCATCCACCAGCGTCACGAGCGCGATAGGAACATGAAAAAGTCGCGCGGCGATGCGTGTGATTCGATCTAGGGCTGGCTCCGGAGGAGTGTCGAGCACATGCAAAGACCGCAGCAATTGCAATCGCTCGGATTCATCGCCAGGGAAAGGGAACGTAATCATCGTGAGTTTCCTTTCGTTGATGTTGTTAGCTGTCGTCAAGATCAGCTGATATACGTTTATACGTTCTGGTATGTCGTACCGACGCTGCCGATGTTCCTGATCTTTCCGCTCCTGTTGCCCGCATGGGCACTGACCCAATTGCGCAGGGCGTGGACATACAGTGGTGTGCTCCGGTGTTTTTGCGCTTTAAGACCTTTGAGATCAAGTTGCTCTAAATTTCGTCTTTTTTGGCTGCGGCAGGCATGTCCAATCATAGGGCCGAAGTGTCTACCGGAGCCGTCAAGTCCATCCGTGATGCCGGCCAAACAAGGCTGACATCACGGGGAGTTGGCTTATCCGGCCTTAGGACGCAGCTTGCGTAAGGAATCAACTTTAAGCTCGATGCGATGCGAAGAATTCATCAGCCTGTCCATGATGGCGTCAGCCGCGGTAGGCTCGCCGATGAAGTCGTACCACTTGTCTACGGGCAATTGAGCCGTGATGGCTGTTGTCTTTAGATCGTTTCTATCGTCTATAAGCATGAGTAGCTCTTGCCGTGAGCTTGGGCGAAGTGGCGCCATACCCCAGTCATCTAGAATGAGGTAATCGACTTTCTTTAGTTGAGCTGGCAAACGGAGGAGCCGCCCATCGGCTCGAGCAACATCAATCTGATCGAGCAAGTTCGGTAAGCGATAAAACTGGGCACTGAGTCCCATTCGCATAACCTGCATGGCAAATGCGCAAGCTATCCAGGATTTTCCTGTAGCCGGAATCAGCCCAGTCGAGCAGGCCTATTTTCTCGAGGCCGAGCTTAACCAGCTCCCGAGCCGGCCAATACAAATTGCCATCTTATTAACTGAAAGTGTCCAAATCGTTGACGCAATCTCAAAGGCGGTCGAAGGGACGTACGGAAAAGAGCAGCGAACCAAAGTCCACATTTTTCTCCGGGATTCGCCCGAATACCTCTCAATGAAGACTGCTGAAACAGCGCCTTTTTACGATCGGGAATGGCCCACGCGGTTACTAACACTCCAATCCAGTGCTATCCCATAGGGATCACCGTTTAGATATCCACAATAAACACAGGATGTTTAGTGGATTTCCTTCCAGTGACTGGTTCATTGCGCACAAAATGAGCAACCGCGGAGCCGACTCTGCGTCGCGCATCGCGACGGGATACTCCACGCGGCCTCCGTCCTGCTAAGTAATTTCCGAGGCTAGCGGCCAACTTACTGCTGGCTAGACTCCAATGGATGAGCTCGATTTCGCGAGCTTCGATGCCATGGAGACTCGAATGACCCACAGCACCTCCGGTTTGCTAGACCGAATCCCGACTCTTTCGGGCGACAGCTTTAACGCGACCGTGATCAAGGGCACCGGCCCCATCGCGGTGGAGTTCATGTCTTACGGCTGCGGATACTGTCGGGCAATCGAACCGTTTCTGCAGCAAGTCGCCGAGACGCTCGATCGCAAGGAGCAGATATTCCGCGTCAATATCGAAGCCGAGCCAGAGCTCTCCGCCGCTTTCGAGGTCCAAGGAACGCCAACCTTCATCATGTTTCTGGACGGCCGCGAAGTGGGGCGCGTTGAGGGCATACAGCCAACGCTGTCCAACGTGATGGCCGTTGTGACCCAACCGTTCGATATCAACTATTGAATCCATATGACTAATCTCAACCAACCCTTGCTGCTTTTCGACGGTGGCTGTGCCGTGTGCAACCGTATCGGGCAATGGGTGCAGAAGGCAGCCCATCCTCGATCAAGCGCGGCAACGCTCGACGCGCGCGCTATCGGCAGCGATCCGGCCGAGCTTCGCACGCTCAATCCAAACCTCGATATCTGGGATGCCTACGCGATCATCCATCTGCTGATGCCCGATGGCTCGATGAAAACCGGCGGCGAAGCGGTTGCCGAGGTTCTTCGTCGCCTGCCGGCCACAAAATGGTTCGCCTGGTGTTTTGCCATCAGCCTATTCGGCTTCCAGCCATTCCAGCGGCTGCTCAATCTGGGTTACACCATCCTGGATGACGTGCGCCCCATCTTCGGCTGTGCCAGCTGCGGCACACCGCGCGTCTGGGTCAAGCCGATCACGAGGCTCACTGCATGGACAAAGTTACGCTTCGGCAAAGGCGCTACCAGGGCGACGACGCCTCATTTCAGCCACGCACCAGCGCCGACTCTCAACTCGGCATACGCCGGCGCGTCGGGGGCTAAGGTCGATTGAAAGATGTACCAAGCCGCGGTTCAACGAAAGCTCGTTTGCTTCGGAATGCGTAGTGAATATCGCGTCTGGCAGGCCGCTGATCCCTACTCGTGCAACACGCGAAGCTGAAGACGGCTGAAGGATGAGTCGGTGGCAATGAGTAGTTGGCGCGCTTTGTTCATGCGCGCAGGGCAGGCGGCCGAGGTCTCATGAGGCGATGCGGATTCGAGCTATGGTCCAGCCCCAGCGGCACTGTTGTCGGACGGTCGTGCTTCCTGGTGTGTGGCGCCCAAATAGAAGCCTGTCGCCAAAATGGCGATCGTTGCGGCGATAAGTATCAGGAAAGCCCAATTACGCTTACGCTTCATGTGAACATCCTAGCTGGTCAGTAAAACAACTGGCTGCTCGTGCGGCTACGATGACAGCAGGACTCTCAAACTGGAGGCTACTGAGAGATGGGGAAGACGTTGCGACAATCCCCATCATTTGGTGGTCGGCTTTGTTTATCGAATGCGAAGCTGAGGCTCTTATTTACCCTTTGAGGCAGCTAGTGCAAGACGCGCCAGGGCGGGAATGGATTTGGATTCGGTTCGTTTCATGATTTCGGCGCGATGGTTTTCGACGGTGCGCTGGCTGATCCCCAGATCGGAGGCAATGTTCTTGCTGGGATGACCGGCAAGCACCATCTCCATGATCTGGTGCTGCCGAGGGGTGAGATCGGCGATTTGATCGCTAGCTTCCTGCTTCCAAGCCTTGAGTTTGTTGGCATCGCGAGAGTGCTCCAACGCACGCGTCACGCTATCGAGCATATCGCTTCGTTCGAAAGGCTTCTCGATGAAGTCGGCGGCTCCGGCTTTCATGGCCTCAACGGCGATGGCAATGTCGTTGCTGCCGGTGATCATGATCGCCGGCATCGGGTCGCCCAGGCCTCGCAGTTTTTTTATCAGGTCAACGCCCTTCATGCCAGGCAGATTGGCGTCGACCAACAGGCAGGATTCACGACCGGGCGTATACGTCTCAAGAAAGACCTCACACGATGAGAAATCTTCCACGTCCCGGCCGGCCGCCTCCAGGACCAACCGAATCGTGTCACGTAGCATGTGGTCATCATCGACAACATAGATGATCGGCGAGCCTGAATCTTCGTTTTTGGCAATTGGTGTGATTTCCCGGCTTAGGCGGTCTTCGACTGAAGCTTGCTCAGATTCTGCTAACAAGCGTTCTATTGTGTAAGTGATTTCTTTAAGTTTGGCGGGCTTGTTCAACTGCGTGCAGTGTTCTATTGCAATATTGCGTGATGTCTGCGTGGAGATATCGCCGGTAAGCACGATGGCTGGTATCACGCGGCGAAGTTTTTCACGCAACTTGACGACCAGTTGCAAGCCAGTCAGACCGCGGGGCAGGTTGTGGTCGGTAAGGATCAGGTCGGGCTGTACGCCGCCATGCGCAATCCAGTCCAGCGCGGCGACCCCGTCGACCACCATGGCCACCTGATGTCCCTTAGACTTGAGCAGTGATCCCAGCAATTCGCGCAGATCCGGTTCGTCCTCTACCACCAGAATCATGCCAACTGGCTTATCTGGTTTCGTATCGCCATCGAGCGCTGTATCCTTTATGTGTTCGCTCGATCCTGCGTTTCTCGACGACGCAAGCGAAACGTCAATGCAGAACATCGATCCCTTGCCAGGGTTAGATTCCACGCGGACTTGGTGGCCCAGCAAACTGCCTAGGCGTTCTACGATGGACAGCCCCAAGCCTTGACCCCGGCTGCGTTCCCGCGCCGGGTTATCCAGTTGATGAAATTCGTCAAAGATGGCCTGCAGCTGTTCCGGAGGAATGCCCGATCCGGTATCCCATATCTGGATGCTCAGCCAGCCCTCGTGTCGGCGGCAGCCGAGCAGTATCCGCCCCTGCTTGGTGTACTTGAGCGCGTTGGAAAGCAGGTTGCGCATCATTTGCTCGAGCAGCCGCGGGTCGCTCTGTATGGTCAGATGGCACGGCACAGTGCGCATCTTCAAGCCTTGCGAATTGGCGTGATAATTGAACTCGTCACCGAGGCGATCCAGCACGTCGCTGATGCGAAAGCTGATGGGATGCGCCTGGACGGCGCCGGTTTCAATCTCGTTGATGTCGAGCAATGCATTCAACATCCCCGACATGGCGCTGACCGTTTCGCCCAAGCGGGTGGTGAGTTTGCGCGGCTGTACGCCCTCGACCGTATCGAGCAGAAGCCCTTGCAGAAGTTTGAGTGTTTGCAAAGGCTGACGTAGATCATGGCTCGCTGCGGCGAGAAAACGTGATTTCGCCGCGGTGGCGGACTCTGCTTCCTGCTTGGCAACCTGGAGCGCTTGCGCCGAGTGCTTCTGTTCGGTGATGTCGGTGAAGGTAATCACGACGCCTTCGACGCCATCATCGTGCGTGCGATAGGGAAATATTCGTCGCACAAAAAAAATGCCTTTGCGGGATTCAATTTCCCGCTCCAGCGTTTTGTGCTTGAGCAACACAGTCCGCGCGTCGGTCAGTAAGTCACTGTCACTCGCCAAGGCATTCAGATCGGCGAGTGGTCGACCGATATCGCCTGGAATCACATTGAAGAGCGACTTGGTGGCGGGGGTGTAGAAACGAATATTCAGGTCGGTATCGAGGAAGATGGTTGCTATATCGGTGCTGTAAAGCACGTTCTGCAAGTCGTTGGAGGTCGTTCGCTGCTGTTCCAGCGTCTCCTGTAGCTGAGTATTCAACGCGGTCAATTCCTCGTTAAGTGACTGCAGTTCCTCTTTCGACGTCAGCAATTCCTCATTGGTCGACTGATACTCTTCATTGACAGAGAGTGCTTCCTCATTGATAGCCTTTTGTTCTTCACTGGATACCTCCAGATCCTGGATAGCACCCTGTAGTTCGGTGCGAGTCGCCTCCAGTTCCTGTTCGAGCTGGGCGATACGAGATATGTCGCCAGGCATCGTAGGTGACACGACTTTGGCGCCAGCTTGCGGCTCATCGACGAAGCTAACCAGCAGAAAAGCTTCTCCCGCGTTCTGTACCTTCTGTACGTCGAGACCAAACGTCTTGGCGTTGGCGCCATAGCCGCTTCGGCAATGGCTGACGGTAACTCGTTCCGGCGTCTGAATGGCCATCTGAATGGCCGAGCGTATTTTGGTACGTAATCCCGGCGAGGCCATGGAGAGCAGGTCGTGACTCGGATGCCCCCCGGCTACCTGCAAATAGCGATCGGTAGGCCCCAAATGATAAAGACACTCATGTTTCAGGTTGATCAGCACAGCAGCCGGCGCAAACGACTCCATCAACGTCCGACGCGACAGCTCGGCAAGGGCCACTTGGCGGAGCATGCTCTGGCTTTGACCCGGACGGGACTTGGATGGATGGTCATCATTTGCACCAAGCACGAGCCCCAGCTCGCCGGCATGGCTAAGGCCGACACGGCGATAGAGACGTTCCGGTTTGGAGATTACCTCGAACCGGCCGTCGATATGGCCGGTGGTCTCCGAGCTTCCCAGTAGCAAAATGCCGTTCTGGCGCAGTGCAAAATGGAACAACGCGATGACCTTGGTCTGGGCATCCGTACCCAGATAGATGAGCAGGTTGCGACAGGACACCATGTCGAGGCGCGAGAACGGTGGATCGGTGAGAATGTCTTGCACGGTGAATACGACTGCCATACGTAGCTCTGGCAGGACGCGATAGCCGTGTTCGTCTTTCGAAAAGAACTGCTTCAGTCGCTCTTCCGACACTTCAGCCTTGATACTTACTGGATACAAGCCTTCGCGTGCGCTCTCCACGGCGTCAGGATCTACGTCGGAGGCAAAAATCTGCAGCCTGATGCTGCTCTTGGCCTCGTTAAAGGCCTCATGAAACAGTATGGCTAGCGAGTATGCCTCTTCGCCGGTGCTGCAGCCGGGCACCCAGATGCGCATGGGTTGATCGGTCTTGTGGGCTGCAATCAGTTCAGGAATCGTTTTGGCCGCTAGTGCGTCAAATACGTCGATGTCGCGGAAGAACCGTGTCACGTTGATCAACAAGTCCTTGGCGAGCAGCTCCACTTCGTTGCCATCGTTACGCAAGACATCAAGGTACTGGCCCATGTCTTTGGTTTCGTCGATGGCGATCAACATGCGTCGTTCAATACGACGTTGCAATGTACCTTTTTTATAAAAGCGAAAATCGTGTGCTGTTTTTTCGCGCAGCAGATCGATGATCGCCGCCAGACTGTTTTCCTTGTTGTTGGCTACAGGCACGTACGGGGCGCTGACTCTTGCCGGAAGCGCCTTGCTGTATTGCCTGAGTGTCTCGGGCATCTTGTCGATGACCAGTACGCTGTCGACCGAACCGGTGAGCACGGCGTTGCGTGGCATGCCGTCGTAGCCCGCTTCCTTCGGCTCCTGCACGATGACGAATCCGCCATTTTGCTTGATCGCTTTCAGCCCAATGCTGCCGTCCGCGCCAGTACCAGACAGCGTGATGCTGACAGCGCGGGCACTATAGGCCTCGCTCATCGACTGCAGCAGAAAATCGAAGGGCAGGCACGTGCCACGACGCACCGGTGGTTGCGAGAGGCGCAGTGCGCCTTCCTCGACGGCCAGATAGGTACCCGGTGGAATGACGTATACATGATTAGGTTCGACGCGCATCCCGGTTTGTGCCTGAGAAACCTTCATGGCCGTATGACTGGCCAGCAGTTCAACCAGCATGCTTTCGTGGGTGGGATCCAGATGCTGAACCAGAATAAACGCCATGCCGATATCAGCGGGCAGCGCACGTAGGAGGTGTCTGCAGGCATCCAGACCACCCGCTGAGGCACCGATGCCGACCACGAGAAAGCTGGCAGCGTTGCGATTGGCGCGGATGGTCGGAACCAGGGACGTTGCGGCTTTTGGCCGGCCCGTTCCCGTCTTTAGCTGACGGCTTGCCGGCATAATAAATTTTCCATAAGAGTGCTCCTGTGCGAAGCATCATTGACTCTACTCCGCTTGCTGCGACGCAATGTGCAGGGCGTGATAACAACTCGCAGTCTGTCGAGCAAAGATGATCCCTGATTGCGAGGTCCTCATTGGCTCTGAGTAGTTTCCGAAGCTGTCGCCGCAGGATCAGCGGCGCTACGGTGCAGCCTTGGAGAGTCCGCAGCTTTCACCACACCATCCCTCGGTGTGATGAAACCTGCGAATCGGTGGGTTTCTGCCGGCTCTCATTTTTCTTCGCTATCAGGATTGATCCATGCCACATGATCGGCAACTGCAAAAGACGATAATTGCTGAGCTTCGTGATTCAGGCAGCGCGCTGGGTGCTCGCGTCGTGGTAACGGCGGTGGCCGGTAGCGTAGTGCTGGCCGGTCAGGCGGACAGTTTTGCGGACAAATATGCGGCGGCATCACTGGTAGCTGCCGTTGCTGGCGTGGATGAGGTGACGGATGATGTCGAGGTCCGTCTGGACCTTGAGCCCGACTCGCGCTTTCTGCTCGCCGCCAGGCGTGTGATGTCTGACGCGCATGCCAGCCACCATGCGTCATCGACTGACAAAATAGGTGGCCCCATGACTGCCACGCTAGTTAATGGGCTGCTCACCGTGACGGGCGAGATTGACTGGCGTCAAAGAGCGCGCTTGGCAAACGGGGACACTGCTGGCCCGACCGGGTATGAAGCGGCATCCAACATCAGCGACGACATTCTGCAGATGCTGCCGCGCTGCTTCTTTTCGACATCCCAGGCCCATCGCTGAGTATCACCCAGCGGCCTTCGAGACAGCTTATGCGTGGTACCGAACTCCGTCGCAAAAAGGCCATCGGTTGGCTGCCAGCAGCCGTGCTGGGTGCCGACGACGGCCTGGTATCGACGGCTAGCCTTGTGCTTGGTGTGGCCGCCGCGCATGCCACCCACAACAGCGTCTTGATCACCGGCATCTCCGGTCTGGTCGCTGGCGCCATGTCAATGGCAGCCAGTGAATATGTTTCTGTGCATGCGCTGGCGGATTCAGAAGCTGCCGAGCTGGTGCGTCGGCATGCGCATCTCAAAGCCAACACGAAAGGTGCGCATGATGCTTTGGTGACGAGCTATCTGTCGCTAGGCCTCAATACCGTGCTCGCCAAGGAAGTCGCCGATGGCCTGATGGCGAACGGCGCCGTCGGCGCGCTTGCGCGCGTTGAGTTGCTGTTACCGACAGCACGGCGAGCGCACCCGAACCAGGCGGCACTTGCATCCGCGAGCAGTTTTGCCATCGGCGCGTCGATACCGATTTTTGTCACGATACTGGCGCCGCCCGCATACCTTCTCACGTTCGTCGCGTTGACCGCACTCGCGTTCCTGGCCGTGCTTGGCGCATCGGCTGCGCGTGCTGGCGGCGCGCGCGTGCTGATCGGTGCCGTACGCGTCACGTTCTGGGGAGCCCTGGCCATGGCGCTCACGGCAAGCGTTGGCACGCTTTTCGGCACCTTTATCTGAGCGACTTCCACCATGTCGCATCCCTAGATGATGGGTATGCATTTGACCACGAGAAGCCCTTGGCCTGACAAACAGCATTTCTCGCTCTGAGTATTTTCCGATGCTGCCCCCGATGGCAACGATGCCATAGGGTGAGCGCAGCATCCGGCACGGTAGCAGCGGGCAGGGTGCCCATAATGCTCAGCGATATCGCCACGCGAATCGTCTGCCTACGCTTAGCTCGAGGAGACACGCCCATGTTACGCAGCATTGAAGAACTCGAAAAATACGAGGTCCAGGCGAATGACGGCCTGATCGGTCATGTGCGTGATTTCTTTTTTGACGACGAATCGTGGGTGGTTCGCTACGTTGTCGTCGACACCGGCAGCTGGCTTTCGGAACGAAAGGTTTTGATTTCGCCGATCTCGATCGGTCGTGTTGAAGCAGAAAAAAAACGGCTTCAGGTATTGCTTGACCGCGAACAGATAAAAAACAGTCCCGATATCGACAGCGACATGCCGGTGTCGCGACAGCATGAAATACGCTACCTCAACTATTATGGATATCCGTACTACTGGGGTGGTAACGGGCTTTGGGGCGCAGGCTCTTTTCCTAGCCTAATGATTTCCGATATTGATGAGCGTGCTAAACAGGTCGCCGATGAGGAAGATCTTCTGCAACGCTCCGAAAATAGCGATCAGCGTGAATCTGAGCTTGGGCATGTCAATCGTG
>Ga0302315_10000608_pt1 | contig 39253 bp, 32 predicted proteins | sample III_Palsa_N3_1_FD_200532 | JGI IMG/M metagenome (GOLD analysis project Ga0302315, IMG submission 200532) | Peat permafrost microbial communities from Stordalen Mire near Abisko, Sweden - III_Palsa_N3_1 | ecosystem: Environmental > Terrestrial > Soil > Palsa > Peat permafrost | place: Sweden...
GCGCAGGCCATCAAAAGCTGGAAGCTTTAACCATGCTACACCACGAGTTGCGCTGCGCTAAACTCGCGGCAGCATTTTTCTTTTAATCCTGGTTTACTTTATTCCCCCTCAAAAAATCTTCTATATCCATTCGTTTTTTTCCCTCAAGTTGCACACTGGTAACGCTGATAAAACCATCATTAGCGGCAAATTTTAAATAGGTTTTGCTGTCGGTTAAAAAGCTGCCGGGCTGGATGCCTGGAGGTATCTCCTGTAGATCGCCCCTGAATATTCTAAAGGTTTTACCATTTAGTTTTGTATAAGCAGCAGGTGTGGGGCTCAAGCCACGTATCAGGTTATAAACGCTTTGTGCCGATTGGTTCCAATCAATATTACCGCTATCCTTACTTAGCTTTGGCGCGTGTTTTAGTTCGGTGCCTTCAATTAATTCAGCTTGCGGATAAACACTATACCTGCCGCTTTCAATCCCTTTAACCGTTTTTACCAGCAAGCCCGCGCCTTTATTCATCAGGCGGTCATGCAATTCGCCGGCAGTTTCATGGCCGGTAAGGGTTATCTTTTCGGTGAACAGTAAGTTGCCGGTATCAATATCATGTTTTAAAAAGAAGGTGGTTACACCGCTTTCTTTTTCGCCGTTTATCAATACCCAGTTTATAGGGGCGGCACCACGGTATTGGGGTAACAGCGATGCATGTAAATTTACAGTCCCGCGGATAGGCATAGTCCACACTATATCAGGCAGCATCCTGAAAGCTACTATTACAAACAGTTCAGCCCCTAATGATTGTAATTCATCTAAAAATCCCTGGTCTTTCAGTTTTTCGGGCTGTAATACCTTTAGGCCGTTTTCAATAGCATATTCCTTTACCGCGCTCTGGCTTAGCTTTTGCCCGCGCCCGGCAGGTTTATCGGGGGCTGTTACTACGCCAACTATATGGCACCCGGCTTTTATCAAAGCATCAAGCGATGCTACAGCAAATGCGGGGGTGCCCATAAATACAATTCTCATGCTATATATTTTTCGTGGTATGTGATGTACTCAATAAATTATTTCAACAGCAATTTGTTTGCAACATGCAGGTTACAATTTGCTTGTTTACCGTTCAATTATAAAGCAGGTACTTTTGCCGCATAATTTTGTAATTACTTAGCGCAGGTTCCCAGCTCTGGCGTATTTCCTGCTCGGTTTTACCGGCTTCAATTTGTTTTTGCAACTCCTTTGTACCGGCAAGTTTTGTAAAATAGGCAGTGAAAAAATGCTGCTTATCCGGAAACGCCTTGTACAGCTCTATCAGCCATGCCAAGTTAAGTCGCCCTGTTTCCCTGGTTATATTTGTATTGTAATTTTTAAGGTCGATGCCATAACAAACCTGGTCTTTTTGCGGTGGGTCTTCGCTCATGCCCGCTATACTTATGGGTTTAAACGAGTAGCTGTACTTTCCTTTTAATAATGGATGGCCCACTTCCAGAAAAGGTGTCATGCTACCACGGCCTAAGCTAAGTGTGGTGCCCTCAAATAAACACACACTTGGATATAATAAAACCGACTGTTCAGTATTCAAATTCGGCGACGGATTTACCGGCAATTTATAGCTTAAGCTATGCGTATAATTAGCCACTTTTATGATCTTCAATTTGCATTGTACATGGTTTTTAAGCCAGCCTTCGCCATTTATCATTTGGGCATATTCGGCAATGGTCATGCCATGAACTATGGGCACCGGGTGCATGCCAACAAATGAGTGATAAGCGGTATCAAGTATAGGGCCGTCAACATAAAAGCCATTGGGGTTGGGCCGATCGAATATCATCAGTTCCACATTGTTTTCGGCACAGGCTTCCATTACATAATGCAGGGTTGATATGTAGGTATAATAGCGCGCGCCAACATCCTGAATATCGAAGATAACTAAGTCTAATCCCAGCAAGTCGGCAGGAGTTGGTTTATAGTGCTTGTTGCCATAAAGCGATATTACAGGCAAGCCGGTTTTTGGGTCGGTGCTATCATTTACGGTTGCGCCATTGCTGGCATTGCCCCTAAAGCCATGTTCGGGCCCGAAGATCTTTTTTATGTTTATACCGAGGCTGAGCAGGCTATCAACGCTGGGTGTAAGGCGGTCGCCAATAACAGAAGTTTGATTTACAACCATACCGATATTTTTTTCCTTAAGATAATCAATATATAGCGTAGTTTGATCGGCCCCTGTAATTATTTTTTTAATATGTTTATGCTGTAGCTTATGATGGCTTGTATGGATGCTTTGTGTAGTGCCTATGTTTGGTATAAGGCTGGCAATAACAGCAATTATGGATATGTATTTTGTTAGGATCATAAATTATAAATACTGAAATGATTTTAAAAGCATCTTTTTAACAGCAAAACCGCATATTTGCGAAGGTACAAAAATCATCCCGCATTGAGTTTCGCTTCATTTATAGCAGGTCGTATTACATTTAGGTCTAAACGCACATTTTCAAAACTGATAGTGCGCATAGCCATTGTGGGTATTATGCTCGGGCTTGGGGTAATGATATTGTCGGTTGCGGTAGTGCGCGGGTTTAAAACCGAGATAAGGGAAAAGATACGCGGTTTTGCCGGCGATATACAAATAGATAAGTTCGATCTTAACAATTCCTACGAAAATTCTCCTTTTGTTGCCGATTCCAATTTTTATAAAAAAGCCAAAAAGTTAAAAGATATTACCACCATAATGCCATTTGCCACAAAGGCGGGCATCATAAGGGCGAATAACGAGATCGAGGGCGTGGTTCTAAAAGGTGTTGATAAAACCTATGATTGGTCGTTCTTTAAAAAAACACTGGTTGCGGGTAAGGTAGTAGATTTTACCGACTCGGTTGAGGCGCAAAAGCAGATCATGGTATCGGAGCAGATCGCGAACAGCCTTAAGCTAAAGGTTGGCGACGGCCTCATCATGTATTTTGTGCAGGAGCCTTTAAGAATAAGGCGTTTCAAAATATGTGGCATTTATAGCTCGGGGATGGATGAGGTGGATAAAAACTATGTGATAGGCGCCATGTCGCTCATACAGCGGCTAAACAACTGGAGCCCCGATAAAATAGGTGGATACGAGCTGAGGGTAAGCGACTTTGACAAGCTAAACTATGCCGCAGCCGGGATTGATGATATTTTGCCCGTAAAGCTCAAAGCTTACACCGTAATGCAAAATTATCCTACCATATTTGAGTGGCTTGGCCTGCTTGATGTAAACACTGTGGTGATGCTGGCGCTGATGCTGGTTGTGGCTGTAATAAACATGATATCGGCCCTGTTGATCATGATACTGGAGCGTACATCAATGATAGGGATGTTTAAAGCCATGGGCGCGAGTAACTGGAGCATCCAGAATATATTTTTATACAACGCTTTTTACCTGATAGGGCTCGGCCTGTTGCTGGGCAATATTTTAGGTTATGGTTTAGGCTATTTTCAAAATCAAACCCACTTTTTCAAACTCGATCCAGCCTCTTATTATATGGCTTTTGTCCCTGTACAGTTTACCTGGCTTGATGGTGTGCTGTTAAACGTCGGTACTTTAACTATCTGTCTGCTGGTAATGGTTATACCCTCGGCGCTGGTGAGCAAGATTTCGCCCGTAAAGGCTATCCAGTTTAAGTAATTGTTTTAATTACGGATAGGAATGGAGCGTGCCTGTTGCATTCGCCATGCTACCCATGACAGATTTACCCAGCGTGTCATTTCGAACGAGCGGGGTTGGATTGTGTGAGAGGGCGAGGAGAAAACTTATACGCCCTGCATGATTTACCGTACATGGCGTATAAGTTTTCTCCTTGCCCGCTGCTTAACCTTGCAAGTTCGAAATGACATCCGAATTTTGAAAACTATTATTTCCCCTTCAGAATCCGCCGGATTTAATAAACAGGATGACAAAGAAGGTTAAAATGTCATTTTCTGCTTTAGGATTTCACGAATGAAAATGTTGCTTACAGCTTTTTTGCCTCGTTCCAGAAAATATCCATTTCGGCAAGGCTCATGTCGTGCAGTTGGCGGCCAGTTTCTTTGGCCTTACTTTCCAGGTACTGAAAGCGTTTGATGAATTTCCGGTTAGTTTTTTCCAAGGCGTCCTCGGGGTTTATGTTGATGAAACGGGCATAATTGATGAGCGAGAACAGCAGATCGCCAAATTCGCCTTCAGCCTTTTCATGGTCGATAGTGCTTTCGTCCTCGGCATTAAATTCATTCCTAAACTCCTGCATTTCCTCTTCAACCTTTTCCCAAACCTGGCTTTTTTCCTCCCAGTCGAACCCAACACCACGCGCTTTCTCCTGTATGCGCGATGCCTTTACCAGCGCGGGCAATGATACAGGCACACCACCTAAAACAGATTTGTTGCCTTCCTTAAGTTTTATCTGCTCCCAATTGCGTTTTACATCGTTCTCATCCTGTACCTCTACGTCGCCATAAATATGCGGGTGGCGGTTTACCAGCTTATCGCAAATGCTGTTAAGTACATCGGTAATGGTAAAGTCATTGGTTTCCGAACCTATCCGCGCATAAAAAACCAGGTGCAACATAATATCGCCCAGTTCCTTTTTAACTTCCTGCATATCGCCGCTTAAAATAGCGTCCGATAGTTCGTAGGTTTCTTCAATAGTTAAATGCCGCAGGCTTTCCAGCGTTTGCTTTTTATCCCAGGGGCAATTTAAGCGCAGGTCGTCCATTATGGTAAGCAATCTTTCAAAAGCGCCTGAAGGGGTTGGAGAAGTGATTGGGGGTGTTAATGGCATATTTTTTTAATGTGCAGATGTGCGGATATGCAAATGTGCAGATTTTAACCAATTATTGAATTATTGATTTATTGAATATCTGTCGGGGGAATGTGCAGATGTGCCAGATTTTAAACAATTGTAGAATTATTGAATATCTGCCGGACTTGAAAAGCATCCGCATATCTGCACATCTACATATCTGCACATCTAATCGCTCTCAGCATTTCCCTTTTACCGGGCGCTCCGGGCGCTTTCTCTACTTTCAATCCTAATGCTTTTATAATTCGCTTCAGATTGCCGGTAATGGCATAGGTTACAAATACACCGCCGGGTTTTAGAAATTGCAGGGTATGCGTAATTGCTTGCTCGTTCCACATTTCGGGCTGATTTGCCGAGGCAAAGGCATCAAAATAAATAACATCAAATAATTTGTCCGACTGGAAATCCATCAACTTGCAATGGGTTATTTGCAGCTGGCAGTTTTGGTTTATTTTGATGGCCCGCTCAAGCGCAGCCGGGTAATTTTTAATGAACTGCTGCCATAACCCTGCTGATAGATATTGGTCGTATGCGGTATCAGCAAGCATCTGTGTAGTAAGCGGGTAGGCTTCGATGCCTGTATATTCGAGCCGGATGTTTTCAGTGCTGCAAAAATCCGCGCTTAGTAAAAAGTTAAGTCCTGTTCCGAAGCCAACTTCCAAAATTGATACAGCATCCTCTAAATCTCCCCCGATAGGTACTTTGTTTTCACGCTCTAAAAAATACTTCAACCCCGAATTAACAAACACATGCCTGCTTTCCTGCAAAGCGCCGTTACGGGAGTGGTAGTTTTCGCCAACTTCACTGTTGTAAATGGTGTTGGAGCCGTCGGCAGTTTTTACAAGTTCAAGCATAAGCCCCCTCTAAATCTCCCCCGGTAGGGGAGACTTTTTAAATTCAGTCTTTGATTTAAAACTCCCGGCCTCTAAAATCGCTTCGCCCAGGTCATAAACCGGTACCGTTTTTATTTTTGCAGCAATGATGCTTGCCGCCGCTGCTGACCGGTAACCCGCGGCGCAATGTACCACGATGGGTTTATCAGTTGGTAATTCATCAAGCCGCTCGCGTAATTCGGGCAATGGAATGGTTATCGCCTTATTAAAAATAAGCCCGCTGCTAACCTCTCCACGGTTGCGTACATCAACAATATGGTAATGGCTGGTATTCGCTTTAAAATCATCCAGGTCAAGCTCCGGCGAGCTTTCTTTAGCATTAGCCGGGGTTAACAAGGCAGCTTTTATATTTTTTTCGTAACCGATCTTTGCCGTTTTTTTTATCATCTGGCGCAAATCATCTCCGGTGGTTGCAATCAGGTAGAACTGTTCATTTGGCCCGATTACTGATCCTAACCAGGTTTCAAATTTATCGCCATCCTGCAGGTTAATGGAGCCTTTCAGATGCCCGTTCCTGAAATCATTTTTTGGGCGGGTATCAATTATAAGGATGTTTTTATCCAATAATGCGCCATGTTCGGCCACTGGAACGGTGTTAACGCTCTCAACAAAGGCTGATGCACCCTTTTTATTCAGTTCTACATCCCAGCCAAAATACTTAGGCACAAAGGGCTGGTCGGTGGTTAATGTTTTAACAAATTGCAGCTCATCCATCAGTTGCAGCGCATAGTTTTCGCGCAGTTCGCGGCCTATGGTGCTGTGCAGGTCAGGGCTTATATTTTTACCGCATAACGATCCGGGGCCATGCGCCGGGTAAACCACGGTATGTTTTGGCAAACGCATTAGCTTATCGCGGGTGGAGTAGTACATCTGCCTGGCCAGCTCTTCTTTTTTCGCGGTGATATTACCGGCATCTTCGCGCAGGTCGGGGCGGCCAACATCGCCTACAAACAGGGTATCGCCGGTAAAGACCGCCGTATCATTGCCATTAGCATCCTGTAATAAAATACAGATGGAATCAGGCGAGTGACCGGGCGTATTGATGGCTTTTAGCTTGATATCACCAAGCTCAATACTATCGCCATCATCAAAACTTTCGTGCGGGTATTCGGCGCCGGTAAGCTTGCTCACATAAATGCTTGCGCCTGTAGTTTGGTGTATTTCAAGGTGCGAGCTTACAAAATCGGCATGCGGGTGTGTTTCTATCACGCCAACAATATCCGCCTCATGCAATTTGGCAAAATCATAATAAGACTGCGGATCGCGCCCCGGGTCAATAACTATCATCCTGCCCATGCGTATCACAGCGTACGAGGCATGCGCTAAACCCTTATCGTAAAATTGATTAATGATCATATAATTGTGGGCAAAGATATGTATTAGTCCCAAAGTCATGAAATCGAAAAGTCAAAGACTTGTAATCATAAAAAGCAAAAAAAGGCCCCGGCAATTCACCAGGGCCTTGACTTAGAACTTAAGACTAACGACTAAAGACCGGCCTTACCAAACCTTTATTCTGTCGGCAGGGGCTTTGTAATTCTTATCGCCGGGTTGTACATTAAAGGCCGCATACCACGCATCAATATTGCTGAGCGGGGCATTGCAACGGTACATTTCGGGTGAATGCGGATCGGTTAATATGCGTTGTGCAGCAGCTTCGGGGCGTTGTGAGCCTCTCCAAACCTGTGCCCACGACAAAAAGAAACGCTGATCAGGAGTAAAACCATCTATCTTGGTAGTGGTTGATTGGCCTTCCTTAGTTTTCTTGTAGGCTTCATAAGCAATGTTTACACCACCCAGATCGGCAAGGTTTTCGCCTAAGGTTAGTTTACCGTTTACGTGGATGGTATCCAGCACCGTAAAGGCATTGTATTGTGCTACCACTTTATCTGCACGCACTTTAAATTTATCGGCATCGGCCTTTGTCCACCAATCGCGCAGGGTGCCATCAGCATCATACTGGCGGCCCTGGTCGTCAAAACCGTGGGTCATTTCGTGGCCTATCACAGCGCCTATGCCGCCATAATTTACCGCATCATCAGCATCAAAATCAAAGAAAGGGAACTGCAATATACCTGCCGGGAACACGATCTCGTTATTTGACGGATTGTAGTAAGCATTAACGGTTGGCGGTGTCATACCCCAGCGGGCTTTATCAACCGGTTTACCCAACTGGCTAACATTGTAATTATACCTCCAGACAGAGATGCGCCTTAAATTGCCAACATAATCATTAGGGTCGATGGTGATGCCATCATAAGTTTGCCATTTATCAGGATAACCGATTTTTACCGTAAAGGCGGCCAGCTTTTTAAGGGCGCGCGCTTTGGTTTCATCGCTCATCCAGTCAAGGCGCTGAATGCGGTCGCCCAATGTGCTTTTCAGGTTGTTCACCAGGTTTACCATGTACTGCTTTGCGGCAGGGGTGAAGTATTTCTCAACATATAATTGGCCTAATAATTCGCCAAGGCTGCCATCAACCAGGCCCGACATGCGCTCGTTACGTGGTGTTTGAACTTTTTGCCCGCTTAAAACACTGCCAAAATCAAAGCTGGCCTTTACAAACGGCGAGCTTAATGAACCTGCCGAACCTTTAAGGATGTTCCATTTTAAATAAACCTTCCAGTCGGCAACAGGGGCGGCGGCTAATAGGCTGTCGGCCGCTTTAAAAAAGCTTGGCTGGCCAACCAATAAGGTATCCTGCCCGGGTGCTTTTAACTCGGCGGTTAACTGTACCCAGTTTAAATGCGGGGTAGTTTTGCTAAAATCAGCAAGCGAAAATTTGTTATAGGTTACGTTCGGGTCGCGCATGGCAACACGGCTTAGCTGTGCTTTTGCCAAAACGGTTTCAAGCCCGAAAATCGTAGCCGCATTTTTGGCCGCGTCGTCTGCGCTGGTACCGGTTAAGGTAAACAGGGTTACGATGTAATTTTTATAGGCATCCTGTATCTTTTGATTGCGGGGGCTGCTTTTTAAATAATAATCACGATCAGGCAAACTGGTGCCGCCCTGGTTAAGGTTTATAATATTTACGTTTGGGTGCTTATCGTCCTGGCCAACGCCAAAACCAAATAACGGGCCACCTTCGCCATGCGTACGCTCGTAAACCATTTCACTAATTACCCCGTTCAGATCGCTTATTTTATCGATCCGCTGTAAGTCGGCGCTGATAGGCGCATAGCCCAGTTTTTCAATGGTAAGGCTGTCCATACCACTGTTGTATAGATCGCCAACACGCTGGCGTAAGCTGCCTTTTGGCTGGCTGGCCGATGTGGCACTAACCTCTTTAAGCAGATTTAATAATTTATCGGTGTTTTCCTGATGGAGGATGTTGAAGCTTCCCCAGCGGGTTTCTTTAGCAGGGATCTGGTTTTCTTTTATCCAGTTGCCATTGGCATAATCAAAAAAATCGTCGCCTGGTTTTATGGAGGTATCCATATTGGCCGGATCGATAAACTTTTTAGGATGTATACGATGCGCGGGATGATGTGGCTTAGGTTTTATACCACCATCAACAGCAAACGCGCTTACCGAAAAGCATAAACCACCGGCAAGCACCAAATTAAAGTACTTTACTTTCATAATGAGATCAAATTAAAAATTAAAGGTAATAAATTATCAGTAATACGTATGGAAACAGCGAAAGGTAATTAGCGGTTAAGCCAATTCAGCAGGGCGTATATGCCCGATGCCTTTAGGATATAGTGTATAAAATGTTTTAGCGTGATGATTTTCATGTGCTAAGCCTGTATGATAAATAACATCAGCTTTGTAAAATTATTGTGGCAGAGTTGGTTTATGGTTCATAGATCATGGTTCATGGTAGAAGTTTGAAAATAAATCGTTAGTCGCTGATTTTTATGTAAAAGAAATATTAAGTGTTATGAACCATCAACCATGATCTATGAACCAACAATATGAACTAAAGTCAAACCAAAATCTTATTTTTGCAGCCTATGAGTATTCCTAAAACATATCAGCCTAAAGAAGCAGAAGATAAATGGTACAGCTATTGGTTACAGCACAAGTTTTTCAGGTCGGTGCCTGACGGGCGCGAGCCTTATACCATAGTAATGCCACCGCCAAATGTTACCGGCGTTTTGCACATGGGCCATATGTTAAACAATACCATACAGGATGTTTTGATCCGCCGTGCCCGTATGCAGGGTAAAAATGCCTGCTGGGTGCCGGGTACCGATCACGCCAGCATAGCTACCGAAGCAAAAGTAGTTGCCATGCTTAAAGAGCGCGGCATCGCTAAAAAAGACCTTACCCGCCCCGAGTTTTTAAGCTATGCCTGGGAGTGGAAGGAAAAATACGGTGGCATCATACTCGATCAGTTAAAAAAGCTGGGTGCCTCGTGCGATTGGGATCGTACCAGGTTTACCATGGATGATGATTTGTCGGAAGCGGTTATCGATACTTTTATCCACCTGTATAAAAAGGGCTTGATCTATCGTGGTGTACGCATGGTAAACTGGGATCCGCAAGGAAAGACTGCGGTTAGTGATGAAGAGGTTATCCGTAAGGAGGTAAATCAGAAGCTTTATTATATTAAATATGAAGTGGCGGGTAACGGGTTGCCTGGTTCGGGTAATATAACACAAACCCCGAACCCCGAACCCCGAACCACATTAACAATAGCTACCACCCGCCCCGAAACCATTATGGCCGATGCGGCGATTTGTATAAACCCTAATGATGAGCGTTACCTGCATTTGCATGGCAAAAAAGCTATCATCCCGTTGATCAACCGCGAAATACCTATCATCCTGGATGAATATGTGACCATGGATTTTGGTACAGGATGTTTAAAGGTTACGCCTGCGCATGATCTGAATGATTATGAATTGGGCATAAAACATCATCTGCCGGTGATTGATATTTTGAATGATGACGGCTCGCTGAATGAAAAGGCACAAATTTTGATAGGCGAGGATCGTTTTAGCGCGCGCAAGAAGATCATCCCGTTATTGCAGGAAGCCGGCAACCTTGAAAAAATTGAAGATTATAAATCACAGATAGGTTTTTCCGAACGTACCGACGCGGTTATCGAGCCAAAACTTTCCATGCAGTGGTTTTGCAAAATGGATAAGCTGGCAAAACCCGCGCTTGATTATGTGTTGGATGGCGATATAAAGCTGATCCCGGATAAATTCATCAATACCTACAAGCATTGGATGGAGAATGTAAAGGATTGGTGTATCAGCCGCCAGCTATGGTGGGGGCAACAGATCCCGGCCTGGTATTTACCAAATGGGCAGTTTGTAATCGCCAAAACAAAAGAGGAAGCATTAACGGAAGCTCAAAAACTTTCAACTTTAAACCTTCAACTTTCAAGTAACGACCTTACCCAGGATGAGGACGTACTCGATACCTGGTTTTCTTCATGGCTGTGGCCAATATCTGTTTTTGATGGTTTTAAAGACCCCAATAATGCTGATATACACTATTATTACCCTACTAATGACCTGGTAACAGCTCCCGAAATATTATTCTTCTGGGTAGCGAGGATGATCATGGCGGGGCATGAGTTTAAGGGTGAACTTCCGTTCAGGAACGTTTATCTGACTGGGATAGTGCGTGATAAGTTGGGGCGCAAGATGTCGAAATCATTAGGCAACTCGCCCGATCCTATCGACCTGATGGATAAGTACGGTGCTGATGGCGTGAGGGTAGGGATGCTGCGTAGCTCACCCGCTGGTAACGATTTAATGTTCGATGAAAGTCATTGCGAATGGGGCCGTAACTTTTTCAATAAAGTATGGAACGCCTTTAAGCTGGTGGATGGCTGGGAGGTTGACAATAGCTTACCGAACCCCAATAAAATAGCTATCGAATGGTTTGAAAGTCGCTTTAACCAGGCGCTTATCGAAATCGAGGCAAATTTTAAACAATACCGGATATCGGAAGCCTTAATGACCACCTACAAATTGGTATGGGACGACTTTTGCGCCTGGTACCTGGAGATGATAAAGCCTGCTTATAATAGGGAAGAAGATAAGAGCCAGCCGATAGATGCCGAAACCTATAATAAAACAATAGCCTTTTTTGAAAATATTCTCAAGATACTCCACCCGTTTATGCCTTTTATAACCGAGGAGTTATGGCACGATGAACTGTTTGGGAAACGTGGAGAATTGGATTGTTGCATTGTTGCACAACTGCCAAATAATGGGGAAATAAATGCACAACTTTTGGCGCATGCAGATGCAGTAAAACAAGTAGTTACACAAATAAGAAATATTCGCAACAGTAAGCAAATTTCGCCAAAAGAAACTTTAGAATTGTCGGTAAAAACAGGTGCTATAAATTATAAAACTTATGAAACCATCATTGCTAAACTTGGCAATATAAGCCGGTTAAATGTGGTTGATGATAAGGTTAGCGGCGCAAATTGCTTTATGGTGCTTACAGACGAGTTTTATATCCTGCTCAATGAAAATATCGACCCGGTTGCCGAGCGTGAAAAACTGGAAAAAGAGAAGGGATACCTGGATGGCTTTTTAAAGGCGGTTAATTCAAAGCTTAATAATGAGCGGTTTATGAACAATGCCAAACCCGAAATTATTGAGGTTGAGTTAAAGAAAAAAGCCGATGCCGAAGCCAAACTTAAGATACTGGAAGAGAACTTAGCTGCTTTGGCTTATTAATTGTACTGTTATATAATTAGGTTGTGTAAAAAAATTAATACAATATTTGTGGAAATATCTCACAGGTAGTTTAATTTTATATCACGTACAGCCAACTAATTAATTGTAGCAGTGCATGAGCAAAGAGCCCAGTTTTTTTAACTTTTCGCTAAATAAAATACTTTCCGATAATCAGTCTGTCCTTGATAAAGCACGTATCCGCTTGCTGTATTATGGGTTGGGGATTGTATTTATTGGCCTTGCCGCTATTCTAAGTAATGTTTATTACCAGCATCAGCCCATATTGACGGCTACAGCCATAACTTTATTAGTATCAACCGTAGTATTTTTTAAAATACTTACCTACCGGGCCGACTGGCGTTTTGTATCACACGGATTACTCATCCTGGCAACGGTGGTAAATTTAAATAACGTTTTTATAGCCCTGCAAAATGTAAATATCATTACCATCCAAATGATTATTTTGGTAATTATATTCAGCTTTTACATGCTGGGGCAAAAGGCGGGGCTGATCTATTCAATAATAAATTTAGTACCCATACTGGCCTTTTTAATTATACAATACAACGATTATTATTTCATATCATTCCTAAAGCCCGAAGTAATAGATCAGTCAACAATTATTATTGCCGTATTTGCCAACTTTATATTGTTAATATATATACACAGCCATTTTTATAACGCGTTTTACAGGAATATACAGGTACTTAAACAAACCAGCGAAGACCAAAGCGAGCTTAACGTGCAACTTGAAACCGCGATTGATAAGGCCGAGAAATCATCACAAGCCAAGTCGGAGTTCCTGTCCACCATGTCGCACGAGATCCGCACACCATTAAACGCGGTTATCGGCATGAGCAACCTGCTGCTGATGAGCAACCCGAGGCACGATCAGAAGGAGAACCTGGAGATATTGAAATTTTCGGCATCAAACCTTTTGGCTATTGTGAACGATGTGCTTGATTTTAACAAGATCGAATCGGGCAAGGTAGTGTTTGAGAATATCAGCTTTAATTTAAATGAGTTGATGCAAAGCATTTGCGGAGGCCAAAAAATCAAGGCCGAAGAAAAAGGTCTGCTATTTAAACTTGATGTTGATACCTGTTTACAGAGCAAGATTTTGTTTGGCGACCCCACACGCATCACCCAGATCATATTTAACCTGGTGAGCAATGCCATTAAGTTTACCCGCGAAGGAAATATTTGGGTAAAAGTTAACTGCGTTGAGGACAGGCATAATATTATCACCGTTAATTTTTTGGTAAAAGACACCGGCATAGGTATCGAAAAAGCTAATCTTGATACCATATTTGAGCCCTTTGCACAGGAATCAATAACTACAACACGCCAATATGGTGGTACCGGTTTAGGGTTAGCCATTATTAAACGCCTGCTTGAGCTACAGGGCTTAAAAATGCATGTATCCAGCAAAACCGGCGAAGGTTCTGAATTCTCATTCAATATGGAATTTACTGTATCTACCGAAGTAGTTGTGCCGAGGGTAGAAAATCAACCTTTGTTTCAGTCAGCCGATAACCTGAGCGCTTTACGTGTATTGATTGCCGAGGATAACGTTGTAAATGTAATGCTGATGAAAAAGCTGTTCTCCAAATGGAGCATGGTGCCTACCATAGCCGAAAACGGCGAACGCGCAGTAGAACTGGTACAATACGGCAACTTTGATATTATTTTGATGGACTTGCAAATGCCTGTGCTAAACGGCTTCGATGCAGCCATCGAGATAAGAAAAATGACCGATCCTAAAAAAGCTAATGTGCCTATTATAGCGCTTACGGCTTCGGCGCTGTTTGATATAAGGGAAAGGGTATTTAGCTCGGGCATGAATGATTATGTATCAAAGCCATTTAAACCCGATGAGCTGCTGGAGAAGATCACCCACCTGGTTGAGCCCGTTATGTGATCATAAAGCCCTGTAATTGGGTAGCTCTTCAATAAATTTATAGCTGTTATCTTTAAAATTAATCCGGCAGTAATAGTGCTGTAGGCCGTTTGTAACGGCCAGTAAAGCAATTTTATGTGTTATGTTATAACGTGCCACCTGGTCGAAAACCTTTTGGTCAATAGCTACCGATGGCGCCTTGCATTCAACCATTAAAATTTTTTCGCCCGCGGGATTAAATACCACAATATCCGACCGTTTAGCCATGCCGTTCAATTTCAGGCCGCCTTCTAATTTTATAAGCGTTTTAGGATAGTTTTTTTGGTTGATAAGGTATTGCACAAAATGCTGCCGTACCCATTCTTCCGGCGTTATTACGATCTGCTTTTTTCGTAGCTCGTCAAACAAAGTAAGCTGCCCGTCTTTGTCGTTAATTTTAAAGGGATAGGGAGGAAGTTCAAGCGGCTGCAGCAAGTCCATTAGATAATTCAAAAATCAAAAGTAAAAATTCAAAAATTAACAACAGCACTATATGATATTTATATCATGATTAGAAATGCAATTGCCGTTTTGAATTTTTACTTTTGATTTTTGAATTAAAATGACCGCCGACGATATATTAAAAGACCTTAAAAACCGCAAGTATAAACCCCTGTACCTGTTACATGGCGAAGAGCCTTATTATATCGATCTGATAAGCAATTTTGTAGAGCATAAGCTACTGCCTGATGCCGAGAAAGGCTTTAACCAAACTGTACTTTATGGCAAGGATACCGATATCATGACCGTGCTTGGCGCGGCCAAACGCTACCCCATGATGGCCGATTATCAGGTGGTTTTGGTAAAGGAAGCACAGGATATGAAGTGGGGCAAGGATGATGACGATAAAAAAAACATCAACCCGCTGCTAAACTATCTTGAAAACCCATTACCAAGTACCATACTTGTTTTTTGCTACAAGTACGGCAAGTTTGATAAGCGCAAAAAAACCTATAAAGCCATAGATAAAAACGGGTTGGTATTTGAATCAGCCGCGCTGTATGACAGTAAGATACCGGGCTGGGTAGAAGCGTATATAAGTGAAAAGGGTTACCGCATAAACCAGCAGGCATCATACATGCTGGCTGAATACCTGGGCAACGATCTTTCGAAAATTGCCAATGAGTTGGATAAGCTGATGTTGAATGTGGTGCCGGGGCAGGAGATCACGCTTGAGCTGGTACATAACAATATTGGCATAAGCAAGGAGTACAATGTATTTGAACTGCAAACCGCATTGGGCCGCAAGGATGCCTTTAAGGTAAACCAGATAGTAAATTATTTTGAAGCAAACCCCAAAGCAAACCCTATTGTACTGGTGCTGGGGAATTTAAATAACTTTTTCAGTAAGATACTGGCCTATCATTATATAAAGGACAGGTCGCAGCAAAACCTTGCCCGCGAGTTGGGGGTAAGCCCTTATTTCGTTAAAGACTACGAACAGGCGGCACGCAGTTACGATTATGGTAAAACTATGACTATAATTAGCTATTTACGTGAGTACGATGTAAAAAGCAAAGGCGTTGACTCAAATGCCGGGGATGGCGCACTGATGAAAGAGCTGATGTTTAAGATATTGCACTAATTTTAAGCGTATAGATACGCCGTTAGGTATTGTAAACAATAAGTTACAGGTGCTTGGTGTAATTGTAAAGAATAAATTACACAATTTCATAAGCTGATAGGCTAATAAGGGATAATTTTACTTGTATTACAAACGTTTCAGTTGAAACAAAAATTGAAATTTTAAAGTAGTACAATTAGAAATAAAATTACATGATAGCATTACTATGTGGATTATCAGGGGCCGGCAAAACAACTTTAGCTAAAAATATTTATGCCAAGCTATTTGAACGTGGAATAAATGCCGAGATAATTGATGGTGATGAATACAGGGCTCGCCTGTTTAAAGATCTTAAATATTCAAAGGACGACCGGTACGAAAACATACGCCGCCTGGGGTTTATTGCTAATAAATTTTCGTCGCACGGCATTGTTACCATTATGAGCGCCATAAACCCTTATGATGAAATAAGGCGCGAACTTGTCGAAAGCTATCCCAATGTTAAAATAATCCATATTGATTGCCCGGTTGAAAAATTGATGGTAAGGGATACCAAAGGCTTATACAAAAGATCAATGCTTCCGGCAGATCATCCCGATAAAATATTTAACCTTACAGGTGTAAACGATCAGTTTGATATACCCGTCAATCCCGACCTGTACATCAATACCGATATGTACACTGTTGAAGAAAGCGCGAATGTAATGCTGGATTTTATCATGCAGAACATAAACCTCGAAAAAAAAACTAAAACGATTGCCGCTAATTACTTTCAGGGCAAGTAAGCTTAACTTACAATACAACTTATATTCCAGCTGAAGTTAGGTTTAATAACCTGGCTTGAATTGGTATTAAACAGGTAGGATACCACTCCTTAAAACAGATGCTTGATAAACCAAACCATTTGCAACAAACCGGGCAATATTTTCGTAATAAGCACAAAATCTTAACTAATAAACTGTTGTTGTATGAATATCTTTGTTTTATTAGGCATTATCCTGTTTGCCATTGGCCTGGCGCTTATTTTCTTAGTGATCATATTCAGTACGCTTAAGCACCTTAAGAAGAATTACTATCCTAACTGGAAATATCTCGATTACGTTAGCGTTGGGTATTTTGAGCATTTATACCGTAAATTTATTAAAAGAGTATAAGCTACATTTCTGGGGTTAAATGCCTGATATCTTTGATCCTGTGTAAGAAGCTTCATGCTTCGGAGATTACGTACGCGGCATCTGTAACCTCACAAATTTCGCCTTTAAATTCTCATCACTTTTTGCCACCTTTACGGCTATAAATACTGATGCACCATGAATTATTGGCTTGTAAAATCCGAACCGCATAAATACAGCTGGGAAAAATTCAATCACGATGGCCGTACCTTTTGGGATGGCGTGCGTAATTACCAGGCACGCAATAACCTAAGGGAAATGAAGGAAGGCGATCTGGTTTTATTCTATCACAGCAATGAGGGTAAAGCCGTGGTTGGTATCGCCAAAGTAGCTAAGGAATTTTACCAGGATCCCACCACTACCGATCCAAACTGGGTGGTTGTTGACCTTGAGCCTGTTGAAACCCTGAAAAACGCCGTAACGCTTGAAACGGTAAAGGCTGATCATCAGTTAAAGGATGTTGGCCTGGTAAGGCAGGGCAGGCTATCGGTAATGGGCTTAAAACGCGAGGAATTTGACCGTATAGTGGAGTTGGGGAGCTGATATTTAACAACGCTGTACCAACTATGTAAATATGTAATTACATAGTGCCTTAACAAGCTATAAACGCCTTATCTTTAAGATCAATTTTATCAATTATGAAATTAAAGATCTCCGGCATTTTGATTACTGTTTTGGCCATGCTGTCATTAGGGTTTAATAACAGCTATCCTCCCAAAAAATCATACCCAAAAAATCATAAATCCCCCGACCCCTTTGCCGGCAAGGTTTATCAGGACGATAATATAACCCGCTTTTTTAACCGCAGCCAGGGCTGGATAGCCAGCGATGGCGCGCTAACTGTTGCACTTAATGATGGTAGTTCGCTGTGGCTAATGGGCGATAGTCATTTTAACGATTATGATCCCGTTACCGGTACTGTCCCATGCCTGTTCCAGGTGCGCAATTGCGTTTTGCTACAGCCCCATAATGATTGGAACTGGATGCACACCACCACATTTTTAGGCAGCGGCCCGGGCATAAAAAGCTATTTTAAACTCAACCCAAGCGATACCTGGTTTAGCTGGCCGGGTGCAGGTGTACAAATAGGCGATACCATTTACGTTCATTGCAGTAACCTTAAAAAAGTAAGCAATGGTACCTTTGGCTGGGGGCAGGGCGGCGCGAATATGTGGGGCAAAATAAAATATCCCGAAATGAAAGTTGTGGCCTACTCGCCCTTGCCGGATTGTGGTGGCGTGGCCTTTGGTTTCAGTATGATAAAAGATGAAAAAGCAGGCTATGTTTATGTGTATGGTTGCAAACTGGTGGTAACTGCCGGCAAGCTGTATGTTGCCCGTTTCCCCATAAAAGATCCAAATGAAAAATGGACTTTTTGGGACGGCACCGGCTGGAATACGGATGTAAGCAAAATGGCTTCCATTGGTAAGGCGCCCTCAAACTCGGTGAGCATGTGCAAAATAAAAAATAGGTATTTACTTTTTACTTCGGAGTTCAGCGTAGGTTGCGACCAGGGTAAAAGAATTTTCGTAGCAACCGCCAGCTCGCCGGTAGGGCCGTTTTCATCACACCGGGTCATCTATTCCATCCCCGATAATAAAAATGGGCATTCACCATTCTTCTATGGCGTATTCGCGCATCCCGAGATGGTAAACAGCAAGGATGAGCTATTGGTAACTTACGACATCAATGGCTACGACAAATGCGCCACCGATTGTGTAAATGGGCGCTCAGATCCGAATGTTTATCGCCCGCGGGGTATACGGGTGCCACTAAAACTTATCGACCCATCGTTATAGTTTATAAAAACACTATTTTTATAAACCATGAGGAAAAGGCCGGATGTTAGCGCGCGCTATGTTATAAGCTTAATTATTTTAGGATCTGTTTTTTGCAGTGTCGGCAAAGTAATGGCGCAATCGCCGTTTAAGGGTTTGGATAATCTGTTCACCACGCCCAATAACTACATTATTCACCATGTAACCAAGCCCCCGCTTATTGATGGCGATATAAATGATGCTGTTTGGCAGCAAGCCGCGTGGACTGATCAGTTTCAGGATATTGAGGGTGATTTAAAACCGCATCCGTATCTGCAAACACAGGTAAAAATGCTTTGGGACGATAGCTGCCTGTACATTGCCGCCCAAATGAATGAACCCAACGTTTGGGCCTACCAAAAACATCACGACGATATAGTTTTTCATGATAACGATTTTGAAATATTTATCAGCCCAAACAATACCGCCCACCAGTATTTCGAAATTGAAGTAAATGCCCTCAATACCATTTTCGACCTGTTTTTAAATAAGCCTTACCGCGATGGCGGTAATCCTTTGGTGAGCTGGAATGCCGATGGCATGCGTTCGGCGATAAAAATACAGGGCACACTGAATGATCCGTCAGATACCGATAAAGGCTGGACAGTAGAAATGGCTATCCCGTTTAAAGCGCTTAACATGGCGAATTATGCACGTATGCCGCATGAGGGAACGGTATGGCGTATCAATTTCTCGAGGGTGGAGTGGGATACAAAGGTGGTTAATGGCAAATATGTAAAAGCTACCGATAGCAGCGGTTATGATAAGCCGGAGCATAACTGGGTATGGTCGGCGCAGGGGGTTAAGAATATGCATTTTCCCGAGCGTTGGGGCTACCTGCAGTTTACAAAAACCGATAATGGTAATGTTACATTCAATATGCCTTATGCCGAGCAGCAAAAGCGATATTTATGGCTGGTTTATTACCGCGAACGCCAGTGGCAAAGGCAGCATAATGAGTTTGGGTTAACATTAAATCAATTTGGGTTGGATGATAAGGTGATGATAGATAACCGCAGCAATACCCTACAGCTCGAAGCCACAAAGCACCAGTTTATGGCGCTGATAACCGACGAAAAAGACAAAATCACCTGGACGATCAACCAGGATGGCCTTATACAGCAATTAAATAACAGACATTATGAATAAGCGCGAATTTATAAAGGCCGGGTTATTGGCCGGGGCAGCATCACAAATTTCGTTTAAAGCCGGTGCAGCTATCAGTTTGGCATCCCCAAAAAAGCCTAAGCTAAAAAATTGGGTATGGATAAGCCCCAACCTAAACGATACCGATGATCTGCTAAAGACCCGTTTTGCCGCTTACAAAGCAGGTGGTATAACGGGTGTATTTTTCGAGGCTGACAGCGAAAAGCATTTCCGCGCGGCAAAAGCACAGGGCTTAGAAGCTCACCGTTGGATGTGGACATTTAACCGCGCCGAACTGGTTGCTACGCATCCCGAATGGTATAGCAAAAACCGCAACGGCGAATCATGTGCCGACCATCCGCCGTATGTAAATTACTACCGCTGGCTGTGCCCCTCAAGGCCCGAAGTACAGCAATACCTGGAGCAGCAGGTAACCGATATTTTAAATAAGGATTATATCGATGGCATCCACCTCGATTATGTGCGTTACTGTGATGTGATATTGCCTGTAAACCTTTGGGATCATTACGGTTTAGACCAAACCAAGGAACTGCCAGCCTATGATTTTTGCTATTGCGATGTTTGCCAGGCTAATTTCAAGGCGCAGTACAATAAGGATATCACCACCATACAATACCCCGATGCCAGCCTGTCGTGGCGCCTGTTTCGCTATGGAAACATCATAAGGGTGGTTAACAGCCTGTCGGATATCGCGCACAGCAAAAATAAAAAGATCACCGCCGCCGTATTCCCAACCCCCGAAGTGGCCCGCCGTAATGTAAGGCAGGATTGGACAAACTTTCACCTCGACGGTGTTTGCCCCATGATATACCACGGTTTTTACAAAGAAGATGTACCCTGGATAGGCAATGCCGTAGCCGAAGGCGTTCACTTTTTGGCAGGCAAATTTCCGCTGTACGCAGGCCTTTACCTGTCGGATTTTAAAAGCGAAGCCGAGATCCGCCAGGGGATACAGGTAGCCCTGAAAAACGGCGCCGCAGGTGTATCCTTTTTCGGTAACGTTGAAAACAATAACGTGTTAACCATTTTAAAGGAAGAAACAGCTTAGCTATATTACGTTGGGTGCTGCAAGATGCTTCGCGCAGCATCTTGCAGCACCCAATTACCGCGTCATTGCAATGGCGCGGTGGCGAATTTCTCCGCTATCTCAAAACGCCAACTATCAAAAATAAAGCTGAGACAACAATTAAAATGATCATCAGAGGATAAACGAACCTTAACCAGGCCTTTACGCTTACACGGGCAATATCTAATGACGGCAGCATGATACCCGTAGGTGTTACCAGCCCCATAATGCCCATGCCGAACAGATATGCATTTACAATCTCCTTACCAGGCACGCCAACTATTACTGCAAGCGAACCAAAAATAGGCATGGTAAGCACAGCCATACCCGACGATGATGATATGAACAAGGTAAATACCATATATAGTACCAGCATCATTAAAATAAACCCAACCCCCGGCATGTGACCAACCATCTTGGCCGAAAAATAAAGCAAGGTGCCGCTGATATGTCCATCGTTTAAAACGATGGTAACCCCACGCGCAACACCAACAATAAATGCTACCGATATGAGCGATTTAATACCTTCAATAAGTTTTTCAATAAATACCTTTTCGCCCATGCCTGATATTACAGCAATAAGTACCGATGATACGATAAACAGCGCCGTAGCGCCAATCATCGACCATCCTTCGATAAATCCGCCTATCATGATGCCTATAGTGGCCAGGAAAATGAATATCAGCAAACTGTTTTTCGGTGCAAGCCTTACTTTTTTGTCGCTTTCTGCTTCAAAAGATGCGAAGGGTGAAGTCACCACGCCATCGAGCCGCAATACCAGCGAGGTAGCCGGGCGTTTTTTTACCTTTTGCGCATAACGCACTATATACCAAATGGTAATTGCGGTAGTAACTACAAAAAATATAACACGCTCCGCAAAACCATCCGTCCAGTTTATACCAGCCGCATTTGAGGCTATAACGGTAGAGAACGGATTACTGAATGAGGCCATGTTGCCAATGTTTGTTCCGGCAAATATTACCGCTAAAGGTACCAGCAGGTCATAACCGGCAGATAGATAAAGTGGCACCAGTATGGGATAAAAGGCAAGTCCCTCTTCGGCCATACCTTCTGCCGCACCACAAAAAGCAAAGAAAAAGGTTATGGAAATGATCAGCCATGCCTCCTGGCCTTTCATTTTGTACGACAGATAATCCACGCCCTGCTCCATGGCTCCTGTTTGCTGAAAAACAGCTATAAAACCGCCAATGAACAGCAAGAAAAAAATAATGTCGCTGGAATCGTACAAGCCCTTTACAGGTGCCTGTATCACATCAGTAAAGCCCTGTTTATTGCTTTTTAATGGGTGATAAGTGCCCGGAATGGCTATGGGTTTAAATATATCGCCACTTTTAAATTTATCAAGCGTTATTAATATTTTAAGGCTGTCTAACGTATGTTGGTTAGCGGGTAATACTTTATCACCGCTGGTGGTAGTTACCGTAAACGCCCCATTGCTATAGCTCAGTGTATTGTATTCCCCTGCGGGTAAAAGCCATGTAGCCGCAGCCGCTATTATGATCACTATAAAAAGTATGGTAATAGGCGAGGGGAGTTTTTTCAGGCTGGCCATAACCTGTTATTGTTGCGCGGCAAAAAACAAGGCTTTCAGTTCGGTAGCATCATCGGGTTTCATTTTGCCGCCTAATATCAGGCGTAACTGCCTGCGGCGCAATGCGCCATCAAATAAAGCGATCTCTTCGGGTGTGCCGGGTATTAGTTCGGGCACGCTTACGGTTTGTCCGTTTTGGTCTAAAGCCACAAAAGTATAATAAGCCTCGTTGCTTTTTACACGGGTGCCGCTGGGTATGTTCTCGGCCCAAACATCCATCCTTATCTCTACCGATGTATTAAACGCCCGTGTAACCCTGGCCTCAATGCTCACCACATCGCCCAGTTTTATCGAGTGTTTAAAGGATACATTGTCAACCGAGGCCGTAACCACAATACGGTTACAATGCTTTTGGCCCGATATGGCCGCCGCAATATCCATCCAGTGTAGTAAGCGCCCGCCCATCAGGTTGTTAAGGGTGTTGGTATCATTGGGCAATACCAGCTCATTCATTATCGTATATGATTCCTGCGGACTTTTTCCTTGCATCGGGTTTTATTTTACCTGTAAATATAGGTTAATTTCGGAATTCGGATGTTCGATTTCGGATTTTTGACTGTTGTTTGTTTTTTCAAGATGTGCGCCGTTTAAATGCTCAATAACTCATCTTTGTCATCCTGAGCGCAGCGAAGGATCTGTTATACAAGCGATAAGTTAGCCACAAGCTTAGTAGAACGCGGATAGATCCTTTGCTATGCCAGGATGACAAAAAGGTTATCACTCTACTCACTATAACATTTCCGCTACCTATTTGCCCATCCCCTAAAAATCACTTAGATTTAGCCAGTTTTAATTCCTCATTATGAAAAAAATATTTTTACAAAGCGCGCTCATGTGCCTTTGTGTTTCGGGCATGCTATTGCCTAACCATTTACAGGCACAAACCAAACCCGAATACAGCAGCCTGACCGATGCCCTGACAACCGGGGGCAAACTACGCGGTAAATCAGGCCCGCGCAGTGTTAACTGGATAAACGGAGGCGATCAGTACTCATTTATTGCCAATGGTTCCATCAGTATTAAAGACCCTGCCACATTAAAAGAAAGCGTTGTTTTTAGTAACAGTGGCCTCAATTTCCCCGGCACACAGGATGCGTTCAATTACGAATCCTTCCAGTGGTCGCATGATTCAAAGCACCTGGTTTTCAAAACCAATTTCCGTAAAAAATACCGGCGCTCGGGTATATCAGATTATTATGTTTATGATATCAACAACAAGCAGCTAACCGAAGCGGCTAAAAATGCCCGCTCGGCAGAGTTGTCGCCGGATGGCTCGATGGTAGGTATCGAGCGCGATGGCAATATGTATGTTTACAATTTCGCTACCGCAAAGGAGCAGCAGCTAACCAATGATGCTACCGGCGAAGAAGGTATTTTCAACGGCCATGGCGATTGGGTTTATGAGGAAGAGCTGGAAGTATCGCAGGCCTGGAACTGGTCGCCCGATAACAAGTATATGGCCTTTTGGCAGTTTGATGAGCGCCCGGTGCCCGATTTTCAGATGACCAATTTCGAAGGGCAGCATCCCGATATCAAACACATTAACATCCCGCAGGTAGGCGACCCGAACCCTAAAGTGAAAATTGGGGTGATAGATGTAAGCAGCGGCAAAAAAGTATGGCTTTCGCCCGATGAAACCGGCGATTTTTATATCCCACGCATTTACTGGACAAGCGACCCCGATGTTTTGGCTATGATGACCCTTAACCGTGCACAAAACGATATGAAGCTGTATTTTTTCAACGTGAAAACTGGCGAGCATCATGTGGTAATGGAAGAAAAGAATACTACCTGGGTGGCTATTTCAAACTTTTATACACATGTTAATGATATGATCTATTTCCCCGAAAAAACCCGCGAGTTTTTCTGGGTGTCTGATCGTTCAGGTTATTACCACATTTATCGTTATGGTTACGACGGCAAGGTGATCAACCAGGTAACCAAAGGCAACTGGGATATGATAAAGGTAAACGGCATCAACCCGGAAACCAAAACTATTTATTACCTGTCGGCTGAATCATCACCATTAAACCAGGAATTTTATTCTATAAAATTTGATGGCGGCAAAAAAACCAAACTTTCGCAAATGGATGGCTATCATGCAATTGATATGTCACCTAATACAAAATATTATATCGATCAGTTCAGCGACTTAAAAACACCAACCCAGGTAGCCCTGTGTGATGATAAAGGCAAAACGCTGCAAACACTGGAGGATAACAAAGATTTAAGCGATTTTATCAATAGCCATGCTTTCTCACCTACAGAGTTGTTCCATTTTAAAACAGCTGATGGCACCGGGATTGATGGCAGCATAATAAAACCATTCAATTTCGATCCGTCGAAAAAATACCCGGTAGTGTTTGCCATTTATGGCGGCCCCGAGTCGCATGGCGTTTTTAACCAGTTTACAAGCAATGGCTCATCGCAATGGTTGGCCCAAAACGGTTATATCGTGGTTGATATAAATAACAGGGGCAACGCCAATTATGGCAGCGCCTTTATGAAAATAGTTTACAAGCAATTGGGCAAATGGGAAAGCAATGATTTTGTTGAGGCAGCGCATTATTTGGCCACCCTGCCATACGTTGATAGCAGCAAAATGGCCATTATGGGCGGCAGCTATGGCGGTTATAGCACCACTTATACCTTGCTTACCCATCCCGGCGTATTCAAGGTAGGTATAGCCAACTCCCCGGTTACCGACTGGCGCCTATATGATGATATTTATACCGAGCGCTATATGGGCACTTTGGAAGATAATGCCGAAGGCTACAAAAACAGCTCGGATATGACACATGCCGCGGGTTTAAAAGATCATTTATTCCTGATACACTCCATGAGCGATGATAACGTTCATCCGGCCAATACCATGCAGCTATTAACGGCCCTTACCAATGCCGGGAAAGATGCCGACCTGCGGATCTATCCTCCGGGCGCACATGGCGCGGCCTACAACCGCCAAAGCTCCTTTTTGATAAATGAGCTGAGTTTTTATTATTTGGAAAGATACCTGAAAGGAAATAGTGATCTGCCGAATTTGAATAGTAAGTAGGAACCGGATTTCAAGAATAAAATTACACGTAGAAATTAACTTACGAAGTTTTTTAAACTTCGTAAGTTTTTATTAAAGCCATTCTCCACGCATAATTGCTATAGCGCTTTTAAATTTACTTTTTCGCCGAATTTAAAAACCTGTACCCTACTAATTCCTCCCAGCGGGCTGTGGGCGGGTGGTAATAAACCAATATTTCGTAATTATTCTCCGTTTCAAAATAATTGCCTTCTAAAAAGGTATCGTCGGGCTTTTTGGTGGAGTTATCAACCCAAACATATTCATAATCATATACGCCCTGCTTTAAAAACAAGTGGGTGTAAAACTTGCCGCGCGCATCGTAGTCCATTTTGCTGCGGTCATCAAGCTTGTAATCGTTAAACTTGCCTACAATGTATGCGGAGCCATCAGCGCTGGTTTTATTGGCGTTTAAGCTCAAGTACAGGTGCGTGTAATCAGCATCAGTGGTGGGGTTGTTTGAGCCATCCTGGTTGATCACATAATAGTTACCATCGTTATCATACAAAAAAGTATAATTACGCGCGTTGCGGCTTTGGTCGGTTAATAAAACCACGGTGTTGGCGGTATCCTTGTAAATTTCACTCACACGTTCCGATTTCAGCTTAAGCGTACGCGTATCAAAATGCCTGAACTCGTTTCTGCCCGGAAAATCATTGGTACTCAAATCGCCATAAATGAGCTGCGTACCCTTAATATATTGTACCTGCGTAGTAAAAGCCCCGGTTTCGTCACGGTCATTCTGCATTACCCAGGTACGGATGTCGGTATTAGGGTTCTGCACCGTTAAGCCGCCGTAATTTAGCTCGAAATTTATCTTCTGGTTGGTTTGCCTTGCATCCAAAGTGCCTGATGGTACAATATCGGCGGTAATAGATATCTTGGTATTCACCACATAAAACTTACGGGTCAGTATCAGTTTTGTTGGGTCGTCATCCTCATAAACCTTCAGTATATAATTGCCCGATATTTTAGGTTTGATATTATCATTAGGCAGCTTTAACGTATAGTGCGTATATTTTTGAAAGGTTGCGGCGGAATAGCTATAATCCAGTATCTTATCCTCATTAAAACCTGTAAGATATTCATTAGGCGATAGGTTTGATGAGTTCCAGTCGCCATCGCAATGCTCAATGGTATAATAAAAATATTTGGTGCCGCCGCGCAGGTCGTCAAAATCGAGCTGTACTTGTTCGGTAGAGTTTAACGTAATAATGGGAAAGGATGGGTTCTTTTTTGTGTTAAAAAACTCAACTGTTTTTATGGATGAGCTAAAAACATTGTTTTCATAAGGGGCTTGTGCGAAACCTTTAAAGGAAACACATAATAACAGGAAAAGCAATTTTAAATATCTGTTCATAAAAAAGTAATTATACTCTTTTTAAACAATGAATGAAAAAAGATATTGTAATGCCAGGTAATGAAAATTTAGTTAGCCCCTGCACTGTTTGTGTCCTCACAAACAGCAATAGTCATGCAAAGCACCGGGTTGTTTGTGAGGACACAAACAACGATTGATGATAATTGCTACGTAGCATATTAAGCTTCCAATTCCATGATCTGCTCGGCCAAAGCTTCCCAGCGTTGTTGTATGCTGCCTAATTCCAGCTTTTTAGCCTCGTAATTGCGCGTAACTTCTTTCGACTTGTTTGCATCGCTGTACAATTTTTCATCAGCTAGTTGCGCCTCAAATTGCTTAACGACACGCTCCAGCTCGGTCATTTGCTCTTCCATTTTACTAAGATCCTGGTTAAGCTTTTTTAACTGCTGAAATTTGTTGTCGGAGTGCTGTGCTTGCTGTTTAACAGGTGCAGCCTCCTTTTTTTCTTCCTTCTTTTCAACCTTGGGGGCAGGTGTTCCCTTTTGCTCTAACTTGCGTTTCGATTGCCATTCATCGTATTCGGCATATGTGCCGGGGTAAACTTTTACCTTTTGGTTTTCGATAAACCATATTTTGTTGGCCACATTATCCAAGAAGTACCTGTCGTGCGATACAACGATCAATGTACCTTCAAACTGCTGTAGCGCCTGGATCAAAATATTGACCGAAGCCATATCCAGGTGGTTGGTAGGCTCATCCAGCACTAAAAAGTTTGCATCAGCGGTCAAAGCCTTTGCCAATGCCACGCGCGATTTCTCGCCACCCGAAAGCACCTTTATCTTCTTAAATACATCATCACCGGTAAACAAAAACGAACCTAATATCGAACGCAATTCGGTTTCATTATGTTTAGGTGCGAATGATTGCAGTTCCTGTAAGATCTGGCTCTCCAGGTGCAACGATTCCAGCTGGTGCTGCGCAAAAAACGTTTGTGTTACGTTATGCCCGGTTTCAGCTTTGCCTGTAAAATCCTTATCAGCACCTGCTATAATGCGTAACAGGGTTGATTTACCCTTACCATTGGCACCTATCAAAGCTATTTTATCACCTTTTTCTATCAATGCCTCGGCATGGTCTAAAATATCAATGGCGGGGTATTTTTTAGTGATATCCTCCAAAGTAACCACATGCCTGCCCGATTGCTTGGAAAAACGGAAACTGAAATTTACCGTCGGGTTATCATCATCCACATCATCCACGCGCTCCAGCTTATCCAATGCTTTAATACGCGATTGCGCCATTTTTGCTTTGGATGCCTTAGCCCGGAAACGCTCTATCAAACGCTCCTCCTGTTTTATCTTTGATTGTTGATTTTTAAACTCCCCACGCTGTATTTCCTCGCGCTGCGCCTTTTCCTCTAAATAAAAAGTATAGTTGCCAGCGTAAACGGTCAGTTTGCCCTTGCGTGCTTCAACTGTACGATTAATTACCTTATCCAAAAACCACCTGTCGTGCGATACGATGATCACCGCGCCTTCAAAAGCTTTCAAATAATCTTCCAGCCATTGTATCGATGGTAAGTCGAGGTGATTGGTAGGCTCATCCAGCAGTAAAATATCAGGCGCCTGCAACAATATTTTTGCCAGCATCACCCGCATCCGCCACCCGCCCGAAAACGTGCTCAGCTTGCGGTGTGTATCAGCCTCGGTAAAGCCTAAACCTGCTAAAATTTCGTGGGCTTTGTATTCAATGTTATAGCCATCCAGCACTTCAAATTCATGCTGTTTATCGCTTAGCTTGTGCAGCAGGTCTTCGCTGTAATCTGTTTCCAGCTTTTGCAGCAGTACTTCTATTTCATCATGCAATTGGTTTTGGCGCTCAAAAGCCTCCATAGCCACGTGCAATATGTTTTTGTCGGATGAGTAAGATAGCAGGTCCTGGTTCAAATAACCCATGGTAAGGTCTTTGGCCATGCTTATGCTGCCTGTTGTAGGTTTGTATTCGCCTACTATCATTTTAAGCAAAGTGGTTTTTCCGGTACCGTTAGCGCCAATAAGGCCTATCTTTTCTCCGGGTTTTATATGCCAGTTCGCTTCATCATACAGGGCTCTCGCACCAATCTCAAACGTAAGGTTATTTATAGCTATCATTTGCGCGCAAAGATACGGTTTTAGGGGGAAAGCTGAAAGGTAAGTTTACAGTTAGCGCTTTGCAGTAAGCAGTTGCAAAAATCCGTTCAATCCTGGTTCACAATCTTCTTCTGCAACTCCAATATCGCGCCGATAAGGGACTCCGGCCTTGGCGGGCAGCCTTGCACATAAACATCCACAGGTATCACCCTGTCGACACCTTTTACCACATGGTAACCATGCTGCCAATAGGGGCCGCCGCAGTTGGAGCATGAACCCATCGAGATCACATACTTTGGTTCGGGCATTTGCTCGTACAGGCGTTTAATACGCTCGGCCATTTTAAAGGTAACGGTACCTGCAATAATAATAACATCTGCCTGGCGTGCCGATGGGCGCGGGAATACGCCAAAACGGTCGAGGTCATAAGTAGAAACAAATGCGCCCATCATTTCAATCGCGCAGCAGGCGATACCAAAGCTCAGTGGCCATAAAGATGATAAACGCGACCAGTTAAGCAGGTCGTTCATTTTAGTGACTACAATACCGCCGCTTTCGTTTGTCAGATCAGGATTCATCGCTCGGTTTTTTAAAGGTTGGTTTAAACATAGGTTTCCTGATCGGTTGCGGATTAGTAGCAGCAACAGGTGCAGCGGTATTTGCTACAGTTGCCACAATCGGCTCCATACTAAATTCTTTTACAACGTATACGCTTTGTTCTAAATTTAGTTTATCATATAATGCTGATGGCACTTTTACATCAGTTGTTGGCTTGAGCGGCTTGGGTTTGATCCAGTCGAGGTCGCCTTTGCTCCAAACATATACCAGGCCGAGTATCAGCACACCCAAAAAAATAAACATTTCTACAAGCGATAGCATACCCCAGCGTGGTTCGAAATTATTGATCTCGTGGCTGCCAAACACCGTAGCCCAGGGGAAAACAAATACCATTTCAACCTCAAAAAGTAAAAACACCAGCGCTATTACATAAAAACGGGAGTTAAAGGGCAGCCATGCGCTGCCTACAGGTTCTTCGCCGCATTCGTAGGAGGTTAGTTTTTCAGCGTTAGGATTATTGGGCGATAATAGCCTGCTCACAAAAAATATAAGGCATACCAGTATTATTCCTGTAATTAAAAAGATAAGTATCTTTCCAAATTCTGATATTTGCGCAACATCGCCCATGGCAACAAATTTAATAAAACAAACAGATTTCGACGCTATAATAATTGGCGGTGGCGCATGCGGTTTAATGTGCGCCGTACAGGCTGGTTTTTTAGGCAAGCGGACACTCGTTTTAGAAAAAAATGACCGGGTAGGCGCAAAGATCCTCATCAGTGGCGGCGGCCGGTGTAATTATACCAACCTGTATTCATCGGCACAGCAATTTATCTCAGCTAACGAACATTTCAGTAAATCGGCCTTCGCGCAGTGGACGGTAGAGGATACCATCAGCTTTTTTGAGGCCTATGGCATTGAAGGGCAGGAAAAAACGCTTGGGCAGCTATTCCCAACGAGTAATAAGGCAACCGATGTGGTAAAGATTTTTACTGATCTGTGCCACGATATGGGCCAGCAGATTCAATGTGAGGTGACTGTAAAAAGCATTGATAAAATTGACGAGGGATTTACAGTTACTTATGAGGTAGATGGGAGGGAAGAGCAGCTTTTCACACCAAAAGTGGTTATCGCCTCCGGCGGATTGCCAATTGCTAAAATTGGCGCAACTGATTTTGGTTTGCGCATGGCGCGAAAGTTCGAACTGAAAATAAATGAAACCGCGCCCGCACTGGTACCATTAACCATAACCGGCAAGGATCAGCCCTGGTATGAGCAATTATCGGGCAATAGTATATTTTGCAGGGTTTGGAACGATAGGATCAGCTTCGAAGAAAATATACTTTTTACCCATTGGGGTTTAAGCGGCCCGGCAATTCTTCAAATATCATCGTACTGGCGGGCGGGCGAGTATATTTATATCGATCTGTTGCCGCATCAAAACATAGTTGAGCTTATCCAACAGGAAAAAGAAACAAACGGCAAAAAAATGCTGCTGGCATATTTGGCCAATTTATATACCCGCAAGTTTGCCGAGGCTTTGAGCGATAAACTGCCCGTTGAAAAAAATCTTGCTTCACTAAGCAAAACCGACCTGGAAAATATCAACAGTCTTATCCATGAGTTTAAAGTAAAACCGGCAGGCGATAAGGGCTACGACAAAGCCGAAGTAATGCGTGGCGGCGTATCAACCGGCGAGCTTTCATCAAAAACCCTCGAAGTTAAAAAAGTACCCGGTTTGTTTTACGGCGGCGAGTGTGTGGATGTAACCGGCTGGCTTGGCGGCTACAATTTTCAATGGGCCTGGGCTTGTGGGTTCGTTATAGCACAGTCTATTTAGTCCTTAGTATTGAGTGTATAGTCTTAAGTCAAAATGTAAAAGACGCTGAACTATAGACTCAGGGCTCAAGATTACTGACTACTATGACTCGCTTGTACGCTTTCAAAATAAGCTATCAGCTTATCAATGTTACTTAAATTATATCTGTTGGCACGTATCTGGTCAACAACATCGGGTTCATCGCCCATAATATCACTCATAATATCAATAAAATTAGCGTTGGTTAACTGCTTCATACCGGCGGTGTTTCTACCATAATACCAGCTTGTTTTAATATTGCGTTTACCACCGCCGCCTATCGGTATAGAAATGCCGCCACCTATGCCGCCGCCTATTCCACCACCGCCGCCGCCAAAGCCGCCACCAATACCCACTCCGAGTTCGGGCCTTATTCCACCACCGCCACCACCGGCATTCCCTCTGAATACATATAGTTTCGGATCACCGTCAACGGCTACTTTTACAAAATCAAACTCGTTTCGCCAGTCGCTGATGCGTGGTGCAACAGCAACCACAAAGCTATCCCTGCCAATAACAAAGGAGCTAAGGTCGCTGGCGCTCAGTTTAATGGAGCTGGCTTTATTATCTTCCTTAAATTCTATAAAGGCTTCATCTTTAATGGGGCTTTTGCCCGATGGGTACAGCTTTATCAGGCCGACTTCCTTATTTCCTTTAACATCAAAAAAATAGCCCGGCTCCCATGATTGGGCCTGGGCAATTGCGGTGATAGACACCAATGAGAGAATTATTAATAAACGCTTGTGCATGATAAAGCAATAACCAATTTAGGTGAATTTTATTATAAGCTATAGCTATTTTATATTGTAAAAATTATACTACGACAATCAACCCGTGCCGATCCATTATTTCTGTTACCATTTTCATGTCAGGTGGTACATTATTCTTTAAATAATCTCCAATTTCCCTGAAATAATCCGGGCCGATAGACGCGGGCGAAAGCATACACAAAACCTTAACTGTTTTATCCGTATGGTTATTATGCTGATGAACTGCCCCACGCGGAATAAAGAGCCTGTCGCCCGGCGCGATATCTATCCGTTCGCCATTTAAGTAAGTACTGGTTATACCTTCAAGCCCGTAAGTGATCTCATCAACCTCGGCATGGTAATGCGGCGCCGGAACTTTTGCGCCAGGTGGTATTAAAAACTCAAACATCACTATCTGACCGTTGGTATCATTACCATCTAACAGGAACCTAAGTTCCAGTTGGCCAACATTTATTATTTCTTTGGGTGGGTTCAATTTGTTAAATGTTTAAGCCAAAGCTATAACAATATCAGCAATTAAAAATTCAGCTATGTAAAATTTAAATGACGGAGCACAAAAACAAATAAAATCACTAAAATTGGCTATTATAATTATATGGATATGATTGTTGATCTGCGTAGCGATACGGTTACCAAACCTACCCCCGGAATGCTGGAGGCGATGATGAGCGCCAAAGTTGGCGATGATGTTTTTGGCGAGGACGAAACCATAAATGCCCTCGAAGCAAAAGCCGCAGCTATGTTTGGCATGGAAGCCGGTATATTTTGCCCATCGGGCACCATGACTAACCAGATAGCCATAAAATGTTTTACCCAACCGCTGGATGAACTCATTGCCGACCAAACCGCGCACATTTACCGTTATGAGGGTGGGGGCATAGCCTTTAATTCGGGTGTATCAACCCGCTTGTTAAATGGTTACCGTGGTATTATTACTGCCGAAATGATAGCACCCGAGATCAACGCCGAAAATATACACCACCCGCATACCAGCCTGGTAGCGCTTGAGAATACGGTAAACAAAGGCGGCGGCAGTTGTTATACGCTTGAGCAAATTAAACCTATTGCCGAACTATGCCGCAATAAAAACCTAAAACTGCATTTGGATGGCGCAAGAATTTTTAACGCCCTTGCCCACACAGGCGATAAGGCGATTAACTATGGTAAATACTTTAATGGTATTTCGGTTTGTCTTTCAAAAGGTTTGGGCGCACCCGTGGGCTCGGTATTTTTGGCTGATGCTGCAACTATTAAATATGCCAGGCGCATACGTAAGGTTTTTGGCGGCGGCATGCGCCAGGCAGGCTTTTTGGCAGCCGCAGGGATCTATGCGCTCGACCATCATGTAGAAAGATTAAAGCTCGACCATGCCCATGCACAAATATTAAGCGAGGCATTAAGCAATTGCCCCTGGGTAAGCAATGTACTGACAGCCGAAACCAATATTGTTTTGTTTGATACCATTGAACCTGCAACTATTGTTTTGGCTAAGCTGGCAGACAAAGGCATTAAAGCACTGCCTACTGATAGCCACCGTATTCGCTTTGTACTGCACCTGAATGTGCACCCGGAGCAGGTGGAATATGCGGTTGGGGTTTTGAAAGGGATAAAATAATGATAATATATTCCCATCACGTCATTGCTGGAACGAAGCAACCCCACAGGACAGTTATTAAACATGAATATCGCTGACTTTTATTGTGAGGTTGCTTCGTTCCAGCAATGACGTGATGGAGATTATAAAACATAAAAAGCCTCGCTAAAAGCGAGACTTTTTATGTGTAGAGATGCAATACTTTGCGTCTTAATATTTTCGCTAATTACCCCAAATATGATTTCAATATTTTACTCCTCGAAGTATGGCGTAAGCGTTGCAATGCTTTATCCTTTATCTGCCTTACACGCTCGCGGGTAAGGTTAAATTTCTCGCCAATTTCCTCTAATGACAGGGGATGATTGCTGCCTAAACCAAAAAATAATACGATGATCTCACGCTCGCGCTCGGTAAGTGTTGATAGCGAACGTTTAATTTCTTCGCTTAATGATTCATTAATTAATATCGAGTCGGTATTTGGCTCCTGGTTTTCTAGTACATCCAGCAATGTATTTTCCTCACCCTGTACAAACGGCGCATCCATAGATACATGGCGGCCCGAGTTGCTCAGCGTATCGGATATTTTGTCGACTGTAGTTTCCAGCATATCGGCCAATTCTTCGGGTGAAGGCTCGCGCTCAAATTCCTGCTCAAGTTTTGAAAATGCCTTGCTTATTTTGCTTAATGAACCTACCTGGTTCAATGGCAAGCGAACAATACGCGATTGCTCGGCAATAGCTTGTAATATGGATTGACGGATCCACCAAACGGCGTATGATATAAATTTGAAACCTTTTGTTTCGTCAAAGCGCTTGGCAGCTTTTATCAAACCTAAATTGCCTTCGTTTATTAAATCGCCAAGGGTAAGGCCCTGGTTTTGGTATTGTTTAGCAACCGACACTACAAAGCGCAGGTTGGTTTTTGTTAAACGTTCTAATGCAGCCTGGTCGCCTTCGCGTATTTTTTGGGCTAATATTACTTCTTCCTCGGCTGTAATCAGGTCAACTTTACCAATTTCGTGAAGATATTTATCTAATGATTGTGACTCACGGTTGGTTATGGATTGTGTTATCTTGAGTTGTCTCATCTATTTTAAAACCTCGATTATTACTTTAAAATTGAACGTGCAAAGGTATGAAATTGTTATGAAAAATTTTCACTAAAATTTATATAAAAAAAAGCCATGTATTATATTGATTACATGCTATTTATTGCACGGTTTTTGTGGTGAGACAATCCCCCGTTCTTATACAAAATTTAGGTTAAAAGTTTCTTTAATCCTGATGCCTTTTTCTGTTTGCTGAAGGGTGCAACATTCATTAATCGGATCGTGTTCAAGATACAAAATATATTGTTTTTCCAAAGCCTCGGTTAAAATAATCTTCTTTTCTGTCAAAGTTTTTAGCGGGAACATGTCATAAGCCATCACATACGGCAAGGGCAAATGCCCAACAGATGGCAGTAGATCGGCCATGTATAAAATTTGCTTGTCCTTATAATTAATCAGTGGCAGCATCATGGCATCGGTATGCCCGTATGCGAACTTTATGCTGAAATTATCTGTAAAAACCACCCCATCATTATTGTCGATAAACTTCAGCTGGCCGCTTTCCTGTATGGGCAATATGTTCTCTTTCAAAAAGGATGCTTTCTCGCGCTCATTAGGGTTTACCGCCCAGTCCCAATGCTGTTTATTGCTCCAGTAGGTGGCATTTTTAAAGGCGGGGATTAATTTATCGCCGTCCCTCGCAACAGCGCCACCAACATGGTCGAAATGCAGGTGGGTTAAAAATACATCAGTAATATCATCGCGGTGAAATCCTTTGGCGGTCAATGAGCTGTCAAGCGTAGCATCGCCATGCAAATAATAGTGACTAAAGAATTTTTCGTCCTGCTTGTTACCAATGCCCGTGTCAATTAATATCAACCTGTCCCCGTCCTCAACCAGCAGGCAGCGCATAGCCCAGGTGCACAAATTATTTTCATCGGCAGGGTTGGTTCTGTTCCAGATAGCTTTTGGAACAACGCCAAACATAGCGCCGCCATCTAATTTAAAAAAACCGGTATCGATTGTATGTAATAGCATAAGTTAAAAGTAAAAATTCAAAAGTCAAAAAATGATTAGCAAATCTATAATAAAACAAAAAAGATCAACAGTATTAATACCGTTGATCTTTTATTTCTAACCTAAAGGCTAGTTTTTGAATTTTGACTTTTTAATTTTGAATTACAAATGTATGCATTCACCGTAGGCTTCGGCGGCGGCTTCCATAACTGCTTCGCTCATGGTTGGGTGCGGGTGTACCGATTTGATGATCTCGTGGCCGGTAGTTTCCAGCTTGCGGGCGGTAACTATTTCGGCAATCATTTCGGTAACATTATGGCCCAGCATGTGCGCGCCTAAAAGTTCGCCGTATTTGGCATCAAATATCAGTTTAACAAAACCTTCCTTAGCACCGGCAGCACTGGCCTTGCCTGATGCCGAGAACGGAAATTTACCGACCTTTAATTCATAACCGGCTTCCCTGGCTTGTTTTTCGGTATAACCTACAGATGCAATTTCGGGTGCGCAATAAGTACAGCCCGGTATGTTGTTATAATTTAGTGGTTCAGGGTTTAAACCGGCAATTTTTTCAACACAAATAATGCCTTCGGCTGATGCTACGTGTGCAAGGGCTTGTCCCTTTACAATATCGCCAATGGCATAAACGCCATCGATGTTTGTTTTATAAAAGTCATCAACAACAACTTTTCCTTTATCGGTAGCAACGCCAACTTCTTCAAGGCCTATGCCTTCAATATTGGTTGATATACCTACAGCTGATAGTACTACTTCTGCTTCCAACACCTCGGTGCCATTAGCTGTTTTTACATTCACCTTGCATAGATCGCCGCTGCTGTCAACAGATTCAACGGTTGAGCCGGTTAATATATTGATGCCTGTTTTTTTAAGTAAACGGGCCAATTGTTTCGAAATTTCTTCATCTTCCAGCGGTACAATATTGTCCAGGTACTCCACAACGGTTACTGATGTACCTATAGAATTGTAGAAATAAGCAAACTCAATGCCGATAGCACCCGAGCCTACAACGATCATTGTTTTGGGTTGCTTAGGTAACAGCATGGCCTCGCGGTAGCCTATAACTTTCCGGTGGTCTTGCTTTATATTAGGCAATTCGCGCGAGCGGCCGCCTGTTGCTATAATAATGTTTTTCGCGGTATACTCCTGCGGGGCGCTGCTGTTGCTTCTTACTTCAACCACACCATTTCCCTTTATTTTGCCAAAGCCGGTTAAAACATCAATTTTGTTCTTCTTCATTAAAAACTGCACGCCTTTGCTCATGCCGTCAGCCACTAAACGGCTTCTTTTTATCATTGCCTCAAAATTAACCTCGCCACCACTTACGTTAATTCCGTAATCGGCGGCATGGTTTAAATAATCAAATACCTGTGCGCTTTTTAACAGCGCCTTTGTAGGTATACAGCCCCAGTTAAGGCATATACCCCCCAACGACTCTTTTTCAACTATTGCGGTTTTTAAACCTAACTGGGAGGCGCGTATAGCAGCTACATAACCACCCGGGCCCGACCCTATAACAATTAAATCGTAGTTCATATTTTTTTAATGCTTTATGATTTTGAGTAGCAAAGCTACAAAAAAGGGCGTATACGCAGAAATCGGCATATAAGTTATTTGTTATAGCAGCGTCACATAAAATCAGTTACAAGGTGATTTTAAGGTATACCTTTAATTGTATCTTTTATTATAAAAAAAGGCCAGACTGCCGGCCAATTTTTTATATGATATATGAGTAAATAATCGCAAAAAGAACGCTGCTTATGAAATAGTTTAAAACGTAACATTTTTGTTACATTTTAATTAAACTCAACATCGTGCAACGAATAAAAAGTGCGAATATTATATGTAATGCATGTGTTGCTTAATAATTTGTATCAATTTAATCTATAATGTTAATAAATATACAATATTTGTTAACATCAAGTTAACATCTGTAATATGGCATTCAATTATATTTGCTTCAATTAATTGATTTCATTATTTATTTAAAACAACAAAGTATGAGGAAGTATTTACTCTCTTTATTCATTTCCGTTTTTGCCTGTTTGGCGTTTGCGCAAAGCTCAAGCGCCCAGGTGCATATAACGGGTAAGATTCTCGACTCAACTAACCAGGAGCCATTAATTGGCGCTACAATTATGGTTAAAGGTACCTCGGTTGCAAGTTCAGCCGGTTTAGATGGTAGTTTTAAAATAAATGTACCTGCCGGTAACAGCACACTGGTATTAAGCTACATTGGTTACGTTTCAAAAGAAGTTACCATAGGCTCAAGCGATCAGAACATCGGAAGGATCGACCTTGCGCCTAACTCATCTTCGGTAAAAGAAGTAACCATTACGGGCGACGTTGCCATCGACAGGAAAACTCCTGTGGCTGTAACAACTATCGGCCCTGAATTTATTGAAGAACACATTGGTAATGGCGACATTCCCGACCTGTTGATCGGTGTTCCGGGCGTTTTTGCTACAGATGGCTCCGGGGGTTATGGCGATCAGCGCATAAGTATCCGTGGTTTCTCAAGCCGCTCAGGTAATGGTAACGTTGCCTATACTGTAAACGGTATACCTGTTAACGACCCAGAAACCGGTGCTGTTTACTGGTCTGACTTTTCGGGTATTACAGATGTTGCTCGTTCTATACAAGTGCAACGTGGTTTGGGTGCCAACAAAATTATCGTTCCGGCTTTTGGTGGTACTATAAACGTTACTACACGTACTACAGACCAACAGGCAGGTGGCTTTGTTTCTGAAGGTATCGGTTCAGACGGGTGGAATAAAACAGCCGTAATGGTATCAACAGGCTTAACCCAGAATGGCTGGGCTGCCACTTTTGAAGGCTCAAGAACAGAAGGTGCTTATCCGTTCGACGGTTCGCACTTCCTGGGTTATGATTATTTCTTTAACCTTTCAAAGGAATTAAGTCCGAAACAAACCATCTCTTTAACCTTAATAGGAACCAACCAAACTCACGGCCAAAGGCCTGAACAAGTGTTGCAGCCATACGTTAGCGGAACCTCGACAATACCGGGTTACGAAGGCGCGCCACAAGGTACGGCATGGAATACTTATTATGGTTATAAAGATGGCCAGCCTTACAACCCTTACAATAACTTTTACAGCGAACCAATTTTATCACTGAACCACGAATGGACGATCACCGACAAGTCAAGCCTTTCAACTGTATTATACGGAATGATAGG
>Ga0302315_10000610_pt1 | contig 39173 bp, 34 predicted proteins | sample III_Palsa_N3_1_FD_200532 | JGI IMG/M metagenome (GOLD analysis project Ga0302315, IMG submission 200532) | Peat permafrost microbial communities from Stordalen Mire near Abisko, Sweden - III_Palsa_N3_1 | ecosystem: Environmental > Terrestrial > Soil > Palsa > Peat permafrost | place: Sweden...
CACCATGTACCCACTGGGGCAGCCGGCGATTGGGAATGCGGGCCACGAAGGCCAGCCGATCATCGGTATACCCGCTCGCCAGGAGCTGCTCTAAGGCCCAGTCCGCCTCCTTGGAGGCCAGCAGCGGCAGACCCGGGTCCGCCTTCAGACGGGCAAGATCCGCGGCCATGCTCGGGCCGCGCATCGGGCCCGGGGCATTGAGCATTGGCGTGGGCTTTCCTGCCGCCACATCCATAAGGATGGTCTTCTGCAGCATGGCCGCGACTTGGGCCGGGGTCTTGCCCGGCCACTTCTCCGGCGTGCCCGGGACCGGGACCCCAACGGGGCTAGGCTGCGGATTGATGTAGAGGGAAGCAAAGTCACCTTTGTAGCCGCTATCCAGGGGATAATAAGCCTGGGTGTCGGCCTCAATCGACGCCTGCGCAAAGGCTGCGCGACGGGCTGCGGACACGCTCGACGCCTTGGCCAACGCCTTCGACTGCGCTTCGCGCAAAGCGTTGCGATAGGCCTCTTCCTTAGCCGCAGTCACCGCCTGGGCGAGGTTCAGGCTCGTGCTCTGGAGTGCGCTCGGCCATTCAAGGGTGGCCCCCATCGGGGTACTGGGACTGAATGAGCTGCTCAAGCCCCGCTCATCCATCTGGTTGAAGAAGCCCGACATTGAATAGTAATCGGCCTGACGGATGACATCGTACTTGTGGTCGTGGCACTTGGCGCAGCCGACCGTAAGTCCCAGGAAGTCCTTGCCGACGAGTTCGGTGCGTTCCTGCACGTAGTTGATGCGGAACTCCTCATCAATCGCGCCGCCCTCGGCATCCTGGCGTCCTTCTTTGAGGAAAGCGGAGGCAAGGAGTTGCTCACGGGTAGGATTTGGCAGTTGATCGCCGGCCAACTGCCAGGTGACGAACTTGTCGTAGGGGATGTTGCGCTCAAAGGCCGAGATCACCCAGTCGCGGTAGGGATAGGAGATCGGACGGGCTTTGTCGTCCAAGCCGCCCTGGCTGTCCGCGTAGCGGGCGACGTCCATCCAGATACTGGTTTGACGCTCGGCGTACTCCTTGGACGACAAGAGGCGATCGACCACCCGTTCGTACGCGTTCGGGTCCTTGTCGGCCACGAACGCGTCCACTTCGCTCAAGGTCGGCGGTAAGCCTGTGAGGTCAAGGTACACACGGTTGATCAGCGTCTCCCGATCGGCCTCAGGCGCCGGTTTCAGGCCTTCCTTGGCGAGGCGGGCGTAGACATAGCGGTCGATCTCATTCACCGCCTCATCGTTCCACTTGGACCTCTCCGGCTCCACGACGGTCGGGGTGATATACGCCCAGTGCTGCTTGTACTCGGCACCTTGCTTGATCCAGCGCTGGACGACGGCAATATCGCGGGCGGAGAGCGTTTTATGCGTGTCCTTCGGCGGCATTCTGTAGTCGGCATCGGTCGATGTGATGCGCTTGAATAGTTCGCTCCCATCGGGAGCGCCCGTCACGATGGCGCGTTTGCTCTTATCCTCGGGGATCGGAGCGTAAGCGGCCTGCTGGATATCAAGTCGCAGACCCGCCTTCTGGGTGGCTTGGCCGTGGCAGGCAAAGCAGTTTTGCGAGAGGATCGGGCGCACATCCCAGTTCCAGTCCGGATGATCCGGGATAGGTGCGCTGCCATCGGCAAACTGCCCACCCTTGAAGTGGGTGCAAGCCACCAGGATGCCGAGAACCACGGCCGCGACACCGGCGCAGATTATGAGCCTCGAGGCCTTGAATTTCGTCGATTTTGCCCCTGCCCCGAAGTCCCCAGCTGTTTTCGTGCTCATGCGCCTACGACGCTTGAGCGAGGAAATTCCTCATTCCTTTTTGGACCAATCTGGGCGCCCCTTCCAGGCTGTTTTCCAAGGTTTTTGGGACGTAGGTGTCGTTGTGGGACCGGCGGCAGCCCTTCGCGCCACCACCAGCACTTGTCCAGCCGCTTGCCAGGTCAACAATTGCAGGGGCTTCACCAGAAACCAGACACGCCCTGGCTCGTGACGAGCGCCAAAGATTACCGCGGAGGCTTAAGGCCCTCGCCCGACTGCGACCCAGGCCCGCCCCGCCCAGCGGACACGGCAGGGAGCCCGTACATCAACTTGAGGGTCCACCACCGCGCTAAAACCAAAAAGGTGAGGAAATCAGTGCCCCGCTCGTCGCCGGGGTTGGAGCAGCCTCCGTCTGTCTAAAGTGCAGTGACCCTTCGCGCGAACGGGGCCACACCGAAAAGTCCAAAATTTGACAATTCAATGCGCGAACTCGCTTGACCAAAGCTTAGGACCGTGCGGTTAGAAAGGCAGGGGCTGTCAGTTATACCGATGCGGTGAGGGTACCGAGTGGGAACTTCAAGAAGCGAGCTGGATGAGGATTTCTTGCGCAGGAAGTATGCGGAGGAAAGAGACAAGAGACTGCAGCGAGGCGTACGCACCTCCGTTGATCCCATTTCAACCGGCCTCTTCCCGGGTTTCAATGAAGACCCTTGGGTCACCGAGAAGATCGTCCGTGAGCCGATCCATGAAGCCGTCGATGTTCTGACGACCGGTGCCGGTCTCGGGGCAGAAGTGGCAGCCGCACGGCTTATCGAGGCGGGCGTCACCAACATCCGCATGATCGACTTCGCGGGCGACTTCGGCGGCACCTGGTACTGGCAGCGGTACCCGGGAATACGTTGCGACATCGAGTCGTTTATTTATCTTCCTTTGCTTGAAGAAATCGGCTTCATGCCGACGGAGAAGTTCTCAGGCGGAAAGGAGATCCTCGAACATGCCCGCGCAATTGGCCGCCATTATGGTCTATACGATAAGGCGCTGTTCCAAACCAAGATAATCGAGGCGCGCTGGAATGATGATGACGCCAGATGGCACGTGCGCACCGACCGGGGAGATCTCATTCGCACGCGCTTCCTATTGGGCACGAGCGGATTTCTCCACTATCCGAAATTTCCCAATGTGCCTGGACTTGCCGATTTCAAAGGCAAACTGATCCATCCTAGCCGTTGGGACAAGGAATACGCAGGCGGAGTCTTCGATGAGCCGATGCCGGGCCTCAAGGGCAAGCGTGTCGGTCTCATGGGCACCGGCGCCACGGCCGTGCAAATTTTGCCCGGGATCCATCCATACGCGGAAAAGGTCTACCACGTACAACGCACGCCGGCCGCTTGCGGTCTACGGAACAACCATCCTACGGACATGGATTGGTTCAAAAGCCAGAAGCCTGGCTGGCAAATGGAACGCATGCGCAATTGGCACACTGTCGTAAGCGGTGGGTACTATGAGGTCGACCTCGTTGATGACTGCGTGACACAGGTCGCGGGCGCCATCAATCGCGCTGCCCGCGGTGCCACCTCTCAGGCCGAGGCTGATGAAGCCAAGCAGCACGTGGACTACCGGATAATGCAGGAGATTCGCGATCTGGCAGGCAAGATCGTGAAGAATCCGGAGACGGCTGAGAAGTTGAAGGCATGGTACAACCTGTTCTGCAAGCGCCCGGTCTTTTCCGATGACTACCTGCAGAGCTTCAATGCGCCTAACGTCGAGCTCGTTGATACCGAAGGACATGGTATCGAGCGCTTCACCCAGACCGGCTTCGTCGCGAACGGCAAGCACTACGAGGTGGATTGCTTCATCGTGGCTTCCGGCTACGAGTTCGGCACGTATGACAAGAACTCCTCCACCTTCCCTGTCATTGGCCGCAACGGGCTAACGTGGGCCGATAACTGGGCAAACGGCGTTCATTCCGTGCACGGGGTGTTCGCTCACGGGTTTCCCAACTATCAGATCATCGGCGCGCTGCGACAGGCCGGTGCCACCTTGAACTACATGTGGCAGCTGGTCGAGCAGGCGGGACACGCGGCCGGGTGGATTGCGCAGGCTCTCAAGGATGGTGTTCGTACCCTTGAGGTCACCGCAGAGGCGGAGCAGCGGTGGAAATCGGAACTTGACGCCGTGCGCATTGATCGCCGCAAGCTCGCCGAAACCTGCACTCCGGGGTACAACAATAGCGAGGGCGATGCCTCCAAGCCCGGCCCCTATATGGAGTCCTATGACGGAGGCACGCTCGAATTCTTCAAGATCCTACGCCGTTGGCGCGAGGGTGAGTACAAGCACGACACGGTGATTACCTATGAGCCGGGGCGAGAGAAACCAGCGCCGGAGGTCTACGTGCATATCTAGCTCAAACCCACACTCGCCTCGCGGCCAGGACCACAAACAACACGGGCTTGGCAGCACTTAAGAGCGCCATGCCCATTTCGATGCAATCGGCGCCAAGGAGAACTGCGATGAGACCCCTCAAGACCCTCCTAGCTTTGAGCACGTTCGCCTTGGCGGCCCCGTGCGCCATCCATGCTCAAGGCAGCCACGACCCATCCCTCGGGACATGGGCGCTAAATGTCGCAAAATCACAATCCGATCCGGGTCCGGGACCCAAGAGTGCGACATGGACGTACGTGCAAACGCCCTCTGGTATCCAGCGAATCACTCACGAGGTCACCGGCACCGGCGCCTTGCTAGATATGACCATCACTTTCAAGCGGGATGGGAAGCCCTACCCCTTTGTTGGCAACCCCAATGTGGATGCGATCGCCTTCAATAGAGTGAGCCCCCTTAAGTGCAGATCCGTAATGATGCGCGGCGGGAAGATTGTCGGTCACGGGACCGAGATTGTGTCCAAGGATGGCAAGACCTTGACCATTGACGGCAAGTACACGTTCGTGGCTGGCAAGATCGTCCACAACATGATGGTATTCGATAGGCAATAGCTCTGGATCTCGGCTCCCCGGCGGACGACTAAAACGACGCCTGCGAGCCGGCGCTTTAGGCTGCAGCGTCACGCAGCAGCCTAAAGCCCTACCGCCTAGGCCCGATCCGGTATGTCCAGGAAACTCTTGGCATTTGACTGCTCGAGGTAGCGCCAGAAGTCCTGGACGCTCGGCAAGTGAGAGGTCGTGCCGCCATCAACCGGCAGCACGTGTCCGGTAATAAAGCGCGCCTCGTCCGAGGCGAGGAAGGCCACCGCGTTTGCCACGTCCTGCGCCTGACCGACAAAGGGCGTCAAAGCTGCATCTTCGTGCGCCTTGATCAGCTTCGGCGGCATCGTATTTAGGACCATCGGCGTCAGGATCAATGCAGGCGCGACGGCATTGCAGCGGATGCCGCGTTTACCGAACTCGGTCGCAACGTACCGAGTAAGTCCGATGATCGCAGCCTTCGAGGTTCCATAGGCCGGAAATTGCATGTCCGCCAGGAGCCCAAGGATTGAGGAGGTGTTGATGATCGAACCGGTGCCGTTCTTAAGCATCGCAGGCACCGCAGCCTGGCATGCGAGCATCATGCTGCGAAGGTTCACGGCCATGAACCTGTCCCAGCTCTCCGCGGTCAACGTCAAAAGGCCTACATCGTTCTTGCTGAAATTTGCATCCAGCAAAGCCGCGTTGTTGTGCAGGATGTCCACCCGTCCATAGGTGGCAGTAGCCTTCGCAACCATCTGCTTGATCTGTTCGGGCTGCTCCACATCGACTTTCAGGGGCGTCGCTTTACCACCCGCGGAAACAATCTCGGCCGCGACCGTCTCCGCCCGCTCCTCAAGAATGTCGGTCACCAGAACGCTCGCGCCCCGCGCTCCCATCGTCACCGCCGAGGCCCGGCCGATGCCAGAGCCTGCGCCGGTTACTATTGCAACTTTTCCAGCAAGGTTCATGAACGTACCCATCGCACAAGGCTTACCGTATTCAAGGCGGCCATCGTATCAATCATGGGAAGAGGTTCGTTCATGCTGGGTACTCCTGAAGGACTTTGCGAATGATCCACAGTGATGCGCGGCAGCTCTCAATGGCTAGGGAGGATCATCTCCAAATGATTACCCGCGGGATCCACCGCAAGCTGGATCGTGCCAACGTTTTCCTTCTTCGGCGTCCCCTCTAAAGAGCCGCCGGCCGCCTTGACAGCAGCTGAGGCCGCGGCCATATCGCTTATATTGAATACCATATGGGGCATACCGTCCCCTTCTACATCGGACTTGCGCTGCATGAGGATCACACGTGGCCCTGGATTGGCCTTGGCGCTCTCGACGGAGTCGCCGAACGCCATAACCACTTCGGTAAGCTCCCCAACGCGCACACGAATGATCTCGCGCAGGCCAAATACCTGCTCATAGAACTTCTGTGCGGCCTGAATATCCTTAGCTCCGAGGCGAAAGCCTTTGACGGACACGTCAGCATTGGCAGTTGCGCAAGCAAGCACTGCGGCGGAGACGCCGATCAAAAAGTTGGTTCTCTTCATGGATCTGTTCTCCCCTCTACGCTTAGGTTCCGTTGTAGGTACACACGGGGCCATCTCTCACAGGCGAGCCGCTAAAGCGTGGACGCCCCGATGAAATGCGCGGCAGCCATTGCTGCACTGCCCCCTTGGACGATCAAGAGGCGTAACGACATCGCCCTCTTGCGGTGCTTCCGCGTTTTTTTGTACTCATGTCAGGAGGCGACGGTCAGACCGGGAATTTCCTCATTCTTTTTTTTTTCTCTCGCTTCCCTTTTTGCCTACCCAACGTGAGGCCGGAAAACGTGGCCACCTACACTTGCCCCCTAGTGAGGGAAGTTCTGCCTCGCTCGTCGCAGTTGTCTTAGGTTCGGCTTCTTGGGGCTACGGGCCGGGGGGACTTTCGATGCGTAAGATGTTGTGCCGCGCCCTGGTACTGGCGTGTAGTGCGGGGGCCGCTATGCCCGCCTTGGCGACCTGTGGTGCGAGCCAGTCCTCCCGCACACCCACTTTGCGCTACGTAATTAGCGGCGCAACGGCGTATGACACGAAAACCCATCTGACTTGGCAAAGGTGCAGCCAAGGCCAGACATGGAGTGTTTCCGGCTGCACGGGCGCCGTCCGGCAGATGAGCTGGGACGAAACCCACTCTTGGTCAGAAAACTGGCGCCTACCGACTAAGGATGAATTGCTGACCCTTGTGGCCTCGGAGTGCAAGAACCCAGCCATCAACGAGGTTGTCTTCCCCGGCATGGACCTAAAGCAACCTTGGTACTGGACAAGTACCGACTCCAATGCCTCCTGGGCCTGGGCCGTCGATCTTGGCGACGGCGGCACGAGCGCCTACGCAGGTCACCTCCACGCCTACACGCTCTCCGTCCGCCTGGTGCGCGACGATCGGTAGCAATCTTGGCCTTCCGGCCGTAACTTTTCGCAAACCATCGCCCGCGCTAAATCGGCGCCACTGCTCCTGTCGCTGGAGACCCTTGTATGCCGGGATCGATCCCGCCTATGTGCGCCAAGGACTTTGAGGAACTCCCAAGGAGAAGCACGGTGACCAACGGCGCTTTGCGAGCAGCCATTGTCGGGGCAGGAATTGGCGGCCTGTGCGCAGCCATTGCGCTACGTAGCCGCGGCATAGAAGTCACGGTCTTCGAAAAGGCCTCCCAGTTAGGAGAGGTCGGAGCCGGGATCATGCTCTACCCCAACAGCCTGCGGCAGTTGGAGCGCTTGGGGCTTGGTGAGCAACTTGAAAGATCAGGCGCCAGGATTGGCGTCGGATCCGAATACTATCGCTCCGACGGCACCCCGGTGGGTGCCATCGTTACCACGGACTCCTCAGGCTGGAACGGCATGTACGGGATGCATCGAGCTGATCTGCTGCGCATTTTGGCCGACGCCCTGCCAGAAGGCCTCATTCGCACCAATCATCATTGTGTGGCGGTAAGCCAGACCCCCAATGCGGCGGAACTGTTCTTCGAAAACGGCCGCACTTTCGACGCGGACATCGTCGTCGCCGCCGATGGCATCCACTCGCAGATTCAGGATTTTGTGATCGAACCCACCCAACCTGAGTATTCGGGGGTCCGAGCCTATCGCGGAGTCATTCCAAGCAAACTGCTGCCCCATTGGCGTCCGCGCGCCCACCAGGTATGGATGGGTGAGGGAAAGCACTTCATGGTTTTTCCCTTGAGGTTAGGCACATTGCTTAACTATGTTGGCTTCGTTCCAACCTCAGATCAGACGGTGGAGTCCTGGTCCGCCATCGGGAACCGGGATGAACTCGCTGCCGCCTTCGCTGGTTGGGATCCGCGGATTACGCAGCTCTTGAAACAGGTCGAGAGTTGCTTCTGGTGGGGTCTTTATGACCGAAAACCCCTTGCTACCTGGGTAAACAAGCGCGTGGTTTTACTGGGTGATGCGGCCCACCCGATGCTGCCACATCTGGGTCAAGGTGCGAACCAGGCGGTGGAGGATGGCGTTGCGCTCGCCGTTCTTTTGGAGGGGGTGCACTCATCTGGCGTTGAGAGTGCTTTGGCCTGCTATACCCGGTTTCGACGCAAGCGCACGGACCTCATCCAGGCGGAGGCTCGCAGGAACGGACTGCGGTATGACTCGAAACACGCCGACCTCAAGCTGCGCGACCAGGAGGTCGTGGATCTTGCAGCCTTTCGGCGCTCGCTCTATGACTACGATGTCGAGCAGGCCGCGCTTTCGATCAAGAAATCCTCCTGACTATGAAAATGCAAGATCCTGCCATCAGACCTAAGAACGAGGACCGTGGCATAACCCCTTGGAGCGTCGCTTTCGGTTCTGCCGTTGCCATGATCGTGTGCAATGGGCCGATTACGCTCTTTACCTTTGGCGTCCTGGTCGGCTCGATAACGTCGCAATTTGGCTGGCGCCGCGCAACTCTCGCCTCAGCCGTCCTCGCGGCGCACATCGGTGGCGCGGTGATGATGCCCTTCAGGGGAGCTCTGCTTGATCGCTTCGGCACGCGCCGTTTGGTGCTCACGTCCATTTGTGGCTTTGCGCTCCTATTCGCCTGCGTCGCCTTACTCCCTGCGAACCCTGCAGCCTTCATCGCCGTCTACGCACTGATCGGGGTTGTTGGAGCGGGTCACTCCACACTGCCTTATTCGCGGGTGGTTTCCACATGGTTTCGCGAAAGACGCGGACTCGCCCTAGGGATCTCTTTGGCAGGCGTAGGGATCGGTTCGGCGCTCATCCCGCAGGTTGCCCGCGTACTGATTGCCCATTACGGATGGCGGGGGGCCTATTCGGGGCTCGCTGTCCTTGTGCTCATAGTCGCGCTGCCAGCAGTAGGCCTCCTCGTGCATGACCCCAGTACCAAGGGCACCTACGGTCTTCCCCCGCGAGTTACGACGACTGACTCAGGCCTAAGTCTCAGGCAATCCTTAAGTACTCCTCAATTCTGGATGCTCGCCATCATTCTATTCTTGGTCGCGGCCGCCGTTAATGGCACCACCGCCCACCTCGTCCCGATGCTCGCCGACCGGGGAATCTCTACCGCCGTGGCAACGACGGCCCTGTCCGCCTCAGGCCTTGCGCTGATCGGTGGGCGCGTGATCTCAGGCTTCTGCCTCGATCGCTTTTATGCACCCCTCGTAGCGGCTGCCTTCTTCCTCGTGCCGTTGGTGGGGCTGTGCCTGCTTTGGGCCAATGGCGGTATCGGCATGAGCCTCATTGCCGCCGTCTTGCTCGGCACGGGTATTGGCGCGGAGGTCGATATCATGTCGTTCCTCCTCGTGAAGTACTTCGGCCTTAAACACTACGGCTCCATTTACGGCGCCTTGTTGGCCCTCTTCACGCTCGGATCCGGGCTTGGGCCGTGGCTCGTGTCCCTGCCCTACGATCACCTGGGCTCATATACTTTGGCGCTGCTCGGTTGCGGGCTCTCTTTGAGCCTCGCGAGCGGGCTCGTTGTGGCTTTGGGCCCGTATAAATTCGATTAGGCCCGCACGTCGTCTGGCACTTCTTGCAAGCTAGGATGCCGGCACGAGACTAATGGCACTCGGGGAATTGAGCCTGGCGGTGGCGCTGGTGGGCGCAAGCTTACCGGTAGTTGCATCGATCGCAAACACCACGATGGTGTCACTACCTTCATTGGATGAGAACAGAAAATGATTGGTCGGATCGATTAGGAGGTTCGAAGGCACGCCGTCCACAGGGGTAAATCCGATCAGCGTGAGCAAACCTGTGGTTTGGTCCACCCGGTAGGCTGCGATCGAGGACTTCATGCCGCGGTTCCCCACGTACAGGAAACGTCCCGTCTGATCGATCAGCACTTCTGAGCTGCTTTTGATCCCCGTCCAATCCGGCGGCAAAGTGGAGAAGGACTGGATCTCACTGGGCCTACCCTCATCGATTCGGAACACCTTGAGGCCCACCGCCTGTTCAAGGTTCACATAAAGGAATATGCCATTCGGATGCATCTGGAAATGGCGTGGTCCTGCGCCAGTCGCCAGCGCAATGAACGGCGTACTGAAGGGCTGAATTGAGGGCTTTTCCGGATCCACCCGATAGACGTAGATGCGATCAAGACCCAGGTCCGAGACATACAGGAGCTTGCTGTCTGGGCTGAAGATCGCCCCGTGTATCATCGAACCGACCACCGGATGCCCTACCCCGTGCGACACGGCGCCGTCATTCAGATGACGCTCGGAAAAGAAGGCCTGGCCGAGGGAGCCGTCCTTTTCCACCGGGAAGGCCACCACCGTCCCTACGGCATTACAGGCGATGGCAATCCGGCCTGACGGGTCCAGGACCACTTGGTTCGTGCCGCCCCTTAGGTGATCATCACGAGTCGGAAGACCCTTGGAGTCCACCATATTGAGCAGGCGCAGCGCACCACTGTGGCCCTCTCTGCCGAAGGAGCTGATGGTGTCGCTATAACTGGCATCTGCATCGAATTGCCAATTGCCACCGTAGAGCGTTTTGCCGTCAGGGGATGCCTGAATATCAAAGAAATTGTTGCCTCGTGCCTGAAGGCCGAGCGCGGTGAGTGTCATCGTTGAGGGATCGAACCGCCATGCATAGATGCCCCTGGATGTACTTGGCGGATCGGTCAAGGTCCCCGCATACAGGAAGTATTCTCCGGAAGGATTCTGTGCTCCCGCCGCAGGAGCGGCCGCAGGGTCCATCTGCCCCAAACCTACGATCTCACCGCTCGCCAGGACATGGCTCTTCATTGCTCCTTCCAGCACCTCGTAGCTGGCACTTGCCTCGGCAGGGACCCTTGTATCCAGAGCGAAGATCTGGAAGTGGTAGTTGTCCTTGGGGCCCGGCGGGGTCTTTGGTCCCATATAGGGCTGCGAGGCGCCTCGAATGTTGGGCCCATAGCCCGCACCGGCCGGGGGAGACTCCATGGCCGCCGCCAACTGCGTGACGCTCGCCGGGATGTTGATCATCGTCCAGTGCAGGACCGGCGCGCCCCTAAAAAGGATCGAGTTGTCCTGCATAATCAGGACATAGCTCAATGTGCCCTTCGGGGCGACCGTCCAGGAAAGACCGGGAAAAACGTTGCCACGGTACTGGGTATTTTCAAAGGGAATGTCGCCGCCGTCTTTAAAGGCGGGGGAACTCACTTCGAGCCGCACCGGGGACGGCATGAGATCCATCGCCGTACGAGCCTCGGCCTGCCCCGGGCTTGACCGGATGACCTGCGCCGAGGCTGCATTTACCGACAACAAAACCAAAGACACAACGAGCACGAACCAAGACTTCTTCATGTAGGGCCTAAAGGGCATTCGCTGGACTGTCACGCTTCCAAATCCCGTGCTTCCCACACAGCCTCTGGCCGAGCCCTTAAGTCTGTCCGTGCTCTTCTCGCTCACGCCGTGCGCGCAGCATCGGGGCCTAAAAGTGGCTCGGCGCGGCCGGGTTTCACCCGTAAAATCACCTGGACACGCCGAGCACTTAACAACCCACTATGCTTGCGGTTCAGAACTCATACCGCACTTTGACGCCACCGGTGATCAGCTCCGGAAGGCCGACGGAGATGGTCGACAAGGCCTGCGACACGTAGCCGTTGGTCGGCGACTTGTTGTTGGTGGCGTTGTTGACGTACCCCTCGATGCTCAAGCCCTTGATCAAGGTGAAACCGCCTCTCACGTTAAGAACTTCGGCAGATGGGGTCTTCGCAGTATTTGCCGAGTTGATCCACACGCCGTCCCGGTAGATGTAGTCGGCACGGATGAACCAGTCTATCGACCTCGAGAAGGCGTTGATGGTATTTGAATACATCGCGCCAAAGGTCGCCGAGTACAACGGCGCACCCGGCAGATACTTCCCACTTGCGTTGAAGGTCGCATATGGCGTGCAGCTCGTGCAGATGTAGTCAGTGTACTTTGTATCGTTATAAGCCATCTGCAGATTAAGCGTCACGTGCTCTACAGGGATCAGATTGCCTTCAAACTCTACGCCCTTGGCGACGCTGGTTGAGCCGTTGGAGTAGAAGGTTATGGGATCCACCGACCCACCGTGGCCCTCGATCACAAAGGGATTCGCGGGGTCATTCGCTGCGAAGAGATACGTGCCGCTATTGATCTGGTTCGTCCAGTGGTCGTAGTAGACGTCCGCCGCAAGAGTAGCGCGACCGTCAAGGAAGCGGCCTTTCAGCCCGGCTTCGTAGTTGGTGATGAGTTCTGGCGCGGTTGAAGTTGACGCCACAATGCCGTGGGATGCGATTTCCGCCTTCGAGGCTTCCGGCAGATTGCCGTAGAACGCGTTGAACAGGGCCGGATTGACGCCCTTAGAATATGTGAAATATGCCATCACGTCCGGCAGGAACTTATACTGCAGCGAGGCCCGGGGCAGGAAGTTGTAGCTGGAGCCTTGATCGGTTATCACGTGCGTGCTGCTGAAGGCGTACTCCTTGTCGCTCTGATAGCGCCCGTCGATGTCGATCGTCAGCTGCGCAAGGATGTCGTAGGCAAGGCTAAAGAAAACGCCCTGCGTTACGGAGCGCGCGGGACTTGCGGTGCCGTTCACGCTGCCGGGAGGGCCCACGGCGATGGCGCTCGCATTGTCATTGTCGACGTTGATGAAGCTGTAGCCGATCAAAGCGCGATAGGGTTTGCTCGCATCGGTCGCGACGCGAAATTCTTCAGATGTGTTCTGGGAAACTGCCTCCAGAAAGTACGGCAGACCCAAACCTGCGCCCGGAATGATTCCTGGGAAGTGACCCAAATAGGGTCCGGTCGCCGTGGTATTCAGATTGGCCAGGTCGTACAACTCGCTGAATTTGTCCTGGTTGTAGGCGAACAAGTTGGTGAAGGTCAGGTTGATATCCGGCACCACGTACTCGGTCGACTGGTCGATGTGGTACGCGTCCTTCTTCAGGCCAAAGCCCTTGATCGTATCGGTAAGTATTCCACCCGGATTGACGAGGAAGCTTGCGATAGCCGGGGTCACGATGGTGTTTGCGGCAGGATTCTGCAGTAATCCTGGCAAGGTGCCACAAAGGAACGGTGTTCCGGCAACCACGCAGTTGCGCTGGTTCAAGTTTGGCGTTGTCGCCTGGTAGGTACCCACCGGCCCCGGACCGTCGTTGTCCTGGAACCAAAGACCATATGCCTTCAGCGTCAGATTATCGATCGGTTTGACGGTAAGACCGCCGTGAAAGCTTACCGTCCTCTGGTCCCCGAGCGTCTGCCCCGGAGTATCGGGGTTATCGTACGAGCCGTCGTGCCGGTCGAACTTTCCACCAAAATCGACCAGCAACTTGTCTGCAATGATCGGACCGGAGAAGTCGGCGGCCCCCATAAAGGTGCTGCGCGTCCCGGCCTCACCCTGCACTTCGCCAACCCAGGTGTTGGTCGGCGTCCGGGTGACAACGTTAATGGCGCCAGCAAAGGTTTCCCGCCCGAAATAGGCGCTCTGCGGTCCTTTAAGTATCTCGACATGATCGATGTCGTCGAGACTCGTAATCATGTCGGCGGTTGGAACCGACGTGCCATTGAGGAAGAGCGATGTGGTCGGGGTTTGCGGGTTCGACGGACTCATTCCCCGAATAATGATGTTCTGAATGTCGCGACCTGCATGCTGGACCCCAGGGATGGCGCCAAGATCAGTGACGCCCGGAGTGTAGTTTGCAATGTCTTCAATTGACTCAAGGCCCCGCTGTTCCAGGTCCTGGCTGCTGATGGCCGTGATTGCGGTCGGGATGCTTAGCGCATCTTCCGATCGTTTTCGAGCCGTCACGATGACCGTTTCGAGCGTCTCCGATCCACTTTGCACTGCCACGGGGTCAGATGTCGTGGCGGTTTGATCGACCATTGCAACCTTGATCATCACGGGTGCGCGGCTGGGCTCCTGAACCACCAAACCGCCCGAGCCGTCGGGCTCCACTTTAAGGCCGCTTGCGCCGACGAGAATGCGCGCCGCCTCCTCTGCCGTAAGCGTTGAGTCCAGTTTTTCCGCCTGCAGTCCGAGAACCAGCCGGCGTTCAATGACAATCTTAACGCCGGTCTGTTGGGAGAGCTGGTTGAGCGCGGACTCCAGCGGCTGCGCCGGGATGCTGATATGGGTAGGCGTCTGTGCCCAAGCCGCTGCGGCCGCCAATACGGTAAAAACGGCACCCGCAATCAGCGCATACTTCGAACCGGACTTACGTCCACTCATTTTTCGTCCCCCCAATAGTTCGTTTTTCTGGATGCCCCTTATGAGCATCCGCGACGACGACGCTTGGGAACGTAAATCCCTCACCACATTTTTGGCGCCCGGTTAATAATTTTGCTATCGGTTGATAATTCAAGGTGTTATTGGACCGCCAAAGTAACGTTGAGAAAGCAAGCCTCGTAAACCCGACCCCATTTCGTGTAAACACCGTGCGCGAGGCCAAAGGACGCGGCAGGTTAAAGACGCCTGACGAAGCTACATCGATAGCGAGAAAGGAAATCCCACGAGGATTCACGCGATTGCGGCCAGAACAAACGCCGCCGCGACGCGAAGGCGCGGTGACCCAGCAATCAGGATTTCGGACCGTAGACTAGTTCTAAATAGTTGCCCGCCGGGTCCGACACAAGTTGAACCGAGCCTACGGATTCCCGGTGTGACTTGCCTACCAGCGAGCCGCCCGTCTCCTGGATGTCAGCTATGGCCTTGGCAATGTCATCGATGGTCAGGATCAGGTGCGGCAGGACATCTTTCGTAGGATCCGACGTGCGCTGCAATAGGATCACGCGGAAGTTCCGCGCGGGATTCGTCGTGTTCTGCCGCGTTTCGAAGCCTAAAACGACCCTCTCCAGGCCCACGAAGCTCGAGCGCTCGAGTTCCTTGAAACCAAATACGCGCTCGTAGAATTTCTCGGTGGCCTGTATGTCTTTGGCTCCCAGTCGGAAGCCCCGGAAGGACGCATCTGCGCGAGCGCCGGCAAAAGGGACCATGACCATACCGACACAGATGACCAACCCTAAGATCTTATTCATCGACCCGCCCCTTAATCTTCGATACTGGATCGTGGACACGTGCGCCGATGACGTTTTAGTGAGAAAAAACCTCAATTCCTGACTGCCTTAGCATTTTCTGCTCAAGCGCCTATGAGTTCTTAGGGAGTTCGGAACAGTCTTGCGGTACTCCTAGTTATTTTGCGAAAAGTAGGTCGTCAGGCTCTATCCTGCCGCCACTCGCGCCCCTTAGGGTACCGCGCTTGTAACCCAGTCGCCTGCCCGCAGGTGCGCCGGCTTCTCCCACGCGGCCCCGATGGGAATTGCTGGCATCTATGGGCCCCTGCACGCAATGGGTGAGGAAAGTGCGGGCTCACTCGTCATCCGCAGTACACGCAAGTTCTGCCGGTCGAACCCTGCAAGGTTGTTCGCGGGCACGAATGAGTTAAACGGATGAATGGAGAACCACTATGGAACTGAACAAGAAGGGGCTAGCCCGGGTTGGCGCAATGGCCGCCGTCCTTGTAGCCTCGCCGTCGTTTGCGCATCACTCCTTCGCAATGTTCGACGCCCAGAAGACGATGACGCTGGATGGAACAATCAAGGAGTTCCAGTGGACCAATCCGCATTGCTGGGTGCAGATCCTGGTCAAGTCCCCGTCCGGCGATCTCATCGAATGGTCTCTCGAAGGCACGAGCCCGAACCGTTTCGCTCGCTCGGGATGGACGCGTAACTCGCTCAAGCCCGGTGACAAGGCAACAGTGACGTTTCATCCGCTTAAGGATGGCACCGCCGGCGGCTCAATGATGACCGTGTCTGTGAACGGAAAGGTCATCGGCGACTCTCCGCCGCCTCAATAGGCGATCCTAGCTTGAGCCATTGAGGAGCATCAGCATGAGCCGCATTAGTTCGAGCCTTCGCCTATTTGTGGGGTCGGCGCTCATGCTGGGTTCAATGGCAGCGCTTGCCGCAAGCCCGTTCGACGGGACTTGGACGACCGACCTTGGCAACAGGGAATTATCCCAGAAGCCGGTTATCGTCAACGTATCACTGGCGAACGGCGTATTTATCTGTTCAAGCTGCGTGCCGCCGTACACCGCTATTACCGACGGTACAGATCAGCCCGTGGCCGGACACGATTTTGATGCCGTGGCCATCACCATGGAGGCAGGCGCCGCCATAGTCCGCATCAAGCTGCACGGCAAGCTTCTACAAACGCAGAAGATAGCCGTTTCCGGCGATACCATGACCCGGCAGAGCACCGATGTCACCGTACTTAAACCCGACGTGCAAACTACTCTGTGGACCCGCACCGCCTCAGGCCCTCCGGGATCTGATCCGATCTCTGGATCCTGGCAGCTAACGAAGGTCGACAGCATGTCGGGGGCGGGAGCCGCTTACACATACTCGATGAGTGCCGACAGCTTCACCATGAGCCGCAATGGCCAAGGTTACGAAGCGAAGTTTGACGGCAATCAGTACCAGATAGCCGGCGATCCCAGGCACGACCGCGTCAGTGTGAGAAAGCTAGGTCCAACCCAAATCGAAGAGCGCGAATACCAGGCAGGCAAGCTAGTCCAGATAGCCACCTTGAGCGTATCTGCTGATGGCAAGTCGATGGATATAGACACCATCGAAGTCGCCACAGGCCATAAGGACCACTATAAGCGGACCAAAGTATCGTAAGACCTAAGCCTCGCTTGGCCGGCATCCAAGAAGGTACCGCCTGCCGGGCGGCTCGTGAAGCACGCCGGCACGTCCCACAGGAGCATCTGCCCTTGGCTGCCAAAACAAAGCGACGAAAGAAGGCCTCAAAGGTCGCTGAGGGAGAAAAAACGGATCCCTGGGCCGATATTGACGACCAAGGTGCCTATTTGCACATTGGGCATTTCCTTACATTCCAACTGACCCGTTTGGCCAATGCCGCGCGGGCGAACGTTACGCGCAGGTACCTTGCCGACTTCAGTCTGACGGTGCCGGAGTGGCGACTTCTCGCCATGACGGTGCGCTTCGAACCCGTGCGTTTCTCGAAACTTGCTGCAAGCAGCAGTATGGACAAGGGTCAGGCCAGTCGCACTGTACAGGGCTTGGTCCGCCGAGGGTTTATCGCCACGAAGTGGCAGGCTCCGGAACGCGGTAGCGCGGCATCCACCGCGGTACTCGTGACAACGCCCAAGGGGCTGGCACTGCATCAGGCTATTCTTCGAGTGGCGCAGCGCGGGCAGGCACAACTGCTGAAGAATCTGACACGTGAAGAACGGCGCGTTTTGCACCGGGTTCTGGCGAAGCTTTTCAGTGTGGTCGAGCCACAAGGAAGCGGGTGATGCTCGGGGTTCGTCCTGGCGACGCCTTCTACCGCTCCAGCGCCATGGCGACCCCTTGTCCACCCCCAACGCACAAAGTGGCAAGCCGCGCTTTGCATTGCGCCTGCGCATATCGTGCAGGAGCGTCACGAGCACCCGGCAACCGGACGCACCGATGGGGTGACCAAGCGCAATCGCGCCGCCGTTCACGTTGACAATATCCGGGTTTGGGTCCAGTTCCCGGGCGACGGCCAGGGATTGCGCAGCGAAGGCTCGAGGGCCGGCACCTCGTAAGGTATTCCCGCGCCAATCGCTGCTTGCCTTGCGGTATTTTGACCCAGTCCTGCGGTCAGGACGTGCCCATGATGACCTCTTCCACCGCAGCTGCCTCGAGTTGGCAACTGGCGATCAAGGAGCCGATCACTCCTGCTCCCAGGGATACTGCGGGCACCTGGGCGAGTGACCCCATGAAGCTGCCAATTGCGGTGCGTGTGGCCGCGACAATTAACGCATCCCTTCTCACGCGCAGAAACTCATTTCCCGCAACTGCTCGGAAATGACCAGAGGTCCACTCGTCTTAGCGACAATCTCCTCCACGCTTATCCCCGGAGCGCGCTCTAGGAGGACGAAAGCCCCGTTCCTTACCTCAAGGTACGCCAGGTCCGTGAGTATGCGCCGCGCGCACCCGGTTCCAGTTAACGGTAATGAGCATTTACGAAGGAGCTTAGACTCCCCATCTCGTGAGAAATGGGTCATGAGAACGATGATGTTCTCGGCACCCGCCACGAGGTCCATGGCGCCCCCCATGCCCTTAACGAGCTTTCCGGGGATCATCCATGAGGCAATATTCCCCTCCACATCGACCTCGAATGCACCGAGGATCGTAAGATCGATGTGGCCGCCGCGTATCATGGAAAAGGACTCTGCGGAGGAAAAAATCGAGGCACCGGTTCTCGCGGTCACCGTCTGTTTTCCCGCATTGATCATATCGGCATCGATCTGCGCGGCCGTCGGGAACGCCCCCATGCCAAGCAGTCCATTCTCCGACTGGAGCATGACGTCGATGCCCTGCGGAATGTAGTTCGCAACCAGGGTGGGGATGCCAATTCCAAGATTGACGTAGTACCCATCCTTGATTTCGAGCGCTGCGCGCTGAGCCATCTGCTCACGGGTAAGCGCCATAACCTTTAGCTCCCGCGCACCGTGATCTTTTCGATCCGCTTTTCACATACGCCTTGGATGAGGCGATCGACGTAAATTCCCGGAGTGTGGATAGCGGTCGGCTCAAGCTCGCCAGGGGCGACGATCTCCTCCACTTCCACCACCGTGACGCGACCGGCCGTTGCAACCAGTGGATTGAAGTTCTGAGCCGTATGTCGGTACACAACGTTCCCGTACCAATCGGCCTTCCACCCCTTCACGATTGCGAAATCGCCCCTAATCGACTGTTCCAGGATATAACGACGGTCGCCGAAGACCCGCTCTTCCTTGCCTTGAGCAATTGGCGTGCCCACACCGGTCGCGGTGTAAAAGGCGGGAATACCTGCGCCACCGGCTCGGATTTTCTCCGCAAGCGTGCCCTGGGGAACAAGTTCTACGTCAAGTTCGCCGTTCAGCAACTGCCTTTCGAAGAGTGCGTTCTCCCCGACATAGGAGGCGATCATCTTCTCTATCTGGCGCCCCTCCAGCAGCCGGCCGAGCCCAAACCCGTCTATCCCGCAATTGTTGGATACGACGGTCAGGCCCTTGATGCCTTTTCTGTGGATCTCATCGATAAGGTTTTCAGGAATGCCGCACAAACCGAAACCGCCTGCGAGCACGGTCATCCCATCCGACAGGCCCTCCAGCGCCGCCTCGAAGCTTTGTACGCATTTGTCGAACCCGGCCATGGGAGCCTTACGCAGCAGGAATGACCGTCATGGTAAGACCGGGTACTATTATCTGGAATTTTGAAATAATTGGACTTTCATTTGCGATCCCAATAAATGACCCCGAAGCATCTGCGAGTATTCATAGCCTTGGCCGACACGCTGAACTTTGCAGCCGCCGCGTCCCGAGTCCACCTGTCGCAACCGGCCTTCAGCCTTTCACTCAAAGCCTTGGAGAAGCAAGTTGGCGGGCGCTTGGCGTTTCGCACGACGCGCCACGTTCGACTTACTCCCGAGGGCGAGTCGCTTTTGCCCCGCGCGCGCAGGCTCTTGGCCGATTGGGACGACACGCAGCAGATGCTGCGCCAGCGTTTTACGCTACAGCGCGGCCATGTCACCGTTGCGGCAATGCCCTCGTTCGCGGCCAATCTGCTCCCCGGCCTTCTTGGCGTCTACCGCAAACAACACCCAAAAGTCGATGTCGCGATCCTGGATGTCATACATGAAGAGGTGTTGGACCTGGTTGCTAAGGGCCGTGTCGAACTCGGCTTTGGCTTCGAACCCGACTCCTCGAACGAGTTGCACTTTACGCCCTTGTTTGCCGATCGATTTGTTGCAGCCCTCCCCCCGCCGCGCCCCCTTTCGCGACGTGCACCGGATCGCCTGGCGCGAGTTGCTTGCACATCCTTTCATCGCGTTGCAGCGGCCCTCAACCGTACGCACCATGATGGAGGAGCGGTTACGCGAGCAAGGGCTGGAACTTGTGGTTTCAATGGAGTCACATCAGTTGGCGACGGTCGGCGCATTGGTGGCGGCAGGATTGGGCGTGAGTGCCGTTCCAGCTCTGTGCGCCCGGCAGATGCAGCTTCTTGGGGCACGATGCGTACCACTTCATGCACCCAGCGTCGATCGCAGCGTGGGGCTCATAACCGGCCAGCGCGCGGAACTTTCCGTCGCTGCAGTCGCTTTGCATGCCATTGCGGTTCGTAGCCGCCGGGCTTGAGTTACTTGGCGAAGGAAGGATCCCTTAGCGGGCGTCCCCGCGGCCGCCCTGCATCGACACCTGCATTGTGGAAGTCCACGCAGTTGCGTGCCAGCGCGGGGTCGATGTGCGCCCATTCACTCAGAGCGCCGTATAGTCGACCGCATCCCGGAAAGACCGTTGTTAGGCGACTAACGCATTTCGTCGGTGAAAGCCTGAAGACTTCTTCGTCCTGAACTGCAGCATTAGCCTTTGGTTCCCCTTTTCGGGGTCGGCCTTCCCCTCTAGCACTTGACGATTGTACTCTGTCCTCGCCGCCCAGTAGTTATCTGCTGCGAAGCACAGCGGTACCCTTGCCAGACGTCTTGGAGCCCCATCAATGGACCCCTTTTCGCCGCTGGCGACTGTTCACATTTAAGCATGTGGTCATTGTGCTGATCATCGTGCTGTTGCTGTCACTGGCTGGGCGTAGGATTTGCACACAAGAAGCGCTGACAGTGGGCATCGCTTATGGACTGCTCGCACGCCTTGATAATTGGCAGCATAGCCGTCGATCTGGCGCTGTGTATCGCCTTAGGGCTAGCCCCTGCGCGCAAAGCCTCATGGATGTAAAAAGAGGCTAAAGACAAGGAGCCCCGTATATGTCCGAGGATATCGTTACCAGATTCCATCGTGCGCTGCCGCAAATCCGCGAATGGATAGACAAGTTGCTTCAAGCAAATGCTCCGAAAGCACACAAGATTGACGCCTCGCCGCCTCTGATTCTCGCCTTTCCGCCGGAAGTCTTCGAGCGAACGCGAATGGTGCTTGTTGACCGGACGCCCTACCCTCCCGTATCGCAGTTTGGCCTACCGGAGTTTGCCCAGCAGGAGAGTCGTCAGTTCGACGGCATAACATTCAAGAACACCTTCTTTGCGGTCGAAGGGCACGTCAGACCTCGTCTCCAATTTCATGAGCTTGTCCACACTGTCCAGTACGCACGCCTAGGCGTAGATCGATTTTTGCTGGCCTACGGGTATGGATTGCTGCGATTTGGCTATGAGCAGAGCCCGCTTGAGAGAATGGCATACAATCTAGAAGAGCGATTTGCGCATAGCGCTCTACCACGAGACTTAATAGCCTTCATTGACCAAGCGACCGATGCGGTCTGGGCGGAAGCCAAACTTACAGTTGGTGAACCATGACGCTCCTTAGGCTGCTAGCATAATCCTGAAGAAGCCCGGTCAATGGAGCAGAGCCAAGCGTCATGAAGCATCTGTCGCCGCTAGTCTTTTTGTTGGTACTCTGCGCCTCGCCTGCACAGTCCCTGGATTTTCACCGTGTCGTCGTCGGTCAAAAGTTCAACGCCGCCCGTGCCGGCATGGCCTTCTCCGCGCCGTCGCTGTCGTCCAAGACCACACTGTTGGGCTCAATGCAGGAGCGATTTGGCGATTGTGTCATCGCCCGCACCGTCTGCCACGTCGTCGTCACAACCACCACCGACGATGATGTGGTACAGGACATCCTGATCTATTGGACCGGGTCATCAGTTACCGTGTTGAAGGCCATGGAAAAGAAGTACGGAAAACCCGTTTCGCATACCGAGCGGCATAAAGTCGTCCATGGTCACGGTCTGAACGATGCGGTATCGAGCTGGTCGGAAGGCGTGGACGTCGTCATGGAGTTTCATTCGATGGACGGCGACAGTCCTTATCTCTCTATGAGTACCCGGCGCTTCATTGCCGGTCAATAGCTCTAGTCCCCCCTCTGTCGTAGCCCTGTGTGACTCGCACTGAGCGGAAGGGATCGATGCAGTTGCTAACTAGTTGATTCACAACGCCGCCAATTATTCATCAAGCGGCGGTACCCCCTCACTTCCTCGCGCTGTTGCGGTCGTGGCACGGAGCAGGCAGCAGCTCAGACCCAACACCATTGACGTAGTACACCATTGGTGTATATTGCGCCTGTGATTTTCATCGAGACGCCGGTGTTCATGGAGGACATCCAGCGGCTAATGCCGGATGAGAGTTACGTTGAATTTCAGCAGCACCTGGCCGATCACCCTGACGCGGGCGATGTTATCCAAGGTACAGGGGGCATTCGAAAGATACGATGGAACTGCCCGGGACCGGCAAGCGAGGCGGCGTCCGAGTGATCTACTACTGGCGCGTAGCCGAAGATCAAATCCTGATGCTCCTGGCGTACAGAAAAGCTAAGCAATCCGATCTAACGCCCTCGCAAAAGCGTGCATGAAAACCGTCGTGGAGAATTGGAATGGATAAAAAGTTGTTTTCTCGCCTGCTGGGAAGCGTGAAGCAGGCTGATGAGATCGTCCGCGGTGAACGCGCGCCAGCACGTGAGTTTGTGGTGGATCCCGCACAGGTACGAGCTGTAAGGGCAGCCACCGGCCTATCTCAGGCACTGTTCGCACGCCTCATCGAGGTCAACGTCGGCACCCTGCGAAACTGGGAACAGGGATTGCGAACGCCCACCGGACCCGCGCGTGCGCTGCTGAAAGCGCTGAAGAACAGGCCCGCCGAAGTGGTCAAGGCATTGCAGGCGGCATGAGCGGAAGTTTAGTCCGTCTGGACATGGCCCAAGTGCAACCGACCGAGTTTGACCCGTTGCCGCCGGACGCCGGGGTCCGCTTTTGGAGCACTAATCAGCAGTCGTAGAAGCCCGATCCTCGTGGCGAATGGTCCCAGTGCCCGCCCGGAACCTGCCATTCGCTGTAGCAGCTGCCAAATAGACTCCGCCAGCCCTATGTTTTGCTATCAATCCACCCGCCGCACCACCGATAACTTTTAGAAAGTGGGAGACGAGATAGGGTGCGGGCAAGGTCTTTCCCAAAGTCAAAGAGATGTAAAGAAGCGCAGCAACGATCCCCACCAACGTCCCGTGAAGGACAAACAGACCACCCGCCTTTCGGGCAACCCAGAAGCCGAGAAGCAGAGTCATGCACAGGCATGCCACCGGAACAACATACAGCAACTGAGCGCTGTCGTTCGGCAGAAGGTAGAACACAACGGCGATGATAAAAGGCCCCGCTTCTGCAGCCAGTCCGCCGACTACAATCCGCAACCACTGGATCGGCGAGCGCGACACCGCTCGGACGGCGGCCGCGCGATCACCGTCCCTGGTTTCCATGCGCGATCGTTTCCGCAAAGTACCAGCGATGGCCTTCAGGGTCTTCGACGCCATAGCGTCGGTCGCCGTAGGGCTGATTGGTGGGCTTGTCCAAAACAGTCGCACCGGCCTTCACGGCGCGCTCGAAATGTTTGTCGAGTTCCTCCACGCGAACGTAGACGTTTTGGGTATGTTGTCCGAGTCGCTTCGGATTTCGGTACTGGGGTCCCATTTGTCCCATCATGATGATTCCATCGTCGCCGACTTTCATGTCAGCGTGCATGAGCTTGCCATCGGGTCCCGGCTGCCTCAGGCGTTCATGAAACCCGAAAGCTCTTGCGAGCCAATCCATGGCGCTCTCGAGATCTTCGTACAGTAGGTATGGTGTTACGCGCTGGGTCGTGTTGCTCATTGGCGTGGAACTCATGTAAGAGACATGGGGACAGCCTAATCGGAGTTCGGGGCGCGGGATTGTAAGAATTTTACCCGCGCATCAGCCCGCAATGCGGACGTGATTCGGACCCGCCGTTCGATGACGGATATAGGCCGATGGGCTCATGCCTGAAAAACCCCGAAAGTCATGAATGAAGTGCGCCTGGTCAAAGTATCCACACTTCAGCGCAGTCGCGGTCCAATCGACGTGAGTCGTGGACTCGATCGCGTTCAGGACGGCGCGAAATCGAGAAAGACGGGAGAATACTTTGGGCGTTATCCCGACCTCGCGGCGAAACACTTCGATGAATCGCCGCGCACTGAGTCCCGTAGAGTCTGCTACGGAGCCAACGCTAACCGTGGTCGCTCCGTTCTGAAACACGTCGATTGCGTATCTCACGGCAGGATGCCGGTCAGGCTGACGACTTAACTGCCTTATGAGAAACCTTTCGAGAACGCAAAATCTCGCAGTCGCGGTACGTGCCTCTAGCAACTGCTGACGAAGGGTCTCCGCTTTTCGCCCCCAAAGTATATCGAGCGGAATGCTAAGGTCCTGCAATTCCCCGGCAGGTCCGTCGAAGAATGGGAACCCGCCGCCGGGCCTAAAGGCAACGCCGATTAGGTTTAGAGGTCTTGAGGTGTCCAGGACGAAGGATCTCGTGCGAGCACCGGACAGTACGTCACCAACACGTCCGTGGGCATCAAGCTTGAGAACCAAACCCATGTTTCCTGTCGGAAGCACCCACTCCGCTGCGTGCGGCTGGGCATAGCTCTCTGACAGCCACAGGTAGTCCACAAAATCAGAAAGTGGTCGTCTAGTGACGCGGTGGATGAGGCCCATGGATTTAACTTTACGGACCCAATTCCGCGGACGCAACAGGCACGCCGCCTCGCCCCCTGCCAGAGTCAGAAGCCTGTCGGACTTCTGAACTCATTGCGAAGGTTGTCGAACTGCGGAGCCATTCTGTTCAATCCGTGCCATTGCCCCCACATAGGCCTACGCCGTCCGCTAATTTCGCGTCTAGTGCAACCGCGAATGGCAGCTAACTGGCAGCCAGTTCCATGTCCCCACCGGCAGGTTTTGGCCGCGAGTGACTTGGAATGTCTCCTTCCGGGCAACCAGAGAGGTCAATCGCAGGCGGCCTGGCGGAGGCATCACTTGACCTTATGAGAATATCTTGTGTGCGAGTCGAACCCACGATCAGCTGATTATAAAGAAGCAGCGCACGCGCATTTCTGCTCTGCACACGCACCTTCCACCGTCGAACGCCGGAGTGCCCTCGAAGGGACAAAAATGTCTCGAAGAGATACAGAAGCAAGTGTTGGAAATTACATCTCGTTCTTCACATATGTTATTGATTAATAACCTATTTTATGACTGGAGCGGAAGGGGATCGAGAAGCGCGGTAAGCAACTGATCATACACAGGAAAAGCTCCGACGTTCAGTCGGTACCCCCACCGGTACCCCCGTCAACATATGGCTGTCGAAAGGATGGAAATTCGATCTCCACCGTCGACATTGGCGACCAGACAATGAGACTGGACTGAGGAGCAGCCTGGCAACTTTGAGAATATGACGAAGCCCTCTTCCACCCTGATGTTCTGGTTCCCTCTCTTCTCGAGGGATCATTGTCCCAAAGCATTAACTGGACCGAAAATCGATTAGCAGGTCACAGCCATTGCCCGCTGCCGACGCGGCAAATGACTTCGGCCCAAGGGCCCCTTGTGCCGGGCGAGCGATGGTCCTCGAACGGCCGCTTCCGCTCGAGCTTCCACACAGCACCGTTTGAGCCTCGGCGAGACGGGGCGCGACTGTCCGGCGACGATAGAGCGCTGGTTTTCCCGGCGTATAACGGTCCAACGCAGACCCTTGGTGTTCCCGGTCTCTGCGCGACGGCATACAGTCTAAAGGGCCTCGGATCCCTGTATGAGGTTCGTGCCATACAGTACTGGGGCGGACCATTTGCTGACGATGCAGGGGGTGGAAGCTAGGATTTTGGCATGCTGCGCGCCCGGAAACCCTGTGTACCACCCGACGACGAGCTGCCGGCCACCTACGCCAATCGCTACGTGATTACCGCTACCTGCTCCTGCGGCCATTCCAGAGAAATCCTTGTGAGGCCCATTCAGAAAACGCCCGGCAAGAGTGCGCGACTAGGGCGAGTCCGAGACAGCCTACGGTGCCACAGGTGCCAAGAACGCCGGCCGAGAATCTGTAAATAGCTCTGTGGAGCACCGCCAGGACCCTCGGATAAGGCATCACTGAGGTAAGAGGCCGAGAAGGTAGGCCGGCGGAGATCGGGCGATTGCAGGCGCGCCGGTACTGTATGGGAGCGGCGCCCCGACACGCGTAGGCGAAGGCTTCCTCGAAAAATGGCCCAGGCTCCAATGTCCGTCAGCAGGTGTGGCTGACGCTCAAAGCGCGCAGCAGTCCGCTGGCGACCATCACCGTGGCATCCGCTCCAGTCGCACCGAAATGATTGTGCGAACTGTAAGGCCGGACTTGGAGCAAGTTCACACGCTCCTACGTGACCATCGAGGGCGGCTCTCTGTGCTTATGTCCACGGGTCCAAGAGCACGTCGCCATGGAATTGCGCCGTCCCGTCCCGCAACTGCTTGCTCCAATTCGGCGCGCCCACCACTCTGCCCAAGCTACTCGCTTCGTGGTAGCGAAGGCATCAACGAGTGTCGGCAGTGCGCAAAAAAAGGCTCAACCGACCCATCAGTCGGCACAAAATGCGTTGTGCTGTTGCTGCGCACGAAATCTGGGCGAAAAAACTCGAACACGCACCATTCCGGATCGCCGCACTAGTGAGCTGTTTCCGTTGAGTTTAAGTCATGACTTCGTGTTTTGTTTGAACTGGCAGTCATTGCCCCTCCTACCTAGGCTGGATGAAGACCCAGAAGAGAGGCGCCCTTCTGCTAAGAAGGGCGAACTCATTTGGACTGGGCCAGAACGGGATGATGAAAAACGACTAGGGAGACTCTCTGATGCCTGTGATTTCCAACAAAGCGCGCCACCTCACGATCAGATCAGCGGTTGCAATGCTTTGCGCAAGCGCCTCCGCGTTTCACGGGTCGGCGGTATTTGCCGACACGCCAACAGCCGACCCGGCGCCAGATACAGCCGGGCCTGAAGAAGTCATCGTTACGGGAACACGCGAGACCGGGGTGAAGGCCCTGGACAGCGCCTCACCCATTCAACTCGTTTCGGGCACGGCTTTAAAGGCCACGGGTGCCCCCGACCTCATGACGGCTCTTGCTCAGGTCGTGCCTTCGTTACAGATGCAGGCCTACGGTGCCGACATGGCGGGTCAGACCCTCCAGGCGCGCCTGCGCGGCGTGAGTCCAAATGATGTGCTGGTTCTGGTCAACGGCAAGCGGCGCAATACGACGGCGAACCTCGCAATCGACGGCGGCTCGCCCTTCCAAGGCGGCGCCGGTGTCGACCTTAACTTCATTCCCATCGATGCCATCGACCACATCGAGGTGCTGACCGATGGTGCCGCAGCGCAGTACGGAAGCGATGCCATAGCGGGCGTGATCAACATTATCCTAAAGAAGAGCTCATCGGGCGGAATGGTGTCCGGGCTCTATGGCCAATACGGCAATGATGGGGGCGGCAAAACAGAAGATGTCAGCGCCAATGTTGGGCTGGAACCTGCCGAAGGCGGTTTCTTCAACCTCACCGGCGATGTCCGCAACGCCGGGCACACGAACGTGGGAGCGGAGGATCCGCGCCTATACGCGTCCGCTCTGGCCAAAGACCCGCCGATTGATGCAGGCGTCGTGAATGCGCCTGGGTACCCCTATTTAAACAAAGCTGAGGGCAACGCGGCAGTCAAGCAAAAACTTGTGGCCTTAAACATGGGTTTTAATTTCGACGGTAATACCGAAGCGTATCTAGTCGCCACCTATGGTCACAAGGATGCGGAGTCCTACGCCAATTACCGCATGCCAGACAAAGCCTGCTATTCAGCGTTGTACAACGCCGGTGCAGGCGGCGCCAGCTGCGCTAGTTCCCCGGATGCCGTTCTTCCCCAGCCGTTTGGTTTCGATCCTCTGCAAGGACTGTACGAGGACGACTACCAGTTCACTGGCGGAGTGAAAGGGACCGTAGTGGGATGGGATTGGGACCTGACTTCGGGTTTCGGCGGGGACCACGATGAGTTGTATACGCTAAGTACTATTAACACCGGTCTGTATGGCAGTACTGGTGATGACGGCCTAGGCAATCTCGGCAATATCTACGACGGTTACCTGCAAGCGACCCAATGGACCTCCACATTGGACTTTCGGCACGGCTTCGATATCGGTCTTGCCGGCCCCCTAAACTTCGCATTTGGCTTCGAACATCGCCGCGACACCTACACTATCGGCGCAGGGACACCGGTCTCTTATGAGGACGGCGGAGCGGCTTCATATGCAGGCTTCACGCCGCTCGACGCGGGATCGCACTCACGGACAAACGATGCCGGATATGTGGACTTTGCAGCCAAGCCGATCGACGCCCTGCAACTGGATGCCGCAGTTCGCTTCGAGCATTACAGCGACTTCGGCAGCACAACGATAGGCAAATTGAGCGCGCGCTTTGACTTCTCGCCACTATTTGCAGTCCGTGCCTCCGTTAATAACGGTTTTAGGGCGCCTACGTTGGCCGAGGAATATTACTCGTCTACAAACGTCAACCCGACTTCCGCCTATGTACAGTTGCCACCGAACTCGGCGGCCGGAAAATTGCTCGGGCTTGGCAACGGATTGCAACCTGAGAAATCTGTAGACTACAGTTTCGGCTTCGTATGGCGCCCGCTGGAGCACCTGAGTGCGACCCTGGACCTGTACCAGATTGGGATCACCAACCGCATCGTGGGTAGTGGCAATATCGCAGGCCAGATCAATGGCGTGCCGACCGCGGCTTACGGGAGTGTCGGTGCGGCGATCGCAGCGTTCTCGCACGGCTCGGACGTTATCGATCCGGACGTCCTCAGCACCGGTAGCTACGGCATAAACGTCTTCGCGAACGGCATTGATACGCGTACGGACGGGGCGGACCTGGTGTTCAACTTCCCGTACGACTACAACTTTGGAAAAGTCACCTGGTCGGTCAGTGCGAACGCCAATACGACATCGATCACTAAGTACGCGACGACCCCTCCCTCTTTGGCGGGAGCCGTTTTGTACGATCAAACTGCTTACTCAGAACTGACCACCGCCAGCCCCAAATTCGTGGTGAATTTTGGCGCACTAATTCAGGTGGGCAAATTGAGCGTCAATCTGGTGGAGCTTATCTATGGTACGACCTCGGATATGGAGAGTGACAATGGCGACAATCCCACTGGCAACTTCGAGTACTTCAAGGACTCGATCGGCACGACTCCCATCACTAATCTAGATGTTGGCTATCAGTTCACGGACTATTTCAACCTGGCGGTCGGCGCGACAGACTTGTTTAATCGGTTCCCGAACCAGAGAAATTCAACAATTCTCGCGCATGAGGACGCAGCGGGGGACAACAGCGGCGTCATTCAGTATCCGAGTTTCTCGCCTTACGGTATCAATGGCGGTTTCTATTACGTCAAGGCCGTCTTCAAGTTCTAAAGTGACTGTAGGCTCTCAGCTGGCCGGTGGCGGCGCATCCTCCCGCCGCCACCGACCGCTCCTTTTCGTAAGTCAAACCATGACGCTGAGAAGATATCCGAGCCGCCGACATCAAAACGTGGCTTCGACCTACCCATTTGCAGTGCACTGAGATCTTGGAATGACAATTCCGCGCCTGACCTTAATGAGTACTCTGGCGGTATTCGCTCCCCTCAAGGAGCGAATTGCTCCCGCGTTCGAAACCGAAGCCGGTGTAAGTGTAGATATGCGCTTTGATCCGACGGCAGTTCTTCTCGATGCCATTGAAAACGGGCAAGAGGCAGATGCCATCATTGCCACCGTTGCCGCGATTGAGGAGTTGACCACCAAAGGTATTCTCCTGAAAGCGGACCGAGTCGATGTTGCCCGAACCGCCGTCGGCATCGCAAAGCAGGTCGGGACAAAACCACTGGATATCTCGACGCCCGAAACATGCGTTGACGTCCTGCGCAATGCGGCATCCATCGCTTACTCAAGGACAGGCGCTAGCGGTCATCTTTTTGAGCGCCTAATTGAAACTCTTGGGATCGCTGCGGAAGTCCGCCGCAAGGCCATAATTATTCCCAAAGGCTTCACGGCCAAGCTACTGGTTTCTGGCGAAGCCGAGCTCGCTGTGCAACAGATGAGCGAGCTTGCGGCCATCCCTGGCGTCGAACTGGTTGGCCCCTTTCCGGAGCCCTATCGCTTCCACACGACGTTTGCTGCCGCGGTCTTTAGAAGCTCAGTGCGGCAAGCTCAAACTCGTCTCTTTATCCGTTATTTGACCAACGCTCGCTCAATACGCGCGCTTGCCGAAGCGGGGTTGGAGGCCACAGAAACATCTTTATAGTTCAGCCAAGCGGCATCTCACACATCCGAGCACCACCGCAGAAGAGACAGAGCTAGATGAAGAAGGAACCACAGAACGCCACGGCAAGCAATCGGGTGACACCGGTCGTCGTTCACGACGGCATCGCCTACGTGAGTGGACAACTGCCACGACTGGCGGGCGTGCTCCAATACCAAGGTAAAGTCGGATCCGACGTCGATCTTGAGACTGCTCGCATCGCAGCCGCGCTTTGCGCTGAGGCGGGTTACGCCGTGCTTTGCGAGGTGGTTGGAGCGGAAAACATACTCCGCATTCTAAAAATTACTGGGTTTGTCGCCTCAGCGGCAGGATTTAACAGTCAGGGCGCAGTGATCGACGCGGCATCTGATGTCTTCCTGGAACGTCTCGGCGCTTCCAACGGAAGCCATGCGCGCTCCGCCGTAGGCGTGGCGGAACTCCCCCATGGGGCTCCCGTTGAAATCGAGCTTGTTGCGGCGGTTCGCAAGGCTTAAGTGACAGTTAAGAGCGAACGCGCATCGGAGATGTCCAATGTCCAGCCATAATTTTCCACGCTATGCCGCTCGGCTCAGCGCGCATATCGGGTTCTTGTTCACCGAGCTTCCGTTTACAGAACGGATCTTCGCGGCAAAACGGGCGGGATTCCGGGCCGTCGAACATCCTCACCCCTTCACGACACCCGCCCCGACACTTAAGCAACTTCTGAGCGAGGCGGGCCTGCCGCTTGTACAAACAGCATTTCCCTCCGGCAACATAGCTAATGGCGAAAAGGGTTTCGCCGCGCTTCCAGGCTTTACGGCGTGCTTTCGGGCTACGGTCGAACCAACGCTTGATTACGCAGAGGCGGTGGGCTGCCGTCTGGTCCATGCTATGGCGGGAATAAAACCGATCAACGTCCCTCACGAACAGCTCTGGGAAACGTATCTAGAGAACCTTTCCTTTGCAGCTGATACGGCTGCGAAGCGTGGAATCGGTATCCTAATAGAACCAATCGGCCCTGGCTCTATCGCAAACTACATTATCGATGATCCGCATATTGCAATGTACGCGGTGAAGGCGCTCAACCGACCGAATATTGGTCTCCTTATGGATATATTCCATTGTAGGTCGCTGGGATACGATCCAGCGGTGCTTATACGCCAATACGGCAGTTATATTCAGCATGTCCAAATAGCAGACCATCCTGGCCGGCACGAACCGGGGTCTGGTTCCATGAACTTTGATGCGATCCTGCAGAGCCTAACCGAAGCCGCCTATGAGGGATTTGTCGGGTGTGAGTACCATCCCTCTTCCACCACTGAAGCGAGTTTGTCTTGGTTTCCCAGGCACCCCGATGAACCCCCGATCTCGGCACATTTGTGATCGCAACCCAATGATAGCGCCCCGCATCATGCTCCTGCACGCGACCCCGGTAGCGATGGACCCGGTCCATTCGGCCTTCCGAGAACACTGGCCAGAAGCCGAAACGATCAATGTGCTTGAGGACGGCTTGACCATAGACCGGGCCAAAGCGCCAAATTTAACGTGCCAGCTGACGGACCGCTTTGTGAAACTGTGTCATTACGCGACCGATCTTGCAGCGCGCGGCCTTCTCATCACCTGCTCCGCCTTTGGCCCGGCGATCGAACGGGCGGCATCGGAGCTTTCCATTCCCGTGCTCAAACCCAACGAGGCAATGTTCGAGGCAGCTATTGCCTCGGGGAAGCGCATTGCAATGGTTGCTACGTTCGAGCCGGCCGTCGTAACAATGGTTCAGGAGTTTCAAGAACAAGCCGCAAAGACTGGATCGAACGCTACGTTGATGACCATCATCGTTCCAGAAGCGATGATCGCACTGCGCAGAGGCGATGTCGACACTCACAACCAGCTAATCGCCGAACGGGCTTCTGAACTGTCAACTTATGATGCAATAATGCTAGCGCACTTCTCGACATCAAGGGCCGCAGCGCTATTGCGCCAAGCTACTCCGGTTCCCGTCCTCACGGCGCCACAGTCGGCAGTAATCAAGATGCGTCATCTCTTGAACGCGCCCGTGCAGTGACCCAAGGCGCTCTACTAACGAGCGGTATTGGTCTCTATTTTGAATGCAGTCTGCAGCTCCTGGATCTGACTGGAGGTGAGGTAGCGCGGATTTAGGCCTCGAAGCAGCAAGTAAAGCTTTGATGTCTCCTCAAGTTCCTCCGTTGCGAACACCGCCGCCTCCAATGTCTCACCGGTTACCACAGGTCCGTGGTTGGCTAACAGCACAGAAGTATATTTTCCGGCAAGTCCGTGTATGGCTTCGGCCACCGCGGGGTCCCCAGGCCGAAAATAAGGAACCAGTGCCGTAGTGCCAACCCGCAAGACTTGGTAAGCGGTCAACGCTGGCAGCACCGCTTGAGGGTCAACATCCGGAAGCATCGAGACCGCAACGGAATGAACGGAATGAAGATGTACGATGGCTCGGGCACTCGCACGAGTTGCATAGAGCGCTGAATGCAACGACATCTCCTTCGTCGGTGCGTCCCCAGCTAACACCCTAAGCTGACTGTCAAGTCTAGCTAGGCGCGCGGGATCCAAAGCACCCAGCGACGCATTAGTCGGTGTTACCAGCCAACCACCGTCATCCAGCCGAACACTTATGTTACCCGAAGCTCCAGGCGTTAGGCCGCGGTCGAACAACGATCTGCCAAATCGGCAGATCTCCTCTCGACACATGCTTTCCGTCATACGTGCATCACCCATCTAATATAGGCCGCTTGCATCAATGGCTGCGGGTACACTCACACCACCTTCCCGAGCGCCCTTTCGAAGAAATCCAGTCCGCCGAAATTCCCTGACTTGAGCGCCATAGCCAGATCCGGGAAAGGCGCGCCCATTGATCTTAGAATGGGAACGCCGGAGGCGATCTCCTCGCCAACGAAGAAACCCTTGATCATGAGGCGGTCCACTATCGCTCCGGATGTCTCACCCCCGGCCACGATCATTCGGCGGACTCCTTGCCTAGCAAGAGACTCGGCAATTGTCGCCAAGCCCTCCTCAATTGCCTTGCCAGAGGCCGTCGCGCCATACCTGAATTGCAAGACCTCCAAGTCCGCTGGCGTCACTCCCGTGCTGATAAGTACGGAATGGCTTTCCAGATTGGTCACGGCCCACGCGATTGCGCGCTCGGCCTCCGTCGCCGACTGTATAAGCTTCTCAGCGCTTAAACGCAGAACCGGCATCCGCGTTTCCGCTTCGGCAATCTGGGCGAGCGTCACTCTTGAGCAACTGCCGGCAAGGCATACTGCAGGTCCGCCGACTGGCTTATCGAATACGGTTAGGCGGGGTCGCGTTTGCACATTTGGAGGAGCCAGAACGCGAGCCAGGCCGAGCCCGAGACCCGATGCTCCAACCGACAGCTTTGCATCCAGCGCCGCCAGCGCGATCGGTTCAAGATCCTTCTCTTGGACCGCGTCAACGATTGCCGCGCCGACGCCTTCTCGGGTAAATCGCTCGAGCCGCGAGCGAATAGCTTCCACTCCCTGCGCCACAGTCGCGAAATGGACGAGACCTACCTTGGAGTGACTTTGTCGAGACAGTACACGGACCAAATTAGCGTCTCGCATCGGGTTGAGTGGGTGATCCTTCAGCGGACTCTCGTTGAGAGGCACATCCCCCACGAAAAGGTTTCCCGAGTACACGGTTCTTCCTGCTTCCGGAAATGCCGGTGTAACAACGACAGTCTCATTCCCCGCGTCGAATCTTAAGGCGTCCATCACTGGACCGATGTTACCCGCATCGGTGGAGTCAAAAGTTGAGCACACCTTGAAAAGAACGTGCTTGGCGCCGTGCGCGCGTAACCAGCGATCACCTTGCCGTGCCTTTAAGACTGCCTCGGCCGGATCGATTGCCCGGCTCTTTAGGGATACGACGACGGCATCCACATCGGATGTGGGAAGATCCTCCCGTGGAACTCCGATGGTCTGAATTGTACGAAGACCGGCTTTGGTGAGTGTGTTGGCTAGGTCCGACGCGCCTGTGTAATCGTCAGCAATGCTTCCCAGCAGAATGCCCATATAACCGAAGCTTCCTATGCTGCGCCCGCAGGTGCCTCGGATGTCAGCGCGAGTTCAAGCGCCTGCCGCGGATAGCTCTTCTTGACGAACTCTATGCTGACGAGGCCCGCATCAATATCGGCCTGTATGTGTTTAAGTCCTCTTCGCTCAGGATCGCCATATCCACCGCCGCCGGCATCGTGGATTTCAACGATTCCGCCTTCCGGAATGACTACCCGCGCCTTCGGATCGGTTTCCGCACCGTCTACGAAAATTGAGCGCAGCGCCCCGGAGCGACCGCCTGCGAACCCCTTAGCGGCAATTTTTGTTCGGGAGGCCATAAAGGATGCTTCCAGCGTTTGGCCCGTATCATTTCTTAAGGAAATGACCTGGCCGTTACCGCCTTGATACTCCCCAGGCCCTCCAGAGTCCTTCAAAATCTCTTTTTTTAAGAAGGTACAGCTAATTTGCTCCTCCCAGAACTCAACCGATCCGCCGATTATGTTTGCAGGCGCAGGCAATGCAGCGCGACCATCGTAGCCCAATAAGGCGCCATATCCTCCCGCCGAAAAATATATGGACGAATAAGGCTTTCCGGCTCGCGTTTGCCCGCGAAGGTTCATTTGAAACACCATCCCCGAGTCTGCCTGCACATCGTTTGGGAGAGCTTCCGCGAGCGCATTGAAGATCAGTGGGCCGACGAAATGGCCATATATGTGGCGCGCGCCTGTGGGGTGTGGCCTGAGCGCGTTCAGAATACAATTGTCCGGTGCCTCAATCGTCGCGAAGTCCAAAATCGCCTGATTGTTTGGAATATTTGGTGCGAGAAACACCTTCGTACAAAAGTAGCAGTAGGCTCGCGTGTAACAAATCGGGACGTTGACGCCGCTCTCCACAACGGGATCCGTACCGGCAAAGTCAAAGGCGAATCCCGCCTCGCTCAACGCAACCGTGACAGACAGGGAAATATCGGGAAAACCCTTCCCTCCTTCAACCGGGATTGTCGCGGAGTACTTGCCCTTCGGCATTGTTTCCAGCTTACTTATTATTGATTTCCTGGTGAGCGCGAATATCGCATCCGCTGCATCGACTGTGGTAGAAAGCTTGTGCTCCACAAGGATTTTGACTAGTCCGTGAGCACCGACATTGCACGCCGCGATGTTGGAATATATGTCGCCCAATACATAGTCGACAGTTCGAACGTTATTCCGGATGAAATCGATGACAAACGTGTTTTCGACACCTGCCTCCAACAACTTAACCGGAGGCAGCGAAAACCCTTCCTCATATACATCCTTTGCGACAGACCCCATCCCGACGCCACCGACATCCGATAGATGCGATACCGTCAAACAGTACCCGACAATGGCGCCCTCAAGGAATACCGGCTTTATGACGTTGATGTCGTATGTATGACCGGTTCCAATCCAAGGATCGTTCGTCACTATGATGTCGTTGTCTTGCAGCTTCGATGGATCGAAGATCTTTAGGATATGTCCGAGCGTGCTAGGTCCTGTCCCTGTAAAGGAAGGAACACTCGTGGCTCCTTGCGCAATCAGCTTTCCACGGGCGTCGAACAGCATGCAGGAGAAGTCCCCGCTAGCGCGCACCATCGTTGAAAATGCCGTTCGTTCCAAAGCCGATACCATCTCGTCTGCTACCGAAACGAAGCGAGACCAGATAATGCCCGCATCAACCGGATCCATTTTTACTTTTGACGTCGTCACTTTAGCTCCGCGATGAGATCCAAGGTCGATGCGATATAGGCCTCGACTGAGGCGGGAATGTATATCGTCGTATCATTCTCTTCGACCAATGCCGGGCCGGATACCTTCCAGCCCACCGGCAATGCATACCGGTTAAAGACCGGGACTCGCGTCCAAGCCTCCCCTGCACTATTGGGCAAATAGCACGACCTGGGCTCCTTCTCTTTACGAGCCGCCGGCGTCAGCGCATCGTAGGTAAACTGACGGACGGACTTAAGTTGGTCCGGCCAAGCGACTTCGACTATCCACGTACTAATTTCAATAACGTAGTCAGGGAAATTTAGGCCGAAGATTTCTTTATATGCCTCAAGAAACTTGCCTCGAATGCTCGCCGCGCTCAAATACCCACGCTCGTCATTTATCTCTATCGTCACTTCAGAATCCTGTCCTTCATACCGCATAGCGAGCTTTACGGCTATCTGCGCCCCGGTACTGACGAGCTGTGTCGCATAGGGCTCCGCATTCACCAGCTGACCCACCTCTGCCTCAATGCGCGCATTGCTGATATCGGCAAGATTTATTTTCCGCGATTGCTGCAACACGATCCCCTCACTGCTCGAAAAGAGACCCATAGCCGAGGCCACGCCCGCTGCAAATGGGAAAATGACCCGGCGGATCGACAGGAGCTGCGCAATTGGCAGCGCATGCACCGGGGAGGACCCTCCGGTCGTGACGAGCGTTGCCTGCCGATAATCGATGCCAAGTTCCGCCGCGTGCACTCGGAACGCTCGCGCAACGTTTTCATTGATCGTGCGATGTATGCCGACGGCCGCCCGCTCCGGCGATATACCAAGCGGTTGAGCTATGTTGTCCTGGATCGCTCGCTTTGCCTCTACCACGGTTGCATTGATCCCGCTATTGCGAAAGTTAGACTCTCCCAAAAGCCCAAGAAACAAATTAGCGTCCGTCGCCGTTGCTTCCGTTCCTCCTCTTGCATAGCAAGCCGGCCCGGGTACGGCACCTGCGCTTCGTGGTCCAACGGAAATTGCACCGCGTTCATCTATCTCGGCGATACTGCCGCCGCCCGCTCCGATCTCTATGAGGTCAAGGGCGGGGATCATCAATGGAAAGCCGCTGCCTGCCTCAAAGGCGCCTTCACGGGCAACTTCAAGGCCTGCCTGTACATCGACCTTGCCGGCTATGAGGAACGCCCCCTTGGCAGTTGTCCCTCCCATGTCATACGCGAGCACTGTTGTGTTCTTAATGGCATTATCGTCGGAAGCATTACGCGCGGCGATCTCCCGCGCCGCTAAGACGCCCGCCGCGGGCCCCGATTCGATCAATCGAACCGGCGCATTGATGCAGTGACCGATGGGAAGCGGAAGGCCGGATGAAGTCATCATGAGGAGCCGCCCCTTAAACCCCCCCTGCTTGGCTTTCAGTTCTAAGCGCCGTGCATATTCTTCTAACAGCGGCTTCGTATATGCATTAACAGCGCATGTCATCCAACGCTCATATTCTCCGGCGCGTGGCGCTACTGCACTCGACGTCGAAATCGCGGCACCTGGAATTTCCTCAGCCAGCCACCTCGCCGTAAGTAACTCGTTCTCCGGGTTCTGATAGGCGTGTAAGAAGCAGACGGCAAAATTCTTTACTCCCGTTTCCTTGACGAGGCGACGCACATGGTCAAGGAATGCCAGCTTATCTGGCCGTTGCTGCACTTCACCCGTGTAGGAGATACGCTCCCGTACGGGAACTTTGAGATGATATTTGGTAAGCGGCTTTGGAAAGGCAAGCCTGAGATTAGACACGTTATATCGGTGTTCCAGACCGGTTTCTAGTGTGGTGCCGAACCCTTCTGTGTGAATGAGAATGAAGTCTTGGCCGCGTCGCTCTATGACCGCATTGGTAATTATTGTTGTGGCGTGAAGGAAAACGTCGCAATCGGCTAAATCCAATTCCGCGGACTTTTGCAGGTGATCGATACCTTCGAAGATGGCATCATCTGATCTTGCAGGTGTACTGAGAACCTTTGCGGTCGTAACGCTTTTCCTGTTGCCGTCCAGAAGAACGAAGTCAGTAAACGTTCCTCCGATATCCACCGAGATAGCAAACCTAGACATTATTGATCAATCCCAATTGAAACCCGAGCATTCAAAGAGCGGCGCGCCATTCGTTACACGAGACCGAGATGGTCCGGCAGCCACAGTGCGATCTGCGGGAACATGATTAATGCGATCCCGAAAGACATCAGAATTAGAAGGTATGGCAGCGTTGCTTTGGTGATCACCCAAAGCTTTTCGCCGGTGATCCCCTGGATAATGAAAAGGTTGAACCCAATCGGCGGGTGGATCTGCACGATCTCGACGGCGATCACTAGAAATATCCCGAACCAGATCGCGTTAAAACCTGCTGCCAAGACCATCGGCAACGCAATAGGTAGGGTTATGACGATCATCGAGTACCCTTCCAGGAACGACCCTAGTACGACATACCCCAGGAACAGGACGAGCAGGAGCGCAGGCGGCGACAAATGCAGGTGGTGCACAAATTCGCCTGCGGCCGGGCCCACGCCCAGAAATGCGGACGCGCTGCCGAGAATGGAAGCGCCCAAAATGATCAAAGCGATCATCGAGCAGGTCATGACCGCGCCCAGAGCCACTTCCTTGAGTTTCTTCAGGCTCAGTTCTTTCTGGAGTGCCGCAATTATGAGTGCCCCGACCACGCCTGCCGCGGCCGCTTCAGATGGCGTCACAAGTCCACCGTACATGCTGCCAAGAACCGCAATGATGAGGAACGCGACGGGGGCTAAATGCCTTAGTGAAGACCAGCGTTCACTCCACGGCAATTCGGCAAAGCTATCCTCCTGAGGCACTAGCGTTTTGTCCCACGAGGTGTGGATGACGATCCATGTCATAAAGGATGCCGCCAGCAGCAGCGCGGGGATGAGTCCCGCGGCAAAGAGCTTTAGAACGGACACCTGAGCCAAAACCCCGTACACGATCATGATGTTGGACGGCGGCACCAGAAAGCCGAGGGTGCCGGCACCTGCAAGGCTGCCCATTGAAATTCCCTTGTCATAGTTACGTCGGCTTAGTTCTGCCAACGTAACCCTCCCCACCA
>Ga0302315_10000620_pt1 | contig 38854 bp, 41 predicted proteins | sample III_Palsa_N3_1_FD_200532 | JGI IMG/M metagenome (GOLD analysis project Ga0302315, IMG submission 200532) | Peat permafrost microbial communities from Stordalen Mire near Abisko, Sweden - III_Palsa_N3_1 | ecosystem: Environmental > Terrestrial > Soil > Palsa > Peat permafrost | place: Sweden...
TTGGAGCAGTGAGGCGTCACGCGTGAGTGCCCGGCCACTCTCTTAGGCGCCGCCTGTTTATAATTTTATTACTTGCGAGACATGCCTGTTATTATTCACCTGCACCTTCACGACATAATTACCCGATGGCAGTTTGCTGACGGGGATGCTGACGGTATTGACGCCTACCCCGATGGCCTGCTGCTGCGTACTTATCCTGGCGCCGCTTACGCTCCATAACTCTATCAGGGCAACACCCGGCTTCGTGGCATTGATCTGCAACTGGGCGTCGGTATTGCCGGCAGCCGGGTTGTTCAGCACCGCGACGGAAAAATCTCCCGCCGCTATCGTGACCGAAACAATATTGCTGTAAGTCGTTTTCCCGTCCATGTCCGTCTCCAGCACCTGGTAATAATGCTGACCGGGACCCGCCCCCATCTGCACAAAGCTATATGCCTGCCGATCCACCTCGTTGGCCACCTCGCCGATCCCGGTGAAATGCACCCCATCCGTGGATTGATTGATCTCGTAGCTGCTGGCCTGGCTGTTGTCGCCTACCACCCAGTTCAGGTCAACATTGTCGCCACTGGGCTGGGCCGTAAAGGAAACAAAATTCACCGGCAAGGGACTTCCGGCAGGTATATTCGAGAGGATGGCAACCACAGCCTGATCAGGTAGTGTTACATTATTGAATGCGGCTATATTGCCGGTAAAAGTAGGCTTGTAATAGGCCGTCGTCCCCGTGGCAAACGTAGGATCGCCGGCGGTATTCACCATCAGCGCGAAATCATTCGCGGTGCCGATTGTCCCTGTCACCGTCAACCCCGTAAAGTCAAAGCTGAGGTTCACCGGTCCGACGGAATGGGTATTGGCGACTTTCCAATTCCGGATCAGTCGTGATGATCCACCGGCCAATGCCGGTACATTGGAAGTCGTCTCCGTCAGTGCAGTACTGTCGGTGCCGATCATTAAAAAGCTCTGGTCGACGGTGATCGGGCTGACGGCTGTCAAAATGATATTTCCGGCCCCGCTCAGTCCCGTTCCATTGCCGCTGCCGGTCCCTGCGTTGTTGGACTGGTTGACGGCTAACGACGAATTGTTATCGAGTGCCAATCCGAATACGCCGTGGTTGTAGGTGCTGTTGGCCGTCGCATTCCATATCGTGGCGCCGGTAGATGACAGCAGGCTGATCCCGATCGGGATACCGTACTTCATCGACAGGTAGGAAAAGATCTGGTTTCGGGCAGACCCGGCATTAACATTGTTGTCGTAAACGATGAGCTCGGCGAGATTGCCGATAAAGGGCTCTTCGGTCGGATAATCGCGTGATCCCAACCGGTTCACCGTGTTGGCGATTACCCGGTCCGCCAGCGCGACGCCGGACGGGTCCGAGTTCAATATCACCGTCGTCCCCGCAATATTCGTCTGGTCGACCAGCTCCAGGTCGCTCGTATTCTGGGCCAGCAGGTTCACCTCGCTGATATAGGGCTGGGTTGGGTTATAGGACAGCCCTAATCCCTGGGTATAGGGAGAGATCTCGTCCTGGTCCCCGTATGCGCCGTTATATACCCACAATGCCCCGCCGTCGCCATTTGACCCGGTCGACCGCTGCGACCAGACCCGTTGTGGCGTAACATCAAAAACATGGGAACTCCAAACCGCAAAAATAGCATAAGCCGGATTGCCTGCCGTGATCGGTGCGTTGGCACCCGTAGGCCCATCCATTTGCTGGACCCCTTTGAATAAAACACTGGGCAGGAAATTGAACGATGAAGGCTGAACGATCGGGCGGTTATGCGGTGATGACGTGAACGTAAACGCTGCGTTATTGAAATATGCCCAATTGTTGAGGCTATCGGTGCTGCTCAGGGTAGATGCAGCATCGGCCCGCAGCCATAAAGTGAGGTAGGCACTCACTCCACCGGGGGATTGCGCAATCGAGGGAAGACAAAAAAGAATGCTCAGGCTTAGGGCGTAGATTTTTTTCATGCATAAGCTTTAAAATAAAAAAGACAGGTTGGGTTGTTCAGGCGGAGATTGGAGAAAGAGAGATCGCGCCAAAATACTCCTTTTGGGTGCGACAGTTATGCTTTGCAGGTTAAATCGATGGAATATCCCCCTTTTATGGGATGCCATGGGGGCGTCGTTCGTTTAAAAAATGATGTAGTTTCACGATTAACTCCTGCCTGCATGACTAAGCGATATCTTTTCTATTTCCTTTTGAGTCTACACATCATGGTGACCGGGATCGGTTGTAAAAAGGGGGATACCGGTCCCGCGGGCCCGCAGGGTCAGCCAGGTGTGGTCGGGGCAGCCGGCGCCAATGGCACAGTGATCTATAGCGGAACCGCTACTCCCGACGCCACCCTCGGCGCCGCGGGAGACTTCTATCTCGACCTCACCACCAATGTATTGTATGGACCGAAAAATGCCTCCGGTTGGGGGGCAGGCTTTTCCATGAAAGGCGATACCGGCGATACGGGAGCAACAGGTGCTACAGGCGCTGCGGGTCAGGCCGGCACCCAGATCTACTCCGGGTCCGGCGCTCCGGCCTCTACCCTTGGAACGATCGGGGACTTTTATATGGATACCGTCGCGCATAACCTTTATGGCCCGAAGCTGGCAGCCGGCTGGGGGCTTGCGATAGCGCTGCAGGGCCCGGCGGGGTCTGCCAACGTGCAGTACACACCGTGGTTCACCCCTTATCCCTGGTCGCAACAAACACCCTATGGGATAATAGAAATTTACTACAATGAGGCGGTGCCGGCGCTCACCAGCGCCATCGTCAACGGCGGCACCATCCTGGTCTATGGCCAGCTGAACGATTATATTACTGCGATCTGGCCGGCCAATGAGGTGGCTCCGCTGCCGATCAGCCTCACTTATGTGTACTCCGGCAAAACTTATACGGATACCTGGCAGTACCAGCTCTCTCCGGGGAACCTGTATCTTCAGATGACCGATGACCTCAATTTCTTCAACGGCGCACAGTTCGTTTCTTCCAATTTCCGCATCGTGATCATCCCCGGCGGCGTACCGATTCCGACCGGTATCGGGTACAAGGAGTTGAAAAAATATCTTGGCGTGGATATCCCGGATTGATTTGCGGATGATCGGCCTATATCTCCCCACGGATAGACCTGGCGATAACCTCTCCCTTGCTGTTCACGTGCAGCTTCCGGTAAATATTCTTGATATGCTGCCGAACGGTCTCCAGCGTGATGCCCAGGCGGTCGGCAATCATTTTATAACTGAGCCCATCTACCATCGCAGAGACGACTTCCCTTTCTTTGGCGGTCAAAGGCGTATTGTTCGGTCGCCTGGGAGTGAAATATTCGATCACTTTGCGGGCAATGGCCGGCGACATGGCCGATCCTCCCTCGTGGATAAGCCTTACTGAGCTGAGTACTTCTTCAAGGGGTGCTTCTTTTTGCAGATATCCTACTGCCCCGGCACAAAGCGCCTTGAAAATGCGATCGCTATCGGCATATACAGAGAAGATGATGACAGAAGCGTCGGGGAACTTTTTCTTAATGAGTGGAATAGCATCAATTCCATTCATCCCGGGCAGTCCTATATCTGTAAGGACAATGTCTGGGGTTAGGCTGCCCTCCTTTGGGACCCTGTTCGCCTGATCGAAGAAATGTGGGACGGAACCCGCAACGATCATGCATTCAAAATCCGGCTGGCGTGCAAAGAAGGCTGCCAGGGTGTCCCGCACCATGTTGTCATCTTCCAGGATTGCAAGCCGTATCATATAGCTAAGAATTTTTGGGTATCTGTGCGGTCAGGGAAATGGTAACGCCTGCCCCGCCGGAATCGATCTGCAGCTGTCCTCCTATCCGGTCAGCCCGCATCTGCATATTGCTCAAACCCTGCCCGCTACGGCTTCCCGCTGCCTTCATCCCATGCCCGTTATCCTTTATCGTCAGCATGAACAGATTCGCTGCCCGCCGGACTTCGACTTCTACCAACGTGGCGCCGGCATGCTTTACAATATTGTTGATCGCTTCCCTGAAGATACGATATATGTTCTGCCGGAACTCCATTTTCAATTTGTCATCCGACGAAACGCCATTGGAGTTGAACAGGTATTCGATACCAGCCGGAGCCAGCATCTGGTGCAAATGCTCGTGCATATGGCCCAGCATACCCGTTAAGGTATCGTTCCGCGCATCAATGCTCCACACCACATCCCTGATCGTAGATGCAGCCCCGCGGCTGATATCGGCGATAGTCTCCAGCCGTTCCCCGGGGGTACCGGCCACTGCGCCGTTCCTGTCGGCCTCCGCCAGCAGAGCGATCCTCACCAGGTTGCCGCCTACCTCATCGTGCAGGTCACTGGCTATGCTGGTGCGCAATTGGTGCAGCTTTCTCCATTGGGCCATGCGGTACTGCATGACGGCCAGGCATAGGAAGGCCGCCGCCAGAAAGCTCAGGATCAGGAACCAGGGCCGTTTATAAAACTTCTGTTGTACGTTGATACCGATCATGATCGTATTCCCTGCGGTAAGGCCGTGCGCCGGCCTACCTTTTATCCGAAGGGTATATTTGCCAGCCGGCAAAGACATGAAAGAAAGCGTATGCTGGTTACCGATCGCATGCCAGGAGGAATCCAGGCCATCCATCTTGTAGAAATATTCATTTCTTGCCGGATCATACATATCTGAAAATGTATACGTCAGGGAGAAAAAGGGGCTCTCGGGGCCAATCGTTATATCCCTGATCGTTTGAATGCCGAAGATGGAATCCGTTATCGTTCCATTGGCCGTCGTCCTGCCAAAACGCGTCAGCAAGAGGCTGGCCGGTTTATTGAATTTCAATATTTCCGCCGGATCAAATACAACATAACCGTTCAGGCCGCCGAAAACCAACCGTCCGTCCGCCAGCTTTGTAAAAGCCTTACGATTGAACTCGTTCATGTTCAGCCCGTCTTTCGCATAAAAGGTGGATATCTGACCCGTTTGCGGGTTAAGACAGTTAAGCCCTGAATAGGTGCTAACCCATAGGTTATTGTCCTTGTCGGGAAGGATGCCGCAGACCATATTATTGCTCAACCCTTCATCGGTAGTATATTGCTGTACCTGCCCGGTTTCGGTATTATAATGCACCACTCCGCCGCCGGCCGTACTGATCCAAAAACTACTGTCCTTATCGATATGGATGGCATTGATACAAAGCCCTAATGCCGGGTCAGCGTTTTCCCGGGAGACACCCCTGGTAAAGCGATCAATCTTATATAATCCCTTTTCAGTTCCCACCCAGATCCATCGACCTTTTTTTACCACGCACCAGCTGGCCATCCCATGAAAAGGCATATGGCCATCCCTATCCGTGAAGGGGCGCATGCGCTGCCCGGCAATGTTGAAGATAAAGACATTGTACTGGCCACTGAGCCAGAACAGGCTGTCATCCCTGCAAATATCATATTGGGTGATACTTTCCGGACGCATTTGATCGTCTCCTTCGGCCAGGAATATATTGAGGGTGGATGTGCGGGTATCGAAGCGGCCCAGGCCATAACCGGCCAGCCAGAGGGTTGTGCTGCTATCGTACCACATATCGTAGATAAACCCGATATCAAAATGCCCGTTGAGGGGAACAACGATGCGGTTGTCATGAATGGGCAGTGACGATACAGGAAAAGCGCCATATGCCGACAGCTGCCGGATGGAATAATAGCCGTCCGAGGAATCTTTCAGTTGTAGCAATCCATGACTTTCAGTACCCGCATAGAGAACGCCATTGCGGTCGGCGGCTATCTTACGACAGCGGATACCTGCCTGCTCCCGGCCATTGAGCATCCCCCTGATCGGGGTAAAGAGAAAGTTATGATTGGATAACCTGATGATGCCGTTATCTGTCCCGACCCAAAGGGTATTGTTATAGTCTTTATAGATACAGTATACTATCGTGGCATTGCAGCTTTGAAGTAACCCGCTGTAATCGATGGTCTGCCGATGCCGGATATCGTATTTCACCAGGTTAACCTGTGTGGACCCCTCCCAGATATTGCCTTCTGCATCCGCGCAATAACACGTATAGAGATGCAGGTCCGGGATCTTTTGGGCGCTGTTGTTCGTCAGCCAGGTTTTGAACCGGCCCGTCGTCTCGTCATAACGGATGATGCCAAAATAGGAGATACCCCAGTCCTGGTGGAGACTGTCGGAATAAGCTCTGGAACATCCCGGCCAGGACAAGCCCGTGGACCCGATACTGTCATTGCCGTCTTCAGCCGTATACCGGGCAACCTGGGCAGCCGGCTGGTCAAGATAGGAAACCCATAATCGCTGAGCCCCGTTTGGCGTCAACCCTGTAAAAACCTTGGTAGGCCCCAGCAGGGAGCTATCCAGTCGCACCCTCCGGAAACCGTTCTGCAAGGTATACGCCGTGACCTGGGTCGCGGATAAAATCCAGATACTTCCATCTTTCATCTTCTGCAAGGCTTTTACCGGCCCCGAGGAAAGGGCAGCTGAAGACAGGTCCGAGTGGGAAAACAGGCGGATGGTATTGGTAACAGGGTCCAGGATATCCAATCCGTTATCAGTCCCTATCCAGATATTGCCGGCGTCATCCTCGAGGAGAGCGGTAATGACATTACTGCTGAGGGCCGGCTTGCTTAAAATGTTATATTGTATAAAGGCGGCGCCGTCATAGCGGTTTAGCCCTCCGTTGGTGCCGATCCACATGATCCCATCCCTGCCCTGTAGTATGCATTGTACCGAATTATTGCCCAGTCCGTCTTCGCTCGTCAGACGGGTAAAGGGCATCTGCGCGCCGGCGGTTGACGGCAGGTAAATAATGAAAAGGAAGAGGGAAACTGTTATAAAAAGGGGCTGTCTCAGGAAGAAGGGATTTTGGCTGCCCCCAAATATAAACTTTACCCCGCAAAGCTGATTTAGTAGATTTAGCTTAACATTAATCTATCTTTTTCTCTGAGCATCCAACATCTGTTTACAATCGCTTTTAGAAAAGTACTTTCCGTTTACGATTACTGCATATATCTTTTGGGTGTTACTGATATCCAACAAAGGGTTGTCATCCAGGATCAGAAGGTCGGCCAGTTTTCCAGCCGTTACGGTGCCCAAATCATTTTCTCTGTATAAAAATCTTGCCGGATTGATGGTGGCTGTTTGAAGAACCTGTAAATTAGTTAACCCTGCATGATGTAAATTGATTAATTCCTGCTGAAGTCCGAATCCCGGAACGCAGAAAGGGTTATTGACATCCGTTCCTGCCAGGATCAATACATTTTTATCCATCAAAAATTTTGCAGCCACCCCGAAATTTTGCTCAAATTCCATCGGAAATGCCGGGGACTGATGCATCCAGTAATTTACGAATCCGGGCGTCAAATACTCCAGACCCTTAGTCCGCTGTGCCATCAGGCCGCTATTTTCGCTGCGCCCCTGTGCAAGCGTTAAAGTAGGGACAATCGCCACTCTGTTTTTGATCATTTTACTCAATACTGCTGACGGCAGATAAAAATCATTTTCGGAGATGCCTAATGGCTCATTATGAACCATAAACTCCGGGGTTTTAGTGGAATGAACGGTATCCAAATAATGATGTGACCATTTCAATAACGCTGCCTCTTTTCCCGTGAGATAGCGATTGATATTGAAATTGTGTTCAAAACTTCTTTGCCCTGCATTCAACGCTTCTTCGAAACCAATTTCAATAGGTAAATGCCCTTCTAAAGCGATCCCTCTCTTCTTGCATTCATCTGCAATGGCCAGGTAAACGGGTTCCCTGATAAGAGAGTAAATTTTAATAAAATCGTAACCTGCGGTAGCCAGGCTGTCTACATAGTGACGGCCCTGAGCCTCAGTCGAAGCGGCCAGGGAGTGTGCAAAAAAAGGTTTTTCCCCATCAATGATCGGGCTTCCAATAATCATCCGCGGACCTATAAACCTACCCTCATTGATATCATTTTTCAGCTTCAGCATTTCCTCACTACCCCACATGTCTCGTATTCCGGTAACCCCATTGGCGAGGAATAGGGGGATGTATTCGAAACGGTTGGAACTATCATCGCCGGCGTCATGGATATGCATGTCCCAGAGGCCCGGCATTACATATTTATCTGAACAATCATAAACCAGTGCTGTGTGATTTGCAATGGGCTGAGAGGAAATGGATTTGATAATATTTCCTTGGACAAAGACAATTTGGTCCTTTATGATGCTTCCCTTTTCAACATCAATCACATTAATATGATTAAGATAATACTGCCCGGTAACAGGTAAATAAAGAAAGCATATGATGTACAATATAAGATACCTGGCCACTTAATTTCAGTTTTTGAATTAAAGATAATCAATATTTTATGCGCTCCTGACATAAGGTTGTCACTGGCCCGTTGGATCTTTGTCCCATCAAACCAATCAAAAAAAACAGTATGACAACTCAAGAAGTAGCCGCCCGTTATCGCGAACTGATGTCCGAATCGAAATTTATCGAGGTCCAGGATACGCTCTATCATGAAGACGTCGTCTGTCAGGAACCCGAAAAAGCAGCATCGATGGGGTTTCCCGTCTTAACCAATGGCCTGGAAGCAGTCAAAGCCAAAGGAGTCGCGCGCCGGGCCATGATCGAAACCAGGCATAGTTATACCTGCAGCGAACCGATCGTCGCGGGCGAATTTTTCAGTACCCTGCTGAAGCAGGACGTCACATTCAAAGGCCAGCCACGCCTTACACTCGAAGAAATTGGGGTCTTCCACGTCAAGGATGGCAAGGTCGTCAAAGAACAGTTCTTTTATTGAAAACCGACCCAATACTACCTTTTGCCGACGATCCCCGGATACTGACCGGCTAGTCATTTCCCGGAAGGGTGTAGTTGCTTAGTTTCGCCGAAACAAATACTTATCATGAAATTATCACAACTTTCATCGATAGCGGTAGAGGCCCGGGGACTGGTAAAGATCTTTGGTGATCATCATGCTGTAGACGGCGTCGATTTGCATATACCTGCCGGGGGCATTTATGGCGTATTAGGCCCGAACGGTGCAGGGAAAACCACCGCCATCCGGATGCTGGCGACTTTACTAAGACCGGATGGCGGATCGGCAAAGGTTTTTGGTTATGATGTCGTAAAAGACAATCACATTGTCCGTCAGTTGATCGGCTTAACCGGTCAGTATGCTTCTGTCGATGAAAAATTATCCGCCACGGAAAATTTGATCATCTTTTCCATGTTGCTGGGGCTCAACAGTCGTGAGGCCAAACGCAGGGCTAATGAATTGCTTGCAGCGTTCGGCCTTACCGAAGCGGCCAAACGCCCGCTTGCTCAATATTCCGGGGGTATGCGTCGCCGGCTCGACCTGGCAGCCAGCCTGATCGCTCAACCCGCACTCTTGTTTTTAGATGAACCCACTACGGGACTTGATCCGCGTACGCGTAACCAGATGTGGAACACCATACGTCAATTGGTGAACGACGGTTCAACTGTCGTATTGACCACTCAATACCTCGATGAGGCCGACCAGCTTGCGGATAGGATTGCGGTGATCGATCGCGGGAAAGTCATTGCAGAAGGCACTCCGGACCAGCTCAAGGCCAAAATAGGAACGGCATCACTGGAACTGAAGTTGTCTGATGGCGAAAACCTGCTGCAGGCCAAAGGCATCATCCAGCAACTATTACTGGCGGAAGTCCACATTGCAGCCAATAGCACCATTACTGCACCCATGCTGGATGCCGAAATGATAACAGACCTTTTACTTGCCCTGCGTAATGCGCGCATCGGGCTTTTAGCAGTAAGTGTCAAATCGCCCACGCTGGACGAAGTATTTCTTACGCTTACAGGTCAACATACCGAACCAGCAACGACATTTTGATCAGTAAAACATTCATCTCCATTTTATGAACCAAAATCTCAGCAGGTCGATCAGTCTTTCGGTGACCATTCAGCAATCCCTTGTTATGGCGTATCGCGGCCTGCTTAAAGTACGCCGTACTCCTGAACAGCTGATTGACGTTACCCTTCAGCCCATCTTATTCACGCTCATGTTTGGCTATCTTTTCGGCGGGGCCATAGCTGGCAATGTCCATGCCTACCTTCCTATTGTTATACCGGGCATTTTGGCGCAGACCATCCTTACGGGTTCCGTTGCCATTGGCGTCAATCTGCGCGACGACATGGACAAGGGGGTGTTTGACCGTTTTCGTTCGTTGCCTGTCGCACGTATTGCTCCGCTTGCAGGCGCGCTTATCGCCGATGCGATACGCTATGTTATAGTGACAGTACTCACCTTTTGTATGGGTTATATTATGGGATTGCGCCCTCCCGCAGGTTTTATCGGTGTGCTGGAAGCGAGTTGCCTGGTGATATTTTTCGCCTGGTGCACCAGCTGGATCTTTGCTTTCTTTGGAGTGATTGCCAAAACGGCATCCGGTGTACAGGGCATATCTATGATGATACTTTTTCCGCTGACGTTTTTATCCAATGCTTTTGTACCGGTAAATACCCTGCCCAAACCACTGAAATGGTTTGCCGAAGTTAATCCCGTATCGCATCTGGTCAACGCTATCAGGACACTTTTGCAGGAAGGGAGGACCGGCAAGGACTTTTGGCTGAGCCTGATCGGTGCGCTTGTCATTATGATTGTTTTTTCATTCATCACCGTGAAAGCATATACCCGTAAAGCTGCCTGATATTGTGTATCTTGAAGAAAAGAACGGCCCATGGAAGAACAACAAATACGCGAAGCCCTGGATGCGCACTGGCAGGCGTCGGCAGCCGGCGATGTCAATGCAGAACATGATATTTACGATGACAATGCCATCTGTGATTATCCCCAGTCGGGCGAGCGGATTCTGGGGCGAAACAATCTGCAGGCCTTGCGGAGCCATCATCCGGGTAAGCCGTCAGGCTTCAATGTCAGGCGGATTCTCGGAAAAGGCGATCTCTGGATCACGGAATACACCATCACTTACCAGGGTAAACCGGCATATACCGTCAGCATTATGGAGTTCCGCAACGGTAAGGTCGTGCACGAGACGCAGTATTTCGCAGATCCTTTCCAGGCGCCCGCCTGGCGAAGTCAATGGGTTCAGCAGATGGCGTGATGTGCTGGCGCGGCTTTGGGCGTCCATGTGGCTATCGAGCCTGGAGGTAACTGAATTTTAAGCTTCTGCGATATGCCAAAATACGCCGCAGATGTCGACCAAATGAGCTTGTCTTATGCCCCAGGGGTAAACCTTCGGGGCTGTTATTTTCACATTTTCATACTTTTCTTCCAAACCGAGTCCGCTTAACATCGTCCACCAGTCATCAAGGTTTTGGACTTCAAGCGCCATCATAAGATTACCTTTTATCCATTCGTTCGGATACCGTTGAAGGAAGAATTTACATTGATCTTTACTAAACACCGCAAATGATTCGGATGCTGAATCTACTATAAATCCGATTTCTTTATAGAATTGGATAGCCTTTTCGAAATTTTCCCCGGAAGGGATAAAAGTCATTATTTTACAAGCTGTTAGATTAAGAGTTTCCATTTATTGATTTTCATATTTTGAAACCTTAATGTACGTGTTTTTCTTAAAAAGTATATCAATCCATTTTTAACGGAAACCTAACTGCCTGAAGAAGGATTCTTTATAACTTTTGCCGATAGGGATTTCATATTGGGCAATTTCCACCTGTTCTTTGTTGAATGATTGAATAGCATCTACATTTACTACGGAGGAACGATTGATCCGTGCGAATCTGCTGTAGTTGATCTTTTGTAGTATCTGCATCAGAGATAACCGGATAGTAAACTTTTTATCTTTCATAACAACATGAACATAATTGCCATCTGCTTCCAGGTATAATATCTCACTGAGATTTATTTTTACAAACAGGAAATTGCGCTTAACAAAAATATAATTCCCCTGCCGCAGAATAACTTCATTGTCTACAACATCGTGCCCATTCGCCCCCGCAACAGCCGGGACAGGGGGATTTACTTCTGTAACGATATCCTGCTGTCCACAGGCCATGAAATTATGCATTGCCATTTCGATGGCGACACTAATATTACTACTAGTATATGGCTTTATGAGAAAGGCTACCGGGTAGGTCTGTTTAATTCTGCCAATGGTGGCGGCGTCAGCATACGCTATAAGATAAATAACAGGCACCCGCTTTATCTTCATCAATTCAAGAACGGTATCAATACCATCCTTATCACCCGGGATATGGATATTTATTAAAATAATGTCCACATCGTTTTCTTTAAAAAGCCGGACCGCTTCTTCTGCCTGCCCTGCAATGCCAGCTATGGTATGTCCATATTGCTGCAGGCCGACTGACAACCCCTGGGAAAGTATTGAATCGGCCTCTACTACCAGGACTTTGATCAAATACATGGAATAGTATTCAACAAATATGCAATCTTAAATGGGGGCGTCCTATAGTGGGAATTTGAGTTTGGTAAGTATTACCGCTTATATGGGGTTGGATTAATTTCGGGTAATTGTAATTTAATGATGGATCAGCAATTTCCCTGTCCTGCAGTCTGCCCCTTCATATCCCAGTACGAAGTAGAGCCCATTGGCCAGGTTTGCCAGTTTCGTAAGCTGTAATTCATTTGTTCCGCTATGTAGCTGGTACTGCCCGCCGAGCACCAAATGCCCTGTTGCATCAACCAGTTTAATGAACACATTGCTATTGCCGGCAGATAACCACAGGATGGTAGCAGATGCGCTGGCAGGATTAGGGCTGATGGATAATGCAGCGGCGGGAGTTGTTTGTATTTGAACAATTTTGCTGAAGTTTTCACTACCATCGTTATTCTGCGCTTCGACCCGATAACAGATAGTGCTGTTCTTAAGAGCTGATGAATCCCGAAAGCTATAACTGTGGCCATCGGTATTGCCTGGTTCATAATTAATTGTTCCTGCCGGGGAAAAATCTTTAGCGTTATAGCTCCTTTCAACAATGTAGTTCTTTACATTGTCTTCATTAGCAACAGTCCACCCGATCACCACCTCTTTTCCGTCTATCCGGCCGTCTACCGAAAGGAATTGCATGGACAAGATAGTACAATTGATCGGGGGAGTGATGGTTGCACTGGTATTCAATATACCTGACGAGCCCGCTGTTGCACCGTAATTGATGACGGCTAAATTGGTAGCGATTGTACGGCCCGCCGGCCCGCCATTAGCGGAAGATGCTACATTCAGCGCACCATTTGCATATACAACGCCACCACCACCACCGGCACCCGGTCCATGTGCATAATGAGTGCTGCCATAGGCGCCGTCATTAATGCCACCATCGCCACCATTGGCAAATACCGTCACGTTGGATTTTCCGCTGCCTGCACTGAGCAATACAGATCCTCCCGCTCCACCGCCTCGCCAGGGCAACGGCAGTTACTTGTGGGCTTCCGGTAGGTACCGTATAGGTGTCTGCATTCACAGGATTTCCCAACGTACAATCCGGGACGCAACAAAAGGATTGCTTAAATACGACAGGCGAAAATCGAGGGAGAGCGAATCCATACGGGTATCCTCCATTCGTACATTCCATAATCCATTCGGCAGACGTACCACCTTCACCAAGCGTAAAACCCATCGGGGTTGGCAACATGATGCTATAAGCTGCTTCCGGTTCTGAATCATTGGCGAAATTAACGATGCCGTAGGTCACACCGGTAGAACTCGTCACATAATGTACACTGCAAAATATCTGATCCCCCGGTTTTACGGCCATATTCTTAATATTCACCTGACCATAGTCGGTAGGATCATCGCTTTATTCTGGCGCAACCCATTCGTACCAGGCAACATACAAAGGATTGCCGTTTTCATCAACGCTTTGTTGCTCGAGATCTTCCGGCAGCGACTCCCTGGTAAATACCCCTGGTAGATTCGTTGGAATCAGCTTAAAAGGAAAGCTGTTTTCAAATTCCGTCTTTTTGTTTTCCATGAGTATTGTTTGTACGACCTATCATTTCAATTTTGATAAAATAAGCACTATCGGCCCGATAAACGCCAGAAATCCCATTAACGAAAATCTCCTCAGCGCCGCATCTTTGCTATTCCAGAAATGAAAGACCGCCAGGGCGCCAAGAGAAGAAAAGTAAGGGTTAACAAAACCAAGTATACCCAGGATACCCAGAAGAGAAAGGTAATCATACCATTTAAAGCTTATGTTTTCCATAAAAACCGTGTTTAAATTTTTGAATCCCCGATAAAAGGAAATTTTGAAAAATTTTATATTCGTCATCCCTGAGAAGAAACATTTCCAGCCCGATCATGACACAGGAAAAAGTGAATAGCCCCATCGTAATGGCGATCATAAGGTGCATAACCACCCCTACCCCAATCCAAAGCAACCTGACCCGTGAAAAAATAGCGATTGGGAAGTACAGTTGAAAAAACACCGTCCCGTAACACATGACCGTTGTCAGCAATGGAATTTTAAAAAAATCCCTGGTACCCGGATTAGAAAACCACTCGACCTGGCTGATATAATACAATGCAACCCCATGGATCCACTTGTCACCATTCGCCTTCATCAAACCGGCAACTGTATACAAAATGATTAATTGCAACGTAATAGTGACAACGGCCAGATTGTGAACCCAGTTCTTCGCCCAATGATGCGTGCTTTTGACGCCCGAAGTGGTGAACAACAAAAAGAAAAGAACTATCCTGGTAATATTGTCTCCCCCGTCCCCCAGGATCGGGAATCTTTGTTCAAGCGACCAGAAACACAGCAAAAGCAATACATTTGACAGAAGGACGGCTTTATTCATGATGAAACCTACGGCCCCCGTAAAAAGAGCGGTAAGGATAACATAGATCCCAACCGGTGAGGTATATATCCTGTCCAGCAATCCCCCCAGATATTGGCCGAAGATAAATGTATTCGTTCCTTGTCCCATTCCGACGGGCCCCCAAAAATATTCCGCATACCGGCCTTCTGTACCTATTCTGAATAGGATCATGATCCCGATGGCAGCACGAAGAACGCGTAATCCGATCAGGTGATGCGGGCCGCCTTCGAGCCAACTGAATATTTTACTTTTTGTAGGCAAAAAAACTTGCTTTTTGAATGTCGGTTTTTTCCCGGAAAATCCCGATGATGTGAAAATTGGAAATTTGCTTCTTATGCAGATACCGCTCGGACCATTCGGTAGCTTTCACTTCTTTATAACCCAAAACGAAATAGGGTTTGGAAATAGGATCGAATAGCTGATTATCAATGGAGGATCCCAATCTTTGCAAGTATTCCACTGCCGCTTTTTGGTCATCCTTCCATCTTATATCGTACATTTTACAGCTGAGCGTATCCCCGTTGTCACAAGCCCTTTTCAGAAGTGGCAATACCGGATCGTTACCCAGGTAAAGCCGTAACGCTCCGTTTTGAACCCTGCCGATGCGTTCATATCCGCTGAATCTGTTTTGCTGGTAGTTCCTCAGGAGAGGAGTGGTTATATCCACCCATTCCAAACTATCGATGGCGGTCACGGAACTATCTTTAGAGGGTGCAATAAATAAACTCAGATTGGCAGACGCCGGATTGGGTGCAAACAGGCTCCAGTTCTGTTGGAAATAGGTCCCTACTGTTGAAGCTATCAACGGCTGCAAGCCAATTTTCATAGGGCTTAATGGAAGGGTATACGTGATCGATAGAAAAAAATAGACAAAGACCAGTACTATCGATATCCACTGAAAAGATGCTTTTAAAATTCTACGGCCTGTTTTGATTATTCTACGGCCTATTTTGATTATTTTCATTGCAGTAGGATGAGTCTATTCCCGGGAATCAAGTGCACTCTCAGACACGTAGTAGGTATCTGCCAGGATAACCGATCCGAAGGCATAATGCCAGGCATAGGTGACTGCGCCTGCTGCCGCGCCCCCTGCTAATCCGGCAACCCCTCCGGCTGCGGCCCCGGGACCTGCACCAACTCCTCCGGCAAAAGAACCCGCTACAGCACCAGCTACAGCGCCGCTGACAGCGCCTGCCGCAGCCCCTGTTCCAACAGAACTACCAAAATCTCCCCAGGTCCAACCGCCATCATCGCCACCATCATCATCATCAAATATTGTCGGGCTGAGAACGCTGGCTGCATCGCCGGCATGATTTACTTTATGCCCTGGGATCCTGAATCCCTTCCCGATTTCCTTCCTGATATTCTTTAAGGGCCTTGCTACCTGCACAACAATTGGCTTTGTTGAAAAGGCAAGTATCGATATAAGGATAACGATGAAAGAAACAGTGACCAACGGGCCAAGAGGGAGTTTTTCCATTTCATGCAAGATTAAGTGGTAGCAAAAATTATTTTCAACACTATGATACGAATCTACTACGCCGAACAAGAAAAGTCAATACCACTTTGTGGTAAAAAAAGATGCTCGGGCCGCAACAGACTCTCCATGCGTACATTCCATTCTGTAAGTTACAACACATCCAAAAGGTTCCTTACAGTGAAAACACCCATGTCATTAAGTTAAGGCCAGAATGGGTGATTTAACGGGTCGAACGTAGTTGAAAAAGAAGCCCTTAGTAAAAGGGGCTCTCGCTAATCAAAAAAACCGTCAAGTAGCAACCCGTGAAAACACTAATGTCGTTGGCTTTGGAACATTAGGGTTTTGAAGGACGGAAGTATCATTGTTTTTTTTAATTATTCTGATGAACTGTTATGCCGGTCCGCTGGCAAAAAGACCGAAGCTGCGCTAGTCCAAAATCACTAAGTCCACCTTTCCTAGCAAGTTTAAATTCCGGAAAGGAGGAAATTCGGCCGCACTCAAAGCATATTTCATAATATCCGGTGATTTCGTCCTTGGAATTATAAAAAACGAAGCAATTTCTGGGAAAATAGCAACTAGCGCCGCCGCGGGCATAAGTGTTTGCGGTGTTAATTATGCAGAGCAGCTTTTGCGTTTCCGATTTCGTCAGGATTGTCTTTGGATGGGGGTCGTCTTTGCGCAAATACTGACTGTATTCTGGCATCACTCGCAAAAGCTGTCCTTTAAGGGCGGAGTCAAACTCGTAATCGTGTATGTCTAAAAAGGAATAACTAATCACCTTGGCCGCTCCCGAAGGCAGAAACAACGCCTTTTTTTCCTTATCCAAATGCATTTTTTGGGATTCAGCCGCTACGGTGTCGGGCCTTGCAGATGGTCGGGACTCGCTTGTTGTAGTCTTTCTATCGTTTTTGCACGCGACTGAGGCCAATGTTAAGAACAGCGTAAGAAATAAGTTATTACGTTTGGTGCTCATATTCCCTTAACGTAAAACAGGGACATCCGATTGCATGTAACCGTTTTATCCCTCTAACAACCAATTTGATTGTTTTGTGCTTTCACCCACGTCTGTTTGTATAGAGGTATTTGTGTCTCTATTTTTTTGGGCTATTGGGATGCTCATTTTTGTCTTTCAAAAGGCACGGAAATGGTGAAGAGGGAATGGGTATATCTGGCTGTGGCGGGGATGGCGGTATTGCCGATAGGAGCGTGGGCGCAGGATGCGCCGGTGACGGGCCTGTCGACGGGGATTGGCGGGTTGCAGGCGACCTTAGAGAATGTTTACAACACGATGATGGGGCATTGTGGGGAACTGATGGGTATCGGTCAGGCGCTGGCGGGGTTTGGGGCGTTGCTGTATTGTTCGTTCCGCATCTTCGGGCACCTGGCGAGGGCGGAGGCGGTGGACGTATATCCTTTGCTGCGGCCGTTCGGGCTGGGGCTGCTGATCTTTTTTTACCCGGCCTTTCTGGGGGCGCTGAATTCTTTGTTACAGCCGACGGTAGCGGGGACGGCGGCGCTGGTGGATGACGCGAATGCAGCGATTACGGTGCTGTTGCAGGAAAAGGAGGCGGCATTGGAGCAGTCGACGGACTGGCAGATGTATGTGGGGCCGGATGGCGGCGGCAGCCTGGAAAAGTGGGAGCAGTATAGCGGTGGTGCGGAGACGGGGGCGTTCTCGGGGTTGACGAATGCGGTGAAGTTCGAGATGGCAAAGATGAGCTATAATTTCCGCAATGGCGTGAGGGCGGCGCTGTCGGAGGTTTTGCAAATTGTGTATGAGGCGGCGGCGTTGTGCATCAATACGCTGCGCACGTTCGAACTTTTGCTGATGGCGATACTGGGACCGCTGGTGATGGGGTTGTCTGTATATGATCCGTGGCGCACGGCGCTGTCGGCCTGGCTGGGGCGCTACGTGACGGTATTTATGTGGCTGCCGGTGGCGAATATTTTCGGGTCGTTGTGCGGGCAGATCCAGGCGGAGATGATCAAGGTGGACATTGAGCAGATTCAGTCGACGGGCAGTACTGCCTTTAATCAGACGGATGCGGCGTATATGATCTTCCTGATCATTGCGATCATCGGGTATTTCTGCGTACCGGCTATAACGGGCCGGATCATTCATTTAATTTCGTCGGGCAGCGAACCGCTGACGGGCAAAGTCACGGAAAAAGCGAAGGGGCTGGTATCCGCCGGGGCTAATGCGGCTGCGTCGATGAAATAGTATTTATCAAAGTGAGGGGTATGTTTCCGAGAATGAGAAATTTGGAGGGGTCGTTCCAGTCAATCAGGGCGGTCTGTTTTGCGGTCGTAGTGGGAGCGTTTGCGCTTTGCGGCTATGTTTTTTTCTCTGCCACGCGTGCGGTGAGCCATGCCGGCGACCGTATCTATATCCTGGCAGGTAATAAGGTGCTGGAGGCGATGGCGGGGGACCGGAAAGAAAACATCCCGGTGGAGGCGCGGGACCATATCCGCAATTTCCATGTACTTTTTTTCACGCTGGACCCGGACGAGAAAGTGATTACGGATAACCTGGGCCGGGCGCTGTACCTGGCGGATGGTTCTGCGAGGCGGCTATATGAGGACCTGAAAGAGAAAGGGTATTATTCGGGGGTGATCAGCGGCAACGTGAGCCAGCGGCTGACGGTGGACAGTGTGCAGCTGGACCTGTCGAGGTATCCGTATTATTTCCGGTGTTATGGGCAGGAGACGATTATCCGGCCAAGTACGGTTGTCACGCGCGACCTGGTGACGGAAGGCTATTTGCGGGAGGTCTCAAGATCGGATAATAACCCGCATGGATTTTTGACGGAGCGTTGGAGCATTTTGGAGAACAGGGATATAAAGATCGAGCAACGTTGAATTAAACAGACAAATATGAAAGCAACAAGACAAAAGGACGGATGGCGATGGGCGGAAATCCGCCGGAGGATCATGGACGGGTTGATGATACGCGGGGTGAGGGGGTGGCTGCTGTTGTTGGCGGTGATCCTGATCGGCGTGCTGTTACTGATAAGGCAGGGTGAGTGGGGATGGAACTCGCGGTACAAGGTGTCGTCGGGTTTGCAGATAAGGAAGCTGATGATGCGGTATGAGAGGGAGGAGCGGCTGATCCATCAACCTTTTCAGCTGACGTGGGATAGCCTGATGGCGAACCGGGTGGTCAGGGAAAGCTGGGATAGCCTGCTGCGGCTGCGGCCGGGGCTGGCGGATACGGTGGCGCAGATCCGGCGGATGGATTCTGCGATATGGATGCAATAATTTTTAAATGGGGAAGTATGGGAAAGGCGAGAGGTAAAAACGAAGAATCGTACCGGCGGAGACGGAAGGCCTACCTGGTGCTGCCGCTGCCGCTGGTGTTGTTGATGACGATATTCTTTTATGCGTTGGGGGGAGGTAGGGGGGATAGCGGCAACGGGAATGTAACGGGGGCGAAAGGTTTGAATATGACGCTGCCGCATCCAAAGCCAGACAAGACGAAAAAGGCGCTGAGCAAGATGGGGCTGTATCAGCAGTCGGAGGAAGATTCGGTGAGGATGAGGGCGAGCCGGAAGCTGGACCCTTATTATGATACGGCGGCGTGGCGGGTAGCGGCGCAGAGTCGTGCGCCAGGCTGGGCACGGATGAGCATGGAGGCTCCGGATGCGCAGGCGGGGGAGATGCTAACCGATCTTGACAGGCTGAAAGAAAGACTGAGACGGCAGGAACAGGATGCGGCGGCAAGGCCGCTGGCTGCGGGACCACTTACTGCGAGGCCTTATGCTCCTGCTGAATTTCCGGTGGGCCAGGGGCAGTCTCCGTGGCGCATGGGGGCTGTGCCGCCGACTTTTCGAGTGGACCAGGGCGACCCGGATATCGACAAACTGAATGGGCTGATGGATAAGGTGCTGAAGGTGCGGTATCCGGGGTTGGTGCACGATACGACACCGGCTGCGGTGGAGCGGGTGGCAGAGACGTTATCGGTACCGGCACGGGCAGAAGCGGTGACGACGCTGGCGGGTGAGGACGCAGGGGAAGATGCGACGGGTTTTATCGACCTGGATGACGGCGGCCGGGCGGACCCGGTTGCGGTTGAGCTGATCGCTGCGGTGGTGGATGGGGCGCAGACGCTGGTATCGGGGGAAGCGGTGGAATTGCGGCTGGCGCAGGAGTCGGTGATCAACGGGGTTCGCATTCCGCTGGGTACGTTGATGACGGGCAAGGCTTCGTTATCGGGGGAGCGGTTAATGATTATGGTCAGCTCTATTCGCGTTGGTAACGGGGTAGTACCGGTATCGCTGGAGGTGATCGATATGGACGGGGTCGCGGGTATCCGGGAACAGGGGTCGATCAACCGGGATGTGTCGAAGGAGTCGGCGGATGAGGCGATCGGTTCGCTGGGAGTGACGTCGCTGGATCCCAGCCTGGGCGGTCAGGCAGCGGCGGCGGGTTTGCAGGCGGCGAAGACGTTGCTCAGCCGGAAGGTGCGATTGGTTCGGGTGAGTCTGCCTGCGGGGTATCGGGTATTGTTGAGGAATACAAAAAGTGTGAATCATTAAATTTCCAGGCTATGAGAAAGATTGCGACGGTGGTTGTTTCGCTGTTGGTGGGTGTGCTGGTGCAGGCGCAGGTGGTTTCGCCGGGGTATCATTTGGAAGGGACGGTCGGGTTGTCGGTTCCGGTGTCGGGGTTGAAGATGACGAACCTGGTGTTTCCGGTGGCGGTGTGGCCTGCCGTGAAAGTGAGTAGAGATGTGCTGATGCAGCGGCCAAAAGGGATTGAAAATGTGATCGAACTGAAGGCGATGCGGCGGAATTTTCCGGAGACGAATATTTCGGTGTATGGGCGGGATGGACGGTTGTATTCTTTTGTGCTGCATTATGTGGAGGATACGGCGGTGTTGAATTTCCGGGTGGTCGTTGATGGGGCTTCTATTTTGCCGGCAGGTGTGTCGGCTGGGCTGGGGGCTGTAGGCGGGGTCGTTGCGCGTTCGGATCGCGCGGTCATCTTTACCGGGTTGCCGGTGGATGGGGTGACGCTGGACAGCGACGCGGTGATGCTGGCCAGGCGAAGGGGTTTAATAGGACGGTCTGTAGTGGTGTCGGGTTTGCGGCTTTGGTTGAAGGGTGTATATCTGCGGGATAGTTTGCTCTGGATTTGTCTTGGGATGTATAATCGGACACCCATTGGATTTGCCCCGGCATACCTGCGGGTCTATGTGGAGGATAAGAAGCGGATCAAACGAACGGCTTCGCAGCAGGTGACGGTGGTGCCGGTCTATCCTCCCCGGTTGGCGGCGGTGCGGGGTAATAGTGGCGCGTCGCTGGCGCTGGGGCTGACGCCATTTGTGCCGGCCAGGGGAAAGAGGCTGGTGGTGGAGATGGCGGATAGCAGCGGGGGTCGGGTGTTGGTGCTAAGGGTGAAAGGGAAAAAGGTGTTGGTGGCGAAGGTGGTGGAGAGATAGAATAGTGGTGTGTTGATAGAATAATGGTGGGTTATGGACAGTGAGGTGCTGATGATCAGCTTTAGCGGGGGTAGGACGTCGGCATATATGACGGAAAAGTTGTTAGGGCAGTCATTGGATGCGCGGGTGATTGTTTGTTTTGCCAACACGGGGAAGGAAGAACCCGAAACCCTGGACTTTGTGAACGCTTGTGACCGGCATTGGGGCGGCTTGGTTCGGTGGCTGGAATATGATCCGGTGGAGCGGTACCGAGAGATGACCTTTGAGACGGCGAGTCGAAAAGGAGAGCCGTATGCGGCGCTGATTGACAAGCGCGGATATCTTCCGAATGTGGTATCGCGTTTCTGTACGCAGGATTTGAAGATAAGGGTGATCAAGCGGTTCATGATGGCATTGGGGCATAAGCATTGGCGAAGCGCGATCGGTATTCGGTATGACGAACCGGCGCGGTGGTCGAGGGTACGGGGCATCGCGGATAAGGAGCGCTGGGAGGCTTGGTTGCCGCTGGTGGATTGGAAGATAACGAAGCCGATGGTGTTGGAGTATTGGCGGGGGATGCCGTTTGATTTGCAGTTACAGCATTACCAGGGGAATTGCGATTTGTGTTTCCTGAAGGGTCGAAATAAAATGAAACGTATCCTGGCGGAACATCCGGAAAAAGGGGAATGGTGGAAGGAGCAGGAAAAGAAAGTGGGTGGCACGTTCAGGAAAGGGTTGTCGGTGGAATGGTTTCAGGAATTGATGCGGATGCAGCCGGAATTGTTTGACTATGAGGAGCCGGATATGGAATGTTTTTGCAATGCCGATTGAGGGTGTGGCCCTTTTAAAAACGCAGTGAAATGGAAATAGTGCTGAAAAATATATACGTGGGCGAGCGGCTGAGCCGCGAGACGACGGCGTTTCAGGCTTCGCTGTACGTGAATGGCGTGAAGGTGGCTGTGGTGAGCAATGACGGGCAGGGGGGATGTGTGCAGTATCACCCTACGGGGGACAAAGGCATTCTATTGATCAGGGAAGCGGAGGTATGGTGCCAGAAATTGCCGCCGGTCGTATTTGAGGATACGCTGATTAATGATAGGCCGGTAACCATCCCGATGGACCTGGAAATATACATCGATGACCTCGTTACGGCATGGCTGAAGCAAAAGGACCTGGAGCGCTTCCGGTTTAAGATGAAAAAGGCGATGCGGTCGGCTATCCTGTTTGGGGTGCCGGATAAGAGCTATAGGGAAATGAGATATCGGATGCCCATCGAGGATATGATCCGGTATGGTCTGGGAGTGGAGCGGTTACGGCTGGATATTCATAAGCAGGTGATCCCAATGCTGGGAGCGGGGGAAAAGATTTTGAATACGAATATCCCGGCGGCGGTGATGGCTAAGCTGGGGGTGGATAAGGCGTTGCTGGTGGGGTAGAAGGAGAATGGGATGTAGGGGATGTTTGGAATTTTTGAGAAGGCGGGGCTTCGGTCGTGGGGTGACGCATAATATGGATGGGGTTGATGCGGCACAGGAGTCTTTTTTCGGGTATTGGCGGGTTTGATCTGGCGGCGACTTGGATGGGATGGGAGAATGTGTTCAATTGTGAACGGGACCGGTTTTGCAGAAGGGTGCTGAAGCATTACTGGCCGGAAACGAAGAGTTATGAAGACGTCAGGGAATTCAAAGGGTCTGAGTTCGCAGGAAAGATTGATGTTCTTTCAGGAGGATTCCCCTGCCAGCCTTTCAGCGTCGCCGGGAAGCGACAGGGCACGGCGGACGACAGATATCTCTGGCCGCAGATGCTTAGAATCGTTGGCGAGATTCGACCTCGTTGGGTCGTGGGTGAAAATGTTTTCGGGCTTCTTAATTGGAACCGGGGAATGGTATTCCGACAGGTGCTCATTGACCTGGAAGCTACGGGGTACGAGGTTTGGCCGTATGTATTGCCAGCTGCGGGTGTCGGAGCGCCGCACCGCAGAGATAGGATATGGTTTGTTGCCTACGCCGGACGCCAGCCTGGCTACGGGAGGGAAGGTACAGAAGCCGGACGTGTCGATAACGGGGAAGGCTCCGAATGGCGAAAAGCGGCAAATGTCGCTGGCGGATTATGCACGAAGGGGACTGTTGCCGACGCCGACGGCAGCGAACGCTAGTCAGGGTTTGGAATCGAAGGACGGCAGGGGGAATCCGCTGCTGCCGATGGCGGCGAGGATGATGTTGCCGACGCCGACCGCAACGAGCGACGCGAAAGGAGGCAGCACGCGGTCGGATCCGAAAATGCAAAACTCGACATTGGCGCACGCGGTGCATGGGATCATCGGAACCCCTGGAAAGAGTTCCCAACTGAATCCCCGGTTTGTAGGCGAGATGATGGGGTATCCGCCGGATTGGACGGCATTACCTTTTCAAGCTGGCGAAGGGAAAGTGTAAAGGCGTATGGAAACGCGATTGTGCCGCAGGTGGCGCTGCAAATTTTTCGGGCGATTGAACGAATGGAGACTGTGAATAGTAAACAATGAAAGCGCAGGACGACATAGTGAGGTTTATGGAGCGGGCGCGGGGAGACCCGCGGATAGGACCGCTGCATATCAGTTTGTACCTGGCGATCTTTTATTACTCGATGCGTCAGGACAGCGAGGGTCCCGTGATGTGCTCGGCAAAGGATCTGGTGGCGCTGGCGAAGATTACGGGGGGAACGCCGTATTACCGGCGGATGAAGCAACTGCATCGGTATGGGTATATCGTGTATGAGCCGTCTTATAATCCGGCGGTGAAAAGTAGGGTGTCATTGGTGTGGGATGGTGGTAAAGCATAGGGTATGGAATGGAACAGGGTGTATGTCTCGGATGCGCTGGAGGGAGTAAGCCGGCTGCCTGGGCAGTCGGTGCAAAGTTGCGTGACAAGTCCGCCGTATTTCCGGCAACGGGATTATGGAGTGGCGGGGCAGTGGGGACAGGAGAACAGCCCGGAGCAATACGTGGAGCATTTGGTGCTATTGTTTCGGGAAGTGCGGCGGATACTGGTGGATATGGGGACGGTTTGGGTGGTGTTGGGGGATTCGTATGCTTCTAAAAGTCGGGGTGGGCGGATTGAGAAGCGGCACGGTATGGCAATCTATGGTCCACCGGTGGGGTTGTATGATGGGATTAAGAGGAAGGATTTGTTGGGCATCCCTTGGATGGTGGCATTTGCATTGCGCGCGGACGGATGGTATCTGCGGCAGGACATTATTTGGTCGAAAGTGAATCCGATGCCGGAAAGTGTGCGGGACCGGTGTACGCGGAGCCATGAGTATATATTTATGCTATCCAAGAGTCCGAAGTATTTCTATAATCACCTGGGGATAGCGACGCCGCTGTCAAAGAGTGCTTTGAAACGGATGAACCAGCGCCTGGAAAATCAGCAAAGGTCGAATAGGGCCTGGGGAAAGAAGAATGGACCAATGAAGGCGGCTTTTACGGCGTTTAAGCAGAATGGTCACGGTAGGCGCCATGATGGATTTAACGCCAGGTGGGAAGATTCGGTTGTAAAGGTGGCCAATCGGAAAAGCGTGTGGCCGATTGCTACGGCCATGTCGAAGGAGGATCATTTTGCGAGCTTTCCGGGCGAGATTCCGTCGCTGTGCATTAAAGCGGCTACGCGGGAAGGAGATATCGTGCTGGACCCGTTTGCGGGGACGGGTACGACCTTGCTACAGGCGTCGAGGCTGGGCAGGAGGTATATGGGCTTCGATCTGAATGCGAAATACGTGGGTATCGCGCAGCGACGATTGAGGGAGCTGGAGGGGTTGTTTTATAGGGGATGAATGGGTAAGGCGGCCAGATGGATCACTATAGGTTACCCAGGCCGCGTTTGTAAGGCTTTGATCCTGGCATCTATTTCTTTTAGTAGAGCGGATGCCTTTTCCATTTGGTCCTTATTCCTTATGAGGTTAGGAGTCAATTGATTGATCTTTGTGCGGAGGCTTTCTATTTTCTTCTCGTGGTCTCGTATAAGCGACTGCTTTCCATCCGGATAAGACGCTTTTATTTTCGCAAGCTCTGTGCTGTCCTCGGTCAATTTTGCCGAGCATGAATCGACTACCGCCTGGAGACGGTTCACGGAAGCCTGTGAAAGAGTAAGTTCCTGTAGCAAGCCGGGTCGGACGGAATTCAATTCATTCAGTTCTTTGGTCGTATCGGCGGCAGTTTGCTGGGAAAAGCAAAGAAATGGACCGAGGAACAATACACAGGGAAGTAGAAATAATTTCATGACAATTGTTTTTTTCCCGGCCGATATGGCGCGGGGAATGTTCTTGGCTAACGCCGTTTAAATATTTCTATTGTGGATTTTCCGATGATCTGTATCGGGTTTCGTTGAATCTAAGGCAGTCTCCCGGACGGGAGCGGAACGGACGGCCGGGAGCGCCCGCCACCCCGCCATGCGGGTGATTGTGCTGGACGGAGGGAGAGGATAGTGGAGAGTTACGGCTTCATCTTTTTTGTGGATTACCAACGGCGAATTTCGGTTGGGCTATATGCTGTTGCCGATCGCCGGCGGTTGCTTGCACCGTGTTGAATGGTTTTTGTATTGTGGCAGCTTCGGGCTGGGAGGAAGGGACGACGGGCCGGAGCGTTCGCCACCCCGCCATGTGGCCGGCCGTGCTGGACGGTGGCAGGGGATAATGGAGTTACGGCTTCTTTTTTTCCTTGCGGGTTACCAACGGCGAACTACAGTTGGGCTATATGCTGTTGCTGATCGCCGGCGGTTGCTTGCACCGTGCTGAATGGTTTTTGTATTGTGGCAGCTTTGGGCCGGGAGGAAGGGACGACCGGACGGGCCGGAGCGTCCGCCACCCCGCCATGTGGCCGGCCGTGCTGCCCGGAGGCAGGCCGGACGAAGGAGGCCGCCGGGCAGCTACCCGCTGGTTCGACCTCGATTGTAAGGCCGGAGCCGATCCGCCTCGTCTGAGCGGGAATGGAGTGACCAGGATGACCGGAGTGAGCGAAGCGAACGAGGGAATGGGGAACGGAATGGAGCGAAGGCTGGCGGGAGCGGAGGCCAAATCAAATATGAAAGCGGCCGGCCACCGGCAGGTGGCGGACAAAATGAGGCAGCGGGTGGATTGGGAGATGATGCGGCGAAGCGCACTGCGACGGGGAAGGAGCGCAGCGACTGACCAGGAGCAGCGCATGATCGGACAGGACACAGGAGCTGCCCGAACGGAGGCGCCCGAAGCGAAAGAACTGTGCCAGATTAGCGAACCGGATTTATAACCCCGCAGCGCAGCGAGGAGTTGTGAATCCGGCGAACACGGTGTTCGTGTAAAGCGAAGCGGACGAACACGGTGTTCGGCTTGGCGCAGTTCTTGCCGAGGGCGCCGGAGGGAGACCTTTCTTCCTGCGTTGGGGCTTAAGGTCGTACGCTACCCGATTGACCCTGGATGCGATGATCAAATAGTCGTAAAATCGTCAATGCTGTATTCTATATTCCTGCAAAGTTTTACTACATCTACAGCATATCCAACCAAATCGGATGCGCTAATTATTTGTGTAAACCCTTTGCCATGTGCATAATCGCCTCGATATTCCGATAACTTCTGTAGTGAGTTTAATTCAACAGAATTTGGAATGTCGATTCCGACAGGAATTAGCAAACGGAGCAGGTATTTTAGCGAAGCGCCATTGTTGGAGTCTATATGATTATCGAAAAACCTTTTAGTCTCTTTCAAAAGTTCTTTTGTATACGAATCGGTTTTCTTTGTCAATTCACTCAAGTCATTCAAGCTTGGCAGTTGGCCCGATTTGTATATTTCCGTTACTCTTTCAAGTTTTGATTTATAACTTTTAAATGCTTCAGATTGTGACGATGAAAATATACTAAAGTTTGAAGCTAAAACCAACGTTTCTATCAGTTGTATAATAGCAGAATTGGTTTTTAAAAGCTCTGCTGCGTCTAAAGGTACCCTTGTTAATATGTTTTTTGACTTGTATTTCATATAGGCATTGTGTAACGTTTCTCGACACAAGGACTCAATGAATTCTTCTATCGCTGCGTGAGCGAGAACGCAAAATGCCTTGACGCTGATTTCTTCTTCTTGGGAAGGCTTCAGCGACTTGGATTTGACGTGCTTTGATAGCAATATCTTGTACAAGTCGTATAAGTAATTCTTCAATATTGAAGATCCGTTCATTATTCTGGAATATCTATTGTTGGAAAGGATTTGCCGAAGGCCGAATTGACGGCCTCTCTGAATCGTTCAAATCTTGTGAAAAAGTTCTTTTTTGTATTGCTTGCAGATGTAATTGCTCTTCGAAATTCTGAATCAACATTTGATAATGCCTGGAAAGACTCAATAAACTTGCTATTGGCTTGTTGACTAAGATCTTCTTGATTCAATTGCGAGAAGAAAAATATTTGTACATCGAACAAGTTTTTAATAAACCGATTTTCACCACTATATTTTCCAACATTATCGACACCGATGATTGATGTTAGTAAATTGATCCCTTTGTCAAATTCAGTAAACAAGCTTTTTACTGAATCTCTAACATTTACCCAGTTCTTATTAAGTAATACGAGAGTGTCATCAAGATATTTTTTTAAATTCCCTCTGTACTCGTCTAGCCTCATCCGATTCGACATATATTTTAAAACAATTTCCGCATCAATGAATCGTTTGTCTGGCTGGCTTATTCCTAGTACCCTGTGCAACGGCCCGATAACATTTGTGCATTCAATTAAATATTCCGAGAAGCCGCCTTTTCGCAGCGACTGACGTAATTCTTGAAGGCTAAGAGGGACTGCGCCTGAATTTAGGCGGTAGAATATTTCGTAAAGAATGTCATCGGACGTTTGATTGAATACAACTGTGCATCGGATGTCTGCATTTTGAAAAGCCCTGTAGACGTCCTTATTGAGTTCTTGGGTCAGAAGTTCGATTGTCAAATTGTTAAGGCTTGGTTTGAGTTTTAGATCTCGTAGGACAGGCTTATCCCAATATTGGAATGTAGGATTGTCAATAAAACCTGCAATGGTTAATAGCCTCTGTTTGCCATCCAGAACGACAAATTTATTCTTTTCAACGTGGCTTTCAGCCAGCACAACTTCAGGAACAGGTAATTTCAATATTAAGGATTCAATTAATCGGCTTCTTTTATCGTCGGTCCACGCGTTTCGCCTTTGGAATCTCGGATTAAGATCGATATTCCCCTGTATTATTTGGTTATAGATGGTATCGACGGTCCAATCTCTTGAATAGGTCTTGATATTTTCTGAAAGTATTAAGGCGATATCATCTATGATCTCCTGATTTGAGTCCAATACAAGGTCATCTAAATTTGGTAACTCTGTCATCGTGCATTCTTTTATTACAGATGGATTTATTCCGAATCGGGCCGGGCGATAGGCGTAATAAAACCGTCAGGTAGGTACCGGGAGATATTGGTTTCGAGTCTTACGTCGCTAAATTACAATAATAGGCCCCCCTTTCTGACCGTGAAAACACCCTTTTTTCCCGAAAAATAAAACCTTTTGCTAAATCTAAGTCAAAATTGCGGAATCGGAAATAGTCAAGGATTTTAAAAACTGGAGAACTCGACGAACCTTAAATTTATAGTATGGCACAAAATCAGGATTTGAAAAAGATGCTTACCATTGTTTGTGATACTAATTTTTACCGGCAACTTACCAGGGATTTGGCGGGGAATAACATGAGCCCGGATGAGGTAAAGTCTCTAATGCAGAGTATAAAACAAAAAGAGCGCGCAGCCGGCATTTGGGTTGGATTGTCGCACGTTGTATGGTTTGAATTGTTTGCTATGTTGGCGGTACCTCATGTCGATCTAAACGTAAATTGTGTAAATGCTCTTATAGCAAGCCTTCTTCATTCGCAGAATGAGGTGAATAGTCCGGAGTGTACTTTTTTGCCAGGATATGAAGCGCTACTGGTTGGGGAGATCTTCGGGCACTACGATCTTTCGGAGGATCTGGGACATTATAATCAATTTTGTCTTGTAGCCAAAGAATTCCATGATTTCCCTATCGAGGCTACTGCTATAAAGTTTGCAGAGTTCTTGAAGAGCATTGCGTCTTATGTTCAGAGCAGGGAGCAAAGTTTTATTGATACGTACAATAAATTCTTGTACCAAAGGTTTTCTAACGAAATGACAGACTTACAGGCGCTGGCGACTGTTGACGCAAAGATGAAGTTTTTGAACAAACTTCTGGATGGCCCCGAGTTGAAGGCTGCATTCTACAAGGTAATGGCCGTATTAGCTTATAATGTCTCAGACAAAAAAAAGATAGAAATGTTGATGAATGTACACCAATTATCCGGGAGCGATTTCCTGTGCCCATTTACCTCATCATTGATATGCTTCGGCGTCGTTTTGACAATGATGTGGTGAATATTTCTAAAAAAGTAAACTGGGTGTGGGATTTTGAGCTGTTATTTTATATTTCTCCTTTGGAAGAACGGATTTTGGTAACTCGGGACGGAGACATGATCAGGGCGGCTGAACGCGCTGGGCTTAAAAATACGATTTGGACCTTGGAAGAATATAAGGAGATGATAAAAATTTAGGTAAATTATTTGTGCGATAAGTTGAAGGGGTCGCTCAAAATGAAACAGGATCCTCAAATGGGTATCGATGAAACTGCTGGCTCTTTATGGGACAATATTTCAGGGATGTATTCCGAAAATGGACTATAGCATTTTATTTTATCGGAGATTTCTGTTACTCCTAGAGAATGTAAAATGCACGTGGCGAGTATAATTTGACCTAGCTGAAAAATGATAGGCATTATTGGCCCCTTGCTTGTCTCCTTTTGATGGCCGTGTGATAGTTCGTCTCTTATTTCCCCGGCGAGTGTGGGAAATTCTTTCAAGAGCCAAGCCTTGTCAAAACGTGGGTCGAGCATAGGTTTCGCCTCAGAAAGTACCTTTTCAATGATTAGCACAATGTTCGGTTGCGGCTTTGGAGCTGCTTTCCTATAAGTTACTTTATCGTGCATCCAGTCTTTCAGGTCTTTATTGATGTTTTTCAGGATGGCGACAACCGCTTCTTTGTTTTCCTGGAATTCTTTTTTTTCTTTTTCATTCGGAATAGTCTCGGTGTCCTGAAACGTATTCTTGTGATATGAGTCAAGCCCTTGAATAAGATTCAGAACACGGTTATTGAACATTATATTAGTTAGTAATATTTCCTTGTCCTTGAAACTATGGTTGCTGTCAATATAAAGGTCATATAACGCATGGTATTTTTGATTTTCAAACCATTTTTGAATAACGCTATTTAGAATCTCCCGATCTGCGTTCCAATCGCTGATTAGCATGTAACTCTGATGGCGCGTGAGATTAGCGATCTCCTGGCCGTTGTGGTGGCCAACGTTCCAAATCGGTACCCGTAAAACTTGGTCATTTTGGATCATTTGTAATTCCTGTAATTGGAAATATAAGGGACGGCCGAAAGCGAATTCCAGCAATTTTCTAAAGATGAGGGCGTCCCGGATGAGATGGTTAAAGGGAACGAGCTGACTATAATTAAACTTGGTCGATTTATCCTTATAAAGGGAAAGCCCATTTCCTTTATGCCGTTGATCGGATTTGTTAACGTCTGAAATAACTATATTCAGCCCTTCCCCGCAAGAAATTGTTGAAGGATCGGCATAGTGGGCTCTGTTCAGAATTGGCATCGAATTTTGAAAGGCATTGTCCTCTTCAAGGAAACCTTCTGAATCATACCAACAGCCCAGGTACGGATAGAGAATTGTTCCCGACGACACCTGTAGATCCTCGGGCGTTAATTTATGAATTCCATAAAAGACATATTGTATCTGATATTGGACTTTGTGGAGATCTTTACCGATTTTGGTTATTGAGGCGATTTCGCAATAATAGAGGGTGATTTCTTCAGGAACTGATCCGAGAATAATTGGATGATTAGCCTTGTAATTCCGATTAGGAAACGTCGTGTGATATCTGGGATTTGTTGGAGGAGGTCCCATGATTGCATTGCCGTCAAGATGTGAATTGCTGACAAATTCCAGTATGATTTGTTTTTTAGTGTCATCATACAGTAGTCTGCCAGGTAGTTTATGGCTGCTGCCTGGTAGGAACCATTCTCCGATTGTATTTGTTTCTTGCATCGTGATTGAAAAATTTAAAACTAAACTGATGTAGTGGAATGCCTGCTGATCAGTGTTTTTGGTCAAAGGGAATCTGCTGGACGTCGATAGGCAGGCTCTTGCCTTCATAAGCCTCTTTAGACTTTTCTTCCTCGATGGCGACCATCAACGGCAGGTAGATCATGGCAGCGCGGACGAGCTTTAGGAGCTTTAACACTTTTTGCTCAAATTCGGCTTTGGAAATGGAAAAGGAAAGATCCGTTTCGGGATCGTAATTAGGATTGGGGGTAACGCCGTTGGCAATGACTTTTAATGAACGGTGTTCGATGTGATTGCGGATGTCGGCAATTTTCCGGGCCTCGGGCTCGATGACAACCTCGACCATTTCCCAATTAGAGAAAATGTCTTTGCTTAGCCAGAATAGGGCTCGCAGTGGGAGGTTTTTGGATTGTATGAATTCGGGACGGACGCCCTGATTTTTTTTAGTACCATACCAGATTTTTTTGAAGTTGATGGTCGTTTCGGCAATATTGAGCTTTAGGTAGTCATTTATGAAGAAGGCGATTTTGTCGAGGAGGGAATAAGCCATGCGAAACGCGATTTTGGCTTTTTCCAGGTGGATCGAGTAGAGGGCATTTTCGCCGGTGTCTATAAGTACGATGTCTTTGTCGGAGAAGTGGGGTTGGGTGGCTTGCGTGTATTCATAATAGAGAAATCGGGCTGTTCCATACTCTTGTTTCATTTGGTTGTACAGAGTAATATACCCTGGCACCGTTCTACGTGGTACTACATGTGCGGGCATGGTAAGGCAATCGTGTGAGGATTTTGGGTAAGGACCAAGGTCATTTAGCGGATTGATATATAGTTGGTGATCGAGGGACCAAAGCCGATATTTCTTTAGCTCTTCATTTGCGCCCAGGTCGAAATTGTTTAAATCTGTATGTGGATGTTTGACGCTTTTATTGATTCTGCTTTCAAAATTTGCGAAGAAGGCTGAAATTTGCTCCCTTGCCTCATCGGTCAAGCCAGCTGGATTTTCCACGACGTGTTTGATACCGAAATAAGCACTAACAAAGAAGATGTTTTTGTGAGGAATATCGAAAAGATGCTGGGCGTAGAAGAATTGTCCTCTGAACTTGTTGGCCAGGGCCATCGCATGAGTAGGCTGGATATGCAGTGCTTTGTTCCAGTATTCCTGTGATTCTACGAAACGACCCAGGAAACTCAGGGCGTTGGCGAGATTGGTATAAATGTTAGCCTTATGAGTTGCTGTAAGTCGTCGGAAGCCGGGTAGGGAAATAGCTTTTCTTAGGTGAAAGATCTCTTTTGAATTTTCGGACATATTAAAGTCCCAGGCGGTATTGTTCGTTTGGACCTTCGTTCTTCTAAGGCAGGTCCAGGCGTTGGAGAGGAAATATTGGTATAACGCATGTTGGACGTCGGTGAGTGTTGATACATCTATTTGTTCGGCAAGGGCAATACATTTCTGAAGATCGGGCTCGTTGTTCCTTTCTCCGGCCTGGTCCACGATGAATCCAAGCATATCGATCTGCTCTTCGGGAGGGTACCCCTTGAGGGAGTCTAGCGTGATCAAATGATCGTAGTCTAAGGCCATGATATTTATTTGGGCAAAATTACGAAATGGGAGATTGGTCTGCAGAACTCAATTTATTTGAATATGGCTCATATTATATTGACTAGCGACCGCCCAGATCGCTTTGGGAAATGACGTCGTCCGAATGAGATAATTACTAATTATGATATAATGTAGTAGTCCGTCTTTCCAGAGGAAATAAAATCCGAAATGCCGGGGCGAAAGCTGGACCTTCTGAGTCCGATTGAGCTACATCTAAAGGATATGACCTAAGCGGGTCGATACGCCCGATAGCGGTCGGAGGCGCCAAATCCCTCCAAATAGCCTCCTCGGAAAGCTCCTCCTCGGAATAAAATTGCGCTCCCAAGCTAAATCCGGCTAGGTCTAATCCTGGAATCGATGTGGAATTGATTAATTTGAAAAGGTTGGAAAAGGGAATCGCCAATAGGTGATGTATCTTGTAAAAATCGGGAATCGACCATCGGCGGGTTGTAGTCCTGGAGAAATTTTGTTTTATAAACTGTGCGGGAACTATTGAGCAACCAAGGCTTTCGATTGGAATATTACGTTTTTTTTCGATAGCCTGGTTTTGCGGAGGGTTGTCACCGAAATTGTAAAAGAAATATATCGGGATTCCCCTGACCTTTCTTCCATAATCTAACAACAGATCAATCTGATCTTTGCCACCCACCTTATGGTTTAAAGTAGAGTAGCGCCCCCTTTTATTGACAATTTTGGCTTGACAGGGGAACAGAAGGTATCCATTGCGGGTCTGTATAGCAATCTCTATATCATTCCCGTTGACCTTTTCGTTCCGTGCTTGGTATATCTGAACCGGGAATTTTCGGCTGGCCGCCAAGAGCCAAAATTCATAAATCAGTCCTTGAGTAACAGTGTTCTCATGAAGGTTGAAATTAGCCTGGAACCGACAAAACCCGATTTTGTCCCAAGTGCATAGGGAAAAAATGTCAGCCCAATTGGTAAGTGATGGATTGGCCTGGAAATTTTTATGATATTGCTCCAGTAGGGTTGTGTTCATACGCGGTTTGTGAGGCAGAAGAGGTTCAAAAGATTCTTATTTGTGACAGTACAATTTTCACGGCTAGTTTCTTATCTAGCAATATACAATGTAAGAAATTGGCTTCATGCCTCATAAACTCTTTTGGTTGTCACAATATTGAGACTATTGTCTCATGTATTGAGAAGGATGACTTTTGTTCGGTATGAATGTGGAATTGGTGACGAAGGACGATTTGCAGGTTCTAAGGGTGCAGCTCATAAATGACATTAAAGCGATACTGGCGGTTCAAAATAAAGGAGCCGTCACGGCTGCCGTAGAAGGCTATAAGACGAAAGATGTCAGGAAAATATTGGGATGTTCTGTTAATAAGCTGGTATCGCTTCGTGTGGCTCGGAAGGTGAGGTGGAAGAAAGTGGGCGGGACGGTTTATTATAACCGGGACGATGTTCGGCGATTGGTGGATGAAGGGTATTAAAAATGCCGGCTGTTAGATGGCCGGCATTTTGTTTGAGCGATAGCAGATGGGCGTCGGGCTAATGGGCCCACTGCTGGATGCCCTGCATTTTTCCTTCTAATTTCCGGGCTGCAAGGACGATCTCTCGTTTTTGGTCGAGTTTCTGCTGCCATCCGGTGGTGTCATCCAGGATCATGTCTTCGTCTACGTCGGCATAGATCATGGTGGTGGTGATCTTTGTATGGCCCATCATGATTTGTACGGTGGTGATGGGGATGCCGCTCTTCAAGGCGACGGTTTTGGCGAAGGTGTGTCGGGCGATGTGAAAGGTCAAGGGAATTTGGATACCACACACGGCCTGGATGATTTTCAGGGCTCTGTTGACTGTTTGGTTGGCAATTCGCGGGAATATATAATCGCCTTCTTTAAATTCGGGGCGGCTCCTGTATTTATTTAGGATAACGGCGGCTGATTGGAGGATAGGAACGGCGGATAGTTCGTCAGATTTCTGCCGATAGATTTTACACCAAACCGTACTGTCCGTATCCCATTCAAAATGACTTTCTCTTAACGCCATCGCATCAGCGAATGCAAAACCGGCATAACAGCTATGAATAAAGAGGTCTTTTACGTAGTTGATGATGGGGTCCGCAAAAGGCTGTTCTTCTATAGCCACCAATTGCTGGATGGTTAGTTTCTTACGCCTGGTCCTGGTGGGCACGCATTTATAATCTTTGACGGGATGTTCTTTGATCCATTCGATTTCTTTGGCCCAGCTAATGATCCGCTTGAAGCGCTGGATATGCTTTGCAAGACCGTTTCCTTTGCAGGGATCGTGGTCTTTAATGGGGTTGTCCCGGATATAGTGCTCTAAATTCGTGATGAATTCTATATTTAGTTGGGAGAGGAAGATATCGCTGTCGGAATGCTCTTTTCCCAGGAATCTTTTTACATAGTCAGTGGTCGTTCTGACGTTTTTGAAGCCGCCGGGCTTCAATTTTGGCTCCCATATTTTGTTGTAATAGTCCATCAGCTCTACGAGTTTATGGCCTTTTAACAGGGCGTGCGTGCCGAGGTAGGCCTGTTTTACGGTTTCTGCCGTGATTAGTATTTCTTTGTCGTATAGCAGGCGGTACTTTTCTTTGATCTTGTAGCGGACGTCTTCTATGTACTGGTTGATGGATTTTACCTGCTCGGTTTTCCCTTTGACGATTTCTTTCTTGGGATCCCAGTCTGCGGCGTCGATCTGCTCTTTAAGGGAGATTTCCTTCCGTTCTTCATCAACGGTGATTCGGGCGTAAATGAGGGCCCTCTTTTTGTTTTCCTTGCATCGACGGATCAGGAAGTCGGTGCTGAAGGAATGCGTCGTTTTCATGACATTTTTTTTGACGGGTTTTGAAATAATTCGAATTCGCTCTTCACGTTTTTGTCAGTCCGCACGTTCGAATCCATTTCGAATCCAATCGGAAAATGTCAAAAAAAATTGACATAACATTTTATGATTCAATGAATTGAAGGCTGTTTGGTGAGTTCAAAGCCCGTGCCGGACTTAACTCACCTATTGGCACACCGGAATTGTGATATTTTCTGATATTTTTTGACAGGCAGGAAAAGAAAAAAGCCTGTAAATACTGATTATTTACAGGCTTCAATCGAATTGAGTGGACATTTAGTCGGGATGGCAAGATTCGAAAAACCTTCTGAAAATCTTGCTGGTGGCGTGTTTCTATTTTAGAAACTTTGAAAACTCACCGCTTAACTCACCGAATTTATTTTCGGCCGATCCATTCCCTTTATCCCCCTTTGGTCGGGACGACAAGATTCGAACTTGCGACCCCTTGCACCCCATGCAAGTGCGCTACCGGGCTGCGCTACGTCCCGAAAAGAATTCGGCGGGGTGCAAAGGTAGGAAAAAGATCGCTTATTTCTTTTCAAGCCCTTTAACTTTTTTTTGGCAGCCCCTTTTCGAATATTTGGCGCAATACTTGCGTTAGACTCTCAACTTCAAATCTCTTTATATAGCGAAAAATCTACTCATCTGTTGTCCTTTTGTCCACGTCATCGATCCCTTAAAACAATCCACCACCCTTCGTTAAACCACGTAAAACGCTATTACCAATCAATTCTAAACAGGAAAATGAAAAAGCTCTTGTTAGCGGCGCTGCTATCACCGCTATTTACCCAAGCCCAGTGGAACGTCAATTTATTTGGTGGTTTTTCCAATTACAATGGAGATCTGCAGTCACAAGACTACACCACTCAGCAGTCGCATCTGTCCCTTGGGGCAGGTATCCAGTACGATCTCAGTATGCATTTTTCCCTGTTGTCCAATCTGACCTATGGCAAGGTCGGAGCATCGGACAGCTATTCTCCTTACGCGGACCTGAGGGCCCGCAACCTGAGTTTTGAGACCAATATCGGGGAATGGAATGTACTGGTCGAATACAACCTGCTGGACCTGCGCGACCATAAGGTCACCCCTTATGTCTTTGCCGGTGTGGCGGTCTATCACTTCAATCCCTACGCCTATGATACAACAGGCAAAAAAGTTTATCTCCGGCCGCTAAGCACCGAGGGCGAGGGCCTGGCGCAATACCCCGGCAGAAAGGAATATGCGCTGACCCAGATGGCGATCCCCTTCGGCGGCGGTATCAAATTCCGCATAACCGACAGGGTGACGCTTGCCTACGAAATCGGGCTGCGGAAATTGTTCACGGATCATCTTGATGATGTCAGCAATAGCTATGTCAGCGAATCGGTCCTGCTGGCCGCCAAAGGACCTGAAGCAGTGGAAATGGCCTACCGCGGCAACGAGCTCAAAGACGGCCCCGCTTATCCCGCAGCCGGCACCCCCCGGGGCGGCCCCCATCACACTGACTGGTATTATATGTCGGGACTGCGGGTGACGATTGCGCTGAACGATCGCTCGGCAGCCTACCGGCGGCACAAAGGCATTCTCGATTGCCCGGAAAAAGTATACTAATAATACTTGCCCCCCTCAACTTATCGGGTCATTTCTTGTTTTACTTTTGCTCATTACCCGGCCGTGTGCCGGCGAACAGTAAAAGTGAAACTTCCCCCTCATGGCCTATAAAAACCAGCAGGAGTTCATCCATGCCCTCGAAACAGCAGGCGAACTGCTGCGCATCAAGGCATTTGTCGATCCGAAATTGGAAATAGCCGAAATCACTGACCGTATCAGCAAGAGCGGCCACGGCGGAAAGGCCCTCCTGTTCGAAAATACCGGCACGGAATTCCCCGTCCTCATGAATGCCTATGGCAGCGAAAAAAGAATGTGCATGGCCCTGGGCGTCCGCGAACTGGATGATACGACCCGGGAGATTGAAAACCTCTTCAAACTGTTGTCGGCGCCGAAAGAAGGCCTGCTGGACAAATTGAAGCTCCTCCCCAAATTAGGACAGTTTGCCGGCTGGATGCCCGCCGTCCGCAGCGGCAGAGGCGAATGCCAGGAAGTAATCATGAAAGATCCGGATATCAGCCGCCTGCCGGTCATTACCTGCTGGCCGAAAGATGGCGGCCCCTTCGTTACCTTACCCATCATTCACACCAAAGATCTTCATACCGGCACCCGCAATGTAGGCATGTACCGCATGCAGGTCTTCGCACCGACCCTGACAGGCATGCACTGGCATAAACATAAGGTCAGCGCCCGGCATTTTGCCGAATACAAAAAGGCCGGTCAGAAGATGCCGATTGCAGTCGCCCTCGGCGGCGACCCTGTATATGCCTATAGCGCGACTGCCCCATTGCCCGAAAACGTCGACGAATACATGCTCGCGGGCTTCCTCCGGAAAAAGAAGGTCGAACTGGTGAAATGTATCACGCAGCCGGAAATCGAAGTGCCCGCCGACGCAGACTTCATTATCGAAGGCTATGTCGATCCCGCCGATGACCTGATCTGGGAAGGGCCGTTCGGTGATCATACCGGTTACTATTCCCTCCCTGACTGGTATCCCCGCTTTCACATCACCGCCATTACCCACCGGAAAAATGCTGTCTAT
>Ga0302315_10000639_pt1 | contig 38308 bp, 31 predicted proteins | sample III_Palsa_N3_1_FD_200532 | JGI IMG/M metagenome (GOLD analysis project Ga0302315, IMG submission 200532) | Peat permafrost microbial communities from Stordalen Mire near Abisko, Sweden - III_Palsa_N3_1 | ecosystem: Environmental > Terrestrial > Soil > Palsa > Peat permafrost | place: Sweden...
GTGCAGTAATGGCTCCATACGTCGCCAAGGTCGATGCCGATCGTCAGTTCGACCTGGCCACGCTTACGGGGTACTTCCGCGATGAGGTGTTGCGATGGCTTCTTCATGGGAACAGTCTGCTCCTCCTTCGGAGGACCTGCTCATCCCATTTATCGTTAGTAAACAAGCCATGCCGCTAATACCGGAGTTCGTCGAGTGCATTGGCTTGAGGTCGTCAATCTGGAATGGACCTGCTGGTCCGGCTCCTTACCGTCATCCCGGGAATGCGATCGCGAGGATGCGGTTTTGTCTCTTTGGAGAGACGTTCGGCATATTTTCGGGACTTAGCTACTTGATTCTGGAGGCTGTGCGTTGGGACACTGGCCGCTGCTACCCCTTTTCTTCTTGCCGCCGACTCAGTAGATTGGTAGAAACTCTTACTGGAGATTTCTGTGACAGGTGATCCTGGGGCCACACCGTGGTACAGCTTCCTGTTTGGTTGGGTGACCCTATTTCGGGGCGCGGTGGCGTGCGTGACATTGACCGCCGGCTTGTTCGCTCTCTTCGCCGACCGCGCCCTGGTGGACAGAAAGCAGCAGCTCTCGCTTCGTTGGAGAATCCTAAGGGGTACGCCCCTTGAAACAAAGCAATTCTCTCCATGGGGCTACAAGATTCTGATCACCCTGGTGCTCGCAGCGACTCTTCAGTTCTGTGGCGACTGGCTCAAGGATAAGGCCGCCGATTTCGACCGGAATAAGAAGCTGAAAGAGGTGAGCGAAAGTATCGGCGGACAGGTGAGTCACGCAATTACGGACGCGACGAACGCGAATACCAAAGCACTCGGAGAGGCTACGGCAGCCAATCAGAAGGCTATCGGGGAATCGACCAGTGCGAACAAGAAGGTGATAGAAGCTGCCGGAACAGCAGAGACCACGAAAGTAGCCACCAACATTGGCCATCAGCTTTCACCGCTCATTCAGCAGCTATACCCATTCAGCAAGATCGGGTGGAGCTGGGAGTTAAAATTGTCGACCAATGATCCTGCTGCGGAAGCAATTCGGCAACGCATTGCGGTCGCTATGCTGAACGACGGCACGGGAACCCTCGAGATTCCCGCGGCTTCGCCGTCGAGCGACGGCCATTCCAACGACTCAGACATCGAGCAGATAGGGATTGCGATTCTCCATTCCGCTTCCCTCAGAGTCAGAATTGCAAACGCTCAGGACAATCCTCTACTGGGCGAGGGTTATGGGGCGGAACTACTCGCGCCGACTACGCTTCCAGAATCACGCGTTGCCAATGCTGCGTTCCCGGTGAGAATCCGTTGTTTTGATGTTGGCGGCCATGTTCGTCCAACCGTTGCCACAATGAAGCCAGATTGCTCTGTGGAGATGTATGAGAATGTGCCTCTTGAGACAGATCCAAACAAGAGCCGCACGAACCTCCACCATCTCTCTGACCTCGTCAAGCGGAACCTTAGTGTGATGCAGCTGGTCCGCGTGGAGGGTGAATCGAACATCCTCACGCTGAAGAGGCTATGTCTTTACATTGGGGATCAACAGCGCTGCTATGGAGAAGAGGAGCTTGCGCCGGGGAATCGAATCGGTCAACCCCAAGGAGAGTATGAGATCAAGTTTCCAGGTGATGTCCCGGCTCTTGTTAAGGACATGATTCCGGGTCCCACACGCAGGGTACCGCTGACACGTTAACTACCGTGATCGCTAGAGGGTATTTGGGGAGGATGGTCGGGGCGCTTCGCGTGGTCATTGTGCGCCTGATTTGTTGCTGCAAAGCTCGAATGTCGTCAGCTGTGCAAAGCTGAATTGTCATCATAAAGCCTAGTCGTCGCCGTGCGGTGGGAATGTGGTAATCGCCGCTCTTCGGCGATTTCCAAGGTCTGTGGAAAGGGTGGGACGGTCTCATCGTTCCACCCTTTCCATCAGACCGGCATTTCCACCGTATCCACCTTCGCTGATTTTGGCTCGAAATCTGGCCCATAAACTCGTCGCGGGTCCTTTTTGTAACCGGTCTTCTCGCTGTTTGTCCTCACCTTCGCCTGATACTTCACGTCCTGCTGCGCTTTGACCAGGGCCAGCGCATGCCCCAGGCGCTTGTTCTCAACGATGGCTGTGTGGCTGACGCGCTGATCCTTGCTGAAGATCCGATAGGGAAGTGAGTGGCCCTTCCACCGTATCTCGATCGGTCGATCTGGGAAGTGATAAAGATCGACGTATTTACCGCCGAGACCTTCCGAGACTTCACTGCGATCGAGGATGATCTGCTTGCGGTCGTAAGACAAGGTAAGTTGCTCGCTGACGTAGCGCTGTTCTCGGTGGCACAGGATGTCGCTCAGCCGGCTCGGCTTGATGTTGAGAGGACGATGCAGGTTCTCGGTTCTGGCGGCAGGTAGCGCAAAGCGTTCGTTGAAGCGCTCGAGGAACCTGGGCAGGAAAGCGTTGCCAGCATCCATGTCGGATACGTTCTCAAGTCGGAGTTCTTTTACCAGGCGATCTTGAAGAGTGCGGTTGGCTCGCTCCACACGGCCCTTGGCCTGGCTGGAGTTCGCGCACAGGATTTCGATGTTCAGCTCGGCCAGTGCGCGTCCGAACTGCGTCATGCCCGAGCCGCCCTTCGCATCTTGCTTACCCACGCGAAACACGGTGTGCTTGTCGGAGTAAAAGGCCACTGGACAGCCATGAGCGTCTAGGTATCCTTGCAGCGCCTCGAAGTAGCTATCGGTGCTCTCGCTCGGCACGAAGCGCAGCTGCATCAGCTTGCTGGTTGCATCGTCGATGAAGACCAGCAGGGTGCAGGGGTCACCGCGTTGCTCGAACCAGCGGTGGTCACTGCCATCGATCTGAACCAGCTCGCCGTAGCTCTCGCGTCTCAGCCGTGGTTGGTGGAACGTCCGGCGCTGCTTGCGCGATAGCCAAAGGCCGGCCTCAACCATCCACTTGCGCAACGTCTCACGCGAAACCTGAATCCCATGTCGCTCCAGCATTACCTCCGCTGCCAAAGTCGGTCCAAAGTCACGGTAGTTCTGTCGCACCAGTTCCAGCGTGTAGTCCCGGACGCCGTCGTTCAAACGGTTGCTCGCGGTTCGTCCCCGCGCCTTGTGTATCAGCGCCGCGCCACCGCCATCCTGGTACCTGGCAAGCAGACGTTGAGCCTGCCGTACGCTTACTGCCAGCACCGCCGCCGCAGACTCCGTTGTCCGGCGGCCAGCCAGCACCTCAGTTAAAACCTCAATCCGATACAAGTCACGCTTACTCATCTGTACCCACCCCAATCTGTCGCCCCCAATCCTCGTCATAGAGACGGGAAGCGACACTTTGGCTTTGCACAGTTACGACATTATTGCTTTGCGCTTACATGATTAGTACCGACAAGTCGGCTTATCGGAAGTAATCCGCTCGGTCGTTCTCGGATGTTGAAATCAGGCCGATGCAGACGTTGTGGTCAATGAGTAGAGGAGTGCCTTGGCGATAATGCGCTCATCGAGTAAAGAACCGGACGATCCAGCGGCGTAATCAGCTCGTCAGAGCACTGTCTATCACGTGGGGGGCCGCGGTCTGTACCGTCACTCCGACCAGAATCTCGAAAGTCACCTTATCACGGCGAGAAAGTACCCCGGTGGCTGGAAAGATAGCGGTGGACATCGGAGATGACCACGGAACCTTCGCCGACGGCTGAGGCGATTCGTTTGACTGAGTTTGCTCGCACATCTCCAACGGCGTACATACCTGGCTGGCTCGTTGCGTAAGGCGTGTTTTCGAAGCCCTCGGCGTTACCTGTCAGCACAAATCCCTTGTTATCCAGTTTGACCGTTCCAAAGAGCCATCCGGTGTTTGGCTCAGCTCCGATCATCACGAAGACACTCCCGATCGGTCTTCTCAACAACTCGCCAGTTTTACGATTCGCCCACGTGACGTGCTCTAAAACCCTGTCCCCCTCGAGACCTGTAATCTCCGAATCGGTATAAAGACTGATGCGCGGCGAGTTCTCAATCCTGGATATCAAATATTGGGACATGGTGGCCTCCAACGAAGGTCCGCGCACGATATGGTGCACATGCTGCGCTACTCCCGATAAAAAGACTGAGGCTTGACCGGCGGAATTACCACCCCCGACAACCACAATTTCCCGCTGTCGGCATAACAGGGATTCCATTGCGGTCGCCGCATAGTAAACACCTCGATTCTCGAAATCGGCATGGTTTCGGACAGACATCCTTCGGTATTGGGCACCACTTGCTATCACGACCGCATAGGCACGAACCGTTTTGCCACCGAAGAGAGTGAGCATATGAATGCCGTTCGGCTGTTGTGTGGTCACAGTCTCTCGGGAGATTGCAAAATGCACTCCGAACTTAAGCGCCTGCAGATGTGCTCTGCTGGCTAGTTGTGCGCCCGAAACTCCAGTCGGAAAGCCTAGGTAGTTTTCGATCTTTGAGCTGGCCGCTGCTTGTCCACCAGGTGCTACACCTTCAACAACAATCGTGGAGAGACCCTCGGACGCCGCGTATACGGCGGCTGCCAATCCAGACGGGCCGGCACCGACGACAGCCACATCGTAGATCGTCTCTGGGTCGGGTATTTCTGTGATACCAAGCTCATCTGCGAGGTTGGAAATCGTTGGGCGCAACATTACCGTTCCATCGGATAAGACAACTACCGGCAGTTCCGTTCCGGCCGCGCCGATCGCATTTTCATCGTCGCGGACAATTTCCTCGACCCGGTGCGGATAGTAATTGCGCACCAAGAAACGTTGCAGATGCATCAGGGCAGCGTCACCACTGCAGCCACGAACTATGATGCCGGTCGAGGTTTCTCCAAGTATCCCGATACGTCTCCAAATGGCCGCTGAGATGATGATGTTGGCGATATCTCCTTCTGCCCGCATCAGAAGTCTTAGCTCGCTGCGCGATATGCGCAGCAGTCGACTCGGTAAGACCGTAGTTGCTTCGGTGACGGCTCGCTGGGCATTAAGCAGACTGAATTCCCCACTGAAGTCAGACTTCCTGAGACGAGCGAAAACTTTATTGTTGCCATCCGACGAGGGAAGCGTGATGTTAATCCCTCCTTCAAGAACGATGAACATCTCCGAGTTGCGATCACCGAGCGCATACAGGGTCGTACCCGCTGGAAATGTCTCCTCTTGGCCGTACCTCATTAGGCGTTCTACCATCTCCTCGTCTAGCGTCTTAAACGCCAGGTCTCGGCGAAAGTCTGGGGTCAGCTCTTCGCGATCTGTTGCGTCGGGGACTTCCCGAATCGAGTCGAGTTGTTCTTGCGGCTGTTCCAAAATCAAACGCTCCTCGAAAGCAGTGGGACAACAGTCTGAGTGTTAGTTGAGTGCTACCTTGCTGGGTCGACGAAACTAATAAGCCAATCTCAAGCCAATCGCGCAAATGAAGCTTTACGAATTTTCGTAACCTCGTTCTTGCAACACCCAACAGTTGCCATCGGGATCGCGGAAGTCTGCGAAACTTGCGTAGTCCGCTCGCGTGGGGTCAACCCCAGATGTGAAACTTCCGTCCCACGCGCCGATTGGAGTCTTGTGCCGAACGTCGCCGATCTTTACCCCGAGCGCCAGTAATCGGCGCCGAGCGGCTTCGATGTCCGTGGTCACAAGATAGATGTTCTGAAGTGACCCTGCCGCGGCGCTGGTCAGCCCCGTACCGATCTGGATCGAGCAAGCGGAGCCGGGCGGAGTCAGCTGCACCACGCGACACGCGTCATTCGGCCTGTAATCGACGTCAAGGCCGAAACCAACCTGATCGACATAGAATCTTATAGCTCGGTCGACATCACTCACCGGCAGCGTGATCACCTCAAGGGAAAACGTTAGTGGCTTCACGATCGCTTCTCCAACACCTCACCAGTGGTGAGCTCACGGTCGGGACCGTGAGGGATGACAGTCTGGCCCGGCTCAAGCCTCAGTTGCTTCTCATCGATCTGGACATTGACGATATCCGGTTCAAACGATACGAAGTTTGAAATGCGACGCACCTCGGGATAGGCGTCAAGGTAAGACCAGGCCGCGAAATGGGCGTCGCCTATATTGTAGTAACTGCAGATCCCCTTGTAAGGACAGAAAGTCTGTCGTTCTACCGGCATGAAAGTCGACTCGTCCACGTCAGCACGTGGAATATACCACCGCGGCGCAAAACCTGACTCATAGAGGACCATCGGCTGTCTGGATTCGGCAACAATACGATCCTGATAGTGGACGACAATGTGACGGGAACTCTGGCGGATATCGATGCGGTGGTAGTTGTCGGCAGCATGACCAACGATTCTTTCGTCTTCTTCATAGAAGGCGTCCATGGCCGGCCAGGAAAATGCGATCCGTCCGCGCAAAACGCTTGCATAGTCTGGCAATTCGGAGTGCTGCCATGCGCCGCGTGGCGCGCTCTTCTCCCCCATTTGAACTGCGTACCACGATGTGATCCCGAGCTCGTCGTGATGGGTTGTGTGTTCGGTCTTTTGCAGCACAGAAGCAGAGATATCATTCTCCGGGAAGAAGGCCATTGGGTAATGTCCCGGTTCGAAGAGCAGAATGACGTTTTCGCTATCGGCGATCCACGAGCCGCCGAAGCGCACGCGCATGCGTCGACGCAGCGGCTCGGCATATAGGAGTTTCTTAGGGAGCGGCTCGGGGGCGAGAAAACGCCCGATTGCTCCTGTTGATAGTGGACCTTGCTGCCACGATAATCCCATAGCTGACCTCCTCAAATGCACTCTGGTTTAAAGATCAAGAACAACGTTTGCGTCTGGCTGTGAGCAGCATACGAGCACGTTCCCAGGACCGGGCCTCTCGAGAGGTTCAGGTTGATAGTGAATCGATCCGTTGACCAGCCCGGTCATGCAAAGATGGCAAACTCCGGTCCGACATGACCACCTGACAGGGACGTCACAAGCTTCTGCCAGCTCAAGCAAACTCTTGTACTTTGGATCCCACGAGACAGCGATCCCGCTTCGCGCAAACGAGACCGCCGGGCCAGACCCTGGCGGTCTCTGCGGCGAGTGCGGGCGCGACGCATTCTCGATTCCCGGGGTAAGGGCCTCCAGAGCACCGAAGGCTTCACTATGGATATGGTCGTCGATCACCCCCAAATTTCGAAGGTGATTGCGCATGTTTCCGAGGAATGCAGACGGACCACAGAGATAGAAGTCACCGTTACGCGGAATACCAATCTTATCGAGGAGAGGCCCGTCAATGTGTCCAGCGGCATCGAATCCTCGCCCTTGTCTGTCGCGATAACCGGGCCTGCTGTAGACGATGTACGAAAGTCCATAGGGTAGTTGCTTCAGGAGCGAATGGGATTCTTCAGCAAATGGATGATTCGCCCGATTGCGTGCTCCGTAAATCCACCACACCTGACGTGCGGACCTTTCTGCTGCCAGTGCGTGCAACATGGAGATCACCGGCGTCATACCGATACCCGCGCTCAACAGAACAACTGGGTTGTCGCCAGGTTGCAGAGTAAAACTGCCTCTGGGTGCGCTGACATCCAATTCATCGCCCTCTCGAACCTGATTGCAGAGGAAAGAACTTGCAAGGCCGTTTGATTCGTTTTTCACACTGATACGGAAGTGATCGCTGCCTGGTAAGTCTGACAACGAATAGCTCCGAATCACGGGTGGCTGATCGCGATCCACTTGCAACCGCAGTACAACGAATTGACCCGGCTTGGCGACCGGAAGGACTTGCAGATCCATGGGAACCAATCCGAACGAGGTTACGCTGTCGCTTTCTTTTCGTATCTGTGCGACTCTCATTGTCTTGAAACCAGACCAGGCCGGCGTTGGCTCTTCATGAGCAAGACCAGGATTTCCTAGAGGCATTGTTGTGCCTGATTCCTCATGAAGCATCGCTTTGAAAGAAGATTGCCACCCTTTGCTGAGGGCGGGAATGCGAAGCGCTTGTTCGAGTTGTTCCTGTGAATGTCCCGGCAGATAGAGCAGTGCATCCGCCGCGGCGACCGTGAGATGTTCCGGACCGTCGGAGATTTTTTCAATGTCGTCGCCCGCGCCCACTTCTCCTTCCTGCATGACCCTAAAGTAAAATCCTGGTCTTCGATGCGCGACGAGGAGCGCGGGCATCCGCGGCTCGTTCATTTGAATGCCCAGGCGATAGCAGGTGACGCGCGGCTGTGTTATCTCGAATACAGCGTCGCCGATGCTGAACCGGTCACCGATACAGACTTCATCATCTGCGAGTCCCTCAACAGTGAAGTTCTCTCCGAACTGGCCGAAAGTGAAATCACTGCGGCCTAGAAACTTCTCCCAGTATCGATAGGATGCTTGCTGATAGATGAAGACCGCGCGTTGCTCACCGCCATGGCCTGCTAGATCGGCTTGCCCATCTCCATCGACATTCAAAGTTCGCACCATTCGTCGACCGACGACGGGAGATTTCCAGATCGCCGTTCGCACGGTCTTTCCGTTCCACGAGATTTCGCGCGGGAGGCCGACGTTGAGCGAAAGCAGGCGAGCCATTTGTTATCCCTTCCTGGTCGGTAACGGAACCGGTATTCAGGATAAGTCTCTTGACTGTTTCTCAGCCAAGGGTTTCCATCCAGGTTGCAATAGCCTGCCCGATCTCATCGGGCGAATCTTCCTGGATAAAATGAACGCCTTTGACGGTCACTTCGGTTTGCGCAGGCCATTTGCGGACGGTATCGAGATTCGCGCCGCCTCCGAGAAGCGCGCCCGGCTCGGCTTTTAGAAACAGTTTGGGCACGTCGCTCGTCGCCAGCCAGTCTGCATAGGAAGAAACAATGGCTGAAGTATCGGCAGGTTCTCCGTCAATCGGGATTTCCCGAGGCCACGTGAGTGTCGGTCGCCGTCCTTCACCGGGTTCTGCGAACGGCCGGCGGTACTCAGCTAATTCCTCGTCGGTGAGAGAACGTAAGACGGCCCCCGGAAGGATCTTCTCGATGAAGAAATTCTCTTCGAGAACCATTTTCTCGCCAGCCTCGGAGCGCAATGCCACCAGGAACGGACGCATGTTCATCACATCCCAGTGGTCCCAGCCCTGCGGCCGTACGATCGCCTCCATGTAGGCGATCCCCTTCACAGTCTGACGGTGACGGTTAGCCCAATCGAAGCCAAGAGCTGAACCCCAGTCATGGATGACCAAGGTCACACGCTCACGCACATCCAGAGCTTCAAGCAGGGCATCGAGGTAGCGACGATGCTCGACGAAGCGGTACGAGCCGGGACCACTGTTAGCCAGCTTGTCAGAATCGCCCATGCCAATCAGGTCAGGGGCTATGCAGCGGCCTATGGAATCCAGGTATGGCAAGATGTTGCGCCAGAGGTAGGACGACGTGGGATTGCCGTGCAACAGCACGATGGGGTCACCCTCGCCCACCTCCACGTACGCCATCTCGTGACCGAGAACGCGTTTCCGCTGTTTGTAATATTTGGGTGCCGTTGAGATCATCACGCTCTCCATTCACTGAACTAAGTGCTCCACCTGAACGGCCGGGGTTTCAGATTCCTTTCACCTCTCCACCGTCCATTCGGATAGAAGCTCCGGTCATCCACTTTGCTGCGGGCGATACCATAAAGGCCATCAGCTCTGCAATCTCTTCCGGCTTGCCAAAACGAGCGATGCCGGCCTCTTCTGGAAACTTCTTCACCGCTTCTTCGACGGTCATGTGATGTGCTGGCGCCCATTCCTCGAAGAAGGACTCCCTGCGAGCGGTCATTACCGCACCGGGGACTACGCTGTTCACCTGAACGCCGTCTTGGATGCCCTGCTCAGCAAACGCTTTCGCGAGTGCAATGATCGCAGCGTTGATTGCAGCGACCGCCGCAAAGCCAGGTTTCGGATCGAGAGCTGCGCTTCCAGAGATTAGAACGACAGATCCATTCGAGGCCTTCAATGCCTCCCAGGCGCGGACGGTGAGGCGACGCGCGCCGTGAAGCTTGAGTGCCATGCCGTCCTCCCATTGCGCATCGGTCATCTCAAACAGATCAATCTGGGGCACGGCTCCCGCGATATTCAGGAGAGCATCGATTCTGCCAAACCGATCAAGTGTGCTTTTCACCAGCAGTTCGGCTGAGCCGGGTTCGCGCAGATCTAGCGCGCAGACCAGCGGCTCGGCGCCTGCGGCCTTCACGTCCGCGGCCGTTTGCTCCAACTCATCTCTATTTCTGGCGGCCAATACAACAGCGGAAAAATCGCGCGCTAAACGCAATGCCGTGGCACGCCCGATTCCCTGGCTCGCGCCCGTAACGATGGAAACAGATCTCTTAGCCGTCATAGATTACCTCTTCTACAGGGTTGAATCTCGACCTACACTCACTGCGGCCAACTTCAGCGTGAGAGGGTTTCGTGTGCCGCCTCCATGATCACGTCGATGACGACCTGCGGGGCCGAGATCATCGGGGAGTGATCGACAGGGTAGGAATGGATCTTTGCGCCCATACGATCGGCCATGAAATGCTGACTCTTTGGATTGATCATGCGATCCTCTTCTGCAATCAAGAACCAGCATGGTTTCGATTTCCAGAGTGGTACTGGCGCCGCTTGCTGAATGCACGGAACCTCGATCGGCCGTTGCAGAGCCGCCGCGATCCTGGATTCATCGGGAGATGCCTTGTGAGTGATTGCTTGGCTGAACGCATCGTCCGGCAGCCATACAAAGCCGTGTGCATCCGGGACCATCTTCGGCGCTTCCGGAGAGTTTGGGTTGAGATAGAACACCTTGGCGACGGTTTCGCCTTCCGCCGGCGCGAGCGCGGCGACATACACCAAAGACTTGACCCGGTCGTTCCGCACCGCGGCGATTACGGCGCCTGAGTAGGCATGGCCTACCAGAACCACCGGGCCGCTGGTCCGTTCCAGTACCCGGCTCAATGCCGCAGCGTCATCGGTTAAGGATGTGAGCGGAATCGGCGCGCAGATGACGTGAAGACCGCGGCGTTCGAGAGGCACAACCACGTTGCGCCAGCACGAACCGTCGGCCCACGCCGCATGCACCAAAATGATCGTGGAGTTCGGAGGAAACTGACTCGTCCCGGAGCCGTTCGAATTGGCCACCTGCGCGATGCCTTCCGGCTGCGCGAACCCGCTGCGAGATCCGTGGAGCAGAACTCCCAGAGATGTGCCCGTGAGTGCACCTAGAAATTTACGACGTTTCATAACTTTTTCTCCTTGTTCCAGTAAGGAACTGCAATGCAACCTTAACCTTGATCAATAACTCCATTTGCCTTGAGAAACTCGTTCATTGCAGCGGCGATTTCCACGCCGTGCGTCTCGATGGCAAAATGGCCCGTGTCGAGAAAGCGGATCTGCGCATCGGGGATGTCCTTAAGAAATGCTTCCGCGCCAGCGGGAAGGAAGAAGGGATCGTTCTTACCCCAGATCGCCAGCAACGGCGGCTTCGACTGACGGAAGTACTCTTGAAACTTCTGGTAAAGCTTCACATTGGAGGCGTAGTCGAGAAACAGGTCGAGCTGGATATCCTTGTTCCCAGGCCGTTCGAGTAAGGCCGCATCCAACGTGTACGACTCAGGCGCAACCGCTTCCGGATTCGCTACACCGTGCGTGTACTGCCAGCGAGTTCCTTCGAAATTCAGGATGTTTTGCCGCAGCACTTCGCGGTTTTGTGCTGTCGGCTCCGACCAATAGGTGCGGATGGGTCCCCACGCTTCGCCGAGCCCCTCTTCATACGCATTCCCGTTCTGTGAAACGATGGCCGTCACTCGTTCGGGACGATGCATAGCTAAACGGAAGCCAGTTGGAGCGCCATAGTCAAACAAATAGATTGCGTAGCGATTGAGCCCAAGCACATCGGTAAACGCCTCAATCGTGCCGGCTAGCGCATCGAATGAGTACACGTAGTTTCTGTCCTGAGGGACCTCTGTGAATCCAAAACCGGGCAAGTCTGGCGCAATCACGCGATACCGATCTGCGAGTCGCGGAATCAGCTCCCGGAACATGAAGGACGACGAGGGAAAACCGTGCAACAGGAGCACCACGGGCGCATCCACATGGCCGGCAGAACGGTAGAAAACTGAAATGCCATCGGCCTCCGCGCGATGGACCGAAGTTATGGGCACCGCGTTCGGATGCGAGGTGCCGGCGGCGGCATTCGCTTGATTAGAGCCACCCGATTCCGTGAGGTTTCCCTTTTCAAATACGCCTGAACTCATAACGCCTCTCTCCTCAACCTCGCTGATTCGTTTGGTTGGATGTTCCTGTTCATGCGTTAAGTCTCGAATCGCGCTCGCTCATCAGCAACCTCATTTCGACACCAAAATGAGCGTCATATTGGCGTGACTCGGCGTCGCAAGTTGGCGGAAAGAAGGTGTCAGTAGGAGGAGCAGAAAGCGTTAACGGTGTGGAATCTCAAAATGCTTTCGGCCGAAGAGACGTGCATCCAGAGACCATGCACCGGGTCCTATCGTCGCCAGTGTCGCGCCCAACGCCGCCAACAGAATCGCAAGCCCGCGATCGTCACTACAGAAAGCTGCGATCCAAAGTTCAGCGGTTGCGACCACTGTTCCGCAGAAGGGCGTCCATAAGCCAAGCAACAGGAAGATTCCTGCACATGCACCGATCACCGATGGAACAATCAGGGCCAATCCGACGTCGTCGTTCAGGCACTCGAACCCGAAATAAAATAGAAACGCCGCTGTGACGACACGTTGCAGAAAGAGTCCTCTGCCCGGCCAGCCGTTCGGAAATACAGAGAAAAGACGCTGCAAACGCTCACCCTTTTGGTTTCGAGCTTATGTCATTTACCGCACGCTCAAAAGGCCCAAAGGAAGGTCTCCGCCACCGCCTTTTGGGGGGAGCTACAGTTCGATAATCCCTCTCTTCAATCCGATTGTCACAGCATGCGCTCGGTCCCTGGCGTCGAGTTTCGCGAGTATGTTCGCAACGTAGCTCTTCACGCTTGCTTCGCCGATGGAAAGCTGATCCGCAATCTCCTTATTCGCGTTCCCACCGGCGATCAATCGCAGTACGTCGATCTCCCTGGGAGTGAGGTCGTCCCTGGAGCGGTCGAGGAGTTCGACGGCAATCTCCTGCGGCACCCGCCGCTGACCGGCATGAACGGCCCGAATAGTCTCCAACAGCTCACGATGCACCTGTCTTTTTAGTAGATAGCCCCGCGCACCCGCCTTGATCGCTCGCACAATCTGAACATCTCCGCTGTAAGTCGTCAGAATGATGATCCGGGCATTCGGGAACTCCCTCTGGATGTGACTGATGGTCTCAATTCCATTCAAACCGGGAAGCTGAATATCCATAAGAGTCACATCGGGTCGATAGACTCGGAACTTCTCGATCGCTTCTTCCCCATTGGAAGCCTCGGCCACCAGTTTCATGTCATCTTCTGTATTGACGAGCGCCGCTATCCCTTTGCGAAGAAGAGGGTGATCGTCCACTGTGAGAATCCGGATTAGGCTAGGGCCGCTCATCTCTTCTGCTCCTTCGAAACACTCTGAATCCGGACCGTCCCGACGTCCCTTGGTAGGCGATCGAAGCGGCAACGGCTAGTTGAATCTCTGTACCTGCTCCCGCCTCGCTCCAGACATCCAGCTTCGCGCCGATCTGCTGCGCTCGCTCTCGAACACCAGGCAGACCCCAGTGTCCAACTCGTCCACCTTCCTCTACCACCTGCGGTGCCATGCCTTTCCCATTGTCTCGCACGCGCACTCGGAGTTGATCTTCTTCGTACAGGATCTCGACCTCGATCCGACCCGCCTCTGCGTGCCGAAAAGCATTACGCAACAGCTCACGCGTAATGAAGTAAATCTCATCATGGATAGTCGAATTCAAGACTCGTGGCTGGCCTTCCACGGTCAGTCCAAAGGTTGGAGATTCATCATCGGAATGCTGCGACGCCACGAGGTCTTCTCCTGCCATCTTGACTAACTCTAGAAGATCTCCGCCGCCCTTCGCGGCCGTGCGTAGATTTTCGATTGCATCCTGACTTTCGGTGATCGCGCGCTCGGTGCCCATGATCGCGCCGTCGAGAGCCTGCAGCGCTTCTTCAGGGCGCTTTCGAAACATGTTGCGGGCTGCCTGGAATTCAAACATCAACCCATGCAGGCTCTGGAGCAGAGTATCGTGCAGTTCCCGCGCGATTCGGGTTCGCTCGTAGACGCGTTCTTCCAGCCGTACATTGAATTGCTGTCGCAGTTGCTGGAGCCGCAGTTGGTAAAGTCCCCATATCACCGCCAGCAACACAGCGAGGCACACGATAACGAACCAGTTTGTCTGGTACCAGGCAGGCCTGATCCTGAAATCCAGACGTGCGCCTGCTTCATTCCAGACTCCATCGTTGTTGCAGGCGATGACTTGAAAATGGTATCTGCCAGGACCAAGCCTCGTGTAGAAGGCCGAGCGCCGAGTGCCCGCCGCCTGCCAGTCTTTATCGACCCCTTGCAGCTTATAGCGGAACTGAACTCGTTCTGGGATGGAGAGACTCAACGCCGTATAGTCAATCTCAATCGCGTTGGTCAGAGGAGGAAATGTGACTCCAGCCGCGGAATACTCCCTGCCATCAGCCTTCAGCGTGCGGATAGAAACCGGCGGCGGCAGCAGGTTTTTTGAAAGGGTTGCAGGATTTATCCATGAGATCCCTTTGGTGGAAGAGAACCAGATGCGGCCGTCGGTTCCCACGGTCTCTCTCGTATGTGAAGCAGCGTCGTGAAACGAGCCGGGCAGACCATCCAGTGAATTGTAGAGTTCGTATTGCACCCGGTAAGCGTGGTTCTCGATAAACCTCTGCACTTCAGAGGAAGGAATATGCACGACGCCGCGGCTTTCGCAAAACCACAGACTTCCATCATTGATCTCTTCAAGCGCCCATACTTTGAACGACAGTCCGTCCGCAGAAACCATTTCGTCGAAGCTCTGTCCATCGAAGTAGGCCAGCTTGTCGCCCCCTATCCAAATATGGCGGCCACGCCCTGAAATTGAGGCGACGACGTGACCTCCAGGGGAATCGTTCCCGGACCATGTTCGCTTAACCGTCCCATCCTCGATCAGAATGATCGTTCCATCTTGAAAGCCAAGCCAGACTCGCCCTGCCCAATCCGTGTAAGCCGCGCTACCCCGGTATCCTCGGTGAACCGGTATACTCTCGACCTGTTTCCAATGATCGTCGCCGTACGTGTAGACACCCGCGCTATCTGAAGCAGCCCAGATCACACCTTTCCGATCCTCGGTAATCTTCACAGCATGGGGTGCCTTTGTGATCGGGTCTGTAGGTGTGGGGATCTTATGTGGCCTGGACCAATCAGCACTTCCTGCCTCGACGCGGTCGAGAAAGCCCACTCTTTGCCACCAGAGGGAACCATCCGGTCCGCGATCGACGTCGACATAGTCCCTCGGTTTGGAGAGGTCAGATATCTTGCCTGAACTCTCAATCTGAAATGAATGCTCGGTGCTGTCTACCCAAACGCTTCCTGCATTTCCGGACGCAATTACCGGCGCAACTACCGGAAATGGAACGACCACCGGCACGAGCTTGCTCTTGTAGAACCGATCTAATCCGCTGTTTGTTCCGACCCAGATGTTCCCTTCGCGGTCTTCCAGAATTGCGGTGATGAAGTTATCCGTAACTCCATCTGTTTCGGCGAACCGTTCCAGAGCTTCATCACTTTGTTCAAACTTCCTGCCGTCCATCCGCTCTGGGTGTGGCACGCGGCGCATTCCCTTGCCGAGGCTGGTGACCCACAGCGCCCCGTCGCGATCGAACAGACCTCCTATGGATGCGACTACGAATTCTGTCTTGTCAGTGGGTGGCAGGCCGTCCCCCAGCGGTATAGGCCGTACCGACCTGGAAGTTTCCGTCATCCAGAGCTTGCCATTCGGCGCTTCCATCAGCGTCCACACCTGGGTTGTCGCGATTCCAGTGGCGCGGAACTGCCGCGAACCGCGCGGCAGGTAAAGAATGGTGTGACCGGCAGCAACCCAGAACGTTCCCTGACGGTCGAGAAGCATTCCGGTCGCGTATGCTTCGTGGAAGTTCCAATTGGCGCCCACCTGATTCCATCGGTTGCCTTCCAATCGCGCCAGGCCAGCGTTGCTTGCCATCCACAATGTGCCTTCGCCGTCCTCAGCGAAGCTCGCAACCACGCCGGGTGGCACTCCATCGCTCACCGAGTAGGTTGTCATCTGCCCATTCCTCAGAAGGCCGACTCCCGATTTGAGGCCGATCCAGAGATCTCCGTTGGGCAAAGCCAGCAACGCATAAGCCGTACCCGTTCGACGGAGCTCGAAGCTGACGCCGTCGAAGCGATACAGTCCATCGACGCATCCCAGCCACAAATACCCATCGGTGGTCTGAGCCAGTGCGAGAGCTCCGCTGGGAGCGCCGTCCTTCGCGCCCCATGCCGTGTGAACATATTGTGCGATGGTGCGATCGTCTCCGAGCCCGAACGAACCCTTACAAACGACCGCAAGAAGCAGCCAAAAGCGAACAGCCCGCCAAACTGAACCTGTCAGCGCCAAAGTGTATGCCATCCTGGGAAGTGCTATCTGGAACAAACGACAACGCTGATGAGTGCATTTAGAACCGCGGCCTTGCTTTAGAGAGCGTACATAATTCTTCCACATCGAGCTTGCATCATATGCTCCTGTTTCGAAAGCCGTCTCTCGGAATGGCGGTATACTAAGCGGCTTACTAACAAGATTTGCAAATTGCTATGCCCAACATTGAAAACCTCAAAAGCAAGCCAAACAGTACCATTCGCTGACATCGTGATCGGTATTATCGCCGCGACGCAGGTCAGGTGCTACCAACGGGCCAATGCACTCCTTTTAACGCGGCATGTGTCCGTTTGAATGATTGCTCCGATAAACGCGCTTAGCGAAGCGGTCCGACTGACCTTCGGCTTCGATGAGCGCATTGCTCTGTTCGCGCCAATTGAGAAATCTGGCGGAATACTTCCGAGAAGCCGACCTATCGAAACTAATGCGGTGTCGGAGTGCATTGGCGATTCATCGAGAATCATTAATGACGAGAACAGCGTTTTGTATGAGCAGGTCACGGATGTCAATTCTTTTTCCTTATTAGGGGCCTTTGCTTTTGCAGTTGCGTTTGTTGTTGCTCTCCACCGGGTTTGTATTCGCACTCTGATGAGCCGGATGAATCTGGACTCGGTGCCGGTTGGGGTTCGAGAGGAGAGTCGATGCTGCGATTTATCAGACGGCCTTGGAGGGCCAAAACGCCGACGCAGTCATCGGAACGCGGTGTGGGTGGCAACGGGTGAACTCTATGCGGCCTGTTGAAAGAACGGGATGTACGGTTGCTGCGTGGTCCAAAGGTGATGGAGCAAGACGGCCAGCTTGCGTGCAACGGCCACGACGGACTTGTTCTTCGCCTGCTTGCCGCCTCTGGCTGCGAGATGAAGGCCCCACTGCCGTAGAGCGGAGTCTCGACCATGGGGTCGCAGGATGTGGTTCGCGCACTCGATCAGCAGACTTCGCAGATACGCGTTGCCAGCCTTGGTGATGCCGAGTTGCGGATCGCGTTCACCGGACTGGCTGCGTTTAGGTCGCAGACCAAGGTAGCAACCGACGTCTCGACTGCATCGAAATCGACTCTTATCGCCGAGCGTCAAGACAAACGTAAGCGCGGTGATGTGGCCGACCCCATGGATGGTCATCATGGCCTGTGTCTCGACATACTCGGTCTGAGTGAGTCGTTGAATGTCCTTGTCATACTGCTTGATCTTGAGAGTCATCTCCGCGATCTGAGTGAGAATCGGACCGAGCGCTAACTTCAATCCTGGCGGCATCGCGGCCTGCCCTCGTTGAGCGAAGCAGGCCGTGGACGAAGCCGGCATACGGTGACCGCATGCCTTGGTCAATCCGCGAACCGCGTTGATGGACGCGGTGCGTAAGCGGACGAGAAGCTCGCGAGCGCGGATCAATGTGAGGGCTTGTTGCTGCTCGACGGTGCGATGAGAGATCGGCCGCAGAATCTCAGGATCGAGACGAGCGTAACGAGCCAGCTTCTCCGCATCCACATCGTCGCTCTTGCGGTCGCTGTGCGAGATCGCCCGCAACTCGCGCACGTTCGCGACAATCACCTCATGGCCCAGTTGTTCAAGCTGCTCGCTGATCCAGATCGAATGAACACCCGCCTCCATCGCAACGCGAGCATGAGGCACATCGGTGAACCACGTGTTGATCGCCTTCGGCGTCGTCCTGAAACGACCGCGGTCGATCACTTCACCTTGCTGGTTGAGAGTGCAGTAATGGCTCCATACGTCGCCAAGGTCGATGCCGATCGTCAGTTCGACCTGGCCACGCTTACGGGGTACTTCCGCGATGAGGTGTTGCGATGGCTTCTTCATGGGAACAGTCTGCTCCTCCTCAGGAGGACCTGCTCATCCCATTTATCAGGACCAATAGGGATTGCTGTGCTCAAGTTTCCGTCCTGTTGAGAATTGCGGTATCGCTGGTCGTCAAGTGCGAAGGACCGGGGCAACCCCATTTCGGTTCTGAGAGACGAAGGACCGGGCCGACCTGCCATCAGCGGAAAAAATGGCCTGGTTGTATTCGGCATGCGTAGAATAAGTAGCCCAGAAACAGGATCTCTTTCAGTGGAGATTGAAGTGCTTTTAAATCGCGTGTCCTGGGCAATTCTCTTTGCGATTCTACTGTCGTTTGTCCCCGGATCGGTAGCTCAGCAGAGCTACACAGATCGGGAGGCCCTTCTCAGGCTGAAGCTGTCGAATCAGCCAGGAGAAATCCCTGTGTACTACAGTGCGTGCTGCAGAGGACGGGCGCTCCAGGTGCAGGCCGCTCTTGAAGACGGTCTTCGCTTTTACAAGGAGAAACTTGGTATCCAATTGGATCTCGTCGCGGCCGTGCTCGACAAGAATGACTGGAACCGAATTCTGGACCAGCGGCCAGACCATATTGTCCCTCCTTACGGAATGACCTACGTCCCCTTCGACGTTGCGTTCATACCTGCCGATGACGATGGGGTAATCACGCAGGGCCTGCTGGCTGAAAAGACCCACGAAACGCCAGAAACGCGCCGATTGCTCAAATCGGTGCATCTTGGTTTTGACGAAGCAGCTCGCAGATTCATCATGCATCCGATTCTGCATGAGCTGGGACACAGGCTTGTTATCCAGTACGGTATTGCTCCTCCCATGCAGAATGGCTCCTGGTGGGTTGATGAGATGCTCGCCAGCTACTTTGCCTACGCCTACGAAAAGTCCAGGCGGCCGGAAACTGCAACCATCGTGGAGGCGATGACCAATCTCTCGTCGGAAGATTTGAAGTACACGTCACTCGACGATTTTCCGAAAACAGTTCCGCTCCTAATGGCTGGGGACTCTTCCAATATGACGTGGTATCAGCGTCAATTTGAGGCGCGGCTCGCTTCTGTGTACGCGAAGGAAGGTCTCGATTTTCTGCCCCGGGTGAAAGAGACGTTTCCCGCAGGAGCGAAAGACGACCTGAGCCCTGCCGAGGTGCTTGCGAAACTGGAACTGATTTGCCCGGGATTTCAAGCCTGGGCAGTCCAGATGGCAAACGTGAAGGCAGGCGGCAAGGCGGGTAGTCATTGAGCGCGAGGCGAGACAGAGCGGCAGGACGCGTTCCAACAGCCGGGGATGGTTCCGCGCCGCTACTCTTCAATTAGAATTTGTGCAACAGCTCGCCGAGAAGAAGCAGGATTCCTCCCTTTAAGTCGGCTTATCGCCAGCGATCGCCAAATGAAGAAAGTGGATTTCTCGAGGAATACGATTTAACCTTGGCACTTGCGCAGAAACAGGGACAGGGTACTGAAGTGAACCCCTGTCATCGGTCCCTGCCTAACACTGCGGGGGATCTTCCGCGTTTCAGCCAGAAATTGATCATCAGAGAGTCTTCGTGGTTCTCCACAAAATGACTCCACCCCGCAGGCACATAGAGCAGATCGCCCGCACGCTGCATGATGGTGATCGGTGTAGCCTTCGAGAACTCCGGGAAGCGCGTCGCATCCGGAGACTTCGCGTTAACCATGCTAACCCCGAAGTCTGGAAGTGCATTCGGTCTCGGATGAATCATGTATAGATAAGGAAAATCGGCTGACGGATAGAGGAGCCATTCTTTGGCGCCGAAGGATGCGAACGAGAAGTTGTCCGGAAGGTCCTTGTGCAGGGCAGTCACCGTTCCCTTCTTGCCTATCCACATCCGTGGCTCATTGAAAAAGTACTCAGGGTAAAACATCGGAAAAGGGACCCCGAGATCGCGCGCCATCTTGACGGGTATCACGGTGCCGGCGGCGTAGGCTGTCCCGGCATCGTTTACCTGCATGAAGTGTTCCCCAATAAAACTTCTTAAGGGCATCACTTCTTCGCGGCGGTTCAGGTAGCTACCCGGATCTGCCATATTGCCGAAACGGACGTTCACGGTCTGATCGCCGTAAGCCCCTTGCAGCAGACCTAAGATCTCTGCTTCAGAGAACTTTAACGGCCCCAACCGCAACAGAAAAGGCTTGGAGCGCGCTGCATACTCCTTCGGAAACGCCTTATCACTCAGAAAATCAAGAACGTCCAGGGCGGCGAGGCGAGGTATCTCACGGGTAGCCTCACATATCTGAGGAAACCAAACAACAGGACTGTCCATCTATCGACTCCTTACACATTTTGAGAATAGATCCTGGACGACTCCAGCTCGGTCTAAAGTAAAACAGTCGGTACGAGAATCCGGTGGCGTAGGCGTCTTCTATGCAGTTATGCAGTCTCGACCGGTTCACGGGACGGGCTCCAATATCGCGTCGCCGTCTTCGAAAATCTTCACGCGCTGCCGGCGACCAAGCTGCCGCCCTCCATGCTGAGGTTCAAAGAGACGCGTAACTGTTTTTTGCGAGGGACGGAGCGTGCGGGCCGTAGCTAGCGTCACCCGGAGTTCCTTATAGAATACGGCGGTGTCCGACGATGCAGCATGGCATGACAGCCGCCGCACTATCACTTCCGCCGGATCCTTCCTGCACGCGGCTAATCGGTACCGATAAGTCGGCTTGTCGGAAGTAATCCGCCCGTTCGCGAAAAACGGGGTTGTGGGAAAAGTCGCACCTTCGATGGAGGATACGCGGTCGAGGCGAAACGCGGAGGGAGTTGCGGCTTAGCGTAGGGTCGCGAGAAACTTTTCCATTTCTTCGACAACCTGGGCTTCATTGGAGCGATGGACGTAGTGGTCGGCATTGGGGATGCGCACGACGGTAGAGCCGGGTATGCCGTGGATGATGGCGTCGGCGCGGGCGCTGCACTCCTGCGTGTCGAGAGTAACCCGCGCGGCCCGAGTCTGGGGGTCGTTGGCGAAGAAGCGGCTCCAGTCGTGAGGGCAGGCGAAGATGGCGAGGACGGGAACGTGGATCGAGGTGTAGCGCTGGACGCCGAAGTTGAGCGCGGCATCGATGGGCGAGCGGGGCGGGAGGGGAGGCATGGACTTGAGGGCTTGGTTGTCCTCGTGGAGGATTTTTGCAAAGCGGTCGAGCGCGGGTTCGAGGTCACGCAGCTTTTGTTGTTCGTCGACGCCGCCGGCTTCGATCTGGTCGATGCGCGCTTTGGTGTCGTTCATCTCGATCTCGAGCTGAGGGTGGGAGGGATCGTAGAAGGCGCGGCTGGAGGCGGCATCGAGGTAGATGAGCCCGGCGACTTTTTGCGGGAAGCGGCTGCCGACGGAGCTGAGTTCTTCGCCTGCCATCGAATGGCCGACGAGCACGGGCCGCTCGATATGGAGTGCTTCCATGACGGCGAGAACGTCGTCGCCGCGGCGGTCGGGGGAATAATTTCCGTTCGCGGGCACGGGTTTGCTGGAGGCGCCAAAGCCTCTGCGGGTGATGCCATAGACGTGATCCTGGCTGGTGAATCGCGGGGCAAACTGGTCGAAGCTGTGGGCCGTGTCTCCGTGGCCGGCGAGGAAGATAAGGGGGCGACCGGAGCCTCCCCAGTCGAGGACCTCGAGCTGCACTCCGGGCTCGACGGTGACCATTTGCAGTTTGGCCGAGGGCGCGGTTTGCGGGGCGGCGAGGGCGGGAGCCAGGAGGAGCGCTGCGAGGGAAAGGCCTAGGGTGTTGGTGGCCGGCACGGGGGTCTCCTTCGCCGCTGACGCCTCCACTATGCCACAGGAGAGCTTGGCTCCGATAGGGTGTTTCAGAAAGCTCGGGTGTTCCTACTGTCTTAGAACGAAGTTTCCCAAAACCCGACTTTCAAGGAGCATCGGTTCTCAGTAAGAGGAAATCACAGTGACGCTCAGGGGAACAGCAATTCCAATTTCGCCCGAACGTCTGGTCTGTCAATCACTTCGACGTTCACGATCACTTCGTCAACCAGATCAAGGATGATCATTCCATCGTTTGGTTCCAAAGCAATGTTCCTGTGTTTTGGCCCGTAGCTTCCACGTGGCTTTGGAGCGGTATAGAAGCTCGCGCAAAACGCGTCGCCGCAACTGCACCGGGTCACCATCTCTAAATGAGCAACTTGTGCCGCTAGATTCGTCGCTCCAGCCTTGAGCAGGAGTGAAGCCAATTCTTGTGAGAACTCTGGTAAAGATTCAATGAGTCGCATGGCTTATCCGCCAGAATAGCCTAACGCAGCCATTGCGTCTTACACGCTCCCCGTAAACGGCGTCTCATCCAGGTTCATGCGCCGGGGGGATAATGGCGAACTTAGACAAAAGCCGACTTTTCAGGCGAAACCTGATTGCGCAGTCAGTCTCCTACGAGCAATGTGGCCAGGTAGAACAACAGCAGGCATAGTGCCATCACGGCACACAGAACGCGCTTCCATCCCCTGCCGAAAAGTAGGAGAACAAACGCGGCCAGCGAAACGAAGACTCCCGTAACGAAGTCAACTTCGAGCCTCATCAACCACCTATGGTGAGCGGTCGGATCACTCCATGGATCGTTTCTCCCCAACCAAAACATCCACGCAAGCCACGGCACGACCGCCAAAGCGAGGAGTACGACACCTAGGTGAAATCTGTTGGGTCGACGGTCAACGCTTTGGCTCACAGTAGCTCGTGTCATCGGCTACCAGTCTAATGGCAAAGGGAAACCGGGTTTAGCCTAATTCCGACTGTCCGTATTGTTGGAAGTGACCTCGCTGATTCCAGCAATACGGGGTTTGACCAACTTCGATGCGCTGGGCGCATAGGACCGTGAAGTTGGTCAAAACCCGACTTTCAAGGAACGATCAGCTGATACCGGCTCTATCTACGGATGCTGCATGATGATCGTTGCTAGCTCGTAACATTCCAGAGACAAAAGAACAGGCGCAAGTAGATAGAACACGAATCTAGCCCAAGGCCAAACCGCTGCGGGCATTCGATTCGCGATTTTGTCAGTCCAAGTGGAATTGGACCGATCGCTCATGTCTTCCAGTTCCTCGTAGCGTGCAGGGTTGCGGCGCCATCTGTGAATCAGGATTGCGGCTCGGAGATTAGCGAGTAGCAGGCCGATCCCGACAAGACGAATGAAGCTGAAGTGAGTCGGAGACAACCAGAAGTAAAGCATTGACCCAAAGAAATACGTTGCGAACATCGACGCAGAGGCAACGAGGCTCGACTGTCGAACTCCTACCGCGCCGAGAAAATAGAAGAGGAAAACCGCGAGCTCAAGGTAGCTTCCAATCTCGACACCGATGCTGATCGATGCTCCGGATGAGTTCATAGGAGCCGAGACAAAGGCTAGGACAATACAAACCCAAAATCCGCGCGAAGCTGCAAGGTCTGCGTCCAGAGCGTTTTCTATCGTCGGCCAGAATAAGCTTCTCCATAGGCCATCACTCTTGTCGGGCGATCCAGAAAGGCCGAGGGTTGACATTGAGCCAAGATCGCACGTCAGCTGTGACGATGCAACTCGAATCGTGTGACTCCTCAGGCGCTATCAGGACTTACACGATCTCCTCTGAGGTCGGTACCGGAAAACGGGGTCTGATCCAAGTTCAAATAGGCCAACCAGCGGCAGAATCGAACTTAGACAAAACCCGACTTTGCGGGAGATGGGCTTGGGTTGAATCTAGCAAGTGGGGTGACGAGCGTCCCAGAACTGATTCATATCTGTAACGACCGTATACCATCCTCTTTCTAGACGCCGTACGGCAACGACATCACAACGAACACCTTTGATCTTCCTTGCTGGCTCCGTCGAGCGCATTAGCGGTAACGAGTCGGTCGGGTCGTAAACGACATACGCCGTCCAGTCACCTCCTGGCGTACCTCCCCACCCGTCTCCATCCCATTCCACATGAGCCAACTCATCCGACGTCTTCGCCGAAGACAATACAGCGTGTTTGTACTCTCGCGACGAGAGCTGCCAATAGACCTGCGGTCGGACCCCAGAAGGGATGCCAAGGAAGCTCATGACAAGAAAAAGCATGACGATTCCAAGGACAGCGGCGCCAACCGCAATGAGGATGCGTTTTGCAGGAGAGGTAAGGTTCACTCAGTAAGTCTTCCGCAGGCTGAGCGATTTCGCAACGGAAATCCGCTCCTATTGCACAGGCTCGAGTGTCAAGTCCGCTGCCGTAGAGAGGAGCATCAATTGCAGTTCTTGAAAAACGGCGTTTCGTCTAAGTTCAGGAGGCCGCCCCGCGGCAAAACTTGAACTTGGAAAAATCTCAATTTTCATGCATCCAGTCATTTGTGGACAATCACCGGCTCTCGGGGAAAATCTTGCGGCAGACGGTCACCGCAGTGGTGTCTGAGTTCGGAAAGCAGGCGCGGCCTGTCTGCAAATTGCTGGGCGTGGACAATCTTTGTTCCGTCCGCACCCGTGATAGTCACCGTACGACTCTTCTCACCCGTGTTGATCTCGACAATCTCGCTCCAACCAATCCGCTTGTTTTTCCAGAGCCAAGAAACCTGCTCGAGGCCATTGGTAGCCACGATGATTGTCGCCGGAAACGAAGCCGCAATCGCGACTGTGATCGTTACAACAAGCGCCGCAGTGATCAGCCCCAACGGACTTCGAGGGACGTGCATCAGCTCCCGAACCGCGGCATATGTCAGATAGGCCATGAGAAGGGGCCATGTCCAGAAAGCCAGCTTGTTAGGTAAGAACTCAACCGTGCCGTCTTGTAATACTTCGGCCTTCTGATCCTTGCTTGCAGCGCCCCAAACGGAGTAAAGCAATATCCCCGGGATGGCGGAGATTGACAGTTCTCTGGCAATCCGAAGGAAATGAGTGCCGATCATGGGCCTCATTCTAACTGCGAGTCAGAGGGCCACAAGCGTGGTCCCTTGAAAACGGCGTTTTCGCCAAGTTCATTCGACCGGAGGGCCATTGGCGAACTTAGTCAAAACCCGATTTTTCGGGCGGTTCACGATCAATCTCATTGTGCGTCCAGATGAACCTGCTTCTAAAATCGTGGGTAGACATCGGAGGAGCGATGAATCAATCCGTCAATGGCTGCGTAGTCGACGAAACAACGGGCGAACCACTTACTTCGCCAGATGTAAGGCTTTATCGCATTGGGGTTGCTGGGGAGACCTGCACCGTGCTCAATGAGCATGGCTGCTTCTCGTTCTCGGACCTGCTCGAGGGGGAATACTCCCTAGCCTTCTACGATCAGAACTTTGTTCCTCGGTACGAACGCCTGACACTTGCTCAGGGTCGAATCATGCCTTCCCTGCGCATAGCGCTGAGACCTGGGGGCTTGTTGTCCGGGAGGATCCTCGACGATAAGCAACAGCCGCCTGAGCGCTGCTGGTTCACCTTGATCCAAGCCGGGGAAAGAAGGGGCGAGCCAGGATACATCAGCGACTCCGGTGACCACAAAGTCTCCGACGACGGCACTTTCTGCTCACCGCCCCTCTCTCCAGCTCGATACTTCCTGCGCTTTGCCGGCATTCTTCGTAAGCCAGCGACGGTTTCCCAAACGAACCGCGTCACCTTGCTATGCAACAGCGCATCTTCGATTTTCTGTATCCCGATGCTCAGGACATCTCTGACGCGACGGGCTTCGACGTTGAACTCGGCCAGACGGTCTCGGGTTTGCAACTACAGATTCCACCTTCAGTCTGGTATACCGTTCGCGGCAAAGTAATTGGGGAACTGCCAACAGGGCCTCATCAAATCAGTGTGATGTTCTCCCGAACAATGGGAACAATCGATGGCATCGGCGGGCCCAGCGGACCTAAGGTAGAGCAGGACGGAACCTTTGAGCATCAGGTGCAGTCAGGCGATTACACCGTCGAGGTCTGGGAGTTTGCGCTGCCAGAGCCAGACGGGCGCACGAGCGTGCTTCGGAAGTTTGCTGGGACAAACGTCCGGGTAAATAAGGTTGACCTTGAGGGGATAGAAATCTGCATCTCCTCTTGAACTCTTGAACCGTTGATGCGCTTGCCCACCGGAACTGAACTTAGTCAAAAGCCGACTTTGCAGGCATCATCTCGGACGGAGCTGACGCATCGTATTGAGCGAGTCAGTTTGAATCCGCTGGAGATGCTGGCTTCCGCTTTGACCACTTATGGGACTTTTGGCGTGTCGAAAGAACATAGACGCCGACGCCCAGCCAGTAACATGCGGAAAACCCCGCAACATGTCGCCAATCGGTAGCGCGATGAAGAACAACGTTTGTCAAAACTTCAGCCGAGATTGCAAACAGCCAGATGGCGGCCAACAGAATCCATACCGGCACCCGTTCAAGTTCAAGACTCTTCATGCGGCCATCATAATGCCTCGGCCACCCGAGAAGATTCATAATCCCGAAAACGGTGTTTCATCCAAGTTCGACCCACGTGGGCCAGTGGGCGAGCCGTAGTTGCTCAAAATGCGACTTTGCGGGAGGATCGACCAGCGATTGCTTCGGGTATGATTTTGGCGATGCGTTCTAGACTGCTGAGCCTTTTCTTCCTCGCCCACATGCTGCTTTTGGTCTTGTCCGCAGTCGGACAGGCTCCCGCTGGCACCGCCGCACCTGCGGGGTGGCACGTCACAGTCCCTGCCGAGGACGGTCTAATTTTTCAGATGAAGATCAACGGCCAAGGCCCCTATCGCACTCTCTTTGATACGGGTGGGGTCAATGTGATTAGCGCCGATTTCGCCCAGCAGCTCGGCCTCAAAATCGACGAAAGAGCGATCGACTTCGGTGCCATTGGCGGCGGCGTAAAAGCGAAAACCGTCCACGTCGATACGCTTACCATCGGCGAGCTCAACATCGGAAACCAGACGTTTTATGTGCTCGATATTCCTGCCGATGCGGGCACCCCACAACTGGCGGTTGGCTGGGAATTGATGCAGATGTTGGCGGTCGAGATGAATTTCGGGCGCAACCAAATCACCTTCTTCGATGGCGGGCACTTCTCGTACTCGGGCAACGGCGAGGCGGTTCCGCTGTACTTGCACACGGGTGGCAATGGCATCGATGTGGACGCAACGGTCGACGGTATCGAGGGCCGCTTTCTGGTGGACTCCGGCAACGAGATTGGAACGTTTCTAAGCTCCGCTTTCGTCAGCCAGAACGATCTCGTGAAGAAGCTGGACGCACGGTATCGCGGATATAACGGCCGCGGTTTCGGTGGCGATTCACCGCCCGCGTGGTATGTGAGACTGCACAGCCTTCAGCTTGGCAGTCTGAAGGTCGATGGTCCTGTCGCGCGTCTGCAGACGGCAAACGACACTTTCAATGACAAGCTGGCTGGCAACATTGGCCAGGACATCCTAAGGCGTTTCATCGTCACAGTCGACTGCAAACACGCAGTCATGTACCTGGAAAAGACCTCTTTATGGAATGAGCCTGCAGTTTTCAATCGCACTGGAATGATCGTCGATTACAACCATGGCTCGGACGAGATCAAAACGGTTTTTGCGGGCAGTCCCGCCGAAGTGGCCGGTCTAAAACAGGGGGACCGCATCCTTACAATAGACGGCGCCAATCCATCGGACGATCCGAACGATCCATTGTTCAAGCAACCGGTCGGCACTGTCCTTCATCTTCAAGTGCGGCGCGGGGATGTCTCCCGGACATACGACCTCACTCTGCGGAATGTCCTCTGATCAGATTGGGAACTCCTCAAAAACGGCGTTTTAGGAAACTTGGCCGTAGTTGCTCAAAAACCCGACTTTGAAGGAGGTTGGATTCTTGTGCGGCCCTTTAGCCGCGGCCTCGCCACCCTGTCCCCGAAGCGGGCGTGATATATTCCGGCTACTGCAAGCATTCGGCTTCATACGCATCGGAGGGCACCCGCGCGTGGCACTCACTATCTCTGGGCTATCCAAGACCTACCCAAACGGCGTCAAAGCACTCAAGAATCTCTCCCTCACCATTGGCAATGAAATGTTTGGCCTGCTCGGCCCCAACGGCGCCGGCAAGTCCTCTCTCATGCGCACGGTCGCCACCCTCCAGGACCCCGACTCCGGCACCGTCACGCTCGATGGCATCGACGTCCTCAAGGACAAGAACGCCGTCCGCAAAGTCCTCGGCTATCTGCCCCAGGAGTTCGGCGTCTACCCCAAGATGTCTGCGCTCGACATGCTCCACCACCTCGCCATCATGAAGGGAATCTCCAACAAGACCGAGCGCACCCAAATGGTCGACGCCCTCCTCAACCAGACCAACCTATGGGCCGCCCGCAAGAAATCCCTCAGCACCTACTCAGGCGGCATGAAGCAGCGCTTCGGCATCGCTCAGGCCCTGCTCGCCAACCCCAAGCTCATCATCGTCGACGAGCCCACCGCCGGACTCGATCCTGCCGAGCGCAATCGCTTCCTCAATCTCCTCAGCTCCATCGGCTCCAACGTCACCGTCATCCTCTCCACCCACATCGTCGACGACGTTCGCGAGCTCTGCCCCCGCATGGCCATCATTGCCAGCGGCGAAGTTCTGCTCGAAGGCAGCCCCGCCGCTGCGCTCGACGGCCTGCGCGGAAAAATCTTCTCCAAGGTGGTTGCCACCGACGACGAACTCCGCGCCCTCGAAGCTTCTTTCAACGTCATCTCCACCCACCTCGTCGGTGGCCTGCACGAAGTCCGAATCTACGCCGACTCCAATCCCGGCGCCGACTTCAAGCCGGTCGACTCCGGCCTCGAGGACGTCTACTTCCTCAACCTAACCAAACACGCCGCCAACGCTGCAGTGAACTAGTCCGCCAATTACCGGCAACCACACTCACAGCGTCTAGCGAAACGGAAGGGTTTATATGGCACAGTTCTGGGAATTCTTTACATTCGAGCTCAAATTCCGAGCCAAGAGCGTCTCCACCTACGTCTACTTCTTGCTCTGGTTTATGTTCGAGTTCTTCTGCGTCGCGAGCGAAAGCTTTGGGCCTATCGGCAACGCGAACGGCAAGGTCCTGCTCAACGGTCCTTACGCGAATACCTATAATTACATCGGCGCCAGCTTCTTCGGCGTCATCGTCATCGCCGCCATCTTCGGCACCTGCATCCTGCGCGATTTCCAACGCGATACCATCCAGATTCTGTTCACCAAGCCGATCTCAAAGTTCGCTTACCTCGGCGGCCGCTGGGCTGGTTCGTTTGTCACCACCGTCTTCGCCTTCTCCGGCATGCTCTTTGGCGGGTTCGTCGGCACGTTCGCACCCTGGGCCGACCACACACGCATTGCCGCTAACCATCTCTCCTGGTACCTCCAGCCGTTCTTCTCCGTCTCGGTCGTTCAGATCTTCTTCTTCGGCTCGCTCTTCTTCCTCGTAGCCGCACTTTCACGCAAAATCTTCATCGTCTATCTGCAGGGCGCCGCTGTGTTCATCCTGTACTACATTGGCGCGAACATCATCCTGGGTACAAGAACGCTGGACCATTTCTGGTGGTCTATCTTCGATCCAATCGGGTTCGTCTACAGTGACCAGATCGCCCGCTATTGGACTGTTGTCGAGAAAAACAGCCTGTTGTTTCCGTGGGCGGGGCCATTCCTCTATAACCGACTCCTGTGGATCGGCATCGGTCTTCTAAGCCTGCTCGCCGTTTGGATGCTCTTCCCTATGTCGGTCGAGACGCTCACTTCCAAAGCAAGTGGCAAGCGAGCCAACCTGCAGCGCGAACACGAAGAAGCCTCCAAGCCACGACGCTCACTCGTCGCCGTTCCACTGCCTCTCGTCCATCCGTTCTTCGGCTTCAAAACTTCTTTCGCGCAGTTCCTGTCCCTCACCCGCATTCGTATATCGAACATCATCAAAGAAATCCCGTTCTGGGGAATCCTCGTACTGATGATTGCCCTCGCCACGGTCAATGGCCATTACGCAGGACGATTGGCCGGCACCAACGTCTGGCCAGTAACGTACCTCATGCTCCAAGCCGTGGAAGGTGGCGCCGCCCTCTTCCTCTACATCGTCTCCACGTTCTATGCCTCCGAACTCATCTGGCGCGAGCGCGACACCCACTTCGACGGCATTCACGATGCGCTCCCCATGGGTGAAACCACCGACTGGCTCTCGAAGTTCACAGCCCTCTGCACCGTCGAGCTCGCCATGCTCACCGTCGCCGGCCTCTGCGGCATTCTCATGCAAACGGTCGCCGGCTACCATCACTACGAGCTCTTGCAATACGCGCAGGAACTCTACCTGGTCATGTTTTCGCAAATCGTCATCTTCATCCTGCTCTCGCTCTTCATTCAGACCGTTGTCTCGAACAAATTTATCGGCATCGGGATTGTCATCCTCATCTTCGTCATCACGCCCATCCTGCAGAACTTCGGTTGGGAAAATACCCTTTACCTGCCCGCCAACACCACCACCGTCACCTACTCGGACATGAATCGCTATGGACACTTTGTCCAGGCGCTCCTCTGGTCAACCGGATATTGGCTCGGCTTCATGTGCGTACTCGGCGTCCTCTCCATCGCGCTCGCCCGCCGCGGTTCCGAAGACCACTGGTCCTCGCGTTTCAAGCTCGCTCGCCAACGTGCCCCGAAACTAGTCCCCGCCGGAGTCTTCTTCGCCCTCGTTACCATCGGCAGCGGCCTCTGGTTCTATTACAACGCACATGTGCTCAATGCCTATATCAATGCCAGGGAAGGGCGTGCAATCCAGGCGCAATATGAGCGCGAAAATAAGAAGTACATGCACCAGCTTCAGCTGAAACTTGTTGCTGCGGATACCAACGTGGATATCTTCCCGGAGCGGCGATCGTTCTCTGGCACCGGCCATTTCGTCCTGATGAACAAGTACACAGTACCGATCGCGCAAGTCCATATTTCGGACGCACATCCAGGCGCATTCGGTGCCATCAATGTTGAGCCGTCCGTGAGCAACATTAAGTTCAACCGGCCATTTCACGTTGTCTCGGTGAGCTCGCACAACATGTATACGATCTACCAGTTTGATACCCCGGTACCTCCTGGCGAGACAGTCGACATGACGTTCAATGTGGGTCACACCAGCCGCGGCTTCCGGGATGGACATGAAATGCCCGAGCTGGCATACTCTGGAACGTTCTTCGATCAAGCCTATTTCCCGAATATCGGGTACGACACAGGAGTCGAACTGCAGGATCCGCGCCGGCGACGCGAAGAACATCTCGGCGACCTCACCCTTCTCCCTCATCGCGGTGATCCCTGGGGTCAGCTAATCAGCGAAGACTACATCAAGTACAAGACGACCGTGAGCACATCGGACTCCGATAACGAGGGCAAGCCCCAAGTCGCCATCTCTCCCGGATACCTGCAAAAGGATTGGCACCAGAACGGCCGCCACTACTTTACCTACGACATGGGCGACGTGCCGATGGCTGCCTGGTTCAGCTACAACTCTGGGCGCTACGACGTCACGCGTGACGTGTATCAAGGCGTGAACGGTCCAGTGAACATCGAGATTTATCACATTCCTACTCACCCCTACGACATCGCCGATATGATCGAGGCGTCGAAAGCAGGCCTGGCATATTACGAAAAGAACTATGGTCCCTACCAGTTCAAGCAGTATCGGATTATTGAGTACCCGCGCTACCGCACGTTCGCGGAGTCGCTCGCGAACACAGTGCCGTTCTCAGAGGGCATCGGCTTCATCGATCGGACCGAAAAACCGGAAGACATCGACTACTGCTACTTCGTCACCGCACACGAGTTGGCACACCAGTGGTGGGGTCATCAGGTGCTTGGCGGCAATGTCGAAGGCTCGAACATGATGTCCGAATCACTCGCAGAATATTCCGCCCTCCGAGTCATGGAGAAAAAGTACGGCTCCGATAACATGCACAAGTTCCTCGCCCACGAGCTCGACGGCTATCTGCGCGGCCGCTCCGGCGAGATCCGCCACGAAAACCCTCTCGCCCTCGTCCAGAACGAAACCTACGTCTGGTATCAAAAAGGTTCGCTGGTCATGTACGGCCTCTCCGACTATATCGGCGAAGACAAACTGAATGCCGCGCTGCATGATTTCCTGATGAAGTATCAGTATCCCAACGCGCACACGACGCGGGAAGTTCCTTACCCCGACACCCGTCAGTTCGTCGCAGCCCTTCGCGCCGCTACTCCACCCGAATACCAGTACTACATCACCGACGCCTTCGAAAACATCGTCCTCTACGACAACAAGGCCCTCACCGCCACCTACGTCCAGACGCCCGACAAGAAATACAAAGTCACCCTGACCGTCCAGGCCAAGAAGTTCAAGTCAGACGGCTCCGGAAACGAAACCCCCATGCCCCTCGCCGACTACATCGACATCGGCGTCTTCTCCGGCAAGAAGGACCACGAAAAACCCCTCTACCTCAAGAAGGAAAAGATCACCCAGGAGAAGAACACCTTCGAGATCATCGTCGACGAGCTTCCAACCCGCGCCGGCATCGACCCCATCAACAAGCTCATCGATCGCATCCCCGACGACAACTCCATCGACGTCACCAAGCCCTGACCGCGCAGAGAATAAACCCGACTTAACGTCGGTTCAGCGCTTCAATAACACCTCGCAACTTCGCTTCGGGCTAAAGGCCTTAAAGATCGAGGGCACGCCTGATGAAATTCGGACTGCGTGCACAGCCACCCGCTACGGTTTGAAAACGGCCAAGTAAGAGGCCGAAATCTGGGATCTAACTCTCACCTCGGTCCAAAAAGCGGCGTTATGCGTAACTTGACCGAAGTTGCCGAAAACCCGGGCGGTCTCAACGGGTCGATGCAACACTATCTAATCAGCTGATCCACAATTGCTTACCCTGAAGAATCGATCTGTTTGACCGATGTGGCCAAACCTTGCCAGGGTAAGGGTCCAGCTAATCAAACCCTGACCAGCGCTTTTAGCTCTTGTTTTCAATGAATGTCGGCGTGAGCTGAGTGTTGCGTCGACCCATTGATTACCCGACTTTGCGTGAAGGATTTCGAAATCTCATTACACACCGACTTCAGGACGCCGAGGGGCGTCCTCTTTGTGCATTAAGTACGGGCTGCCGATGAGCGACACACCCGAGGCTGAACCGACAGCTGATGTCAGGGTTAGAGGCCGCACCTGTTCGATGAGCACCTTCAGGGTCACAGCCCATGAGGTCGCAGACTCTTCATGCCCCGTACCCGGAACCAGATAGAACTCCTTGCGCGGAGCCTTGATGCTGTCGAAATAGGCCTTGGCCAATTCTGGAGCGGCGGTCAGGTCTTCCTGGCCTTGGATAATAAAAATGGGAATCGCAAAGGTGGTCCCTAGCGCTGGAAGATCGACCTTCGTGAACGGTCCGGACAAGGTTTCTCCCCAGAAATGCAAGAAGGAAAAGTCATCTGCTGCCTCGTACTGAGCCTGCTCTCCAGCCGAGGCGTAGTCGGGACTGATGACCATGGAATCTGGTGGAGCGGTCACCAGCTTGGCCTGGTAGATTCTTTCCCATTTTCGATACACGGGCCACTTGGCAACTAAACGCCACGGCGGAGGACCAATTGCCGTTAGCGCAGTGATTGCCTGCTGATCGCCGGCCGCACGCGCCATTTCCAGCACACGCGCATAGCCGGCAGACAAATTCTCCTGCCAATTCACCATCTGAGCAACGCCCACATAGGCGTAGAAAAGGTCCGGTCTTGCGTGGGCCATGTAAACACCGAGGACAGAACCCCAGGAACCACCTAAAATAATGATCTTTTTCTGGTGAAGATGCGTGGTCAGGAATTCGGTAACTTCGATACCATCCTGGGCCATGCGCTCGACAGTCATTGTCGGCTCGATGGATGGCCCATTCTTCGTGAAGGTTCTTCCAGCGCCCCGCTGGTCCCATTGCACCAGCGTGAAGGATTTGTCCCATCCCACGTACACCGAATCGGCATACGGGCTCAACGCGTCTCCCGGACCACCATGCAGAAAGAGCACAACCGGGTTGCTCCGATCCTCGCCCTTAATTGTGATCCATTGCGGGACGCCGCCGATCTGGACGAACATCTGTTCGGAAATAGTCTCTGATGCACGGGCACACGCCACTTGTCCTTCCAGACTGTGAGAAGGGGAAATCCAGGCGCCGAAGACTGGCCAAACCACGAAAATCATCCAGCATGGTCTCATGATTCTCCTTACGCAAGTACGAAAGGACTTGTTCCAAAAGTCCACATCATCAATCACCTGCGCCCACGGACGACGCCCTCCGGTTTACCACTGGAGTACCTGCCACGTCTACGATGCTCGACAAATTGCCGATTGCATCTCGCCCGAGTCGCCGCTCCTGGAAGTCATCCAAGAATGAGCAAGACACATACTTCTCATCATTTCATTTCTGCTCTCTCGGCAACCCACGAGGACCGCCGCTTGGAAACCTTGGCTAAAGCAAAGACGCCAGTGCACACATCGAGGCTTGGATTCGTAACGTGGTGTCAGCTTGTCGGAAGTAATCCCATTCTTCCCTCCAACGGTGTTTCAGCCAAATTCAACTCTTTGATCGAAGCTGCGCCTGGCGAACTTGGCAAAAATGCGGCTTTCAGGGACCCACCTTACCTTTCTACATCCCCGCACATTTGCAGTTCGGCGGGAGAGGCGCAACTAATCATCATAGTGGGCCGTCTACCAAAAATCCGTTTTGTATGCAGAGTCGTACCGACACCACGCCAAATCGTATGCTCAATACTGCCGCTAGAACGTCTATTGCCGTGCTACTACTGTCCCCGCTACTTTGCATCGGCGTCGCGGTGATGTTTGTGGCTGCACTGTGTGACTTCACCTTTCTACGCCTCAGACAGCAATTTTTGACTAACAGAACGATCGATGGGCGGCATCAGGAGACAGAAAGTAGATAATTGCATGGCTGCCGAGCGGCAAAGCGAACTTGGACAAAATGCGACTTTTTGGAAATAATGCAACCGACCGCCAACAGCCGTAGCGAGAGTCGCACACTCGCACTTCTGTGGTGACTATTCCCGTCCGTTCATAGTTGCTTGCGCAACAGGCGGGAACGTAACATCAAGCCTCTTTAGAGCGACGTTAGCGTCCACTTTGTTTGACCATCGTGAAAGCATCTCCGTCACCTTCGACAGATCTACGGGCACGCCATTTGTCTTTGCTCCGTGACCGAACTGTTGCAGGATGTTGATGTCGACCTGAACTCTACCCGCCCAGAACCCGCAGGAGACGAAATCCACGGGTTGTCCGTGCGGACCAAATTGGCACTTGTTGCTCCGTGCGGTATCTCGCGCAGTGACACGCATCGCCTCGGTGTGAAGTGTTTCCTCAGCGGGCCCAGCAATATCCTGGGTGCTGACTTTTTCGATCCAGAGGCGAACGCCTGCCGCAATGCCATCCCGTCGCGCCTTGAGCTCCTCGACGGCCACTTTGCTCCCGTCGTAAGTCCCGTCTCCAAACAGCACGGCATCGACATCAATGTCACAGTTTGCATTTCCGGTGGTAGGCAAAAATAGGTCCGAGGTCCAACGTCCGCCAGGTTGCACTACGCCACTTCGAGCGAAGCGACCATCTGGCCCAGAGATACTGGAGCTAGAGGTTAGTGGAAAATCGAGTGTATCTGCGCTTTGTTCACTACCGCCATTCGAGCAGCGTTCGGTTGCATGAAATGCCTCAATCGTCTCGTCTGAATCGTTCACGACAACCATGCGACTAGCGCCGCTGGCGGACTCTTCATACTCCATATGGTAGGCCGGGGTCTGTGTTCCCCAAAAAGCAGAGCAAATGCAAATGACAAGAAGACGGAAGACGTCCTGGGTGGTGGACACAAGTACCCTCCTTGCTCGACTACCAACAGATTGTCGTCCATACTCTCCACCTTGACAACAACATCCCCTCACGGACTCCCAAAAAACGGCGTTTTAGGAAACTACAACGAAGTTGCTGATAACCCGAATATCCGAGAATCATGACGGCAAGTCATCATAACAGCGTTTATGGGGAGTTATTCGCTGTCCTGCCGTTGCATCTTTGGATGTATGGAAATCGGCACTCTGAGAGAGTTGGCGATAATGCAATGCTGGTGTGCCTGCTCGTGCAATGCTTCTGCCAACTTCAGGTCGCTGCAAGATGAAATCATGATCTCGGGCTGTAGGTCGATACGCTCAAATGTGCCTCCTGAATCAGCATTTTCCCGCATCTCACCCGTGCATGAGTCCTCATAGGAGAGAACAACGATCTTGTTGACCGCGCATAGGTGCAGATAGGTCAGCATATGACAAGCGGAGGCGCTGGCAACCAGCAGTTCCTCCGGGTTGTAACGCGACCGATCGCCTCGGAACGCCGGGTCGCTTGAGCCGCTGATCTGAGCCTTGTCAGGGGCTGAGATCGTGTGTTCGCGTTCATAGCTCGCGTATCTGGCCGTTCCCGACCCTGTATTTCCCGTCCATGTGATCTGCACGGCATAGTGGTGCGTGCGAATCTTGGCAGCCACGCTCGGTTTCGCAACAGAGCGTTCGGCCATCCAGCGGTCAGAAACGTTCTGCGCTTTCTGAAGTTGTTCCACGACCAGAACAAGCTCATGGTTGTGGTCGCTGTATTGCGTCAAGACGTTCACCCCGGCCTCAGCCATCCTGCGAAGCAGCTTTCCAAGCTGGCCCGGCTCATCCTGCTGCAGTTTTAGACGAATGACATCGTCTTCGCTTAGCACTGCGATGCCTGCGTCTTCAAGCGCCTTGCGGCCGGCTGTCCCGTCCTCAACGAGGAAATTGGCGACACCCTTTCCATCCACCACAAACATGCCGCCGCCCTCAAGGCTCACACCAGCACGGCCTAACGTTTCTCCCAGATCAGCGAGAGTTCCGGGACGATTTTCCAGCAGCATCGACAGGTTCTTCATCACGCTTTCTTCTCCTGTGTCGATACTCTCAAACTGCACTCCGGTACACTTCGTTCCAGAACGAAGTATGGTTGCACGACACAGCTTAGGGTTTGAGGATCGGAGCGGGACTCCAATGAAGATGAAGGCCAACGAAGATGTATTGCTTTCCAGCCTTGCTCAGGCAATCGGAGAGCAGGCAAGAAGCCGCATTCTGCTCAGCTTGCTCGATGGACGCGCGCGCACCAGCACCGAATTGGCAGTGCTCGCTGAAGTTGCGCCGTCGACCGCCAGCGCCCATCTCAGCCGTCTTACTGAGGCGAAGCTCATCCGCGTGGCCGTTCAGAGTCGACATCGCTACTATTCGCTGCACAGCCCGGAAGTAGCTGCTGTCATCGAAAGGCTCGGCGCACTATCCGGACGGAAAACGAAGAAATTTGCTCCCAATACGCCGGAACCTCTGCGCTACGCGAGAAGTTGCTATGACCATATGGCTGGCGCCGTGGCTGTGTCTCTGCACGATCACTTTCTACGCGAGCAATGGCTTGTCCACAATGAAAGCGTCGGCGCCGATGCCTACGAACTGAGTTCCCTTGGAGCAAGGGAATTGGAGCGCATGGGAATCGATCTTTCGCAAACGGGCGGACTTCGACGCAGGTTTGCCTTTCCATGCCTGGACTGGAGTGAGCGCCGTCCGCATCTTGCCGGGGTGCTCGGCGCCGTCTTGCTGCAACACGCAATCACGAATAAATGGGTTGTTCGCGAACTGGACAGCCGGGCCCTCATTCTGTCCAGAATCGGAGCGAAGAACTTTGCCCTCAACTTCGGCCTCTCCTTGTAAGGAGTGGAAGGGATTACTCCCGATAAGTCGGCTTATCGGAAGCGACAAATCTTATGATCTGCTCGTTTGGCATCACTGGGGCGATAGACCTCGACAGCCTCAACTAGCGCCTCTGATCGCCTGCAATCTTCGCTCCCAGTGCATGCGGTTCGGGCCGTTGCATGCTGAATTCTCATGGGACGGAATGCTTCGCTAATTCAAGGCTTTGAGAGCGCGTGAAGTCGAGGTATTCCTGCGCGTATTGGGGCGGCAATATCTCCATCATCGTCTCGTTTTCAATCCACATCTCAATGACATGAAAGGGACCACGCCCGCAGCGATAGCACTCCCATCCCTCGGCGCGCGCAATCCTTTCTACGGTGTCAGCGTCG
>Ga0302315_10000648_pt1 | contig 37897 bp, 29 predicted proteins | sample III_Palsa_N3_1_FD_200532 | JGI IMG/M metagenome (GOLD analysis project Ga0302315, IMG submission 200532) | Peat permafrost microbial communities from Stordalen Mire near Abisko, Sweden - III_Palsa_N3_1 | ecosystem: Environmental > Terrestrial > Soil > Palsa > Peat permafrost | place: Sweden...
ATTCGAATTCAACACCGTCGCTATCAGGTTCACTCCCAGCGCCTGCCCGAGGGCATCATTAAACTGCACTTGCTTGATGTCAAGCTCATGCTGCATGTTGTACTTTGCATCCTCCGGCAGCCCGCTTGCCGTCACATCTGCGAGCAGTTGTTTCGTCTGTGCAAGGCCCTTTGCCAGCGCAGGCGCCGCCTTTGCCGGATCGGTTCCATCGAACGCCGCAATTGCCTGGTTTACCGTTGCATTTAGCTCCGTCAGCTTGTCCCGCCACGCCTTTTGCTCACTCGCTGGTGCATAGCCTGCGATTCCGGCCAGAGAGATGTCGATGCCCTCAAAAAAGTCCGACTCATGCTCAGGCAATGTCTTTGTCACCCGCGAAGCATAAAGATGATACGGAGAATCGAACGGCTGTGGTGGCGGCGCAGCGGTTCCGCCATTCTGCGATTTCTGTTGCGCCAGCCCTTCACGTGCCAGCGTCAGATACGACCGTGCCAGCAGCGCACTGTACTCGCCCTCAGGAACCTCGAGCGTAGCCGAAGGTATGCCCTCAATCCATGTTCCTGTCACATAGTTACGAAAGCGCACCGGCTCCCAATGTCCGGTGGCATAGTCGTAAATACCCTTTTCCGTCACACGCGCGAAAGGTACACGCGCATACACCTTCAAAGGCAACCACGGTCGCAGTCCAGCCTTGATCTGATCTGGAAACACGTTGGGATCACCCGCAGCCTTGTAGACCTCCTGGGCCATGAGCCCCGCCACCTGATGATGTCCATGACCATCGGAGACATTCCCTGCGAACACCGAAGTTACCACCAGAGGTCGCGTCATACGCACCACCCGCACACAGTCATACAGCACCCGGTCATGCCCCCACGTCTTCAGCGCCTCTTCAATGCTCTTCGAAAATCCAAAATCGGCAACTCGCGTCCAGTATTGGTGCACTCCATACGCATCGCCCGCTGCGAGTAACTCCTGAGTGCGAACCAGACCGAGCTGATCCCAATAGTCCGACGACATCACGTTCTGTCCGCCTTCGCCGCGGTTCAACGTCAGCAGTGTTGTATCGACACCTTGCCGGCGGCTCTCATAAGTAAGCATGCCACCGTCTTCATCATCAGGATGGGCCACCACCATCATGATGCTCGCACGTGTCTGCAGCTTCTTAAGGCTCTGCCACACCGCACCCGCACCGCGATCGACGGCCAGCGGCTCAGAGAATGCGGAAGGGTAGGAAGCAGGAGACTGTGCCGTGGCTGCCACGGTCGTTGTCAGAAGAGAAGCCAACACACTTAAAGTCAGCGCAAAGTTCAGAACCGGGTACGGTCTCATTGAAGTGCTCCTATTAGAGGTCGCGCATCTGCAAACGATTTCGGTGTACTCGTAGAGGGATACCATGCCTGCAATTCTTTGTAAAGAAACTTTAATTACTTCGGATATCATGGTCTTGCTATGAGAGACTCGCAGAGACGTCTAGAGGATTGAATGTCTGAAACCTTCACAACACTGCTGCAGCCTTCACCCTCGCGCCCCTCGCACCTGCGGCAGGCGAACGCTCGAGGCCTGCTCCTGTTGCTGCGAGGACATAACCCGTGCTCCAAAGCCGACCTCGTACGACTCTCCGGTCTCAGTGCGCCAACCGTCTCCAGTGCGGTCTCTCATCTCGAAAGTCTCGGCCTCGTCGAATCCATCGGTGATGGCGAATCCAGCGGCGGCCGTCCGCCGGAGCTACTGCGTTTCAATGCAAGCCACGGATTGATCGCTGCCGCCGATATCGGTGGTACGCGCCTTCGCATGATGCTTGCCGATCTCAACGGTACCGTCCTGTCCACCTGGTCCACTATTCTGCTTAAGCAGCAGAAGACCCCGGAAGCTGTCTGCGCCCTGATCGACGAGGGACTGCGAATCATGTGCGGCGAGACCGGTGCTTCCACCAAAAAGATCCTGCACCTTACTGCCGGCGCACCTGGAATCACAAACGTGGCCGAAGGCCTGGTTCTTTCCGCTCCAAACCTCGCGGACTGGGTTCAGGTTCCGCTCCGCGATATGCTGCAACGCAAGACCGGAATCCCTGTCATCGTGGAGAACGACACTAATCTCGCGGCCGTCGGTGAGCGCTGGCGCGGCGCTGCCAAAGGTATCGACAACTTTGTGTTTATCGCTCTTGGTACTGGCGTGGGCGCCGGAATCTTTCTTCGCGGCCAACTGCATCATGGCGCTCAGTGGTGTGCCGGAGAGATCGGATACTTTGGTGTTCGCGGCGAAAAAAGAGATGCAATGAAGATGCAACACACAGGTCAGCTGGAGAGCATCATTGGTGGAGTTGGCATCGAAGAACATTGGAGACGAGTGCTGCAGCGCTCAAGTGGTGCACCGGATAATGACCTCGTCGGTCTTCACGCCACCCAGATCTTCGATCTCGCTCGCGATGGCGACCCTCTGGCCGTCGAGGTGATCACAGACGCTGCGACCCTCCTGGCGGACACGGTTGCTGACGTTGCTCTTCTGCTCAACCCCGAGATCGTTGTCCTCGGTGGAGGCGTCGGCTCGCATCCGGAGCTTTGTCGACTCACGCAAACTATCATTCAGCAGCATGAATTGGCACAACCGCAACTCCGCTCCAGTGCGCTCGGCACCCAGGCGCAACTCTTCGGCGCCCTGTCACTAAGCGTGAACGCCGCCGAGGCTTTTCTCCTCCAGTAAAGTTCTGCCAAATTTTCTTATTGACTTTGCCGCAACAAATCCTTATGCTCAGCCCAATTCGCTACTTACTTATGAAATATTACTAAGTTTCTGGCCCCACAAATTCGTTTGAGGAGTTCATGTCTATGCTAGCCATTCTCCGCAGGTCTGCATTCTCCCTTGCTATAACGCTCCCGCTGATGGCTGCTTCCTCCTCGCTTGCATTTGGTCAGGCGCAATCGATCAATGGAAGTATCCGGGGTGTGGTGACCGACACGACCGGAGCTCCTATCGCCGGAGCAGCCGTGACGATCAGGAATGTTGATACAGGCTACGTGCGTGAGGTCAGGACAGACGAAGGCGGCCTCTATCTCGCCCCCGCCCTGCCAATTGGCAACTACTCTCTCTCCGCTTTATCGACTGGCTTCGCGCCTCTCACACAGATCGGAATTCACCTTAGCGCAGGTACAGATCTCAACGTCGACGAGCATCTCGCGGTCGGCTCGGTTGCCACTGAGATCAAGGTCACCGATGACGCTCCCATCATCGAACCATCCCGCTTCGATCTCGGCCGCACCATCACCTCGGAGGAGACGCAGAACCTTCCGCTCACCTCGCGCAACCCGTACAACTTCATCCTCTTTCAGCCTGGCGTCAGCGGCCATCCCAATCCTGAAAACGGCATTCCGCGCACGCTCAATACCAATGGCCTCGTCGATCGCGTCAACTTCCAGCTCGACGGCATGGTAGACACCGAGACAGACCAATATGGCCTTCGTCTCTTTGCCATCTCTGACTCTTATGTCAAAGAGATCGATACCATCTCCAACAGCTTTGCCCCGGAGTTCGGCAACACTGCCGGCGTCATCTACAACAGCATCACCAACTCCGGCACAAACACGTTTCACGGTCTGGCCCAGTACATCTGGCGTCCTAAGGCGGCAAGCTCCTGCCCTATCCTCAATAACTGCGATCCGAATGTACCCGGCGGCGTCATAAAACCCAGCCTGCATGTCGACGACTTCGTCGGCAATGTCGGCGGCCCGGTCCTCAAAGACAAACTATTCTTCTTCGTTGCTTACGAACACCTCAAGCGCGCCAACCCCACCGCGAACACAATCACCCCCGCCACTCAGACTGCTCTCGAGGGGCTTGGAGTCAGTCCATCCGACTTCGGTACCGCCGGTACGGTTCAGTATGCGCAGTGGGTTGACGTTCGCGGCGACTGGAGCATCAACCGCAAGAATCAATTCTTCGTCCGGTATAACTACTTTCGCAACCGCTACCCTTTCAACAGCGACATCGGTGGCCTCTATGCCATCAGCGCAGGAGCAGACTTCCAGGACCGTGCCCATATCATCGGCGCTCAACTGGTCACTACCTTTTCGCCTACCCTGCTGAATGAGTTCCGCGGATCGTGGCCGTATCGCAATGAACATCACATCGTCGACCCTCTCACCGGACCGGGCCCTATGGTCACCATCACCGGTCTTGCTAACTTCGGCGGCTCGAACGCTGCGGGCGCCAAGTTCCAGGAGAAGATCCCCAGCTTCAACGACAACGTCACCTGGATTAAGGGCGCCCATTCCGTCAAGTTCGGAGTTGGCTTCCAGAAAAACCTCGATACGCAACTTGCGAACGTCTATACGCAGTACACCTTCGCCTCCATTGCACAGTATCAATCTGCGAAAGACGGCATCACCCCACAGGTGTATTCCAGCCTCAGCGCCAGCATCGGTCAGCCTGGAGCAGCCTACCACTCCATTTTCTTCAACTTCTTTGCCCAGGATACCTGGCAGTTCCGCAAGAATCTACTACTCACCTACGGCGTTCGCTACGACCAGTACCGCGCCCCGACTCCCCCGGCAGGTGAGCCGTTCGTCTATACCCAGAGCTTTCGCACTCCGGTCGGGAACATAGCACCACGTGGTGGAATGACCTACAGCCCAAACCCCACAACGGTCGTCCGATTGAACGCGGGTATCTTCTACGAGGCTACACCGACCAATACCTGGTTCGACCCTCTCTACAATAACGGCGCTGCCGGCACAGGAAACTTCATCGCCAGCATCGCAGGCACCACGACTCCAACATCCTGCCAGCCTTCTTTTCCCAATGGTCCACAGAACGTTCCAATAAGCTGCCTGCCCACTCAAAGCATCTACGCCTTAACGCCGAAGTTCAAGAACGAGTATGTCTGGAACGCGAACCTGCAGGTGCAGCAGCAGCTTGCCAAGAACGACTCCCTGACCCTCGGCTACATCTTGACCAACGGTCGCAACATGCAATTCCTGAGCAACATGAATCTCATCAATCCCATCAGTGTGCTTGCAGACGGAAGGCCGGTCTTCTCGACAGCGGTAAACGCCAACACACGTCTTTATCCTGTCCTTTCCAACGGTGTAGGCCTCAACATCACCCTGATCGACACCGGTTCGAACTCGTCCTACAACGCGTTCACCGCCACCTACGAGCACCGCATGTCGGCAGGCCTCTCAGCGAGCATCTCTTACACGTGGTCCCACGCCATCTCCAACACGCCGGAGGGCAACTCATACGAGTTCAGCACGCCTGTTGAAGACCCCACCGATCCGCTCCGCGACCGTGGCAACAGCGGCATCAATCGGCCGAACTCGCTCACAATGAGCATTGTCTATCAACCGAATACCCACTTTGAAAATCGCTTCCTTAACGGCGCCATCGCAAATAACAACTTCGCCATCCTCGGCAACATGTCTTCCGGAGACGAACAGAACATCACCGTAAGCCCCAAGCTCAATGGGGATGCAACCGCCACCAGTCGTCCACTTTTCGTCGGCCGCAACACGGTGCGTGGTCCCTCTATCTACCAGTACGACATGCGCTACACTCGTACCCTTGGCACCTTCTTTGAACGCGTCAGCCCCAAGCTGATCATCGAAGGCAACAACATCTTCAACCATTCCAATGTTACCTCCCTCAATACCACGGCAACGGTTGCAACAACAGGAACGACCGTGCCTATCGGTACCATCACTACCCAGCCGACCTTTCTGCCAACTAGCACGCTTCTTGAAGCTCGCATCCTGCAGTTTGGGTTGAAGATCGATTTCTAGCCGCCATCGACTAGCATAAGGACTAATGACCGTCGCAAAACAAACCACCCATCCCCTCACGAGCGCGTCGGCGTTCCCCGCGCCGACCTATCGCAAGACGGTACTGGAGCGGGTATTTGCCGACGCTCAACGATACTTCCTCAACCCGCTGCTTGAGATCGAATACGCCCACACTTTGATGCTGGCGCGCCAGCGCATCATGCCCTCCGGAGAAGCCGCAGTGTGCATTCGTGCCCTCGACGCGCTCGATCTTACCGAGATACGCGACGCCCGGTACGACGGCTCCTTCGAGGATCTCTTCTTTCTCATCGAGAATACTCTGGGTTCCATCTGTGGTGCCGAAATCGCCGGCAAGATGCACACCGCCCGCAGCCGCAATGATATCGACCTCACAATGTATCGCATGGTGCTGCGCGATCTCATGACGGAAATCCTTGCGGCAATCATTGATCTGCGCACAATCCTGGTTGACCTCGCATGGCAGCACCGTGCCGCACTCATCCCTGCCTACACGCACAACCAGCCAGCGCAGCCAACGACACTGGGCCACTACCTCATGGCCTTTATTGAAACCCTCGAACGCGATTCCGAGCGACTCATTGCCGCCTACACCCGCGTCAACCGTAATCCCCTCGGCGCGTGCGCGATTACCACCACCGGCTTCCCGATCGATCGTCATCTGACCGAACAACTCCTCGGCTTCGACGGACTCCAGATGAACTCCTATGGGGCCATCGCTGCCGTCGATTACCTCACCGAAAGCAGCTCCGTCCTCGCCGTTTCTATGGTCAACCTCGGCCGCTTCGCCCAGGACCTCATACTATGGAGCACTGCTGAGTTCAATTTCCTTCGCCTCTCCGATGCCTACGTTCAGATCAGTAGCATTATGCCGCAGAAGCGCAACCCCGTTCCCCTTGAGCACGTCCGAATTCTCGCCAGCCGCGCTCTCAACCAGTCACAAAGTATTCTCGGCTGCCTCCACAACACTCCTTTTGCCGACATGAACGACGCCGAAGACGATCTCCAGCCCCTTGTCTACGCCGCCTTTGAAGATGCCGATCGGAGCCTTCGCCTCCTTGCCGGCATTCTGTCCGAGGCTGAGTTCAACACCGACCGCATGGCCGCCGCAGCCGAAGCCAACTTCCTTCCCGTCACTGAACTCGCCGATACCCTCGTCCGCTCTACCGGCATCAGCTTCCATGCCGCCCATCATCTGGTCAGCAATGCAGTCAAGGAACTCATTGCCATCGGCATCGGCTTCGATCCCGACTCGATGACCGGGATCGTTGAGCGCGAACTCTCCTCTATCACCACCGCTTCGCCCTCTATCACCCACGATCAGATTCGCGACTCTTTACGCGCGCAGAACTTCGTCGACGTCCGCACAATCCCCGGTGGCCCCTCTGCGATCGTGCTCGAACCTGAGATCCTCCGCGCCCGCAGCCAGATCGCCTCGGATCAGTTCTGGCTCGAAGCAGCCATGACACATCGGCAGAACGCGCATGTGCTGCTACGCCAACAGTGCGAGGATCTACTGCGAAGTCAGAATGCCCCCCAGCAATAACTTCCTCGCCGTCACATCCTCCTCCGAGAACGCAGGCCTGCAGCGCGGTCTCTCCACTACCTCCGCCCTTGGCGTCAACATCATCGACATGGTGGGCGTCGGTCCCTTCGTCACTCTTCCTCTCATCGTCACCACCATGGGCGGCCCCCAGGCTATGCTTGGCTGGCTCCTGGGCGCGCTTCTCTCCCTTTGCGATGGCCTCATCTGGAGCGAACTCGGCTCCGCCTATCCCGAAGCGGGCGGCTCCTACGTCTACCTTAAACATCTCTACGGAGGACAAGGCCTCGGCCGCGCCATCTCCTTCCTGTACGCCTGGCAACTCCTCTTCAGCGCTCCACTATCCATCGCTTCCGGCTGCATCGGCTTCTCACAATACATGTCATACCTTCTACCTCACTCTGGTAGAACCCTCTTTTCCATCACCATCCTCCACGTTCCTTTCATCCTCAGTCAGCAATCCCTGATCGCGATGACGGTCTGCCTGCTCGCCCTCATTGCGCTCTATCGCAAAATCCACTCCATCGAACGCGTCGTCAAAGCTCTCGGCATCGTCGTTGTGCTTGCTCTGCTGTGGATCATCTTCGCTGGTTTCACTCATTTCAACGCCCATCAGGCCTTCGACTTCCCCGCCGGTGCCTTCCGTCTCAACTCCGGTTTCTTCGCTGGCCTTGGCGCAGGTATGCTCATCTCAGCCTACGACTACTGGGGCTACTACAACATCTGTTTCCTCGGTGGGGAAGTGCGCGATCCGCAGCGCTCCATTCCTCGCGCAGTCCTCGGTTCCGTTACCATCGTCGGCACGTTCTATCTTCTGATGAACATCAGCGTGCTCGGCGTCATCCCCTGGCGCGAACTCACCAGCGCGACCACAGGCAACGCTCGCATGTACATCATGGCTATCCTCATGCAGCGCATCTACGGACATACCGCCGCCGTCGCTATCGTTCTTCTCATCTCCCTTGCCGCAGCTGCCTCTGTGCTTGCGCTCCTGCTCGGCTACTCACGCATCCCTTACGCTGCGGCTCGCGACGGCAACTTCCCGGCGATCTTTGGCCGCCTTCATCCTCGCTTCCGCATCCCACACGTATCTCTTGTTACCCTCACCTGCATGACTCTCTTCTGCTGCCTGTTCCGCCTGCAGGAGGTCATCTCCACCCTCGTTGTTATCCGCATTCTTTTTCAATTTCTCATCCAGGGAGTCGGAGTGCTCCTTCCACGCCATCGTCACGCTCGTCGCACCGGAACCTTCAAAATGATGCTCTATCCCATCCCCGTTCTTCTGGCGCTCATCGGATTCCTGTTTATCCTGTTCTCGCGTGCCAATTTTCTAAGAGAAATACGCACCTCGACGATTGTCCTGCTGGTAGGTGCCGTCGTCTATACTCTCCGCCTTTATCGAATCGAACGGGACCCTCCGAAACCGCAACCCAACCAGAATGTGGTTTCCCGTGTCACCCCGGCCGGGGACTGGGACCATCATGAATCCGTCTGATCATTCCGGTCGCGATCCCAGGAGTCGCCGAATACTGTTTCGGGCGAGAGAGAGGTTCAGTTGAGAGTTCAGTACGTTCATATGAGCGGAGGTCAACGCTGCATGGGCTGCAGCCACTCCAGAGGCGAGTTGAGCGTCAACTTTTGCTCGCTCACTCTGAATACGGAAGCTTTCTTCGCGAGCCTCGAGAGCTTGAGTTGTCACTCCTACCAGTTGCTCAAGCTGTTCTACTTTGTCATATGCAGATGACAATTCAATGCTGACGTCTGCTTCGATCTGCTTCAGTTGCGTCTGTGCCATCGTCAGCTTGATGCGTGCGTCCTGGAGCTTGGCTTCACGTTCACCGCCATCGAACAAGGTATAAGTGAAAATAGCTCCAAAGGTTCCAAAATTATGAGCTAAAAAAGGCAGACCACTCTGATAGCTGGAGCGCGCCACTCCTGTTAGATCGGGGATGTATTCGTCTCGCGCCGCGGCGACACCAGCCTTCGCCTTTTCTACCGTCTGCGTGGCCGACAATATTGCAGGACTCTTGTTGAGCAGAAGTGCAATTGCCTCAGCACGCGTGGGAAGCACTGAGGCAACACCGAGTGAGTCCGAGTCCAGGATAAGGTGAGTGCCAAGCGGCAAGCCGAGCGCGTCGTCGAGTTGCAACGTAAGGTCATCGAGGTTGAGGCGCGAGACCAGGGCAGCTTGCTGCTTATCGAGTAAATCTGTGCGACTCGTCAGTTCGGCGTCGGCCAGGAGCTTCCCCTCATCGACAGCGCGCTTTGTCTCATGCTCAAGCACTGTTGCGGCGTCGACGGCGTCCTTTGCGGCCGTCCCACGTAGCTGTTCAATAAGGATTCCGTAGTAAAGCTTGTGGACAAGAAGGGCGACTCCATTCTCGGCGTCGTCGGACTGAATGTGTGCCGAATTTAGATCGGCATCGGCCGCCTTTACGCCCGCTCGAATTTTGAAGATTTGCGTTATAGGTTGGGCAAGCTCCGTCCCGCTCGTATAGCTTGTATCAGCACCCTGGCCGATCGTTAGAGTCTCTGCTGGCAGGAGGCCCGTAGAGGTTTCCCCAAGGGATCCAGCAGGAATTCTTACTCCCTCAAGTTCGGTAATGTGCAATACGGCGGACTGGTTCTTGATGATCGGATAGAAGTGCGACTCGGCCTCTTTCTTCTGCGCTTGGCTATCCGTTACCGCCAGATGGGCCAGCATAATATGGCGGTTGTGCGCGAGCGCCATCTCCACCGCGGTTGGGAGTGTAAGTCGCACACTGGCCGAGCTGGACAAATCTCCCGCTGCGGCAGCAGTCTCAGACTGTTGAGCAAGGAGTAATAGCGGCGAGACAAGCACGACCGGCACCACAGAGACAATCACTAGTAGTTTCTTACCTATGCGGCATGTTGCTCCACGCAAAGATGTCTTTTCTATCACCATACAAATGATCCTCTGAAGCAAACGTTCTATGAAGCAGATTTTGCCGAAGTGGCGATGATTTGGCGGAAACCAACCTTCAGACCTCGGAGACACGCGACAATCAAGAGACAGGCTGTTGCGACATAGGCAATGAGGGTGAAGGCATCCATGATCGACAGAGTGAAAGCCTGCTGGCGAATACTTCCAGCAAATAAAGTGGCCGCCCGGCCCACGGCGATATCCTGAGTCGCCGACTGCGCGTGCATTCCAGCTGTCAGTATGTGGGCGCGCTCGATAACGGGAGTCGAACCTCCCTGAATGTCAGCTGACAGTGAATCCCCATGAAAAACCTGTCTGCTGTGGAGGAAAAACTGGATAAATGAGGCGCCGAGTTCTCCGCCGAAGAGTCGTATGGTCTGAAAGAAGCCGCCGAAGCTGAGAACATCGGGACCTTTATTCATGGACCCTGAGTTGATGAGGTCGAGTACGATGGTGCCGACCATCCCGTTGAATGCGAAGCCTTCTCCCATTGCAAGAGCTATCTGGCTAAGCTCAAAGCTGTTCCCGGACCAGACAGAAGTAATATGTGAATCCATCAGTGCGGCAACGGCAATCGTGGCGAATCCCGCCGCCATAATGAGACGCGAGTCGACCCGCCCGAGCAGGTAGATTGCGAGAAGGCCAGCGAGGAGCTGGGGAATCGCCAGCCAAAGGAGCACAGGGCCGACCTGCTCCGGCCTGTATCCACGTATTGCTGTGAGATAACTGGGGACTAACACAACCGCGGATAACAGAACAAAGCGGAAGATCATGATGATCATCGCAAGTAGAACGGTGTTTCTCCGCCGAAGGAAAGGAAAATTGATCAGGGGATTCGGCTTACTGAAGTGCCGGACAGCTGTTGCCAAAATGAGGAAGGAACCAGACACGACCATAGCGACAAAGGTGCCCGAACGCCACCAGTCGAGTCGCTGTCCCTGGTCCATCGCCCCGTAAAGCAGGGCTGCCCCGAGGCTAAAGTATAGGAAGCCACGCCAGCTTGGCGAAGGCTCTCCCGGCTTGGGCTTGGGCATCGGCTGCGGTGAAATGCCGAAGACAATCAAGCCGATCATGAGGGGTGTGAGCAGCGCAGTCGTCCAGAAAATCCAGTGCCACGAGAGTGCATCCATCAACCAACCCTCGTAGGAATGCGCCATATGGGTTGTAATGACGATGTCCGCCGCATAGGCGGCAATTCCCAGGTGCAGATAGCTTTGGGGGAGATTACGCAGAATGAACGACAGTGTGAGGGGATAAAACGTCCCAGCTGTCATCCCAGCTGATACCAGCAAAAACAACAGTACGGGAAGATGCCCGGCAAACGGCATTACGATACACAACAAGGTGAAGATCGTCGCGGAGGCAAGCAGGACCCGTCTCGGTCCGAGTAGGCCGCCGAGGTAGACAGAGAAGGGGCCGATGAACATCATTCCCATGTTGTAGGCGGTGCCGATCCATGAAGCTGAGTCCACGTCGAGTTGCAATGCTCCCCGCAGATCGGGCGCGCCGACACTCAGAAGCCTCCCGAAAAAAGTAGCCAGCGAGGCGCCCAACAACACGCCCAGAATCCCAAGGATAGGCCGGATGCGTTGGACAGATTCGGTCTGAGTACCTGTCGTCATGTCTTCCATTAGCGGGCTGTCGCCGGAGGAGTTGCTTCTGTTGTTTCCTGCCGATCGGTATGAACCGTGACCTCCGCAGACAGTCCTGGACGGAGAATGTCGCCAGAGGGGTTCCCATCGATAAGAATCTTGACCGGGACCCGCTGAATGACCTTCGTAAAATTGCCGGTAGCGTTATCGGGCGGCAGGAGTGCTGTCGCCGACCCGCTTGCGGGCGCTATCTCGCTCACGTGGCCGTGAAGGATTTGGGAGGGATAGGCGTCTATCCTGATGTCCGCGGTATCGCCAACACGAACATGAGCAAGCTGTGTCTCGAGGAAGTTGGCTTCGACCCAGGCACCGTCCTGAACGAAATCAACAACCTGGACGCCCGCTCCGACAAGCTGCCCCGGATGAACCCGTAGTCGGCCAACTCGACCGTCGGCAGGCGCCACGATCTTTGTGTAAGCAAGGCTCACTTGTGCAATCGTCACGCCTGCGGTCCTGGCTGCGATCTGAGCCCGCAGTCCCGCATCTTTTGCGTCAAGAGCGGCTCTCTGTTGAAGAGCCCCAGCTAGCGCGGCTCGGCTGTTTGCTACTGCTGCCTTGGCGCGCACGAGATCGGCTCGACGGCTTTGCAGGGCAGCTTGAGCAGCGTCGCGGGCCTCCTGAACCTGCTCGAACTGCTGGCGGGTCGCGGCCCGGCTCGCCAGCAACGTCTCCTGTCGTTGATATTCACTGACTGCCTGTGTGACCTGAGCTTGTGAGGCGTCGATCCCCGATTGTGCTGCATCGGCAGCAGCCTGTGCCTGCTCAACGGAAGCCTTTGCGGCGTCAATGCTCGCGTCAGCGGCGCGCTTTGCGTCCTGGTTTGCGCTGAGTTCGGCATGTGCGGAGCTAATCGCAGCTCGCGCCTCATCGACGTTTGCCTCATAATCCGAGTGTTCCAGTTCAACGATTGACTGTCCAGCTTTGACCGATTGATAGTCCTGCACACTCACTCGCTGCACGGTGCCGCTCACACGTGTACTGAGAGGAATCTGATCGCCTGTCACATAGGCGTCGTTTGTCTTCTGAAGCACAGTGTCACTCTTCCACGAATCCCAATGGCCCTGGATGGCAAAAAAGAGAAAGATGGCTACCGCCAGTACCACTATCGGAATCGCAATAGACCATTTCTTCACAGCAGGACCTCATCAGGGAATCTGCAATGCAAGCCACTCGCAAGAACAACTGCTAAACCAGAAATTAGTCAGATAGGATTTTTGTTCGAGAAGGCCCATTTCGATTGAAGCAGACGATGCAATCCCTCGGAAGCGAGGGGGAGGCTAAATCACCGTGAGCAAGGCCATAACTTTACCATGCATCGAGCCTTCGGGGAAGCCTAAATAGAAGAGGCTGGTTTCTGGAGAACTGCGCGGATGATAGACAGATAGGTAGCATGTAATCGAGGCCACAGTACCCTGCTTCGAGCAGTGACTCTGCCGCAAGAGCTTTCGAATAGAACTGATAGAGCGTTTGCGTTGGCGTTTCGAAAACGGCGTCCGGAAGATGATGGATTGCTCCCGAATAACGGGCAAACCTGAAGTAATCCCGTAGTGCCCGCAAGGTCGCATTTTCGGTACTTTCACTCAGCGACGCGATTCGGTAATCCGTAGTTTCCGATAACCCCGTTTTCCGAAAATTCGGCCAACCGGTCGGGGGCGATCTCCATGCGGGCCGCCTGCTCCGAGCTTCTCAATGTGTTCTATGGCCCTTCGGTCTGCCGGGACGGCCTGCATCAGATGACTGCGCGGAGGGCAACCGTCATGCCTGCCCGTGCGGTCTTGAGAGCACCAGCGACCGTCTCAGCGGCGGCGACCGTGTGCGCGAGTGCTGATCTCCGTCGTTTTCCCGGATGCTCGAAAGCGACGGCCTCGATCCCACCACCGAAAAGTGTGTGGCTCTCTTCCAGCCGATCGAGTGCGGCGTTCAGCTCTGCGACAACGGCCTCGGCATCATCGGCAACGACGATCACTTCCACGTTGATTTTCTTGTATCGCATCGGAATACCTCTGCCTCCAATCTTATGCCTCCCGGCTCCAAAGCGCTTCGCAAGCGATTAACCGCAGGATTACTTCCGGATTGCCACCCCCCCCCGCCCGGAACCCAAAAACAAAAGATCAATATTGCGTCTCACGGATTGATAAGCCCTGTTATCGCCAATTGACTCTCGTTTCCAGGGCAAACATCAAATCCTGCGAATAATATTTCTTGCTCCACAGACTTATGAACTTATGACTTGCTGCGGCCTCCCGACGCAATTATGCTCTGCTGAAGACTACTATCTATGTCCAGGCTCTTCACTCCTCGCGACGCAGCTCAAGTGCTAGGCGTCAGCTACGCTTCTCTGAAGCAGTGGATCTACAGTGGAAAGCTAAAGAGTGTCCAAACACCAGGTGGTCATCATCGGATTCCAGAGTCGGAAATCGACCGTCTGCTGCCTCGGTTTTCCGTCAAAGACAAGCCGGAGAAGACACGCCGGATGCTTCGGCGCGTAAGCGGGCGAAACCAGTTGACGGGACGAATAACCGACATAAAGATGAGCGGCTTGCTCGCACAGGTCACAATGTCAGTTGGAGGTCAGCGTATTACCTCCATTATCACAGCGGATGCGGCGCGTGAACTGCGCCTGAAGACTGGACAGATCGCTATTGCTCTCGTCAAATCAACCGAAGTCATGATCGTTCTACCCGACTAAATTCGGTTGACAATAACGGTTTAATTCGTTTAAATCGCAGAACGTTCCGCCTGCGCGGAGGCCAAAGCTCCTTTCTGCCCTCTCCTGGTCAGGAAAGGATCTGCAATTCATCTTCAGCGCTTTCTTAACTCAAACATGGGCTATTGCAATTAAGGTGATACGGATTCTCAGGAAAGGTGGTCCATCGTGAAACGCTCTGACCGCTCGCAGATCCACTTCCGGTACGGGAGGCGATGGAAAACTTTGACGCGTGCCGGCTACATTGCAACGGCTGCCTCACTGCTGCTCGCCCAACCCTTCTTGCTGCTTTTGTGGCTTGCGATGGGGGCGTTCCCGGCGTGGGCCCAAACGGGAACGAGCCTTTCCGGCGTGGTGAGGGACCAAACCGGCGCAACCCTTCGCGATGTCGCGGTGACAATCAAAAACGTCGACGCAAATGCATCGCGCACGGTCGCGACCGATGATGCGGGTCACTATCAGACGTCCGGCCTGCCTGCGGGGCGCTTCGAGATTCGAGCGGCAAAAGAAGGGTTCGCCGATGAAACGCGCGCAGGAATCAGCCTGGCGGCTGGCGAGGACGTCGCGGTCGACATTAAGATGGAGCGGAAGACTCCCGACCCCTGCGCGACGGGCCACGAATTCGCCACTGCCGATTGCGCGCTGACCTGGCACGGCATCACGGTGTACGGTGCGTATGACATCGGCGTCGGCTGGGTCAGCCATGGCTTACCCGAAAACGGCTACAACTATGAAGGCGCATCTCTGGTGAACCGAAACGGCTATGAACATCGATTCCTCATTGCACCGAACAACCTGCAACAGACGGGTTTCGGCATCAGGGGCAAGGAAGAGTTTGCGCCTGGCTGGGCCGTTGTGTTCAACGCTTCAACGGGCGTCAATCCGCAGTCTGGCCTGCTCGCCAACGCATCAAAAACCGACATCGTCAACAACGGCCTTCCCAGGAGCAGCTATTCTTACGCCATCGACGGTGCGCGCGCGGGCCAACCCTTCAATGACGAATACTATGGCGGTATATCGTCTGAGAGGTTCGGCACGTTGACCTTCGGTCGTCAGCGCTCTCTCGGCACTGATGCGATGCTCCTTTACGATCCGGCTGGCGGAGCCTATGCCTTTTCGTATATTGGGTATAACGGCACGATGGCCGGCGGCGGCGACACCGAGGACAGCCGTTGGGACTCCGCCGTGAAATATCGCCTCAACTTTGGCCCCACCCATCTCGGCGCGATGTATAAATTCGCCGATGGAAATGGTGGCTGCTTTTCGGCCTCAGCAACCTGGACTGCTGCCAACTGTACGCCGGAGACTGCGCATAACAACGCCTATGGAGGCGACCTCGGTGGGGAATACCACAGGTTGTCGGCCGACATCGTCTACCAACACTACAATCAGGCGATCAGCGTGTTGAACCCCTTGCTGGGGCCTCAGAGTGTGACGCAGTCCTATCAGTCGACCACGAACAGCATCAATACAAACCCAATCACCGGGACCAATCTGATCTCAACGGACGACACCGTATATGGCATCGTGACCGACAACAACGCCATCATGGGCGCTGCGAAGTATACGTGGGATCAGGTCAAGCTTTTTGGCGGCTTCGAATACATCTGGCAGAATAATCCGCATGACCCGTTGGGCGTTGGCGCCTCGGACCAGGGCGGCTATTTCATGAGCGGGGTAGAAGACAACAATCTTGATTCTGAAAAGATCTTGAGGATCTGGTGGACGGGCGTGAAGTACGCTTACGACAGCAAAACCGACATCACGTTCGCCTGGTATGGGCAGTTGCAGAACAACTTCCGTGTTCCGCAGACCTGTTCGGTCGCAGCGGGTTTCCGCAGCTCCTGCGCGGGCGAGCTCAACGAGGGTTCGCTCTATACTGATCATCACTTCACCAAGCGTTTCGATGGTTTTGCAGGACTTGCGTATTCCTTCGTCACCGGCGGCATGGCCATCGCCATTCCTCATGGTCCGGGCGTTCCCTATCTCCACAACAGTAACTTTGCTCCGACAGTCGGTGGTCGTTTCTCCTTCTGATCGTTTCCACAGCGGACTATACAGGCACCCACCGAACAAAGCCGTTCGCGTCCTAATCGTTTGCGTTGGTAGAAACGATCGAGGGCTACAAGCGACGCCATGATCAGGCCACAAAAGGAACCGACATCTCTTCCACGTTGACAGGACTAGCGCTCATTGGGCTGGCAGTCGGAGCAACAGCAATGGGAACGATGGCGATTGGAGCTCTCGCCCTCGGCAGGCTTGCTATTCGGCGAGGTCGAATCGAAAAGCTGTCCATCGGAGAACTGACCGTGGACAGTCTGATCATTAGAAGTCGATCTTCCGCAGCAACATCTGACATCAAGCCAGGCGTCAGCTTATCGACCGCTTGGGTTCCCTACGAGACTCCAATTAGTTCTTTGCCCCTGCGATGGGGTAACCCTGCCATAAGTATTCCAAAGCCTCGGGCAGAGTCTGTTGTTTCACGGCATGGTCGACATGCCCGGCGTTGCGGGCAAAGACAAACTGATATTGGTAGCCCTTTGCGGCCAGCACCTTGGCCATGTCCTCATTGGCGACGACCCAGTCATGCATGTTGTCACGCATGACATTTGGATTGAGAAGGTCTCTGTCGCCCACTTCCATCCAGATTCGTAACGGTTTGCCCACAGAATTCGGGACGAGGTGCTCATGAAATTCCCACGCGCCGTGAGGAGTTTCCCCGTTATAGGGCCATTGCTGGTTCACGTATGTGCCCGAATAGGTGAGAACACGGTGGTATAGCTCGGGGTGATACCAGGCCATGATCAGTGCGCACGAGCCGCCGGAGCTGCCGCCCATCGTCGCGCGGCCGTCGGGGTCTTTGGTCAGTTTCACGTTGTATCGCCTCTCGACCAGAGGCAGCACTTCTCTTTCGACGAACTCCGCATACAAGCCTGACATGGTGTCGTATTCCAGGCCGCGCTCACTGCCCTGGGCATCGCCCCCGCCATTGCTTATGGAGATGGCGATCATCGCAGGCACCCGACGGTCGGCGATCAGATTATCGAGTGCCACGAAGAGCGCATGGTCGGGTCCGTCCGCCCCGACCATAAATGGCGCGACAGTACCCGGGGCGTATTGTTTGGGAACGTAAACCGTCACTCGACGAGTGTACGGAGCCGGGTGGCTGGTGGTGACCTTCAGTTTGCCGGGGTCGGTGGGATCTACCGTACCAAAGGTATTGGCCTCCCGCGCGATGCCGGGATAGATCTTGCTGTCCGCTGAATTAATAGAGAACTCATACACCATTCCCTGCGGCACACCTTCGTGCACAATCATCTCCGGGGCCGGGTTGTGAGTGGGGCCAATGATAAAGTTTCCATCGACATTCATCGGAGCATTGGTGCCGTCGGGCAGCTCCCTGGCCGCGGCATAACCAGAAGTGTGGGGATCGCGTGTGGGAGGAGTCGGGCGAACGGCGCCGCCTGCCACTGGCGGCGTTGGCGGTGCCTGGGCCCCTGCCCGACCTGCGCCAATCGTCAGGCTCATCAAAAACGCGATGATCAAAAGACGGAACAAATAGGGACTCCTTTTGGTCTCAGTGAACTTTCATTTCCGCCGCCAGGGAAACATTTGCGAGCGGATGACCAAATTGTAGCGGATAGAAAATGGTCGCAGACGGCGGCTGGTTGGCCGTCCAGAAAGCTTCCGGCTGACCAGAGCATCGAGTTCTTTTAGAAGTCCGACCCATCGTGTTTCCAATAGCCTTTCTGCCCTGTGATTAAGTAGTCACTGGCTTGATGCTGGAACTCCGCTTGATGCCGTAACGACGGGTCAGCCAGGCGCGAACGGGCTCGTCGAAGTACTTTAGAGCAATCCAGGCCACAAAGATCACAAATGGAATAAGCAGGAAAATCCATATCAGCTTCACATCCATGCTCGGATGCCTCGTCTCCGAGTAGCCGGTAAGGACATATACGAACGGAATGTGAGTGATATAGAGGGGATAGGAAAGTCGGCCGCTGAACTTGCAGAGCCTGATCATGCCTGTGCCTGCATTCGAGTGCGCCCCACAAAGGATGACGAGCGGGAACAGGAAGATCACGCATGCCGCGTCATAAAGACCGTTTAGCGAGAGACCACTCACGTTCGAGAACTGTGGCATCTGAAAGCACACCACAAGAACAATCGAAAGCAGGAGCAGTCCAATCCTGGGGACCCGAATGCGGTCATGAATTCGATAAAGCCAGAGACCCATCACGAAGGAGACCGTGAGGCGTAGCGGCGCCATCCAGATCTCCGGATAATCCCAACCTCCGTCAAGCGATCCTTTCGTATTCGCGGTCCAAATGAGAAGCAGTCCTGACAATCCAAAGATAATCGCCAGAGTGATTGTGCGCAGCCTGCGAAGAATCAGAGCATATGCGATGTTCCCGAGGTACTCCTGTATCAGTGACCAGGCAGGCCCATTGAGTGCCTGAGTCTCGTGTAATCTCCCCCCAACCGGGGGTGACGGCAGCAGAAGCAATGAGGTGATATATGCGAGCAGCAACATCGGAGTGGCAGTATGATTCATCGCCTTGCTGAAGGGATCGAAGATGTAACCCAGCAGGCCCAGAGTGGCTCCGATCAGAACCAGAGGGTGAAGCCGGATGAGCCGGATGCGGAAGAATTGAAGCACCGTCATCTGTGTCCAGCGATCGTCGTATGCATACGCGACTACAAAGCCGGACAGCCCGAAGAAAAAGTCGACCGCCAAATAGGCGTGATGCATTAAGTGAAGAGGTGGCCTAAAGCCAAATGGGTAGTTGAATATATGAAAGAGCACGATCAGAAAGGCCGCGCTTCCTCTCAGGCCATCAGCACTTCAAAGTGTTCTTTTCCACTACTCGTACGGTCGACAGTAATAGCAACATTCATCGGACAGTTCTCCACGATTCAGGCTCCGCGCCTTTCTCTATGCGCGCCTTGCAGCGACGGATATTTCAGCGAACCACAAGACTTGCGGTCAGAGGCGTGTTGTCCGAAGAACTCCCGGCCAGCACTTGATATTCGCCCGTGGGCAGGTTCCAAACGTTCTTCTCTTCATCAAAGGTCTTTAACACCCGGTCATCGATCGCAACCGTAACGGTCTGAGATTCGCCAGGAGCAAGCGTGATTCGCTTCCACCCGATAAGCCGCTTGAAGGATTCGTCTGAACCTTTCGGAAGACGCCCATAGACCTGAGCAATCTCGGTGCCGGTTCGCTTGCCGGTGTTCTTGACAGTGAAGCGCGCAGTCCTGGCGGTTGAATCGACAGACAGGCCGGAGTATGCGTAGGTGGTGTAAGACAAACCGAAGCCGAAGGGAAACAGCGGCTTCTTATTCTGTGCTTCATACCACTTGTAGCCGACCTCAGGCCCCTCATCGTAGTGGACAGCGTAACCAGCGTGAGATGAAGCATTCGCTGTAGGCGCACCGTTGTCGGCAACATCTCCAGTGCGTACCTGGCTCTCAGATGGAATCTTAGGCGCATCAGGATGCGGAAGATCCGCTTCGCTTTTCGGGAAAGACAGCGGGAGCTTGCCCGTCGGATTGACGTCTCCAACGAGCACGTTTGCCAGCGCCTTGTGTCCTGAACTTCCGGCGTACCAGGCCTCGACTACGCCCGCTACTTTGTCGATCCACGGCATCGTGACGGCGGTGCCAGTTTCGAGCACGACGATGGTATGAGGATTCGCTGCCGCCACCTGCTCGATCAATGCATCCTGGTTATTCGGAAGCGAAAGACTCGGCACGTCCATGTCTTCTGCCAGCCATTGATATGCAAAGACAATCGCAAGATCAGCAGACCTCGCGAGGTTCGCAGCCGACTTCGGATCTGTTCCGGGATCGAAATCAATCTTTGCGTTCGGCAGCTTCGTCTGAAGCGCCTTTAGGGGAGAGGTTGGGAACCAAACGGGCTTCTGCCAGATCGTCGCGCCTTTGCCAGGAGGCATGATGGCATTGCCGCCGGGAGGATCGACTTGTGCCGATCCTCCACCGGAGATCATCCCGACATCGGCATGCCCGCCAATAATCGCAATGGTGTTGACCCTCGATGGATTGATCGGAAGCACCGTCGAGCTGTTCTTCAGCAGAACGATACTCTTTTCCTCTATTCGCTGAGAGATTTCAAATCCTTTCTCGACATCCACCACACCCGTCTGCGGCGGATCGTCTACTATTCCCGATAGAAACTCGGCATACAGAACTCGGCGTGCATGGTCGTCAATCTCCGACAGCGGAACTTTGCCGGCTTTAACTGCTTCTTTCAGCTTTGGACCAAAGAAGTCGGCCATAGGCTGTTCCTGATCAAGACCTGCTGCGGATGCCTTTTCCGTACTGTGTGTTCCACCCCAGTCGGAAATGACAAATCCCTTGAAGCCCCATTCCTTCTCGAGCACATCGCGCAGCGTGTAGGAGTTCTCACAACCGAAGTCGCCATTGATCCGGTTGTAGGAACACATCACTGCACCGGGATTCGCGATGGAAATGGCGATATGAAATGCGAGCAAATCAGATTCCTGCATCGCCCGCTTCGAGATGACGGCGTTCACAAAGAAACGCCCGGTCTCCTGATCATTCATCACATAGTGCTTGATGTCGCCGACCACATGTTGCGCCTGTTCACACTTCATAAGGTTCCCGACGACGGTGCCCGCGAGGAGCGGATCCTCACCCGCATACTCGAAGGTGCGCCCATTCCGTGGCTCGCGGACTAAATCTACTCCGCCTCCCAACGTCATGTTGAACCCCTGCGCTCGGAGCTCCTGGCCAATCACAGTGCCGAAGTCGCAAGCGGAGTCTTGATCCCAACTTGCCGCAGCGCCTAAGCTCGAAGGCATAGCTGTCGAATACCTTCCGTTCGCACCGCTGTCTCTCACTCCATAGCCCGCATCGGAAATTACCAGGGAAGGAATTCCCAGGCGCTTGACGCCCTCAACGTATCCCGCACCCCCGTTGGTAAGGCGTGACAGGGGCATCTGCCACTGAGGCGCATGAGCCATCCCGTTCCCGTGCAATAAAGCCAGCTTCTCGTCGAGAGTGAGCTGCTTGAGAACCATATCGGCACGTTCTTCCGGGGAGAGTTTGGGATTCATCCACGGCCCGTCTGCGACCTGAGCGGCGGCTACGGAGGTTGCGATGATTGTTCCCAGGGCTGCGATGACGGTGCAAAGGAAGTAAAAACCAAACTTGCGATTCTGCATTTGTCTCCCGACGGGACTCATTTGGACCCTTCTATCCCGTTTTGAAATATGAATTTGGCATTGCTGGTGTGAAGCTCCTGCAGGTACGAAACTCCGTCCACGACGGATGTGACCACGCCGGTTCGGTCCTGCTTTCCCTCAATCACGCGCGAGATAATCCTGAATGTCTTTTCGTCTTCCGTTTTGATGGTCAACGTCACTCGCGATTTCGAGGGTGCACTCCAGGTGACCTCGTATATTCCACGAGGAAGCTGAATGTTCCCTGCTCGGGCAGCGGTGGCAAGATAGAACGTCTGAGAGTTCTGGGCAGCCATCACAGTGGCCGAAAACAGAATCGACAAGAGGGCGAATCCCGGAATACGTCTCATACAAACTCCCTTCAATTCGTCGAGGGATCCTGCCGGATTCTCCGGAGAACTCTGGAACGTACTCAGATTAGGGAGAGCCGATTGTTTTTATAAGCTGCATCGTGCATTAGACAGTGCAGGAGCATGTATAAGTGTCGTATTTGCAATTCGATAAGGAAGGAACGGGAGGCGGTTTTGAGGGATGTATGATACAGCTTTTTCGGTATGGAAACGTCTTACCACGTCTCCACAGCAACAACCGTTGGAGGTCCGGGGTGGCCTTCAATCACATTCGCTTCTATGACGGCTTCTAGATTCAGTTGGTCCCAGTTCTTCGGAGCCTTCTGCAACATTGCGTCCAGATATGCAGAATTCGACACGACCTCGCTTGCCGCCTCAGTTCCTTCGCCCAGAATACCTGCCAGGATGATCACCGGCTGTCCCGATACCTGGTCATGAATTCTGGCGACAACGGCGTAGTCCCGTGCAAGACTTTTCATCGGAACCTGCCATTGAAGCGTCCAGATTCCCTTGGGAGAGCTCTTGCGATCCACGACCTTGCGTACATGATCGTCAAATTCGAATCCAATCGGCAGATCCTGCGTTATCCGCATCGTCCAGGGATTGTCAAAAGCGCCAATCATGACGGATGGGCCTTCACGCAATTGAGCAAAGCCAGTATCAGACGCGGCTAAGACACGAAATTCGCCATTCTTCGGCACAAGAGGCGCGATGGCGCGCGCAAGTGTGATGACATCGTAAACGTTCAAACTGCCACTCTCTCCAGCGGGGATGGCGGGGATCGTCCTGCTTTGAAGATCGACAGCGTCAGTCGGCACGCCCAGGCAGTACGTAACTCGGCTTGACGTGGCGGTAATTGGCTCCCAAAAGCGGTCCATATTGGAGAGACCGCTGGGATTTGAGGGACCGCTCGGGCGTGCGGCCTGTCCCGGGAATCTTACACGGCCTATACCGAACCCCAGGAGCCCAGCAACAAGCAGAGCAATCGCAATCGGTACCCAGGCAGAAACGGTACGACCTGCAGATTCTTTGGGGGAATCTGCCAGGCGAGCTTCCGACTCTACCCGATCTTGAGGTAATGCCTCAGGTGACTCATAGACCAACTGACTATCGGTTTGAACGGCGGTATGAGGCGAAGGCTCTCGAAATAGCGGAACATACGAGCCGACCAGCAACTCGATGATCAGCTCTCCGGCATGATCGGGACTGTAATAGTACTGAATAAGCCTCTTTCGAACCTCAGCCGCGGTCGTGCGAACTACAGGGTCGAGATTCACATCGTAGTTTGGTTCACGTCCGAAGGCCTCAACGCCAATCGTTCTCTCTTTTAATTCGCCGGCGTTGCCCAGCAACGCTTGTTCTACCGTATACGCGAGCAAGACCGGGTATCGCTTGCTATTTGTGAACAAGGGGTGCGCGAGGAGGCGGTTCAGTTGTTCGCGAACCAGAGTGGCATTTGATGTAACCTCGTTGTGGCCAGGCATTCAGAGTGTTCCTTGGGTTCAAAGTGAGCTTGCGTCGAGCGCATAGACCCTACTTAGAGTGTAGGCGGCAATAAGCCTAAGCTCGCAAGCTTCCTATCCTAACGGCAGTACTTCCCGATCTCAGCAGACCTTTTTAGCGATTGAAAGTCTTCGAAAATGAAATCCGCCCCCACACCGAGCAATTCATGGGCTGCGAAGGTTCGAGTCAGGGCCGAAACGCAGCACCCTGCATGCTTGGCAGAAAGGACTCCCGTCAGAGAGTCTTCCACGACTAAGCATTGGGACGGCTGAAGCGCAAGACGCGAAGTAACGGTTAAGTAGATCTCCGGCGAGGGTTTGGGTTCAGAAACATCTCCTAGATCAGCAACGGCTTCGAAAAGGTTTGCTATGCCAAGACGGTTCAGAGTCGCCATCCGATTGCGCGGCGTCGCCGAGGTTGCAAGAGCCAAACGATAATGCTGAGCCGCCCACCGGACAAACTCAATCGCACCCGGAACTATCTTTATCCCTTGTTCTTCTTGTTCGTAGATCCGCGTCTTTTCATTCAGGACCGTCGATCTTTGCCCGTCAGTCAGTCCGTATCGAGCTCCGATCTCGTCGATCATAATGGCATCGCTCCGGCCTACATAGGAGCGCAGATCAGCATCTGACAACGCGATCCCTGCGTGCCCAAAAGCGATGCGCTTCGCGTGTGCGTGCAATTCTTCGGAGTCGATAAGCACCCCGTCCATATCGAAGACAATGGCTTGTGTTCGCGTCATAAGCTTTATCCTGCCTGCTCGTTCAATGAGAATTTTCTGCCGTCACATGTTTGCCGAAGATCGGCACGCACGCCATAAGGGCTGCCAGAAACCAGAACGCGTTGTGCAAGCCGATTCCTCTGGACAAGAAGCCAATGGCGGCTGGTCCCGTCAGCATGCCCGCGTAACCCGCCGTAGTGAGGGCGGCAACGGCCAATCCCTTTGGCATTGTGTGTTGCGTACCCGCGAGTCTGAACAGGATAGGCACGATGTTTGCGGCTCCAAGGCCCACAAAGACAAAACTGACAAGCGCGATCCATGCGACCGGTGCGAGAAGGAGGCCGCACAACCCCAGAAGCGCTATCACCCCACCCAGTGTCAGCACAAAGCGGTTCCCGAATCGCGCTACGATGCCATCGCCAAAGAAACGGCTGAAGGTCATCGCGATAGAGAAGATCATGTATCCCAACCCTCCGTGCGCAGCAGAGACGAGGTGTTCGCCGACAAGCAAAAGCGCACTCCAGTCGAGCAGAGCCCCCTCAACGAGGAATGAGATTGCTGCGAAGATAGCGATGACGAGCACGACACCTCTCGGGATTGCAAAGAGAGGCTGCCTGGTTATCTCTCGATTCGAGAGCATGCGCGGAAGAGCCACAACAATCAATAAAACAAGAATAATGGAGCTGAGAATTGTGCTTGAACTGAGTGCGATGCCTCGAGAGAGAAGAGCTGTCACAATTCCCGACCCCAGAAATCCACCAACACTGAAGAGTGCGTGAAATCCAGACATCAACGGCTTCTCAGAGACACGCTCGACATCGACAGCATGCAGGTTCATTGCAACATCTAACGATCCCAGAGAAGCCCCGAAGGCGAACAGCGCGACTCCAAGGGCGATCGGCGACGAGACGATGCTCAAGAGCGGCAATATGAGTGCCAGTCCTACTCCACCTGAGAGTACGACCGGCTTGCAACTGAAGCGCGCGCTCAGGTTCGCAGCAAGCGGCATCGCAACGATGGAACCGGCGCCCAGGAGCAGAAGAACCAACCCCATGGTGTCGTCGCCGATGTGGCAGCGAGTCTTTGCGAAAGGCACTAAGGGAGCCCAGCAAGCTACGCCGAAACCTGCGGCAACGAACGCCAGTCTGGTCGATAGCTTCGCGCGCGATAAATACAAACCCTCTGTCATGAAGATTCCCTCTCTCGGTTGTGTCGAACGAGACGCAGCCTACGGTTGCCCAAGGATGACTTTGGGGCCGGCATTGGAAAAGGTCGAGACAATCTCCTCCGATGTATCGGACTCAAGAACGACATGGTCAAGGACTGCGAGTGCGGCCACCTGAAACGGCGCTCGAGTCTCAACTTTGTCCCTGGTGACAAGCGCTGCGGTGCGATCACTTCTTGCAATGAGTGTGCGTTTGAATTCGGCATCCGCCATCTGAAACGCACCAATTCCAAGAGATACGGAAACGGCGCAGGCTCCGAGGAAACACAGATCAAAGCTCAGGCGTTCGGCTTCGCGGATCGCAGACAGCCCGATGGCCGCGCCGGTTTCACGATCGATCTCTCCTCCCAGAACAATGACTTTGAAAGTCTTTCGATCGAGGAGGGCGCTTGCGATTGAGATCGAATTTGTGGCGATTGTAAGAGAGCGATCGGGCGGCATCTCTCTGGCCAGGGCCAGGTTGGTACTGCCGCTGTCGAGGAAGACCGTCGAAGCTTCAGAGACTAAGGTCAGGGCGGCCAGGGCTAAAGCGCGTTTTTCTTTCGAGTCGTTCAGGAGTCTGTGTTCAAACGGGACTCCACCTGGCGATATCGGAAGCCCGCCGCCGTAAACCCGTTTGCACTTGCCCTCGGCGGCTAACGCCCGCAGATCTCTACGGATGGCGTCCTCGGACACCAGGAACTCCTTCGCGAGTGCAGTGGCATTGACGGGAAGGCCACGCAGCAGTCGACTTTCAATCTCGTTTCTTCTTATTGCCCCTAATGAACCGTGCATAAACAAGAAATTACCATGCACGATCAAGAAGCACAACAGATCCACTCTTTCAGCGGCAATCTACCCTCTAGGCGGTCTTCATCTGATTTGACCAGCCAGCACCTTGGCGACAAAACCTGCCATGGCTGCCCCGATAAAAACAACAAGCTCTGCGTCTCGACGTTGCCGAAGACGTTTCGGGTACTTTTCAAAAACCAAGACATGGGAATTGACGACTCCACCGCGCGGTTGGAACGTTTCGGAAGGTAATCGCTGTTTGGCGGGCTTGTAAGTTATTGATTTAATGGTGGCCAGAGACGGGATCGAACCGCCGACGCCGGCCTTTTCAGGGCCTTTTGTTGATCGCTCTAAGTCGTCTGTAATCAGCGGATATGTCTGAGAGGAAACAGTTTAGACCAGCGCAAAAATTGGGATAGAGGAGGAGATTCTGGTACGTTTTAATATCTGTGGTGTGCGCTATTTGTACTCCCCGGGCCGCATTATTTCGCTAGCCTCTCATGGGAGCGCCGTTGAATCCGCTCTGCATAGGGCTTGTATCGAAAAGGCTCGTCTCGTAGTCATTTGATGTCAGATCATTCCTCGGTCCTAACCGCGCTCCAGACGACTACGCACCATGGCGTTCTGGATCGTGTCATCTCGAAATCGCAGCCTCATCCCGTCCCAGATTCGCTCCTCTGGCCAGTCCTCGGCCCCGTCGCTGACCGCGCATTGCAAGTGGACCCGGCTCCTGTTTGGGCCGCGTGTGATCTGCGCGGCAAAGCCATCATCGTTGACTCCCATGATTGACAATCCGGTCATTCAACAAATAATTCAAGAATGTCTCATCCGGTTCAAAATTGATTTATACGTCATTTTTTTCGCTGATGCCAATTTTATTGATGTATAAATCAATTATGAAGACCCTTCAGGAACTCGGTGAAGCCGTAGCAGCCACGCGGCGGGAACTGCGGCTGAAGCAGAAGGACGTAGCAGCTCAGGCTGGCATCACGCCGGAACTGCTCCTGCGATTTGAACGAGGACAGGTCGCCGAATTCGGTGCGAGGAAACTCCTTGCCGTTCTCGCAGTCCTGGGCATGGAAGTGACATTTGTAAACGTGGGCATGTCCGGCTCGCTTGATGAACTGAGGCGCGAGCGGGGTGGCGCGTGAAGCTCTCCGTCTATGTGCTTGGCCGCGAGGTCGCCGTTCTGGAGTCTGTTGGGGACTTCAAGAGTGTGCTCAATTACCTTCCCAATACGTCAGTGAACGATTTTGTCTCTTTGACCATGCCGGTGCGTACAGAGTCCTACACCTGGGATGACCAGCTTCCTCCGGTTTTGCAGATGAACCTGCCGGAGGGATACCTGCTCCAGGTGCTTCAGGAGCAATTCGGTCCCCATATTGGGGCAAGTCCTATGGCCCTCCTATCTGTAATTGGTAGAAATATGGTGGGACGCATTCAGGTAGCTGCTGCCGATGCTGTGTTGGAAGAACCAGCCAAACCTATTGAAGTCGCCGAACTGTTGCAGGGTGATAACTCAGAAGAGGCTTTCGCGGAGCTGGTCCGGCAACACGCCACCAGTGGTGTCTCCGGCGTTCTGCCCAAATTTCTCGATGTCGAGGAAGAGGCTGCGCCAGACGCAGTGGGTTCCAGCAAACAACTCGGTCCTCATCAAAAAGCTACTTTATTGACCCGTCGCCACATCATTAAAGGCTCCTCGGGCCGGTTGCCATTTGCCGCACTCAATGAGTACCTGTGTATGCAGGTCACGGGAAAGGTGCTTCCCAGCGCGAAGGTAGAGGTATCGCGGGATGGCAACGCCCTGGTGGTATACCGCTTCGATGTGGACGATGAGGGACAGCCTCTTTGGGGGATGGAAGATTTCTGCGCTCTGCTTGGTCTGCGCCCCGCACAGAAGTACGAGACAACGTGGGAGCGGATCGCCCGCGCCGTGCGGGACCACGTACCAGGTCCACGTCAGTACGAAACATTCCAACGATTGTCCGCAATACTCCTATTGACCTACGCACTGCATAACGCCGACTGTCACTCCAAGAACATCGCCCTGCTCTATACCTCGCACGCCGATGTGCATCTCTCCCCGGCCTATGATTTCCTGACAACAAGCGTCTACGCGGGCTATCAGCAAAATCCACCGGGGATATCGTTTCTCGGCAAGAAGACATGGACGCCGGGCAAGAACCTATCCAAGTTCATCGCGGGCACATTCGGTATACCCTTGCGCGAGCAATCGGTCATGTTGGAGCGCATCAGTGATGCGGTTGCCGACACCGTGCCTCTGGTACGTGAAAGGATGTCTGAACTTCCCGAGTTCAGGGACATCGGGAATCGGATGCTTCTGGCCTGGCAGGAAGGCATAACCAGTCTTCGTGATCGCCGGGTTTACGCTGTCGGCGATTGGCCCGCAAATAAGGTGTTTGAAGGCATTTCAGACCCGCCAAAGCTGGAAAACCCTAAGACAGTCCTCGGTCGTTCTCCGCTCCTTGGCTCCCGATCGTCACGCTCGAAACAGTAGTCATTGTGCATGTACTTGGCATCGAGGACCAACGCTTTTATTGGTTCACCTGATGCCATAGCTAATCGTAAAGGCTCCGATTGTGCCGCCACTGGTGACACAATTACCGTGAACTCACCATCTAAGCTACTGCAAGCCCAGCTCTAATCTTCTCGCCCGAATCGCGACGGATGTCATGGATACGCATTTTGTCATGCTGAAGCGCTCTCTAACATATTGAGTGTGGCCCAGATATGGCGCCTTTTCCGTACTCGCGGTGTTCCCGTTCGGTTAGAGCTGGCCGGCGGTTCTGATCTCTTCAGGCGCGTCATAGAACGCGAAAGGATTCAGGAACTGTCTGCCATAGAGGAGCGCGCGGTCTGCCGCTGATAGATTCGCCTCATCGCAGATACCTTCCCAGTGTGCCCGGATGGTATTGACTTGCCGCAAAATGATGGCGCGCGCGTCCGCATCGGTGAGTTGGAATTGCGGCGCAGATTTCAGACACAATCCCAATTGACTCCTGTTTTCGTTGCCCTGGATCAACATGCCCTGCCCGGCCTCGTTGCCCGTGCGAAGTTGCGGGCAGACGTCGTAGGCAGGGGTGAGACGCAGATTCTTTCCATCCCAGAACGCGGCGTGGTTGCGTGCGTGGTCGTCGGTGTTCCCGCACAGGATGTTGAAGGTGAGCCTTCCGAATAGCTCGCGAAGGTCTTCGTGGGGATTCTGAAAGCGACGCCGGATAATCTCCGCCAGCGTCTCGTAGCTTGCGTGCCTGGCCAGCATCTCGTCGAGTTCGAACATCGTAAGGGCAGACACGAACGCCTTTCGGCTCCACCCGCCTTTCTGCTCCTCGCGGTCAAAGCGTTCGACCAGCAACACATCTTTACCGAGCGCTGCTTCCATCCGCACCGGCGAAACATTGAGTCTCGCCAGGCTTGCGAGTCGCATCGCAACGTACTCTGCTTTCACGACGTTGTAGATGTCTGTGCTCATGGAGAACTTGGCGATGAACTTCTTGTCATCGGATGTCAGGAGAGCCTTGGGCCTGGCCCCACCCAACGACGTCCCGTGCTGAAGCGCCTTATCCAGCTCTGGAGAGAGAGGGACTCCTTTTTCTACCTGCTCCGCCGAACGCAGCAGATCGGCCAGGGAGGCTTGGTCCATACTTCGTGGCTTATATTTGGACGGTGATACCTGGAAGTCCAGGGCACCGGCCCGGTCTGAGCCGGATTCCAGAAGGTAGGTCAACTCACCCAGATCGTGGCTGGCGGCTTCCTTCCCCTTGACGCTGAGCACGCGGTTGATCAGAACACGCCTCCCCCAGGCATCGGGGGAGGCATCTCGAATACAACCAGGCATCGAGAGGCCGTCTGCGAGTGGGATCTCACCGGCCTGAAGAGGAAGTTCGGGCTCGTAGATCGAGATCGCGTTCTCTCGCGCCAGATAGCTCCGGCCATAGTTGAACAGCAACTGATTTCCGACGCGCTGCAGCACGCCAGCGACGACGGGCTTCGTCTCGCCGGGGAGCCAAATCCAAACGTATGCCTCTTTGTAGTCGTCTTTAGAAATCATCGTGGATCACCCTCTTCGATTTGCGTGCATGCTGGGGCAGCAAGCTGAGCTTCTCCCTTAGCGCCACCCGATGTATCTGGAGCCGGTCTGGGTCGGTTTCGAATAGAGGGACACCTGCGATGACAGCGACTTCGAAGACGGCCCCGATAGCGCAGCTCGGATCACCTTCCTCAATGCGTTGCAGGAGGGTTCGGGAGACGCCCGCTCGTGTCGCCATGTCTCGCGTGGTGATCTTCCGCTCGATCCTGCCGGCACGAATCATCTCGGCCAACAATCCGACGGCTTCGATGTTTTGACGTGAATAGGTGCGCGATGGTTTTGCCATAATCCACCTTGGTCTTATTTATGATGCCAAAAAGAGCTTCCGGACTCATATACGAGTCCAATAATCTCCCAGAAAGAGAGCTCGAGTCAAGCGTATTTGGCCTTACTAATGAGTCCAAATGATACTTCTGGAATCATTAGTAAGGCCAAATACGTCAAACTTTCGGCTTTTATGAGCCAGCTTGAACGTCATCCGCCGCTTGTATTGGACTTTGTTCCGCTCCTCCGGCGTTTGGCTTCGAGCTTCTCCAGTAAACGCCACCTCATCAGCCCGCAACGACGAGTCGGCGCCCATGACTACAAGCGACATGGCACGACGTGCTGGTGACCTGCCCCGGAAATCTCTCCCAGTTGAAACCGGAGTTCTCTCGCAAATTTGAAGCGAGGGAGCAGTCTCGAAGTGTGTCTCGACAGAAAATCTCCACACTGGGGGAATCACATTTACCGCGGTCGTTGCATCTTCTGCCACGAATAGGACTCGCTTCAAAAACTGCTACTCACCAACAAATTGAGCTTCGATCTCATTCCCAACCGACTCTGAATTGCATGGAAGCGTTTGCTCTTTAATAGAGCAGTACAAGAAACCATCGCTTAAGGAGAAATTGGTTGTCCGTTCGTAAGAAAGAAAAAGGGGTCTATGTCGTTCGCTGGCGTGAAGGAGACCGTCACAGGAGCCTAAAGGTCCATGGCACAGAAGAATTCGCACGAAAAGTGGAGCGGGAAAAGCTTTGCCTGCGCGATGAGAACCGGTACCCCGACATCTCGAAAGAGATCAACTACAGAATGTCTGAGCTGATTGACCGTTATTGGGCTCAATATGGGGTCAAAAAGGCTTCTGCAGACCGCGAGAAAAGTATTCTGGTCGGAATACGTTCCGAGTTGGGACACATATTTGTACGAAACGTGGACGGCACTCACATCCAACTCTGGTGCGATAACCTTACTGGCAAGCGTGGGCTGGCAGAGAACACCGCAGTGAGGCACTTCAACGTCATGCATCACCTGATGAAGAAGGCCTCGACGATCTGGTCCAGGGAGACTGGACTCACCCAGAATCCAGCCGACATGATTGAGATAAGACGTTCCGATGATTCACGGGAGCGTTTCCTCTCGAAAGAAGAACTCAAGAGACTGAAGGTAGCCCTGGACGAAAGAATGTTCCGCAAGGGAACCAAAGACTTTAATCAGACCAATCTTCGGATGAGGCTGATTGTATTGATCGCCATTTCAACCGGAATGCGTTCAACCGAGATCCATAGCCTCCGCTGGCTGGACGTGATGTATCGCGAAAGACTGATTGCAGTCCGAGCAAAGCTGAAGAAGGGTAAGCAACGTTATGTTCCCATGACGTCGGAGTTGGCGGAAGAGATTCGACGGTATCCAGTAGTGATTGGTGAAGATCGGCTCTTCCCACCAACATCTGGAGACGAGAGTAAAAGGCAAAGGCTGGCAGGAAGCTTCAATAATCTGCTTGCACGGACAAAGATTCGGGACTTTCGATTTCACGATCTGCGTCACACCTTCGCATCCTGGTACATGATGAACGGTGGTGATCTCTACGAACTTGCGAAGCTCCTCGGCCACTCCAATATTAAAATGACCGAGCGTTATGCCAAGCTGGGACGCGCCCATATTGCCAAGACCGGAATCACGGCCAGAGTGATCTGGAGCATGATGGATAAGGTATCGGAGCAGGAAGAAGAGGAAAGGGAATGGCATACCGCTTGACTGCGATGCACGTTATTCCTGTCTTGACCTAAACGGCACGCTGAAACTACAGCTAAGTTTTCGACATATGGCGTAGCGAGGCAGGACCGGTTTGATCAGGCATATGCAGCTGATCAAACCGGTCTCATTCGATCGCACAATACCCGTGTACGGGTCCACAGATCAAGTCGCGTATTCGAATTTGAGCTTGGGTTAATTCAGGAATATGCGGGAAATACGACTATTTTATTTTCCAGATAGGCTTAGAAAATTCAAACCGAGGTTCTTTTTCTGGAGCTGCGTAAGGATCACGATAGTTCGACACATCATCTTCGCGATCGACAATTGAAATGGGGCTTTCCTTAAGGGGATCGAGACGATCAGCTTGCTGCTCCATCCAGATCAGCCAATCGCCAAACTGGGTTCCGGGTTGTACTTCCTGCCCATTCTCAATCGCTGCATCTCGTGCCGCTTGAATGAAGGTACGGAGTTGATCAGCACGTATCCAGTCGCCTGTAGTGCGATGCAATGCTTCGACTCTTGCCTTCTCTTCTTTGATCAACCGATGTAACCTGGCACGATCCTTATTTTTGCGCTGTCGTTCCTGATCGGCAGCACGCTCTTTGTCTCTTTCTGTTCTTTCTGCCAATGCGATACGGATAAAGCTCGCAACTATTCGAGGCAGAATTCCTTCTAACAAAGAGTCTTTTTTGTCTCTCCATCGCTTCGGATCGGCCTGCCATGGCTTCCAAATCTCGAGGGAAAGCTGTCCCGTGGGATGGAACGCGACATCTGTTCCGCCATAGGAAAGGACCTTTTTCAAAATGTTCTCCGAAGGAAGGGAGATGGCATCGACTCGTTCTGCCTTTTCAACAATTCCAAATGCGATCTCCTGTTCATGAATGACTGCTGTGGTCTGCTCACGAGAGTTTTTGCCAACCTTTACAACAAAACCTTCGTTTTCGATCAGGCTGATCAGTCCAGCCATGATCCTTAATGCTCTATCCAGACTGTTCTTTGATACCCGGATATCGAGACACTGTTCCCGGACCTGGAGGATGTGCCTGTCGTCTTCCGTGGCTCGCGCCAGTACGATGCGGGCTTGAGCAATCAAAGGATGAGACAAGCTGCCGTGCTTAAGAACATATTCGCCTGGCAGTTGTTCGAGGCGTTCAAGCTGGAGTCGTTCCTGCTCATTTGCTATCTGTTCGATCTGTGGAAGTTTTTTGCGAGGCATGGGCTTCCACACCCGAATTTCCTGAGAGAGCTTTGGGAGAGGTGTTCTGGCTACAATCTGTCCGGCGGCTATTCTTGCCCAATCGCCTCTGCCTGGCCGCGGGATCGTAAGCTTGCGGCAAACTTTCGCAAGACCAACGTCAGAGATGCCATATTTCTCGGCCAGTCTCTGTATCGGGGTCGTCCATACTTCTTCGTAAAGCGCATCCCGATCCCAGAACTTGTCCGTCTCATTCGTTTTCAACTTTCAGATCTCCATTGTTTCGACTATAGCTTTATACCCAAATCAGACATGTGTGCTTTCATCTGCGGTGAATCCAAAAGTCGTTCCATCGTCTCGATAGAGGCTGTCTTGTGCCGAGAAAACAGTTTCAGAATAGTGACAGTAACCTCGGGATCAAACTTCACCAACATCCTTCGAATCGCACTCAGCTCGTGTCGGTCTTCCGGCCGCCAAAGAGCACCACACTCCACTAGTACCTGGATGCAATCCAAGCCATGTCCAATCAGGTACTTTGGAATCAGATCCCTCCGCATCTCGTCACGCTGGGCATGTAGATCGAGATGGCGCAGGTTCAGGTCCAGGATGGAAGAACCTCCGTTCGGCAGATCGTTGGGGTTGGCGCCGAGCTCGACAAGATATCGAATCACATCTGTGGACGCTGACAGAAATAATCCCTGGAGCAGCTCCGTCAGATTATCCCTGGCAGGATCAGGTTTCATCTTCTTCAGGAGATCGAGATTTCCTGTCTTGCAAGCCTCCTTGAGGGCCGTTGTATAGCATTCAGGATCATCATCGTCAGACGATACCGGCCCGCTCGAGCGTGGGTTAGCGCCACTCGACATAAGCAGCCTTACCCATTTCAAATTGCCTTCGGATGCAAAATAGCGCAATGCACAATCCGCTTGCTTCTGAAGCTCTGTTGCAAGTTCAGGATGAGCCTTCTTGTACTTGGTGAACGCCTGCCATGAGATCCAAACCTCCTCTCGAAAAGCGTTTTCGAATGGATGGTCGGTTATGACGTCAGCATCGTTTTCAAGAAAGTACCGCATGATCTCCAGTTTTGAGGTGCGTAGCGCATCAACCAATGGGACAGCTCGGATTTCTGCGCCATGCTCGACTAACAACTGCACGAGATCCAGTCTCTTTGTTGAAACCGCTTCCGATAGCGCCCTGTTCTTGACCTCCTGAGACGCTTCGTTTCGAATCAGCAATTCCACAAGACTATGGAACCCAGTCTGGATTGCCACTTGCAAGGGCGTCTTTGGCAGCTTCCTGGAAGGGAGGGGCGGTTGGATTGATTTTCCGGACGCGATCCACCTCTCGATTTCATAAAGCCTGCCGGCGCGGCAATGTTCAATCAGCAGTTTGGCTTCTTCCAATGTCAGAGTTTCGTCCACGGGAGAATCTCCTATCCAGAGTTGCGGCCCTCACGTGTGAGTGAAACCGATTTGCAATATTCGGTCAAATGCAGGATTTGAACAATTGAAAAGGACAACGAATAGCGGTTCAAGTTGCAGTTAGCATTAGCTTTATGAGTGTGGATAGGCGGTAAGCCGTAACAGGGAATCAGCAAGAATCTGGACGCGGTCGCGATTAAGGTCAACGCCGGCCCGGACAAAAGGTGTGTAGACGATCACCGTAATCCGATCTTGCCTACGATCTCTTTGGCCGATTTTCGCGAAACTTCTGCCAGTTCGGCATAGCGTGGCCAATTGGCCATGGCGCTCTCTACCTTCGCCAGAATCTCCGGCGGGTTTTTTATCCCATGCTGTTTGCCCAATGCCTGGAGCTGGGCTGCGCCGGGATTCCTTCCCTCGCCCATGACGAGCATGCTTTGCTCGCCGCCCGGGCCGTAGGAAAAGACCAGATCGTAGGCGGGCGCGAAGGTCCACTCATTTCTCGCGTTGAGAAGGAATGAAAAATTCTTCACATGATCGTCGCGGTTATGGGCAAGGACGTTGAAGCAGGCCAGCGCATAGGCCTTTTCGGCATCCTGGATATTCTTGGTCAACGCCAGGGTCACGCGCAGAACCGTATCGTAGTCGAGGCTGGGACTGCGATGATCGGCATGAATCAGGCCGCCAAGGCTATGCATATGGATGCGGGCGTCGCCGTCCCGGTCGAAGCGTTTCGTGCCGAAATATTTGTTCCGTTTCGTGCGGAAAAGATAGGTTTCTTGCATCTCTACGCCTGCATCCTTTGCCATCAGGCTATAGGCGTATTCGATCGCCCCCACGTCCCGCGCGTCCTGGGAAGACGGAAACTTGATCATCCAGTGCGCGAAGCCGGATTGCAATTCCTGCTGGCCGTGAATGATTCTTTTCTTGTCGGCGCTCACTTGCGCCACGATCTTAGGACGGGCGCCCGAAGAGGAGCCATTGAGCCGCAGCAACTCTTCAAATACCTCTTCGTTTTCTCCAGCCAGCACGGCGGCTGATTCCTCAGCGAGTTTGTCGAGCGCCAACGGAACATCATCGGTGTTTTCGAGACCCAGTTCCGGCTCGTAACTGAGAGCGCCCATGCCGTGCCGTCCCACATAGGCCAGCCGGTCGAGCGGATTTAGTTGGCCGCGATGGACACCATATTTTTCCACCGTGCGGTCGAGCAGAAGACGGCCCCATCCGTCCGGCAGGCTGTCATTGAATACGCCGAACAGGCCGTCGAAGATCGTAGTGTCGGCAATGGATACGCCAGGCCTGAGAGGAAGCTTGATCGGCGAAATCTCGATGCCTGAAGCGATGAATGAGGCGTCATACTCGAAGAGGACTTTCCTATCCTTGAACGCGAGGCGCCCAACCTTGCGGCGTTGGTTTCGCGCGTCTAGATAGACGGTCAACAACTCTATCGGGTTATATGCCATGGCTACGTCCCTTCCCGCCCGTCGCTCTGCGCCGCAACGCCGGCGTGGCTAGCAGGGCGTCGAGCGATTGGGCGGCTGGGATTGGCTGGCTTTCCACGGCAAGTTTGTCGAAATCGTCAAGGCAATCCAGCACCAAGGCTAGATTCAGAAGCGAATCCAGCGCGATCAATCCTTCACGCTCAAATCGCTTCAGTGAACTCCAAGTCACGCCCGAGCGCGCCGCCAGTTCTTTCTGCGTCAGGTTCATGGCAAGCCGCCGGGCCTTGAACCGCCCTGCGATTCCTGCCTGCACCTCTTGCATCGTCTTGAGATAAACAGACAATATATTACCTCTTACCGTGATTTTACAATGTAAAAGACAAAATATTAACTATTGATCCATGAAAATGTGGAGACGCAAAGTCCGAACAATTTTCTGATTAACCAATATCATCTCAAACCCAGAAGTCGTGATGAAGAAGCTCCACAGCATGGAGGTTTGGAGCGGCTGTTGGAGATTCACAGGAAGAAAGCTCCCGGTTTTGTGGATTTGATCCGCTTACAGAGATAACTTATTAGTCATTGATGGTGATGGCATTGAGAAGGTACATATTAGCCAGACGTATGACTCTCAGGTTGGAAACGAAATGAGCCGTGCTAGTCTTGCAATCCCGACTGTAAGTGGAGGGAATTGTGCGACATTCGGCGCTCGTAGACACTCAAGTTGTGTATTGTGGAGATAATTTAGACCAGCTTCAGCGCCTTCCTGATTGCTGCGTTGATCTCATTTATATTGATCCGCCCTTCAACTCAAGTCGCACTTATGAGGTCTTCTGGGAGGAGAAGCGGGAACGTCGATCATTCGAGGATAGGCACGAGTCAACTAAAGCTTACATCGACTTCATGCGACCACGATGTGTAGAACTCGCCAGAGTTCTGAAGCCCACCGGAACCTTTTTCTATCACTGCGATTGGCATGCAAGTCACTATGTGAAAGTGATGATCGACCAGATCTTGGGTGAATCATGCTTTATAAATGAAATCATTTGGAAAAGGCAGTCTTCACACAATGATGCGAAACAGGGATCTCGACACCTGGGTCGCGTCCACGACACTATTTTGATGTACGGAAAGACCGATGACTATTATTTCAAACACCTCTACCGTCCTTACGATCCAGAGTATGTCGAGGATTTCTACCGATTTGTTGAGCAAGATACTGGTCGAAGATATCAACTTGGTGATCTTGGTGCGCCCGGCGGCGCAGCACCCTCCAAGGGC
>Ga0302315_10000651_pt1 | contig 37787 bp, 31 predicted proteins | sample III_Palsa_N3_1_FD_200532 | JGI IMG/M metagenome (GOLD analysis project Ga0302315, IMG submission 200532) | Peat permafrost microbial communities from Stordalen Mire near Abisko, Sweden - III_Palsa_N3_1 | ecosystem: Environmental > Terrestrial > Soil > Palsa > Peat permafrost | place: Sweden...
GTTCGGGATCGGCGGCCAGATGGCTTTCGTTGTTGATGAGCAGGGTTGAGCGTTCGCTCTGTGAATACGGCTTCCAATTGGGAAGGCCGACTTTGGCGGAATTCGGATCGCCAGCAGTGGCGAGCGCAATCCAGGCATCGCTGACTCTCGCTGCCAGCTTGGCCGCCTCTTGCGTGCCCCCGGTCATGCTCGCCATGACCTTCGTATTGTCGAACACGAACGGAATCTCCATGGTGTGCGGCGTGTGATATTGACCGCCTTGAACCGGGGATCGCCAGTCGAACCGATAGAGGTAGGTAGGGGCCTGATGTTGGGCGGCGCGGCGTTCCGCGATCAGGTTCTCGAAGACCATGGTGGGATAATCCGACCAAATGAGGAAATGCAGGTCCGGCACGGATATATCAGGATATTTGGCTTTATATGTCGCGATGATCCGGCCGGCGGCGGCGCCGTGGATGGCGTTAACTCGTTTGGTCATCTCCGCCTCATCGAGTGTGAATGCCGCCGGATCCGCGAACAGCGTCATTTCGGTTCGATTCCACCCGATGATGAGCGGCACGTGGGCTGCATAGGGTGCAGCCGTCGGGGCGAAGGGGTGCTGCGGCAGAACGACGGGATCAATCACCGGTGAGAAGTTGTCGATTAAGCCCGCGGTGATGCCGCCGGTTTTTGCCATAGCGGGGAAGAATGCCGAAAGCAGCTTGTCCGTCGGCATTTTCTGAATCTCGGGCAGTTGTCCTGGCGCGAGGCCGAGTTCCTTCAGATATACCTCGGAAACATGGGTCGCCTTGTCGCGGTCAAGCATCCTGATGCCGGGCCCGCTTTCGATCGCGGCACGGTGGAACAAGCCCTTGGCCAGCGGGCATCCCATCAGCATCGACACCTTCTGACCGCCGCCGGATTCACCGAAGATCATGACGCGCGATGGATCGCCGCCGAATCGATCCACATTATCGCGCACCCACTTTAGCGCCTCGACAATATCAAGCATGCCGGCATTACCGGACATTGCAAATTCGGGGCCGCCGATGTCACCGAAATGACTGAAGCCGAAGGCATTCAGGCGATGGTTCAGCGTCACCACCACGACATTACCCCGGCGGGCCAGATTTTCGCCCGCGATTATCTTGTCGGAGCCGGATCCTGATAGGAATCCGCCGCCATGCAGCCACACCATAACCGGGCGCTTACCGCCATTGTTCAGGCCGGGTGTCCATACATTGAGGAACAGGCAGTCTTCGCTCTCGGCGTGCTTTTCATCACCGCCCACGGGCGCAAACCGTTCACCACCGCCGGCCTTGGCATTCGGGTTGGTTTGGGGTGCACTATTTCCGTAGCGCAGCGCGTCACGAATACCTGACCAAGGCTCCGGCCTTCTGGGTGGCATGAACCGGTTGGCCCCGTCCGTCGGCGCTCCATACCGAACCCCCTTGAAAATATGAATGCCGTCGGAAGTTGCGCCTCTGACTTTGCCATAGGCTGTCTCGACGACCGGTGCAGTATTCGACCAGGCCCTTTGGCTGGACAGGGCGGCCATAACGACGCCTCCGGCGATTCGGCGCAAGGCCGAGCGCCGACCGAGGGAATTCGATCCGGTCCCGCCGGAATACGTTTTATCTGTCATGAAGTCTCCCGCTGGTCGCGCTAACTCTGCGACAGGTGCGTATCACAAGACATATCGGGTCGATTGAACGTCGTCGTCTGGCCATCCGTGACTTGATGCTGCTCGGGCTGGGCCGCATCTAAAATCCTTTGCTCGCGATCGTCCATCCAGGCTTTTCACAAAGCCCGCAGTGCTGGCCCTCGAACATCTTTGCCGCCGAACCGTCTTTCCGGAGTTGCCAGTCGAGCCATGTGCGAACCACCTGCGCCTCAGCGCCCCCGTTTGGTTTGAAAAAGGTGCCGCCATGCCCCACGTCATGGCTTGCCATGAACACTGGCACTTGATGAATGCGAGCGTAGTCGTCCGTCCCATTGGGATAAGCAATGTCGGACTTACCGCCTAAAATATAGATGACGGGCGTGTGGAGTTTTTCGAGCGCGGATTTATCGATCTGCATCCCTTTTATTGGGTTTCCGCCCTCTTTGAAAATACCGCTGTGGGTAATGACGACTGCCTTGATTCTCGGATCTGCGGCGATCGCCAGGGCCTGAAGGCCGCCGCAGCTATAGCCGCCGACTGCCACGCGGTCCAGGTCCAGTCGATCATGCCACTGTCCTGGCATGCCGTTGGCCGCCACAGCCTGATCGAGACCTTGATGGACCTGGTCGGTGGTCGTACGCACCGATAGTGTCCCCGGGGCTTGCGGCGCAGGGACCGGAGCAGGCGGTGCACCGGGTCCGGATTGGATCGTGCCGGGGGCCAGGACAAGGTAGCCGTACGAGGCGATCTCCTCCAGGAACAGTCGCTCGGAGGCCCCATCGTCCGTGCAGCCGCCGTTACCCCAAAGCACGATTGGAAGCTTGCGCTTGCCGAGACCGGTCAAGTCTGCCGGCCGGTAGACCACGTGTCCCGGGAATGCCGGATTGGCCTCCTTCAGCGCGGGGAAGTGCCCACTGCCGCGGGTGTCCGGCATCTTGTGATACGCAGCAAACGCCTGCTGCATTCCGGCCATTGCCGTCGATGGGGGCGGACTGGACTGGGCGACATTGGCGCCGCTCAGGAGCATCAAACCCGTCGCCACGGCGCCAGTCAGCAGTTCGTTCATGCGCAGCATCCTTCTTATCACCGTAAGCCAAAGGTCTGAGTTAATGTTTTCACGCAAGCGTTGATGTGTCAAACCACCGGCCTGGTAGGGGCGCCGCCGCGCCGCCGCCCATGTGCTGCCGAGTTCCGCCAAGCGATATGGATTCCCGGACGAGTTGTTATTGATGAGAAGCCCGACGTCCATGAACTGCATGGGCGCCTGAATGTTGTGCGCCTCCCTCAGGAACTGGAGTTTGTCTTCACGCTGTTCTGCTCCACGGCTGCAGGTCAGGCGCTTGTCACCGATGACGTCAGAGGTCGAACAGCGCCCGGTCGTCCTCTCGGGTCAATGCCGCCTTCAGCCACCCGCGGAGTTGTTCGCCATCCATCACTCCCTGGTTGATCTTGGCCAGGACGATGGCTCCGACCAGGATCTTCCGCCGGGTGTCCTCCCGCCGGGTCCGCCGAGCCTCCTGGGTCCGCTTGCGTACCTCCGTTCTCTGCCGCTGAACCTTGAGCTGTTTTAGGCGCTGCTCGAGGGCACCGATCTTTTCAGGCGTCTTGGAAGCCACCGCGTGGTCTCACGTGTCACAGGGAGGCCAGGAGCGTAGCGCCGTGCGAGGCGGCGGCGGTAGCGCTCTTTGTGGTCCAAGGGCAGAGAAAGAGCCAGCGCGCGGGACTTGCGCGAGAGTGGTCGAAGCGGCATCCTAGCCCCGAAGAGGAGCGAAGGGCGCACTTATACGTCGCTTCGCGACATGTGCGGAAAGGCGCCCTGCCGGGCGCCGGAATGAACAAGGTCAGTCGAGGACATCGGGTACTTCGAGTTCACCGTGGCGATCTACCACTTAAGCGCCAAGATCATCTCGCGTGGCACCGGTCGCAGCGTTGTAGCCGCAGCCGCCTATCGGTCCGGCGAGAGCCTGGAGGAGGAATCCACCGGCCTGACCTTCGACTACACCCGCAAGGGCGGCATCGCCTTCAGTGAGATCCGTGCCCCTGAAGGAGCACCACCCTGGGTGTTCGACCGCTCCGAGTTGTGGAATAGGGTTGAAACCTTCGAGAAGCGCAAGGACGCCCAGCTCGCCCGGGAGGTGGAAGTCGCCTTGCCGGTCGAGCTCACGGCCGATGAGCAGCGGGCGCTCCTACAGACCTACGTCCAACGCGAGTTCGTGGACCGCGGGATGGTGGCCGATTTCTCGCTGCACCGCGATGATGAGCACAACCCCCACGCCCACATCCTCCTCACCTTGCGGGGTATTGGGCCAGAGGGTTTTGGGCCGAAGGAGCGCTCCTGGAATGACCGCGCGCAGTTGATGACCTGTCGGCAGAGTTGGGAGGAGCTCAGTAACGCGCACCTGGCCCAGGCCGGGCACGCCGTGCGGATCGACCACCGCAGCCTCAAGAACCAAGGGCTGGAGCTGACGCCGGGGCGGAAGATCGGGGTAGGGCAGGAGCGCCAGCAGGGGGAGGAGCTTCCGCCCCGGATCGCGGAGCGCGTGGCTGAACAGCGCGAGATCGCGCGCGAGAACGGCGAGAAGCTTATCGCCGATCCAGGACTCGCCTTGAAGGCGCTGACGCACATGAATGCGACCTTCACCGAGCATGACCTGGCCAAGTGGCTGCACACCCGGACAGACGGGGCGGAGCAGTTCCAGGCGGCGTACCTGAAGGTGACGACCAGCCCGGATCTGGTACTGCTGGGTCGGGACGATCACCGGCAAGCTCGTTACACGAGCCGCGAAATGCTCGAAGTGGAGCGCGCAATGTTGGAGAACGGCAGGCAGCTCGCGAAGCGCGCCGGGCATGGGGTGGAGGCGGGGAGGGTGGCCGCAGCACGGTCCCAGCATCGCCTCAGCGCCGAGCAGCGCGAAGCCTTCGATGTCCTGGTGGCGCCCGGTGATCTCAAGGCGGTGGTGGGCGTGGCGGGCAGCGGCAAGAGTCGACTGCTGGCCGCGGCGAAGGAGGCCTGGGAAGCGCAGGGCTACACCGTTCGGGGTGCGGCGCTGTCCGGGATCGCCGCCGAGAATCTGGCCCAGGCGTCCGGCATCGAGTCGCGCACGCTGGCCAGCTTCGAGTACGCCTGGAGAGCGGATCGGGACAAGCTGCACGCCAAGGAGGTCCTCGTGATCGATGAGGCTGGAATGGTGGGGTCGCGACAGTTTGCGCGCGTCATGGAGGCAGCACAAAAGGCCGGCACGAAGGTGGTGGTCGTGGGCGATCCGGAACAGCTGCAGGCGATCGAAGCCGGGGCGCCGTTCCGGGCGTTGCTGGCTGAGAGCGGTGTCGCGGAACTCACCGAAGTGCGGCGTCAATCTGAGACCTGGCAACGCAAGGCCACCCAACTGCTTGCCACCGGTAGTACCGCTGCGGCATTGGAGGCCTACGAGGCGCACGGTGGCCTGGTTAAGGTCGATACGCATGAAGAAGCGAGAGCGGCCCTAATCGCCAGGTGGGACGAGGAGGCACAAAAGGATCCGAGCAAAACCAACTTATTGCTGGCCTACACCCGCGATGATGTCACCGCCCTCAACACCCTGGCCCGAGTTCACCGGCAGCGGCGGGGGGAGCTGGGCAAAGCGCAGAAGATCCAGACCGAACGTGGGGAACGGGAGTTCGCGGTCCGGGATCGACTGTACTTCCTGCGCAACGAAAAGAGCCTCGGCGTGAAGAACGGCACCTTGGGAACCATCGAAGCTTCGCGTGGCGGAGTACTCCAGGTTCGGCTCGATGGTGGCGAAGGGGTCGCCGTCGATACCCGCTTCTACCGGGATCTTGATTACGGCTATGCGGCCACGGTGTACAAGGCCCAAGGGTCGACCGTCGATCGCAGCTACATCCTGGCTACCTCTCACTACGACCGGCACTCGGCGTACGTGGCGCTGTCGCGGCATCGCGAGGCTGCAACGGTGTTCTACGCGGCGGAGGATTTCCCGACTCGGTCGGGACCTGCAGCGAATACCGATCAGGCGGCGCGCGAAAGACTCTTGGCGACACTCTCGCGCGTCAGGCAGAAAGATCTGGCACACGATTACCTGGAGCCGGCGGAGGAGCCGCCGACCGGCGCGGGCCGCCCGAGCGCCGTGCGAATGCAGGACATCGAACTGCGACAGCAGCAGGCTGCCGAGCGTTGGCGAGAACGGGAACAGGCGCGCGGGCGAATACAAAGTCCCAGTGAGTCGCTGCAGCGATCCAAGGCTCACGACTACTTTCGGGGTGGGCCGGAGGATGATTTCGGTCCCTAAAGTGCGCGGTCCCCTGTGTGAGAGGTGGTCGCGCGTCAAGTCCAATATCTGGTGGAAATGTGTAGAAAGGGCTTTCGCAGACTCTTTGGCGCGCTGCGCCAGTATCGGTAATGTGCGCGTGGCTGCCCTCCAGGAGGCTTCGTCTTGACCGTCGATCCGGCACTCCGACACACTGATTTTCTGGATGACTCCTTATTCGGAGGGACTATGCAGGGCCGCTACCTCATTGAGAGCTCCGGATGATTGGGAACGCAGTCTCCACTCTCAACGACTTGCTGCTCGCCTACTTGGTCACGATCGGCGGCCTTATGGTCGGACTGTATCTCGCGGGCGCGCCGCAACAGAAGTTCATCTTGACGCCCGTCACGGCGATACCGACCATATTTGGGGCGGGATTATTCATTGCCCTATGGAGCTCGGGCGACGACAGAATCGGACACCTGCCGATCTTTCTCTCTGAGCTCATTGCAATGATCATTACCTTTGGTGCTGGGGTGGCGACGGTACACTGGAGGCTCGAGGCCGGAAGTCGAGCATCAACGCGGCACGCGGCTGATCGATGAGCCCAAAAACCTGGGCAAGCCGGAGGATGACTCCGGCCTCACCTTTGCGGGTTTCCGCGTGCCGCAGCTGGACGAAACCAAGCACTTCAAGCTCATGGGGACCACTGGTACGGGCAAGAGCACGGCGATTCGGCAGCTGCTCAAGGATGCACTAACAAGAGGCGACCGCGCCGTCTTCGCGGACCCCGACGGCAGCTACCGGGAGGTGTTCTATAACCCACAGCGGGGAGATGTGATTCTCAATCCCTTCCACGAGCAGGCGGCCCGGTGGGACATCTTTGCCGAAATCTCAGTGCCCCATGATGCAGATCAGCTGGCCCGGTCCTTGATACCGGACTACGAGGGGTCGGATCGCAGCTGGCGGGGTTATGCCCGCACGCTCCTGACGGCAATCCTTCGGCAACTGCACGGCACCGAGGATCCCGATATTGCGAAGCTCTACTACCTGTTGGTCATGGCACCGCCGGAGGAATTGCGGGATCTGCTGGAATCCACCCCTGCCGGTCCTTTCCTGGGACAGGACAATGGCAGGTTTTTCGACTCCGTCCGGTCAGTGGCGATGGCCCATCTGACGGGGCTGGAGCACGTCGCACGCCAGGAATCGGCCGATTCTGTCTCGGTACGTCGGTGGATCCGGGAGGGTAAGGGGGTGCTGTTCCTGCCTTACAAGGCTTCCGAGATCGCCGCGTTACGCCAGATCATCAGCACCTGGATGCGTCTGGGGATTTTCGAAACGATGAACAGCCAAGCGGGCGATCAGCGACTGTGGTTCGTCATCGATGAGCTGGATGCCCTGGGCGCCATAGACGGATTGAAGGATGCATTGGCGCGGTTACGAAAATTCGGCGGTCGGTGCGTGCTGGGCTTTCAAAGCATTGCCCAGATGCGTGGCCTCTACGGCAATGCGAACGCGCAGACAATTGTGGAGAATTGCGGCAACACCCTCATCCTACGCTGCTCGGCGAGTGAGCAGGGCGGCACCGCGGAGTTTGCTTCCCGGCTCATCGGGAAGCGGGAGATCGTTCGTCAGCAAACCGCTTATAGTCGACCGGCAGGCCTTGGTCGTGAGGCGCAAGGGACAAACACCTCAAGCGAACATCGGTCCATCGAGGACGCGGTAATGGCGTCCGAGATCGAGCAACTCCCCGACCTCAGCGGTTTCCTCAAGGTTGCGTCTAGGCCGGAGTGGTGGAAGGTAACACTTACCCGGAGCTAGCGACCGCACGCCGCGAAGGAGCCTCGACATGATCAAAACTGACCCTGCCGATTCGGCCAGCACCCGCTCTGAATTTAGGCTCGGCCAGGACCCGCGAGCAATGCAGTGAACGGGTCATCTATCAACCGGCAAATGTGCTGGCCGCCGATGTGGTTTATCACCCAACGTTGGTAGGGCCGAACTTCTTCAGGCCGTCTTCATGTCGGAGCAGCCTCCTGCATGCCGCATGAAGTCCAGATTCTGATCGGTTGCTCGTACGTGTTCGAGCGAACTCGCGGCGGCGCCGCGCGATCAGTGCGGTAGCCGACAGACGCCAAATGCCTACTAGTCGACCATGCACGCCAGGTTGCAACGATGGAAGTAAACCATGCTGAGAAATATGAAGACAATGGAAGGCTACGCAATTGCGGCGACGGATGGCGCCGTGGGTCATGTAAAGGACCTTTATTTCGATGATGCCGCATGGGTCGTGCGATATCTTGTTGTGGAAACCGGTGATTGGCTGGCGCACCGAAAGGTGCTGATTTCTCCAATCTCGGTTGGGAAACCCAACTGGATCGACAAGACATTTCCGGTGTCGATTACCCAGGCGCAGGTGAAAGGCAGCCCGAGCATCGACACCGATAAACCCGTTTCGCGACAATACGAAGAGAGCTATCATCGTTATTACGACTATCCGTACTACTGGGGTGGCGGCCTATACGCCGACGCGCTGACCTTCGAGAGCCCGGACTACGGTTCCGCTGCGAATGACGCTCATGAGTTGGCGGCGCGGAACGCGGCGAAGGCGAATGCAAAAAAGCATCGCCACGACAACCCCCATCTTCGAAGCGGCAACACCGTCATGCACTACAGCGTGCACGCGACGGACGGCAATATCGGCCATGTCGCGGGCCTGCTAGTTGATGACGTGACCTGGGCCATTCGATACTTGGTCGTGAGTACGAGCAACTGGTGGGGCGGACACGACGTACTGATTGCGCCAGAATGGATAGATGATATCAACTGGTCGGAGAGCAAAGTCGTAGTCGATCTTAGTAGGCAGGCCGTCAAGGACTCCCCTACCTACGATTCGGCGAAGCCCTTGACACGCGAGCTTGAAACTGGAATCTGCAGACACTATGGCCGAAAGGGCTACTGGCCCCGCGAGGCCGGGCACGCCCCGTCGGGCCCGTCGGCGTAGCTTGGGCGTTTACGATGAGATTGCCACCCTCTCACTTTGAGGCGGGTTGGCAGCTTTGCACAATGAAGGCCTCGAGATCAAACGCAGTAGAGGAGCCGCTTTGCTCGCCCGCGAATAACCGCAGTGTGCGCAACAGATCGTCTACCAACCTGCGCATGCGCTGGCGGAGGAATCCATCTACCACCCCACGTTGGTGGGCCCTGCCCTGATTTCTTTTACAAGACGGGTGCCGTCCTATAATGAAATTCGCACTTTGAGCAACATCTCCAGATAGCGTGGGAGCATCGGTGAGTGCGAGGCAAAGGCACGGTTGGAGCAAGAGTGCGATCTAGCCACCGGCATATTGGCAGAAACTGTCCGGCGGCCTAAACGTGCAATGGCACGTGGACGAGATCTGAATATATCCGACTACGGTGTATTTTGGACAAAGAGCAGGTTAAGTCCGAGCAAGCGTCAGGTGCACGGAGAGTTCCATTGCCGCACGCGCAATATTCGATGGTAAATCCGTGTCTGACCGTCAAATCCAAACCCGCCAAGCTTCATACGAAGGCCGCGACCCATCACGAGACCGTTGCCCTCCACTGCAAGGAAGGGGCGAAGAACCTTGAGGCGGGTAAGAACTAGCTTCCTGCAATGCCAACAGCACGGAATGGAGGACGAGCCGATGCCTTAGCGATAGAACAATGGACGATGACCGACATGGGAATGGCCGTGAGGCGGGCGCGTGTGACTAAACTCCCAGTCGCTGTGAGGGAGTCTAGGACGCACAGATTCCCTCGCGTCGGGCAAAGTGAGCGTGCGCTACGATGAGCACGCGACGGCGACGCCGTGCTTGAACGCTATCGTCATCAGCACCGGCTTCGGAGCGGATGGGGTCGCGGCTCCCACTGGGCACAACGCAAGGCCGGCCTCCTACTGTGGCGGAGCCACCGGTCGGGTGTCCTTTGTTGGAGGTGCCGTGGCGATGCAATTGTCTGCTAGCGCACGGAGCGATGCATCGTTGTGCGGTAACGTAGCTGCAATCAACGCGCGATGGGCGTTCGCCACGTAGCGACCCGGAGCGCGCAGCCAACCCGGATCCCCTAATAGCCTCCACGGAGTTGATGATATGAATCCCGTTACAGTGTTTCTAGTGTTTGTCTTGGCGATCGGCGCCTTCGCCGCCGGGTACCGGGGAAGCATTTATTTAGGCGTCCTACTGTTCGGGGTCGCAGGCCTGATTGCCGCGTCGCTCAAAATGGCGAATGTCTGGCAGAAGTTCGTGATCCTGAGAATGGGAAAGCTCCAGAGCGTCAAGGGGGCAGGCATGTTTGCCATCATCCCCGTGCTCGACACGGTGGTCGCGGTGATCGACCAACGCATCCAGACCACAGCCTTTAACGCGGAGCAGGCGCTGACCAAGGATACGGTTCCGGTCAACGTAGACGCGATCATTTTTTGGCACGTGCAGGACGCTGAGAAGGCGGCACTGGCCATTACTAACTATCGCGAGGCCATCGATCGGGTTGCGCAAACGTCATTACGCGAGATGATTGGCTCCTCAATGTTGGCGGCATTGTTATCGGATCGCAAGGATGCCGACGAGCAGTTGAAGATCGAGATTGGACAGAAGACGGCCCCATGGGGTATTTCGGTTTCCTCGGTGGAGATTCGCGACGTCGCCATTCCGGAAGCTTTGCAGGACGCCATGTCGCGCCAGGCTCAGGCCGAGCGTGAAAAGCAGGCGCGCGTGATTCTCGGCTCAGCGGAAGCCGCGATCGCCGGGCAGTTCGTTGAGGCCGCGGCAATTTACGCTGGCCACCCCTGGGCCTTGCAGCTTCGGGCGATGAATATCATTTATGAAACCACGAAGGAGCGCGGGGCGACAATCCTGATGCCGAGTTCAATGGTCGATAGCCTGAATCCTTCCGCGGCGACCCTGGCGTTTGCGCTTGCTGGCAACGGCGCGCTTGCAAATAATACTGCCCCAATGAACATCGGTGGGCTGATGAGCAAGGGCGTGCCCGCGGCGCAGGGCAACGGTGTTCTCGAGCCACGTCCGCCGCAGGCTGCAATTGCAAAGGGATGAGGAACTGTATTGGAGTGGCTGTACCCTCGGCCTCAGTGCGGCAACGTACCGACGTGATTAGCAATGGGTCGTACCATTCGGATCCCGTAATGTCGTTATAGACAAGTAATTCAAGATTCGGAAACACTATGAAAAAGCTATCACTGTTGGCCGTAGTAGCAATTGGCGCTGTCACGTCAGGCCAGGTACTGGCGGATGCGCCCGCCAAGTCTGAGCCGACCGCAATGACCGCGAAGACACCCGGCATGACAATGCCTGCCAAAACCACCAAAGCCGTGAAGCCTGCGGAGATGACTTGCGAGGAGTTTCTTTCTTACGATGAAGTCACGCAGCCGCAGATAGTCTTCCTGTCGGAGGGCTTGCAGGGCAAGGGGAAAGCGAAGGACGCGGTGGTGGACTTAGACAGAATCAACACGTTGGTCCCCGTAGTGATTGAGGAGTGTAGGAGCGAGCCGAAGTCCTCTTTCTGGCAGAAGCTGAAAGCACACTTGTAAATGTAGTCGATCGCGTCGATGCGTGAGCGGCGCCGCTTGGGCGCCGCCTTCAGATGGGCACCGCTAGGTCAATTCATCCGACGCCTGGGTGTATGTGAAGGCGAATAAACGGACGACTTATGAATAAACCCCAGCGGAAAACGGAAAAGTGGCACTGATGGCCGGAATCGACACTCAAGAAGTTGCATGGGACCTTGCTCCCGGCGAATGGCATAGAAAGGTTGAGAATATCGCCGCGTGGGTCACGCTGCAAGAATGCAGTCATGAATCGATGCTGCCTGCGAATGGGGTCTCCGTGGCAGTAGGAAAGTACAGTGTCGGGGTTTTGAGACGCGATTTCGCAGATCAACCTTTGGCAAATGCGCTTTCGTAACATACGCGTCCATAGCCGCACTTACACTCGGCGTGCGAGTTGCGACGGCGAGCACCCTGTATCATTACATGGTCACCCCGAGACCTAATGCCTCGGCGTCGCCCGGCAGTCCCGTCATTCGGCTCGTTGCTCTCAAAAAGCGCCACTTCTCCTCCCACGATGAGATTCTCATGAAGGTGCTCACGAGCAGCGACGTCCTGAAGGTGAGGAATCATGAATTAGGTCACGGCGGAACTCTACGGATGGTATCTAACCGCATCTTTACCGGACAAGGGCGAGTCACCGGAATCCCCTTTTTCCTAAAAGGAATGCGCGTTGACATACGTTACACGGCAACGACCGCAAGCGGTGAAACCGTCACGGTGACGGCGCCGGTCACCTTTTAGGAAATAGGGCTGAATTGAAAATTACCTCGACGGAGTTCCGAGTACCACCCGATGAAAAGGTCGACCTCGCGGAGTGGCCGACTGTTGTGGAACCGTTTTTCAAATCCAAGGAGGAATATAGGACGCTCCTCGACGCACATGTGGAGAGCTTAAGCGCGCTGCAACAACTTCACTATGCGTCCGGCCGCTATGCCGTTCTCCTAATCTTTCAGGGCATCGATTCCGCAGGTAAGGATGGTGCTATCCGGCACGTGATGTCTGGAGTTAACCCCGAAGGGTGCGAGGTCTACAGCTTTAAACAGCCGAGCGCTGAGGAACTGAAACACGACTTTCTCTGGCGCACGACATGTCGGCTCCCAGAGCGCGGCCGAATCGGTATCTTCAACCGATCCTATTATGAAGAAGTGCTTATCACCCGGGTGCATCCCGAGATAATGGATGCTCGGAATCTCCCGAAATCCGCGCGCCAGGAGAAGCACTTTTGGCGCAATCGATATCGCTCTATCACTGAAATGGAGGCGCATCTGTACCGCAACGGTACTCGGATCATCAAAGTCTTTCTCCATTTATCAAAGGCGGAGCAAGCCAAAAGATTTCTGGCGCGCATCAAGGAGCCCGACAAGAATTGGAAATTCAGCGCCGCGGACATTCACGAGCGAGCTTATTGGCGGCGCTATATGAAGGAATATGAACACTGTCTGGCGGCTACCAGCACCGATCACGCCCCCTGGTACGCAGTGCCCGCCGATAACAAGGAGAATGCTCGACTGATCGTCTCGCAGATTCTCATGGATGCGTTGGAGGCCCTTAAGATGAGCTATCCGAAGAGCACACCAAAAAGACGCCGGGAATTACGTGCCATCGGCAAGCGGCTTTAGAGGAATTGCCTTCGTGCCGATGGCCGCCCGCCGATAGTGGTTATAGAGACTTGGCCTCCTCATGCCGCTACAAGCCTTCAGAATCTCGGGGTCGGCAGTCCCTGATCGCCTCCCGCGTCAGGTTAATCGAGAATGTGCGCTGAGACCAGCTCACACTCTCTGGATCCCCTGCCGCGCGATGACAACTTTGTGCCCCCGCCACCAGTTGCTCGTGTCCACGACCAGGCACCGAATGGGCGCCAGTGTCAGTTCATGATGAAACGCCCAAGCTAGCTGATGGACGCGGCGGGACATGTCCGGCCTCGCGGGGCCAGTAGCCGTCTCGGCCATAATGTTTAAAGGTACCGCTTTCCAGGGCGCGCGTTAGCGGCGTTTCCGCGTCATAGGCAGGGGAGTCCTTGATGGCTTGGCGACTAAGATCCACTACAAGTCTGCCCTCGGACCAATTGATGTCATCGATCCAGTCGGGCGCAATCAGTACGTCGTGCCCTTCCCACCAGTTACCCGTACTCACGACCAAGTATCGAATGGCCCAAGTCTTTTCATCTACTAGGAGTCCTTTGACACGGCCAACGTCGCCATCCGTGGCGTGCACGTTATAGTGCATCACCGTGTTACCACTCCTTAGATGAGATGCGGATTGTCGTGGTCATGCCTTTGCACGTGGGCCGCCTCCGCGTCATAGGCGGCCGAACCGTAATTAGGAGTCTCATAGACAAGCGAGCCCGCGTAGAGGCCGCCACCCCAGAGACTCGTGCCGCCCCAGTAGTACGGATAGTCGAAGTAGCGAAGATAGCCTTCTTCGTGTTGTCGCGAGACGGGCTTGTCGGTATCGATGTTCGGACTGGCTTTGACTTGCGCCTGACTAATTGATACCGGGAAGGTCTTGTCAGTCCAGTTGGGTTCTCCAACAGAAATCGGTGAAATCAACACTTTTCGATGAGCCAACCAATCCCCGGTTTCTACCACCAGATAACGCACGACCCATGCCGCATCATCGAAATAGAAATCCTTCACGTGACCGATGACGCCATCTGTCGCTGCGATTGCGTAGCTTCCCATCGCCTTCATACTTCTCAACATGGTTCTACTTCCGTCTATCAATCCCGATGGCACTATGTTCGACGCAAAGGCGTTTGGCGTCTGTCTGGTACCGCACTGACGCATGCTCGCGCAGCCAACGTCGTTTCGACATGGCTGACGGCCGGTGATGGCGCTGGAACCCTTCTGTGTTCACAACGCTCTTTTGATGGCCTGACGCTTCAAGATCGATGATCAGCGCGAGTTCACCCAGCTCACATCCGTGATACATTTCGACGCCCCCAGCACTTCGCGTCCCAGCCGCCAACTGCTGATATTATGATCAGTAAGCGAATGGCCCGGGCCCCGGATGACGAGCATTCCGTGAACGTAGGCCAATATCGCCGTCCGTCGCGTGATTATTACGTCATTGGAGTCACAGCGAGACTGCGTCGATGATCGCGGGACCGTCCGCGCGACCCGCGTACTGGAACCGGGCCTTCCGAATGAATTCCCCCGCCGGCACTTTACGTTTCAAACCCGAGTTCGACGCGTTCCTGTTCGCATCGGTCGGCGCGAATGACGGCGAGATTCCGCTCAGCGTCCTCTCCGTGCTCGCGCGGCTGGATCTAGACCCATGGCAGGAAGCGGCCCACCTTGCTGCCCTGTCCCCGGAATCCGCTGTGCAGGAGATAGCCTCGATACTTGGCGCTTTGCCGACCGGTTCTCCAAATGCGCCGGATATCCTCATGAACGCTACGCGCCTTGTGGCGATGTTGCCGCGCCGGGCCCCTTGCCTCTCCTCGCCGCTACGTGTGTTGTCCGCCGCCTCCGCCGGGACACCTCGACCACGCCCGCATGCGAACGTAGTCTTCCTGGCTGTCTACCTAATCGTCATGGTGGCGAGCCAGTGCATCTGGACACGCCTTGTGCCCGCCCACGTCGACTCCCAAACAGCGCCCCCATCAAGTTCCACTTCTTCGCAGGCACCATCGGCGTCCGCCACGAAGTGATCGGTTTCGTCGTCATGTTGGCAGGCCTCGAAATATCCGGCCGTAGCCGAGGAGGCGCCGATATCTATGCGCATCTGCGCATCTGGTGTCGCCGGTGGACACCCACACTGGCCAGGTGGCAGCCCTCGTGCGCTTTTAGGCGTCGCCGAATGCTTGCGACGACGGTACTCGCTCAAACGTCGCGGTATACATCTTGAGGTTCGGCATCCACGGCACGAAACTCTGGATTCTGCAGCCTCACATGATCTGCCCAATAGCCCGCACGTTGATAGTGATTATAGAGACTGGCTTCCTCATGCCGCTGCAACGAGCCTTCTGAATGGTAGGGTGGGGAGTCCTTGATTGCTTCCCGTGTCAGACTGATCGACACAGTGCGCTCAGACCAGCTCACGCTCTGGATCCACTGCGGCGCGATCAGAACTTTGTGCCCGAGCCACCAGTTGCTCGTGTCCACGATCAGGTACCGAATGGCCCAGGTGTCCTCATCAAGTAGCAGGCCTTGTACGTGACCGATGGCGCCATTACTCGCCTCGATGTGATAGTGCCGCACCGCATTGGCACTCCGCAGGTGTGGATCGTCATTTCGGTGCTGTTCGACTTCGTGCTCAAGGCGAGCGCGATGCTCTGCCACCGTGCGGCGTTCGCCGTCGGCACCTACATTGCCGTCGCTCGCATGCAACGCGCGCGGATCATCGCCTGCGCCCCATAGGCCGGAGCCACCCCAATAGTAAGGGTAGTAGCCATAATAGCCGAAATAGCCCAACTCGTACTGCCGCGACACCGGCTTGTCGGTGTCAACATCGGGGCTGTTCCTGACCTGGTCCGTTGTCATCGGGACGCGTAACGTGCGGTAGCTCCAGGCCGGCTGCCCGATCGCAATCGGCGAAATGAGGACTGATCGATTCGACAACCATTCCCCGGTCTGGACCACGAGATACCGCACCACCCACGATTCGTCATCGAATAGAAAATCCATCACCTGGCCAATCGCGCCATTGGTCGCCTCTATCGGATAGCCCTCCAGGTCGTTCAATCTGCGCAACATTCTTCGCACTCCTTCGAGAAATTCCACCGACGAACCGTGGGTCTGGGAGAAGTCCGTCCATCACTAGATGTGTCAGGTCATATTGTGATTTTTGGGGTTTCTGCTTCGCGACCTCGTCCCGTCGCCGCGGACCTGCGCCAACCGCCGCGGTTGCGTCGACCCAACTTCAGTGGGGAAGGGGGAGCCGGTCGGTCAGCTCGTCGAGTTCCTTCAAGGTGAGCATTAGCAGATCGCCGGTGGCTCCCCCTGGGCCGATATTGCCCGTCTTGATTGCCATAAATGACTGACGGGCGATCGCGCTGAGCCGTCGGTGGTCGACGATATAGTCCGCGAGGCGTTGTTGCATAGTTTGCGCTCTGGCGTCGGCCGATACTTTACTGGCCGCCCCGAAGGCGGCAACTGCGTCCGCGATCTCGTTGTCGAGACAGCGGTTGAGCGTACGAGACTCATCAGTAGAGATAGGGGTCGCCTGTTCGACCGCCAGCGCAGTCACGCATTAGCACACATCCCCATAGTCGTGCACGACTTGATCGACGGTAAAACCGCGTCGCAACAGCTCAGCTCCATGGAGCGCGGCTGCGCGGCCGATAGCTGTCGGCGCGGGTGTGGGCTCTGGATCGCCACTGCGAGCGCTAGTGGTTTGCTCGACCGCAAGGGTTTCTGCCAACTGTGCAAGAAATAGCGGGACGCCGTTCTCGGCCGATGAAGGAGCCTCGGTGGGCTCAAATCGCTTGGCCACTTTCTCTCTACAGCGGGCTATCAACAGCTGACGATTTTCGGTCACGAACTCATGGAACATTGTCACAATGTGGCCCAGGTAGGTTGCGCGGTCTGTTCGCCACCGCACATCGGAGCAGGGTTCTATTGCGCGAATGCAAAGCCGGACTTGCTCTGCTTTGCCACGTACATTGCATCATCCGCGCGTTGGATCAGATCGGCCGCACTCGCACCGTCTTTCGGAAATACCGAGATGCCGATACTGCCACCCACCTGCAGATTAATGAGCCCGTCCGGCCCGCTCACCGCGCAGGGCGCCTGGATTGCCGCCAAGATCTTGGCGGCAATCATCGCGATGTGCTTTTGCTCGTGCAGTGGCGTGATCAGGCATAAGAACTCATCCCCGCCATGGCGGCTGACCGTGTCTTCGTGGCGGGTCGTGTGCGTGAGCTGAAGTGCAACTGCCTTGAGCACAGCATCGCCCGCCTGATGCTCGTGGGTATCGTTAATGCTTTTCAACTCATTCAGGTCCACGAACATGACGGCAACCATCCAACCATGCCGAGTCGCCTGCGCGATCCCGTGTTCTAACCGATCATAGAAGAGCACTCGGTTCGAAAGCCCCGTTAGCTGATCATGCAATGCGGCCATGCGCGAGCCTTCTTCTTGCTCGAACGCCGCAGCCAGTTGATGATCCATGAGAGTGCGCTCCCTGATTTCCGCCTGCAGCACCTGATTGATCGCAGTGAGTCTTTCAACGGCATCGTGCAGGTGCCGGGTGGCGGTCGAATGGTGGTCGAGAATCTGACTCACTCCCGAAGGCGCCTCGCTGTTTGCGGACGTGTGCTGCATCCCGGTGCGCGCCGAGGCTACCGCGGCGGCGGATTGTTGAAGGAGATTCAGTATATGCGCGCTTTGCGAGAGCATTTCCGTCAGGACAGACGGCTTAATGATCTCCCCGGTGGTGCTTCCTTTAGGTTCTCTCAAAACTTGGGCCTTTGCCTGCTGGTGTCGAAACGCGCGCTGTGCCGAGTTTTAGGACGACGCGTCATTTACGTGCAGGTATCCGCGGTCCATCGGGTTCGCGGGACGGCGTCTGCTAGCAGTCGATCACTCTCCTTCTTGACGACTGCATAGCACTCACAGCACAGCCGCTCGAGCTTAGGTCGATCCAAGACCGTAATGCGTCCTCGGGCATAGCGAATGACTCCCTGCTTTACGAGTTTGCCGGCCGCCTCAGTGACGCCTTCACGACGCACACCGAGCATATTCGCAATGAGTTCTTGGGTCATGACCAACTCATTGGTCGTCAAGCGGTCAAGAGACAGCAACAGCCAGCGGCACAGCTGCTGATCCACTGAATGGTGTCGGTTGCAAACCGCCGTTTGAGCCATCTGTGTGATCAGAGCCTGTGTATACCGAAGCAGCAACAGTTGCACATCATTGTTGTGGTGAAAAGAGTCCTTGAGTTCCTGTCCCGCGAGTCGATAGGCGAAGCCTGCACTTTGAACGATAGCCCGGCTTGGAGTGGTCTCTCCGCCCATAAACAGAGCTATTCCTATCAAGCCGTCATTCCCGACTACGGAAATCTCCGCCGAATCACCGTCCGCAAGAACGTACAACAGCGATACGATGCAGTCGATCGGAAAGTATACGTGGCGCAACACACGCCCGGATTCGTACAGAACTTTGCCCAGTGGCATTTCCACGGGCTCCAACTTCGGGAGGAGTCGACCCTGTTCTAGGATTGGAAGAGCCGCCAAAAGACGGTTCTTCAGCGGCTCTTGGAGACGATTGGGCATAGCGGGTATCGTAGTTTCGGTTGATTGGGTGGCAAGCTGGGCGGTATCGATCATTCGGTGCCCTCCGTACGGTAGCGTACTCAGCATCGCAACACAGGTGAGGAAATTCAGCGCCCGGGGCGGTAAATGTAAGATGCCCCCTGAGCCTCCTTAGTAGCGGCATGGGCCTACCCACGCGATGCTCAATGCGTGGTACAGACCGAGATCTGACGCGCTGACCGGAGTCGGACCGTTCCGGGCGGGCTTGGCCGGCTACTGCGAGGCAGCGGCGCGTGAGAACTGCAGGCGCGACGCTGGTGCTCGGTGGGCTAGGCAACAGACTACATCGCTGATCGTACGGCACAGTCCTGAATCCCGCATCGACCCGCCGAGGGAGGTCTGCGCCGGGACCACAGCCATGCGACAAATCAACGACCCAGGAGTGCCCATGCCGCCGACAGCCCAAAAAGCTAGTTGCTGCGTACCAGCGACCAATGTTACCGCCGCGCCAAAGGCAGCTGCGGTGGCCATTGCGACAAACAAAACTCGGGACCCGGTGTGTGGCATGGTCGTGGGCCCTATCAACGCCAAGGATCAGGCGGAGCACGATGGCCAAACCCTCTATTTCTGTTGTAGTGGTTGTAAGGCAAAGTTTCTTGCAGATCCCGCTCGATTCTTGAAAACCGCCGAACAGAGCGTTGCTGCCGCACCGGATGCTCCAGTGGGTCGCCCCACTGCGGGCACGATTTTCACGTGCCCGATGCATCCGCAGATCCGGCGCAGTGCTCCCGGAAGCTGTCCGATTTGCGGCATGTCGCTGGAGCCTGCGGGTGTTCCGCAGGCCGAAGGCGCGAATCCTGAGCTCAAGGACATGACCCGGCGTTTCGTGATTGGTGCGGTACTTGCCACGCCTGTTTTTGTTTTGGAAATGGGTGGCCACCTCGGACTGCTGAAGGTAGATCACTTTTTGCCGATGGCGGCGTCGAAGTGGATTCAGTTCGCTCTTGTCACACCCATCGTGCTGTGGTGCGCGTGGCCCTTCTTTCAAAGAGCGTGGGCTTCGATTCTGCATCGATCGCCCAACATGTTCACATTAATCGCGTTGGGAGTGGGCGCGTCCTACGGGTACAGTGTGGTTGCTACCGTGGCTCCTGGGCTCTTTCCAGCAGGCCTGCATCAGCAGGGCGGCATGGTCGCGGTCTATTACGAAGCCGCAGCGGTGGTGACAGTCCTGGTGCTGCTGGGTCAAGTGCTTGAACTGCGCGCGCGGGAGAAAACCGGTAGCGCTATTCGCGCACTACTGAAGTTGGCGCCCAAGACGGCGCGGCGCCTTCGATCCGATGGCACTGACGAGGAAGTGTCTCTCGATCAAGTTCACGTTGGCGATCGACTGCGGGTGCACCCCGGTGAAGCGGTACCTGTGGATGGCGTCGTGACAGAAGGCAAGAGCTCTGTCGATGAATCAATGGTCACCGGCGAGTCGTTACCGATTGAAAAGAGGGTCGGTGCAAAGCTGATCGGCGGGACGATCAACGGAACCGGGGCGGTGGTGTTGACAGCGCAGAAAGTCGGCACAGACACGATGCTCTCCCGGATCGTGCAGATGGTGTCCGACGCGCAACGCAGCCGCGCGCCGATCCAACGCGTGGCCGACTCGGTCGCTGCCTGGTTCGTACCGGCTGTGATGATCTGCGCGGTACTTGCGTTCGCGGCGTGGATAATCCTTGCACCGGCACCGGCACTGGGTTTAGCTGTGGTTGCCGCCGTGTCCGTGCTCATCATTGCGTGCCCGTGCGCGCTTGGGCTTGCCACTCCGATGTCAATCATGGTCGGCGTGGGCAAAGGCGCCAGTGCTGGCGTGCTCATCAAGAACGCCGAAGCCCTTGAGCGCTTTGAGAAGGTCGATACTCTCGTGGTTGATAAGACCGGGACCCTGACCGAGGGTAAACCGCGCGTTACGGCTATTGTACCGGCAGCAGGCTTTGATGAGACCACCGTCCTCTCATTCGGCGCGAGCCTGGAAAAATCGAGCGAGCATCCGCTCGCTGCGGCGATTATGGTTGCGGCGACAAAGCGTAAGATTGCCCTGCAGGAAGTTTCGGAATTTGCTTCCATCACAGGCAAGGGCGTGACCGGGACCATCGCAGGCAAGCGCGTGCTCGTGGGCAATATTGCATTACTCAAGGACTCTGGCGTGGCTGCTGCCGAACTCGAGGATCGCGCCGATGCACTTCGCAAGGACGGCGCCACGGCTCTCTTCGTGGCTGTTGATGAAAAGCCGGCAGGCATCATCGCGGTCGCGGATCCAATCAAGGCGACCACTCTTGCGGCGCTAAACGCTCTACGCAAAGAGGGTCTGCGAATCGTCATGTTGACGGGCGATAGTAGGACCACAGCGCAAGCGGTTGCCGCGAAGCTTGGGATCACCGAGGTCGAAGCGGAAGTACTGCCAGATAAGAAGAACGCCATTGTGCGGCGCCTCAAAAGTGAAGGCCGAGTGGTCGCGATGGCCGGTGATGGGGTCAATGACGCCCCGGCACTGGCTGAGTCAGATGTTGGCATCGCGATGGGGACGGGGACCGACGTCGCGATGCAAAGCGCCAGCATCACTCTCGTTAAGGGAGATCTCGCCGGCATCGCACGGGGGCGTGCTTTGAGCCGCGCCACGATGCGCAACATCCGCGAGAATCTCGCGCTGGCATTCGTTTATAACGCGGTAGGTATTCCGATAGCGGCGGGTGCGCTGTACCCCGCCTTTGGGCTTCTCTTGAGTCCCACCATTGCCGCGGCGGCGATGAGTTTGAGTTCGGTGTCTGTGATAGGCAATGCGCTTCGTCTGCGGTTCACGCGCTAGGCATGCGCGAATTCCCAGCATCCTGGCGTCGGCTATAAGTTCTCGATTGAGAACATGGTTCTCGGACTCGGGGGAACTTGCAGCTAGCGTTCTATACGGCGCCGCAGCAAGATGAGAGCCCCTTCCGTTTCGCGAGCATCCAATACATCACTATCCGCTGGACTAGTTGCCAGGATACAAACCCGTTTGAAGCAATGCCGCGCGTTTGCGCTGTGTCAAATCAGGCCGACCGGGCGCTATTTGAAGGGGTACCGTGTTCCATCCAGCCAGCCTGTCCTAAGCCCCGATATTTTAGGGTCTTGGTTGTCAAGTACCAGACGGTCGCCGCCGTCGGACATGCTCTGTAGAAAGCTCTGGCCTGAACAGCAACACAGTGGACGCTGCCACGCCGCCGGTTCCAGCGGTGGGGGAGGCCGGTTCACTTCGGCCTGCCGCCGGCACGGTGTATCTGTCGTAGTGCCCATCACGGCTTGCGCCGTGCACCGCCGGCTACCACCTTCAAGCTGACGCGAAGCTTCAGCTCTTTGATGCCGCGGGGGCGGGTTGGATGAGCTCTCTCGACTCCAAGATCACGCCATTGGGTCAGCCATGCTTTGCGCACTGAATTGATGCAACAACCCCTTTCGCGTGGCCAAGGCCACCTCCGTTCGACTTGAAGGCTTTCCCAGTTACTTTCGTGATGGCTTTAACCTTGAAGACGGAGTGCATCCGTTCTCGGGTTTCGGTGAACGATCGGGCTCGGCTTCGACTGCAATCGCGCAGCCAAGTGTCTGGGACAGCTCGCGAACCTTGGCGATCGCCGGTGGTGCGGCCAGCCGCGACCCGGGATCGAGGCGGCCTCGGTGCACGCTACGAGGACCGCGATCGTCGGTGGCAGGTCGGGGTGGAGGGCCTCGATCAGCCGATCGGGAGACGGTGCGGTTTGTTGAACATCCACGGTGGTGCCCAAGCTGCTGCTGGTGGCGAGGCACTCGGCGACCAATGGTTCACTCGGCCGCGGAAGCGTCGAGATTTGGGGGTGCTGTGTCAGACAGAGGGCGCCAGACGGCGCCGCTCTCCCGGACCGCGACGTTTACTTGGTCTTGCGGCCCGTGCAGCGCCATTCGATCGTGTATGGTCACGCGGGCGGTCCCGGTCGAGGTGGGGGAGCCGCGGGCGACATGGAATCTGAATCGCTAACGGTCCGTTGAATTGCAGTTCCTCTCACGGACGGTAAAACCGGTGGAATCGGCTGAGTGACTGGGAGGTTGCTCAATAGCGGTACATCCGGGGTTCCACATATCCATCCAACCAATCGCATGATGACGCTGGCTTACCGGAGGTCTCCAGTGGCAGGTGGGCCTGCGGTATGTGAGCGTCTCGTGGCTATTGATGCGTTCGCTAGCCACACTCAAGCAGTGATGGCGCCAACGGGGTTTGGGTGCGGTGCCGAACGGACCTAACAGTATGGAACAGTTAGCGTGTGTTCGAAACTAGCGCGGCGCGTCCTGCGTCTTCTTAAGGTACATAGAAAATGCAGCCCTTGATCGCCGGGAACTGGAAGATGCATGGAACGGCACCGCAATTGAGCGATATTGCCGGCGTGGCCGCCATAGTCGGTAAGACCCACCCGGCCGTCGACATCCTGATTTGCCCGCCCGCGACACTGATTGCGCGTGCAGTGGTGGCCGCGGCGGGACAGATCGCCATCGGTGGACAGAACTGCGCGAGTGAAATCTCCGGTGCATTCACGGGCGATCTGAGCGCGGAGATGCTCAAGGACGCGGGTGCGGCCTGGGTCATCCTTGGACACTCAGAACGACGCCAACACCATGGCGAGACTGATTCGATGGTAGCAGCCAAGACGCAAGCCGCGTGGCGCGCCGGGCTTCTAGCCATCATCTGTATTGGGGAGACTGGCGCACAGCGGCGTGCCGGCAATGCAATGAGGGTCTGCGCCGATCAAATTAGGCGGAGCGTGCCCGAAGGCATGGCCGAGATCGGCAATGCCATTGGGTATGAACCACTTTGGGCCATCGGATCCGGCCATATTCCGGCGCTCGAGGAGATCGCCAAGGCGCATTCTCATATTAGGGAGTGTCTGGTCGCGCGCTTTGGCGCGCAGGGCAGGGGGATTCGCATTCTCTACGGGGGGTCCGTGGACCCGGCGAACGCCCGCGCGGTCCTTGCCGTGCCGGAGGTCAGCGGTGCGCTGGTCGGCGGCGCGAGCCTCAAGCCGGCTGACTTTGAAGCCATTGTCAGGGCTGCGCCGCCCCATGCTTAATCACGATGGTTCGGTGGGCATGGCGCGTGTGAAGCGCGTCGGGATCGCCGCGGACCATGGCGGTTTTCAATTGAAGGCGGAACTGTCCGAGTCGCTGCGCAACGCAGGGTATGAGGTTGAAGACTTCGGCGCCTACCGACTCGATGGTGCAGATGATTATCCGGATTTCATCATTCCCCTGGCGAGGGCGGTTGCCGCCGCACAGGTACAACGCGCCGTGGCGCTGTGTGGTAGCGGCGTGGGCGCCTCCGTCGCCGCCAACAAAGTTCCTGGTGTGCGGGCCGGGCTGATCCACGATGTGTTCTCTGCCCATCAGGGCGTCGAGGACGATGACATGAATGTTATTTGTCTAGGCGGAAAGGTCATCGGATCCGGGCTTGCCTTGGAACTGATCGAAACCTTTCTACATGCTCACTTTAGCGGAGCCGCTCGCCACGAGCGTCGCTTGGCTAAGGTTCACGCGCTTGAAACCGGAAATCCCTGAACATGAATATCGAGACTCTGACACCCGAACACCTCCGCAAGATCAATGCCTACTGGCGAGCGGCCAATTACGTATCGGTCGGACAGATCTATCTTTATGACAACCCTCTGCTTAAGCGACCCTTGCAGCTGTCCGACGTCAAGCCCCTCGTCGTCAGTCATTGGGGTACGACGCCCGGCCAGAATTTCATCTATGTGCACCTGAATCGTGCGATCAACAAGTACGATCTGGACATGTTCTACGTGGCCGGTCCCGGCCACGGGGGCCCCGCCATCGTGGGCAATGTGTACCTGGAAGGCACGTGGAGTGAGGTCTATCCCAATGTCACCCAGGACGAGGACGGGCTTAAGAAGCTGTTCAAGCAATTCTCCTTTCCGGGCGGCATATCCAGCCACGTCGCACCGACGACGCCGGGATCGATTCATGAAGGCGGGGAATTGGGGTACTCGCTGAGCCACGCATTCGGCGCCGCCTTCGACAATCCCGGCCTGATCGTCGCCTGCGTGATCGGCGACGGGGAGGCTGAAACCGGCCCGCTCGCCACTTCGTGGCAATCCAACAAGTTCCTGGACCCGGTCACCGATGGCGCGGTGTTGCCGATCCTGCACCTGAATGGTTACAAGATCAGCAATCCGACTGTCCTCGCGCGCATTGAGAGTGAGGAATTGGAGCAGTTCCTGCGTGGCTGCGGCTGGGCGCCGCGGTTCGTGGAAGGCAATGACCCGGACACCATGCACGAATGTATGGCTACGGCAATGGATTCCGCGATCGAAGAGATCCACCAGATTCAGGCAGTCGCGCGCAATAGGCACGATCCGTCCCGCCCGCGATGGCCGATGATTGTTTTGAGATCGCCGAAAGGGTGGACCGGACCGAAGGAGGTCGACGGGTTGCAGATCGAGGGGACCTTTCGCGCCCATCAGGTGCCCATGCTCGTGGATCCGGAGCATCCCGAACACGTGCCGCTGCTCGAGAGTTGGATGCGCAGCTACAAACCGGAGGAATTGTTCGACCAAACCGGCCGCCTGATCCCGGAACTCGCGGAACTGGCTCCGAAGGGCGATCGGCGGATGGGCTCTAACCCGCACGCCAACGGCGGCCTGCTGTTGCATGACCTGGAGATGCCGGATTTTCACGAACACGCAGTCCATGTGGCTTCTCCCGGCGCAGTCGAAGGCCAAGATACCCAGGTGTTGGGAACGTTCCTGCGCGATGTGTCGAAGCTAAATCAAGGCGCCCGCAATTTTCGCATCTTCGGCCCCGACGAGACACTCTCGAACCTATTGGGCGCGGTGTTCGAAGTGACCCACAGGCAATGGGACGCCCGGCAGGTCGGAAATGACGAGTTCCTTTCGCCCCAAGGGCAGGTTCTTGACTCGATGTTGAGCGAGCACCAGTGCGAGGGGTGGTTAGAGGGCTACCTCCTTACGGGTCGCCACGGGCTGTTCAACAGTTACGAAGCCTTCATTCGCATCATCGACTCGATGTTCAGTCAGCACGCAAAATGGCTTAAGGTGTGTTTGGACCTACCCTGGCGGCGGGAGATTTCTTCGCTGAATTATTTGCTCGCCTCTCACGTGTGGCAGCAGGATCACAACGGCTTTACGCACCAGGACCCCGGATTCCTGGATCACGTAATCAACAAAAAGGCAGACATCGTGCGCGCATACCTGCCGCCCGATGCGAACTGTCTGCTGTCGGTATTCGATCACTGTCTGCGCAGCCGCAATTACGTCAACGTCGTGGTCGCCGGCAAGCATGCCCTTCCGCAATGGCTCACCATGGACCAAGCGGTCATTCATTGCACGGAGGGGATCGGCATATGGCAGTGGGCCAGCAACGATCAGGGCGGTGAGCCGGATGTCGTGATGGGCTGTTGTGGAGACACCCCGACGCTGGAGATCCTAGCCGCTGTGTCGATCCTGCGCGAGCACTTCCCGGATTTGCGGATCCGGGTGGTCAACGTGGTGGATCTGATGAAACTTCAGTCCAGCTCGGAGCACCCGCACGGACTGAACGAATTGGATTACGACTCGCTGTTCACGAAAGACAAACACATCATTTTCGGCTTCCACGGGTATTCATCGCTTATTCACAGGCTCACCTATCGGCGCACCAATCGCAATCTCCACGTGCGGGGCTATAAGGAGGAAGGCACGATCACCACGCCATTTGATATGCGGGTGCAGAATGACCTCGACAGATTCCATCTGGCGATCGACGTGATCGATCGGCTGCCGCAGCTGGGCAGCCGGGGCGCGTACCTGAAACAGACGCTCAAGGATAAACTCATCGAGCATAAGCATTTCATTAGTGAGCATGGCCAGGACATGCCCGAAATTCGCAATTGGAGATGGGATTCACGCAGCATGGAGCAACGAAAGCTCGGCGGTTCCCCAAGCAGCGCGGCGGCATCCGGCGTGAAGCAGCCAACCCCTGCAATCACCCGCAAAGCCAGTTAGGCCAAACAGCGCAAATGAACAGCTGCGCCTTGATTGCGGTCGCCACATCCCTTGTCGTAGCTGGCAAGGGGCTGCTAGCCATTGATGAAAGCAATCCAACATGCGACAAGCGGTTCGCCAAGCTCGGCATTCCCCAAACGATGGCGGCGCGGCGCGAATACCGGGATCTGATCATCACCACCGCGGGACTCGCCTCGAGTATCGGCGGAATGATCCTCTATGATGAGACCCTCCGCCAGCGTGCGGAAGATGGCACGACGTTCCTCGACGTCCTGAACCGTGCGGGAATTGTTGCTGGCATAAAAGTGGATATCGGGGCGAAGCCATTGGCAGGCTGTTCCGGGGAGAGGGTTACCGAAGGCCTGGATGGACTGCGCGCTCGCCTCGCCACCTACTATGAGATGGGGGCCCGTTTTGCCAAATGGCGTGCAGTGATTGCCATCGGCGAGGGGCTGCCGAGCCGGGGCTGCATTGAAGCCAATGCACACGCGCTCGCGCGGTATGCCGCGCTGTGCCAGGAAGCAGGACTCGTTCCCATTGTTGAGCCAGAGGTGCTGATGGACGGTGCGCATTCTCTGGATCGATGCCGTGAGGTGACCGCCGAGTGTCTGCACGCTGTCTTCGATCAACTGCGGGGGCAGCGCGTGCTGCTGGAGGGGATGATTCTCAAACCGAATATGGTGCTTCCGGGGCTGGCCTGTGCTCAGCAGCAATCGGTGGATCAGGTCGCGGCAGCCACGGTCAGCTGTCTGCTCGAGTGCGTGCCCGCAGCGGTCCCTGGGATCGCCTTTTTATCGGGCGGCCAATCCGGAGAGCTGGCCTCGGCTCGCTTAAACGCCATGCATGTGGGCTCCGGGTCGGTCCCCGCTCGATTTCCCTGGGCCCTGACGTTCTCCTTTGGTCGCGCCATCCAGGAGCCGGCGCTGGGACTTTGGGGTGGTGACAAGACCCACCGCAATGCCGCCCAAGTCGCGCTGCAGCATCGCGCGCGTTGCAGTGGGGCGGCGAGTCAGGGGAAATACACGACCGCAATGGAGCGGACTTGAACGACTTGCTCCATCTGTATCTGATTCGCCACGGCGAGACTGCGTGGTCAATCACGGGTCAACATACTGGTTCCACGGACATTCCTTTGACGGCGCACGGGGAGGAGGAGGCGCGCAAATTGGCGCCGTTTCTGCGGACCGTGCACTTCTCGCGGGTCCTGAGCAGCCCGTTGGGGCGCGCGCGACAGACCTGTGATCTGACGGGCCTTGGGGTTGAGAAGCAGAATGAACCGGAGTTAGCGGAATGGGACTACGGCGATTATGAGGGCCGGCGCACCGAGGAAATTCAAGAAGGGAAGCCCGGTTGGAGCGTGTGGCGCGACGGTTGCCCGCACGGTGAAACACCCGCGAACGTATCCGATCGCGCCGACAGGCTGCTGACCCGGCTGCGCGTCCTATCCGGCAACATTGCGCTTTTCTCGCATGGACAATTTGGCGCAGCGCTCGCTGCGCGATGGATCGAATTGGCCGTGATCGAAGCGCAACACCTCGCACTTGGTCCAGCATCGATCAGTATCCTTGCATATGGTCCAGCCCACCCGAGTATTCCCGTCATTGAACTCTGGAATGCTGAGCGGATCTCTCAGTGATCCCGAAAGAGGGCGGAGAAGGCGACCCGGCGAATGCCAAGCGGAATCTGACTGTGCTCGCGCTGAACAGCGGTTCCTCATCCTTGAAGTTCGGCCTTTATTGCGTGAACGCTTTGGAATGCAAGCGCTTGATTGCGGGGGAGGCGGAGTCGATTGGTGAGAAGCAAGGAGACTTCCATGCGGAGGATGCGCAGGGCGTTTCGCTGCTGCGCGAGCGCGCTGCGCTGCCCAGTCAAAAAGCCGCGATCATCCGTCTCGCCCGGTTGCTGACGGATATGAAAATGCCCGTGCCAGAGTGCGTCGGGCACCGCATCGTCCACGGCGGCCCGAAGCTCAGGCAACACTGCCTCATCGATGATTCGGTCACCAATGAACTCGAGACGGCCGTTTCGTATGCACCGTTGCACATGCCGCTCGCTTTGGCGGTCATTCGCTTCTCGGAGTCCCATTTTCCAGGTGTGCCCCAGGTTGCGTGCTTCGATACCAGCTTTCATGCACACCTGCCGGACATTGCGCGGGTGTTGCCCATTCCACGCGAGCTAAGCGCAGAAGGGATCGAACGCTATGGTTTTCATGGCCTGTCGTGCGAGTCGATTGTGCATCAGCTTGGGCAGCCTTTGCCGAGCAACTTGCTCATTGCCCATCTTGGCAATGGCGCGAGCATCACCGCTGTGAAGGACGGTCAGTCGATTGACACCAGCATGGGATTGACGCCGACCGGCGGAATCATCATGGGGACGCGCAGCGGCGATCTGGATCCTGGCGTCCTGGTTTATCTGGCGAGACACAAGAACCTCGATGCACGCCAGTTGGAAGAATTGGTCGACCGGCGCAGTGGCCTGCTAGGCATTTCCGGGCTTTCCGAAGACCTGAGGAACCTGCATAAAGCGGCCGACTTCGACCCTGCTGCGCGTCTAGCGATCGACATGTTTTGCTATTCCGCAGCGAAGCAGCTTGCGGCCATGAGCGTGGCGCTTGGGGCTGTCGATGCGATTGTGTTCACGGCGGGCATAGGACAGAACGATGCACGGGTGCGTGCTCTCATATGCCGCCGCCTAGCCGGACTCGGGGTTCGGCTGGACGACGTGCGCAATAGTGAGTCAAGGGATCCGATCAGCGACGGCGCTTCGCGGTGCCTGGTACGTGTCTTGCCTTCGCAGGAAGACGAGCAGATTGCCCGCCATACACGGACCTTATCGCTCGGTGCTATGGCTACCGTGCGTACGCTGACGCACAGAGTTATGGGTCGCGTCCTGTAGGCTCAATATCGCAACTCTGCGGGGCTTCAGCGGCGCAAGTCGATCCGGACCAGATAGCGCTCCCTCAAGGGCCCCAAAGTCATTGACGCTGTCTCCCCAGCAGCCTTGTGGGGAAGCGGCTGATATGGCCCAGAGACCCGATTTTCGCATCCGCCGAGGCTAGATCATCATGATTTCCAACTCTCAATCCATGCCGTCTAAGGCCCTCAACGCCAAAGGGCCACGCAAGCCGGCTGCAAAAGACGCACCGGATGCGAAGGAGGATTTGAAAAGCCTGCCGCTCGCTGAGGTGGAGAAACGGCTCGCGTCTTCCCCGGAGGGTCTCACTGGAGCTGAAGCGTCCACACGTCTCAAAAAGGACGGGCCCAATGAGCTGCCGGTGGAGAAGACGAATGCGCTGCTGAAGTTCCTCTCCTACTTCTGGGGTCCGATCCCCTGGATGATTGAGGCCGCGGTAATCCTGTCGGGCGTCGTTAAACACTGGCCTGACTTCATTATCATTCTGGTTCTATTGTGCACCAACGCTGCCGTGGGGTTCTGGGAGGAACGCGCCGCGGGCAATGCCATTGCCGCCCTGAAGGCCAAGCTCGCCACCAAAACCCGGGTGAAGCGTGATGGGAAGTGGCTTACCCCGCCTGCGCGGGAGCTGGTGACGGGCGATGTCATCCAGCTGAAGCAGGGTGACATCGTCCCGGCGGACGCCCGCTTGCTGGACGGGGATCCGATGTCGGTCGATCAGTCCGCGCTGACGGGCGAAAGTCTCCCTGCCACTCACAAGCCTGGCGAGGCGGTGTTCTCCGGCTCAATTGTTCGCCGCGGTCAGAGCAACGCGATGGTTTATGCTATAGGCGCGAACACCTATTTCGGCAAGACGGCCAAACTGGTCGAACAGGCGCAGACCGTCAGCCATTTCCAAAAAGCGGTCCTGAAAATCGGCAATTATCTGATCATTCTGGCGTTGAGCCTCGTGACACTGATCATCGGGTTCGCGCTCTACCGCGGTGATCCGATCCTCACGACCTTGGAGTTTGCCCTGGTACTCACAGTAGCTGCGATTCCGGTGGCGATGCCGACCGTGTTGTCGGTAACGATGGCCGTCGGCGCGCGCCTGCTCGCGAAGCGACAGGCGGTGGTGAGCCGATTGGTCGCCATCGAGGAACTGGCGGGCGTGGATGTCCTGTGTGCCGACAAGACCGGAACACTGACACAGGATAAGCTGACTTTGGCCGATCCCTTCTGCGCGCAAGGTGTGACCGCTGATCAGGTCATTCTCGACGCCGCGCTGGCGTCAAGGGCCGACAATGACGACACGATCGATCTGGCGGTGCTGAAAGGCGTGAAGGACCAGGCGACCCTGAAGAGCTATCACGTCGGGCACTTCACGCCGTTTGATCCGGTGCACAAGCGCACGGAAGCGGAAGTCAAGGACAAGGCGGGTAAGTCTTTCAAGGTGACGAAGGGGGCGCCTCAGGTCATCCTGGCGCTCTCGTCCAATGCGGGAGAGGTGAAGGCCGCCGTGCAAAAGGCGGTCGATGACTTTGCCGCGCGCGGCTTTCGCTCCCTGGGCGTGGCCAGAGCAGAAGGAAACGGCCCGTGGCAGCTCGTCGGCGTGTTGCCCTTATTCGATCCGCCACGCGATGACGCCAAGGCCACCATTGCCACCGCGATCGCGATGGGCGTCAAGATCAAGATGGTCACAGGCGATGCGATTGCCATCGCCAAGGAGACTTGCAAGAAGCTTGGCATGGGGGCCGATATTCTGGACGCCAGCAAGCTCGGCGATGCACAGCAGGTGAAGTCTGCAGCATCTGCAGCACTCATTGAGAAAGCCGACGGGTTCGCCCAGGTGTTTCCCGAGAATAAGTACGACATTATTGACGTCCTGCAAAAACGCGGCCACATCGTCGGGATGACTGGCGACGGCGTGAACGACGCGCCGGCATTGAAGAAAGCGGACTGCGGCATTGCAGTATCGACCGCGACGGATGCCGCACGTGCGGCAGCAGCCATCGTTCTCATGACGCCGGGTCTGTCGGTGATCATCGATGCGATCAAGGAGAGCCGGAAAATCTTCCAGCGCATGAACAGCTATGCAATGTACCGCATCGCCGAGACGTTACGAGTGCTGCTGTTCATGACGCTGGCAATACTGGTCTTTAATTGGTTCCCCGTGACGGCAGTCATGATCGTAATGATTGCGTTGCTCAACGACGGAGCGATTCTGTCGATTGCGTACGACAACGTCAAATATAGTAATAAACCCGAAGCGTGGAACATGCGTCTGGTGCTGGGAATATCCACGGTCCTGGGCGTCGCAGGGACGGTCGCAATATTCGGCCTGTTCTATCTGTCATTGAAGGTGTTTCATCTCGACCACGCACACACCCAGACGATGATGTATCTAAAAATGTCTGTGGCGGGACATCTGACGATATTTCTGACGCGAACGCGCGGGCCCTTCTGGTCTATACGACCGGCCAAGATTCTAATGATCGCGGTCTTCGGCACGCAGGCCATTGCCACGCTGATTGCGGTGTACGGTGTATTTATGACCCCGCTGGGCTGGGGATACGCCGGGATTGTGTGGGGTTACGCACTGGCTTGGTTCTTCTTAAATGATCGAATCAAGCTGCTCGCCTATCGCATTTTGGATTCGCCCAAGGCGGCAACACGAGCCAAGGAAAAAGGGGTGGCGGCAAGAGAAAAAGCCGAGGCCGCACCGGATTCCAAAGCAACGCCGGCGCCTGAAACCAAGGCAGAGGGAAAGCCGGATTCCAAGGCTGCGCCAGTGCCTGAACCTAAAGAAGAGGTAAAGCCGGATTCCAACGCAGCGCCGGCGCATGAAACCAAGGTAGACGGAAAGCCGGACTCCAAGGCTGCGCCGGTGCCTGAACCTAAAGCAGAGGTAAAGCCGGTCTCCAAGGCCGCGCCGGTGCCTCCACCTAAAGCAGAGGTAAAGCCGGACCCCAAGGCTGTGCCGGCGACCGAAGCCAAACCCCAAGCGTTGGCGGACTTGACGCCGAAGCTGGTCGAGCGAGTCCATGCATTGTACGAGGAGCTTGGGCGCCAGGACGTGCTGGCGGTGCAGGAATTAGAGCGGGCGCAGAAGACGTCTAAGAAGGAGAGCGTTCCTTAGGGAGCCGGTAATCTCAGGTCAGTGCCGCGTGCTTAGGGGGTGGCTTTGTCGCCCGAGCAGACACACGCTGCGACACTGGCGAAACCAGAAGTCGCGGCGCGCCCCAGCCGAAATCTCGACGCGATTCCTAAGTCCTTGTGTGAGCTCGGGATGATCATGAGCGACTTTTCGTACGGCCGCCCCGATTGTGTATTAGGAGCTCGCCTTAATCTGCAGCATCACAAGAGAGCGAGGTGTCACCACGTATCGATCGTCTTCAAGAGCCGGGGAGGGCTCGCGTCGGCCGCTCGCCTCCTGGGTGTCCAGAACCAGTTCCCAGCGTTGCTCCGGTCGGTGGGCTGGCAAAATAAAGGTGACTGCTTCGTAATGAGCATTGAATAGCATCAGCAGTGTGTCGTCGACGAGTCGGTTGCCATGCTCATCGGTCGCCTCGATTGCGTCGCCCGCAAGTCGCTCGCCAACGCAACGCGTTTCTGGATTGGACCAATCCGCGTCGGTCATTTCCTTCCCATCGGGGCGGAACCAACTAAGGTCTTTTATCTTGTCGTCCCGAATCCTCCGGCCATGGAAAAAGGTCCGGCGTCGTAGCGAGGGGTGCTGGCGAAACAACGCGGTTAGGAACCGGGTGTAATCCAGTAACTCCTGACGAGCATGGTCCAAGTCCCAATGGATCCAAGAAATCTCGTTGTCCTGACAATACGCGTTGTTGTTTCCCTTCTGGGTCCGTCCCATCTCATCGCCAGCCACTAGCATCGGTACGCCCTCTGAGAGAAGGAGCGTGGCTAGGAAGTTTCGCTGCTGGCGCGCTCGAAGAGCCAGAACCGAAGCATCGTCCGTGTAGCCTTCTGCCCCACAATTCCAGCTCTCATTCGCATTGATACCATCATGGTTCTCCTCTCCGTTCGCCTCGTTATGCTTGTCGTTGTAACTCACAAGATCGCTTAGCGTAAAACCGTCGTGAGCGGTTACGAAATTGATGCTAGCCAATGGGCGACGGCCGCTTTGCTCATAGAGGTCGCTGCTGCCGGTAAGGCGATAAGCCAGATCAGACGTCTGGACGCCGTCACCTTTCCAGTATCGCCGAACCGTATCCCTATACTTACCGTTCCATTCCGCCCAAAGGATCGGGAAGCGCCCCACCTGATAGCCGCCAGGACCTAAATCCCAGGGTTCGGCTATCAGCTTCACTCTCGACAGAACGGGATCCTGTCGGATAATGTCGAGAAAGGTTCCCAATTGGTTTACGGCATCCGGCGTGCGCGCCAGGGTTGAAGCTGAGTCGAAACGGAACCCATCCACATGCATTTCTAGCACCCAGTAGCGTAAGCTGTCCATGATGAATTGCAGCATGCGCGGGTGCATCATGTTTGGAGAGTTGCCGCAACCCGCGTAATCGTGGTAATAGCGGGGGTTCTCAGGCACCAACTGGTAATAGCTGGTGTTATCGATCCCGCGGAAACACAGCGTCGGCCCCAACTGGTTGCCTTCGGCGGTATGGTTGTAAACGACGTCCAGAATCACTTCAATTCTGGCGCTGTGGAGGGCCTTCACCATGGACTTGAACTCCGACACCTCCTGGCCTGGACGCGTGGCGCTGGCATATCGGGATTCCGGCGCGAAGAAGCCAATCGAACTATATCCCCAGTAGTTCGTCAACCCTCGGTCCACGAGGTATTTGTCTTGAACAAAGCGCTGCACGGGCATCAACTCTACGGCGGTGATCTTGAGAGAGTGCAGGTAGTCAATTACTGCCGGGCACGCCAATCCAGCGTAGGTTCCCCGCAATTCTTTCGGAACCTTGGGGTGGAGGGCTGTCAACCCTTTGACGTGCATCTCGTAAATGAGGGTCTCGTTCCAGGCAGTCCCAGGTGCGTGTCATCCTGCCAGTCGAAACCGTCGTCCATGACGATGCACTTGGGCATGCTCGCAGCGCTATCGCGGCCGTCGCACGAGAGGTCGGCTTCCGGATGCCCTATCGTGTAGCCAAACAGTGCATCACTCCACCGAAGTTCGCCGGAGATCGCCTTGGCATAGGGATCCAACAGAAGCTTTGTCGGGTTAAACCGATGACCTTGCGTCGGCCGGTAAGGGCCGTACACCCTGCAGCCATAGAGCTGTCCGGGCCGTACATCCGGCAGAAAAATATGCCACACGCCGCCGGTCTGTTCCGGGGCGACAACCCGTGCCGTTTCCCTGTTTCCGTCTGGTCCTTCAAACAGGCATAGCTCCACTTTAGTGGCGTTCTTTGAAAAGAGGGCAAAGTTAACTCCCTGTCCGCCCCAAGTGGCACCCAGCCTGTATGGCGTTCCTGGCCATATTTTCATAGAGCCCATCGTGCGCAGATTAAGCCATCAGACGTAACCGGAGCGGTTCGTACGGTAAAGGTAACCAACTAAATTGACGCGTTGCGTATTAGCATTAAGACGATCATCGAATGGAAAGTCGATAGCTCAATTGGTCGACTTCATCGAGAACCGCGCAGGTTGGCTTAGTCGAAACCAGGCCGGACTCCTTCAAGTACCCCCGAAGCGGGCGTTCCACAGCGGGCGGACGGGGGGGGCTCTCCGGATCACGCGAGCCTATGTCACGGTGCGCCGCAGGCGGCTTTGGTTCCGTGCGCTACCGAACCTTACTGGAGCGCGTTGGTAGCTTGGATTCAGCTCTGCTGTTTTATGGCCGACTGATTCATGGGTTATCGCCCGTGAGTGCGCAGGCGCACAGATCGTTGCTGCAAAAGGCGCGGATAATCCCTTCATTGGTCGCGAGGCGACCCATAGGGGGAGGCCGCTGAGTCCGACGAAGTCAACACGGCGCGCATCTCGCCTAGAGAGGGTAGGTCCGTTACGAGGATAAGGAGAGCGAGATGGTTCATGGCTATTGGAACGATTGGTATTTTAGTTGGGATTGGTTTCTCTGGTTCGGTGTCATATTCCTCTTCTTTTCGAGTTTCGGAAATTGGGGCTATACCTACCGGGCGCATCGCCGTTACGAGCAACTCGCACCGAAGGACGCGTTCGATATTCTCAGCGAACGATATGCCCGCGGCGAGATAAATCGGGAGGAATTCAGTTTAATGAAGGCCGAGATCACAAAAGCCTGACACTCGGCGCAGGGCCTCTCGACGGGCAACTATATGGCAGGCGGCGGTTTCCATAGGTGTAGTTGGTGTCGCGAACGGGCATTAGTTGCAAGTCGGCTCGCTGGTGCGAGAGACGCGGTAGGAGTTAACGAGATCGTCGCACCTTTCCCCGACAGCGCAAGCGCCATGATGCACTAGCGGACGAATTGAATCTGCAACCGAGCCTAGCAAGGACTCTAATTGGAAAGAGCGAGGAGTGATTAACTTGAGTCCGCTGACCGCGCTTCGGCTTCGCATACCCCGCACCGTATCGGACCTACCCTGCGCATGACAGGGACTCTGTATCCGCTGCGATTCGAGCCGATATACCAGTATCGGCTATGGGGCGGTCGGCGCCTTGAGCACTTCCTCTCGGCGCCTCTACCCGCCGCGGAACCTGTAGGGGAGGCTTGGCTGCTAAGCGACCGTGATGATCATGCCAGTCGAGTCTCAAGCGGGTCGCTTCAGGGAATGACAATAGCGGAACTGCTGGCGCGATGGCCGCAGGAAATGCTCGGCAGGCTTTCCGGACACTCCAAGCGATTCCCGTTGCTCCTGAAGCTACTTGATGTCAAGCAGCCACTGTCGGTGCAGGTGCATCCATCCGCTGCGAACGGGCCGCTCATCCCCAAGGGCGAGACAGCGAAGACCGAAGCATGGGTCGTTCTGGAGGGCGGTCCGGATGCCCTTATCTTCGCCGGCTTGAAGTCGTCCGCGACAGAAGAGAATTTGCGGCGGGCGATCCGCGATGGCACGGTGGCCGATCAATTGGCCCCGTTCACGCCGGTACCCGGAGATGCCGTTCTGATTCGAGCCGGGACCGTTCATTCCCTTCGCGATGTCGTGGTGTTCGAAGTGCAGCAGAACAGCGATGTGACATTTCGCCTTTATGACTGGGGCCACGTGGACCCGCGTACATCCCGATTGCGACCGCTACAGGTGGAAGACGCGATGGCGTGCGTTAATTTCGGGCAAGGCGCGATTCGACCGCTCATCTCGCAGGTGGAGGAGGCGCAGCCGGACTTAAGGGAGAAGCTCATTCATTGCGATCAGTTCAGTGTCACCCGCATCAGCGGGCTTCAGCCGTTTACGGTAGGTCACGTGGCGCTGCCGCGTGTTCTGGTGTGCCTTGCGGGAAGTGGGCAGCTGATACATGCCGGCGAAAGTTATCCTGTCGGAAAAGGCGAAGTGCTGCTCTTGCCGGCGGCCGTTGGGGAGTGTTCATGCGAACCCCATGGAGCGCTGCACATGCTTGAGATCGCGCCGCCGGACCCTTCTGTAATATCATGAAACAGCTCGTGGTCTTTGATCTGGATGGCACGCTGGCCGAAAGCAAGTCGGCGCTGGATACGGAAATGGCCAACCTGCTTGAAGGGCTCCTCGGCATCGTGAAGGTGGCAATCATATCCGGGGGGACCTGGCAGCAGTTTGAGACGCAGATTCTGGGCCATTTGCCGTCGGGGCAGTCTTTGAGGAACCTGTTGCTTCTGCCCACTTGCGGGACGCGCTTCTATCGCTATCGAACCGATTGGGAGCTGCTCTATGCAGAGGATTTCACGGCCACGCAAAGGCAGAAGATTCTGGATGCGCTGCGGCGGATCATCGATCAGGTCGGAGAGAAGCCGACAAAAACCTGGGGAGAGCTCATCGAGGATCGCGGCAGCCAGATTACGTTTTCAGCTCTGGGGCAGAAAGCTCCGCTTGAGGAAAAGAAGAAGTGGGATCCTGATCTCGCCAAGCGCAAAAAGCTAATCGCGACACTGCAGCCCCTCATTCCGGAATTTTCCGTGCACCTTGGGGGAGCGACATCCGTTGACATCACCCAGCACGGCATTGACAAAGGCTATGGCATCAGAAAGCTCCACGACGTGCTGGGCGTGGAGATTCACGACATGCTCTTTATCGGGGAC